>Ga0310690_10006641_pt1 | contig 15130 bp, 10 predicted proteins | sample AusTroGonzalo_MG_2_FD_207661 | JGI IMG/M metagenome (GOLD analysis project Ga0310690, IMG submission 207661) | Bovine rumen microbial communities from tropical cattle in Woodstock, Queensland, Australia - Gonzalo_04 (v2) (version 2) | ecosystem: Host-associated > Mammals > Digestive system >...
CATGATGGTCCTGTGGGAGAAAGAGGCGGTCAATGAGAAAGACTTGGTCAAGGCGCTGTATCTGCAAGCCAACACGCTGACCGACCTACTTGGCAAGTTAAGAGGGAAGGGGTACGTTGATATCCGCAAGGACTCGGCAGACAGGCGCAACATCATCATTTCTCTTACCGCGCAGGGCCGCGCACTCAAAGACAGGGCTGTCAGCGTTCCCAAAACGCTGATAGACGAGCATTGGCTCAACGATGAAGAGGTAATAGTTTTCAAACAACTACTATACAAACTATTAAAAGGAGATTGGGGCAAATGATTATCAAAGCGGTAAAATTCAGAAAAGACGGTTTCTACACACAGCCTTTTGTTTTCGGCGGCGAGGAGGGCATGGACAAGTTCGACAAGAACGTGCGCTATCGCGGCAGTTTGCAGAACTATTTGATAGACACCGGCGACGAGGTGATTTTGGTCGATACGGGCATTCCCGCGGGCACACCCGAGGAGCACCCCGACGAAAACAGCTTAATCTACACGGGCAAGGATATTTGCACCTATATGGAGGCCTTCGCCGCTTTGGGCTATAAGCCCGAGCAGGTCACCAAAATCCTTCTGACCCACAAGCACGGCGACCATTCGGGCGAGCTTCGCTCTTTCCCCAACGCAAAGATTTACGTTAATGAGGAAGAGTTGTCCGCTGCCGAATTGCAAGGCCTCGCCAACATCATTCCCGTGCGGTTTACCGACGGCGCGTACTACAACTTCCCCGAGAGCCAAAAGATAGCCGACGGCGTCTACTATATCAAGGCCAAAGGCCACACCAACGGCAACAGTTTGGTGATAGCCGAGGACGGCGGTCTCTTCTATATGTTTCAGGGCGACGTCACCTACGTGGACGAGGCGCTCTACGCCAACAAGTTGTCCGTCGTATTCGAGGACATCGTCGCCGACCGTATCACGTTCGACAGAGTGCGCGAGTTCGTCCGCAACCACCCCACCGTTTACTGCGGCACGCACACGCCGCAAGGGTACGAAAACCTCGAGGCGAAGCGCGTGATGGACTTGGATAACCCCGTGGAGACCATTCTCGCCGAGGTGCAGTTCACCGACAAAGAGGCGTCCGGCAAGTACGTGTGCTCCATCTGCGGCTACGTGTACGACCCCGCCGAGCACGACGGCGTGGCGTTTGAGGATTTGCCCGAGGATTGGCGCTGCCCCCGTTGCAAACAGCCCAAGAGCAAATTCAATCCGGCATAAACCATAAATAATTAGCAGGTATATATCATGAACAAAATCGACCTGTTAAAAGAATTCGCAAAAAGTTGGTTGGCAATTCGCAACAACACTCCATCCACGCCCAACTCTTGAAACAAAGAGGTTTCGGCCGCCTCGGTGACAAAATCATGGCGGAGTCCGATGAGGAATGGAACGAGGCGAAGAAAGTCAACGCCCGTCTTATCGAGCTCGGTGAGATGCCCGTGGTTGCCATTCAAGACTATCCCGTGATTACCGACATCAGAGAGATGCTCGAATACGATTGCAAGGACAGCGAAGAAGCGCTCCCGATGATGAGCAAATCCCTTGCTTTGTTTGAAGACGATTTTGTTACCAAATTCATGATTCAACAATTCATCGTTGACGAGCAAGAGCATTACAATTGGGTAAAGCAACACCTGAATCTCATCAAAGAAATCGGATACGAGAACTATTTGATTGAGCAACTTGGCTAATTCGAGCGCAATGCGTACGTGCGCGGCCTAAGCAAGGCGTGCCACTTGGCGACCACATGAGATACAGTGATTCTGCACAGCACATGGCTTGCACCGATTACGGTAGTGAGCTATAGGAGAGACGTATGGATTTTCAACGAGTCACGATAGCGGATAGGGCACTTATCGAGCGCTACGTAGCGAACGTGGGCGAGAACAATAGCGAAACCGCTTTTATCAATATGCTGATGTGGCAGGCCCACTATGGGGTCTCCTTCTCTGTGGCCGATGATACGTTGCTAGTCAAGTCGTCTTCGGCGGGCAAGGAGGTCTTCGCCTTGCCCTTCGGCGACCTGCGGCAAGGCTTCGAGCGCATTCTCCGATACACGGGCGGCATTCCGCCCGTTTTTCGCGCGCAAGAGGGCCCTCGCTTGGACAATTTCGCCCATATAATGGGCGAACAATACGACGTTGTCGAGCTCGCCGAGGATGCGGATTACATCTATCTTAGGGAGGATTTGGCCACCCTCGCGGGTAAGAAATACCACGCCAAACGCAACCATATCGCCGCCTTTAGTAGACGGTACGATTGGCTTTACGAGCCCATCTCCGCCTCCAATTTGACCGACGTGCTTGCGTGCGCCGACAGTTGGTATGCCGAGAATGCCGCACGTTTCTCTTCCGAGCTGGCCGCCGAGCGCGATGGGCTACACGTTCTTCTCGCGCACTTCGACGAGTTGGGGCTCCTTGGCGGCGCTATCCGTGTGGACGGCCAAGTCGTCGCCTTCTGCGTCGCCTCGCGCCTCAATCCCGATGTGGTGGACGTCCACGTCGAGAAGGCGCTGCCCGCCTACGAGGGAGCCTACGCCGTCGTCAACAACCAATTCGCCGTGCACCTATCGGATGAAATTCATTATATCAACCGAGAGGACGACATGGGTCTCGAGGGGTTGCGCAAGGCCAAGCAGTCCTATCACCCCGTTTCGCTACTCAAGAAATATCATTGCTTTCCGCGAGGCCATTCGGACGAGGTTCGGGCTATCTACACCGAGGCCTTTGGCGCCGGCCCCTTTTTCGACGGCCTGTTTTTTCACACCTACCGCGATGCGGTGAGGACCCTCACGGTGGACGGCAAAATCGTCTCCATCCTGTTCTTGTTGCCTTGCCATGTCGATGGCCAACCCTATTACTATCTCTACGCCGCCGCCACCCTCGAGGCAGAGCGCGGCAAGGGCTATATGCGCCGCCTTATTAAGGAGGTGCTCTCCCTTATAGACGCGCCTGTCTTTTTGAAACCCGCTACCGACGACCTCATTTCCTTCTACGCCGGGTTGGGGTTCGGTTTGGCCAAGGGCGTTGCCGCAGGCGGTGACGTCGCCATCTCCGTGTCGGACGAGCATCGCCGCCTATCCGCCATGTGCGATGCCTGTCCCGCCGCCTTCCCCCTCATGTTTTCTTCTCCCACCCCCTCCGACACTTCCTTCACCTTCCCCTATATCATGCAATAGCCAATGTCCTCCCGTGCCCTCGGCTCGCCTTCCCCGCGCCCGTAGGGCATATCGCGTTTGCCATAGGCAAATATATCGCGTTTCTTGGGACATATCGCGTGCATAGCACATCTCGCGCTCGCTATGCGAGCCTATAATCGCGTGCCTCGCACGCTCCTCTATAGCGCCAGCGGGGTTACACCCTTTCCGCGAAAGTGCTCGCACTTTCACGGGAGAAAAGGGGGCTTGATTTGACACAAAGCGTAGCGGCTGTCAAATGGGGGTTTTTCTTCCTCGCACCCAACCCATCTATCGGCCTCAAGTAGAGGCCACCGCAATTCCTCATTCCCCATACGCGTTGCCGCAAGGCAACCTATCGAGTTCGCGAAGTGAACCTATCGAGCGCAAAGCGCCTATCGAGCATTGCACAGCAATGCACCTTCCCTCATTCTCATTCGCATTCTGCTTGACATTCCATTCACAATAGCGGTAATATATAATTAACCTACTAAATACCATATTAGTAGTAATCAAAAAGGAGAGTATCATATGTTTTCCAAAAAATTGATGAAGACGACTTGGATTGTCGCCGTTATCGCGTTGATTTTGGTGTTTGCGTTCGTATTTGTCGCTTGCGACAACGCCAACAAGAACAATCAATCCAACAATGGCGGTAACACCGTGGTAGACGATGGTGGCAACACCTCGGCCGACAACCAAGGTAAAGATGATGACAATCAAGGAAACCAAGGCGAGGGCCAAGGTACCAACACCGGTGACAACACGGGTGAGCAAGGTAACCAAGGCGAGGGCCAAGGCAACGAAGGCCAAGGCCAAGGTAATGAGGGTCAAGGCCAAGGTAACGAAGGCCAAGGCCAAGGCAACGAGGGCCAAGGCGAAGGCAACGAGGGTCAGGGCCAAGGCAACGAGGGCCAAGGCGACACCCCCACCTATCAATTGGACGTCAACCTTGCCGAAGGTCTCGTGCTTACCGCCGACGACCTCGCTTCCCTTGATGGCGCTTTGAACGTATCGGTCGTGTTGCCCAACGGCACCCGCACCGAGGTGCAATTCGTGGTCAAGAGCACTACCGTCTCCGAGGACGGCACCTATGCCGACGTGGTCATCGAGGCCTACGGCGTCGAGAAGACCATCCAAGTGCCCCTCTACGTCGAGGAGCCCCTCATTCGCGAGGACTTGCAACCCATCTACGACGTGTTGACCCAAGAGGGCGACAAGTCTTTGACGTTGACCCTCACGGGCACCTATTGCGAGGGCACCGGCATCGCACCCTCCGGCTACGCGCTGACCGCTATCCTCAATATGTTGGAGGAGGAGGGCTATCAATTCGCGTTGTATGGCCAGAGCGGTGATGAGCAAGACGTCTTCGCCCTCTACAATGACGGCGAAATCGTCGTGGGCAACAATGCCATCGACATCTCCCGCATCCTGCAATTCATCGCGGCCGCTATGAGCGAGGAAGAGAGCGAAGTGCTCCTGGCGGGCGACGCCGAAGAAGGGTATGACGCCGTTGGTGCCGTCGACGGCGAATACGAGGACGACGAGGAGATGGACGACGTCACCTATGCGTTCATCCGTTTGTCCAATGCGCTCGACGTGCTCGACGCGTTTGTGGAGAGCCCCATAGCGCAACTGGTTGACGGTTTGACCGTCGCCAAGTTCGGTGGCCTCTACACCGCGACCATCGACTCCAAATCGTTGATGACCGTTTTGCAACAATATATCGATATGAATGCAGAGGAAGACGATGAGCCCATCGACATCGCCCAAATCGTATCCATCTTGGACGAGCAACTGGACGGCGCCATCGCCGCCGGCGACATCAAGCTTCAGGTCTCGTTGGTCATTGCCAACCAAGGCGTGGTGCTTAGCCTTAACGCCGAGAACGTGCGCACGGGTGCCTATGCCACTTTGACCGCGTCTCTCAAGGTCGCGGGTGAGGCCGCAGAGTTGCCTTCTTGCGAGAACGTCGAGCCCAAGGATCTCGAGATCACCATTCCCGTGTCCTTGCCGCAGAAAGAGTTGTACGTGACTTTGGATATGTACGTGCACATCTCCGATATGTTTGCCGAGGCAGGCAAAGACTACGTCACGGCCTACGTCACTTTGAATGAAGAGAACGTCGTGCGCTTCAACTTCAACGATTACTATGTCTATCTCGACATCACCGGCTTGATGGGTATGTTTGCCGAGGAGGAAGCCGACTATACCGCTTTCTACTATGCTCCCGTCGACAAGAATAAAGAGCCCGTGTCCTTCTTCGATTCTATAGTCTCGATGTTTGGTCGCAAATTCATTGGTGATGACGACTATGACGATGACGACTATGGCTTCGGCAAACCCGAAGAAGGCTACGTAGACGACGAATACGGCAAACCCTCCGATGACGTCGGTTACTATGATAATCAAGACGAAGAGATCCAATACTTCGCTATGTACAAAGAGGGCAGCAACGGTGTGTTCCCCATTGGTACTACCGAGAGCACTTTCCGCGCCGCTTTGGAAGTGGGCTACTACGATCCTCAGCTTGACGAAGAGCGCCTGATCAATGACTATACCATCAACGGCTTCGACAGCAGCGCCAGTTTCAATGGCACGGTCACCATCGTGTTCGAGAATGGCGAAGAGCGTGAGCTGGACGTGATTATTTATAAAGCAGACAGTGTCGGACCCGTTGCGCTCAACGTGGACTCCCTCAAGGCAGCGCGTTATTCCACCATCGGTGACTTGGATCTCGGCGCCACCCTTACCTATTCGGACGGTGTGGTCGAATTCCTGATGGTACCCACCAAGGGCGTGGTTGTTGACCAGCTTGACGGCGCAGAGGTCAATGAGAAGACCATGCTCACCGAGGCAGGCAACCACAAGTTGCTCATCAGCTGGGGTCAAGGTACCCTCTCCACGCAGGTTGCCTTGTACGTCTACGATCCTTCCAATCCCGTCATCGTTGAGGTCAGATCGTTCGATACGCTGTACATTACCATGGACGAGACCTTGGATCAATTGCGCAATGATTTGGGCGAGTTGTCCGTCCTCTATGATAACGACGAAGAGGTCTTTGTCAAAGATTTCGACATCGAGGGTTATGAGCCCGGCGTTGAGTTCGTCACGCTTAGTTATCAAGGTTTCTCCACCACGGTTAACCTCGTGTACGAAGAAGCGCCCGATTATCCCGGTTATGGTGATGATGAGGATGACCACGATGGCTTCGACATCATGACGGTGCTTCCTTACTTCCGCTTCATCGACGTCAATGACGATATGATGACCGGCATTATGAACTCCATCGACAACTTCAAGGCGCTCATTGAGAACGAGAATACCAAGGCACTGTTTGCCGACGTGTATAGCTTTGAGTCCGATGAGGAAGGCTTCGTGCTGCGCGTATTCATCAACAATGAGGATGACGTCGACCTCTTGGCCCTTATCAACCTGTTCGTGGGTATCCCCGACGAAGAGATTGGTTACGTGGACATCGACGAGAATCTGTTGTTCGCGATGTTGTCCGATAAGGAAGAGGCCGACGTCATCTACAGCACCTTCCGTCAGATCGTGGGTGCCGAGCTCGAGGACGTGGTCGGCAACCTGTGCTTCGAGGTGACCGGTTCCATCGCGGACGGCTTGAGCATTGACTTCACCTTGTGCGATTGCTCGGGCGAGGTCGTGTACTTCAGCATCGGCATCGGCGCCAAGTTGGTGCCCCAGGTCGAGCAATTCGAATTGACCGCGGACGAGATCAAGGATGCGCTCGACTTCGGCGACATCATGGAGTACGTCTATCCCATCTTGATGCAGTTCATGAATGCAGATGACAATGCCGCCTTGGCCAATACCGTGTTCGTCGGTACCGGCATCGCCGATAACGACGTTGCGGATGCCGAGGTGTACGAAGAACTCGCCAAAGGCATCGAGATTAGCTTCCACGAAGATGGCAAATTGTCCTTCATTACCTACAATACGTATGACGCTGATAAGATGGAAGTCGTAGAGGCATTCAACGCCTATATCGGTACTTACGAGGTGGAGGACGGCAACGTCTATATCACCCTCATCGGTTACATTGTAGAGGATAACACAATCTACTACGAAGAGGAAGATCGCGTTATTATGGAGGGCAACTTGGAGGACGGCAAACTATACTTGGGCTTTGATGGTAGTTTCCCTTACACCGCCGTTTTGGAAGCTGCCAAGATAGTCGAGATTGAGCAAATGCCCAAATAAGTCAACCCTTTAACAAACAAAATCAGGGCTACTTCGGTAGCCCTTTTTGTTTGGTTTTTTAATGGAGAATTCGCTGTGCTTGCACTGCGACGAGCAATGGCGCGAGTCTCGACGAGTGTACAAAATGTACACGAAAAAAGTGGCAAAAAACGCTCAAAAACAGGGGTAAAAGTGCCCAAAAACGCTCAAAAACGCATATAAAATAGGGCAAAAATCACGCGATTTTTGCCCTTGTCGTCCTTTTTGCCCCCGCTTCACGGGGTCTCCAAAGGGGGTGTTGTCAATCAGTCGAGTGCCAAGAAATCGTGCAGATTTTTGGCGAAAATCTTTTCCCTCGCGTCCTCCGAGAGTGGCAGGGCGAGGAAGCGCGCTATCTCTTCCTCGGCGCTCCACATGGGGTAGTCCGTCCCGAAGAAATAGCGGTCTACGCCGAGGTCGAGGATGCGTTTGGCGGCCTCCTCTTTGGGGAACCAAAAGAGCGAGGAGGACGTATCGAACCACACGTTGTCCAATCCTCGGTAGCAATCATACCCCCAATCCCAGCAACTCCAGGCGCCGAAATGCGCGCCCACAAAGCGGGTATCGGGGTATTTTTTGGCCATTTCGGCCAAATATCGGGGGTGCGAATAGTTGTAGCGTTTGTCGCCTGTGTGCAACAAAAAGGGTAGACGTCCCCCCACTACTTGGTACATTTTCTGCGCCTCGGGGCTGTTGATGGCGAACTTTTGGAAGTCGGGATGCAACTTAATGCCCTTGAAGCCGTTTGCGATACCTTTGCTTACTTCCTCCTCTATTTCGTCCTCCGTGAGGTCTTGGTGCAAGGTCATGAAAGGGATGAACTCGGGGTGCTTCTCCACCTCGCTCAATATGAAGCGGTTGATGGACGCCACCTGATGGGGCACCGTGGCCACCGAGTGCACCAAGAACTTGCTGATGCCGGCCGCTTTTCCTTGCCTCACCAACATCTCGGGCGTGCCGTCCCCGTACATGGGCGCGTCATAAAAGTCTCCGATGGCCGTCGCCGCTTTGACGGCAATCTTCTCGGGGTAGATATGTGCATGACAATCGTATATGGTATACATTTTTTCTCCTTAGCACCCCATAGGGGTGCTACTATTGCATATCGAACTCTTAGCGAACACGTTTTCGTGTTCTTTTCGGTGTGCTTTCCAATGCGTCGTGCGCAATAATCACATCTCTACAGATGTCGATTGCCGCTCGGTCGAGTGCCGAAATACACGTAGATTCGCACGTTCTGATGATAGCGCTTTTCTCTGATTCGCACGTTCTGATGATAGCACTTTTCACTGATTCACACGTTCTAATGATAGCACTTTTCTCTCCGTACGCAAACTGTTTGACGCAACTCCCCGAAAAATGCCACAAAACCCTATTGTCGCAATAATCCTCTAATACCGACAATATTTTGAGCGGTAAGCCGAATAACCTATGTGGATACAATGCCAAAAACGCTATTTGCGCGAAAAAAAACGTAAAAAACTATAAAAAAATGGCGCGGGCCGCCCTAATTCTTTGACTTGACTTTTTTTGTTATGATAAAATTTATATACACACTGTCAAAGCGTGCGAGCGCATATATGTGCCCGTGTCGAGCATAATTGCCGCCCAAATAGGTACAAAAGCACGCCTTAGTAGGCAAAATACACGCCAAATAGGTACAAATGCGCACCTAAGTAGGCAAAATACACGCCTAAGTAGGTAAAATGGAGGATTCATGTCGAATACCGAGAAAGAAAAACGCTTAGAGATAGCAGTCCGTATCCGTGAGATGCGGTTGATTTCGGGCCTTAGCGAGGCCGAGATGGCCGAGAAGACCGAGGTTGCGCAGGCGGAGTATCACCTGTACGAGTTGGGAGAGTTGGATTTCCCCTTTACGTTCCTCTATAAATGCGCGCACGTTTTCGGCATCGGCATTACCGATTTGCTGGAGGGCCGCAGTGCGACTTTGTCCAGCTATACCGTCACCCATGCGGGCGAAGGGCAAGAGACGGCCAAGGAGGAGGGCATCGACATCCAAAATCTCGCGCCTATGTTCCGCTCCAAAATCGCCGAGCCCTATTGGGTGCGCTATGACTACGTCCCCGAGTTGCAGGACAAGCCCATCCACCTGACCACCCACCAAGGACAAGAGTTCGACTACGTCATCAAAGGCTGTATGAAGATACAGGTGGGCGAGAACGTCGAGATTCTCAAAGAGGGCGACAGCATTTACTACAACAGCTCCACCCCTCACGGTATGATTGCCGTGGGCGGCGGCGAGTGCTTGTTCTTGGCCGTGGTATTGCCCGGCGAGGTTGCCTCGGAGAAAGAAATCCGCGACACCTTCCTGCCTGCGCCCAAGACCAAGCCCGCGCGCAAATTGGTCAGCGCCGACTTTGTCAAAGTGCAAGAGGACGAGCACGGCTATCCCGTCAAGGTGGATTTTATCAACGACGACAAATTCAACTTCGCCTTCGACGTGGTAGACGTGTTGGCCCGTCGCTCTCCCGACAAGTTGGCCATGCTACACGTCTCCCGAGACGGCACCGAGCGCCGCTTCACTTTTGAGGATATGCGCGTAGGCTCCAACCGAGTGGCCAACTACCTCCGCTCTGTGGGTATCAAGAAGGGCGACCGCGTGATGTTGGTACTTAAGCGCCACTATCAATTTTGGCTGTCCATCTTGGCGCTGCATAAGTTGGGTGCCATCGTGATACCCGCCACCAATCAACTGTTGGCGCACGACTTCGAGTATCGCTTCAACCGCGCAGAGGTCAGCACCATTATCTGCACCGCGGACGGCGACGTGGCCCATCAGGTGGAGTTGGTCGAGAAAGACTGTCCCACCTTGCAACACAAATTGTTGGTAGGCGCAAAGCGCGAGGGTTGGCGTGACTTCAATGAAGAATACCCCTTGTTCGACGCGACCTTTGAGCGCACCGCCGACTCGGCCTGCGGCAAGGACGTCATGCTGATGTTCTTCACCTCGGGCACCACGGGCTATCCCAAAATCGCCCAACACACCTACACCTATCCCTTGGGCCACTATGTCACCGCCAAGTATTGGCACGGCGTGATGGACAACGGCATCCACTTCACCATCTCGGACACGGGCTGGGGCAAAGCCCTGTGGGGCAAACTATACGGCCAATGGCTCGCCGAGGGCGCGGTCTTTACCTATGACTTCGACCGCTTCGACGCATCGGTGATATTGCCCATGTTCGCCAAATACCACATCACCAGTTTCTGCGCGCCCCCCACCATGTTGCGCATGATGATTAAGCAGGATATCGGCAAGTACGATTTGTCCTCTATATGGCATATGACCACGGCGGGCGAGGCCTTGAATCCCGAGGTGTACCGCCAATTCCAAAACCTGACGGGCCTGCAAATACACGAGGGCTTCGGCCAAACCGAGACCACCTTAACCATCGGCAACCTGTTGGGTAGCGGCCACAAAATCGGCTCGATGGGCAAACCCATCCCGTCCTATAACGTGGTCCTTTTGGACGCTGATAATAACGAAATCACGCAAAGCGGCGAGACGGGCGAAATCGCCATCAAGATAGGCGAAAAGGCGCCCTGCGGCCTGTTTGTGGGCTACTACCACGACGAGGAGAAGACCCGAGAGGTCTACCACGACGGCTACTACCACACGGGCGACACCGCTTGGCGCGACGAGGACGGCTTCTACTGGTACGTGGGCCGCGTGGACGACGTGATTAAATCTTCGGGCTACCGCATAGGGCCCTTTGAAATCGAGAGCGTCATCATGGAGTTGCCCTACGTCCTGGAGTGCGGCGTATCCGCCGCGCCCGACGAGGTCAGAGGACAGGTGGTTAAGGCCTCCATCGTGCTGACCAAGGGCACCGAGCCCACCGAGGAACTCAAGAAAGAAATACAAAACTACGTAAAATCCAAAACTGCGCCTTACAAATACCCGCGCATCGTGGTATTCCGTGAAGACTTACCCAAGACCATCAGCGGCAAAATCCAGCGCAATCTGTTGTAAGGAGAGGAGCAATCGTGACTAAATTAGACGAAAAAATCAAGCAAATAGCCGGTCGTATCAAAGACCTACGCGAAGTCGAGGGGTACTCCTATGAGTATATGGCGCAAAAGACGGGTACCACCGTGGAAGAGTATAAAGCGTGCGAAGCGGGCCTAAGCGACCTCAACTTCACCTTTATCTATCGCTGTGCGCTGGCCTTCGGCGTCAACGCCACCGATATTATCGAGGGCTACAGCCCCCAACTGCAATCCTACACCGTCACCCGTAGGGGCGCCGGGCAGGTGATTGCCAACGCGCACGGCATGACCTACTTTAACCTGGCCTATGCCTTCCAAAACCGTATCGCCGAGCCCTTGTACGTGCGCAGCGTGTACGACGAGGCCGCGCAGAATAGGCCCATCGACCTGACCTCGCACGCGGGGCAGGAGTGCGACATCGTGGTGGAAGGCCACCTCAAGGTGCAGGTGGGCAACCACCAAGAGATATTGGGCGCGGGCGACAGCATATACTACAACAGCGCCACTCCCCACGGCATGATTGCCGTAGGCGGCAAGGACTGCGTGTTCTACGCCATCGTCCTGAACCCCACGGGCGAGCCCATCCCCGAGTTGACGCCCGTCGCCGCCATCGCGGACGGCGCCGTGGCCACCAAGGACACCAAGGAGCGTATCTATCAAAAGTTTATCGACGTGGAGGAGGACGCCAACGGCACCCCCACCAAAATTACCTTCAAAAATGCCGACAAGTTCAACTTCGCCTTTGACTTGGTGGACGCCTTGGCCGAGCGCGAGCCCGACAAGACGGCCATGATGTACGTGTCGCGTGAGCACGAGGAGACCCGTTTCACCTTCCGCGATATGAAGCGCAATTCGGCCCGCTGCGCCAACTACTTCAAGGCGTTGGGCATCCAAAAGGGCGACCGCGTGATGTTGGTGCTCAAACGTCACTATCAATTTTGGTTCGCCATCTTGGGCCTCAATAAGTTGGGCGCCATCGCCATCCCCGCCACCTGCCAGTTGCAGGCGCACGACTTCGAGTATCGCTTCAAAGCGGCGGGCGTGACGGCCATCATCTGTACGGCAGACGGTGACACCGCGCACCAAGCGGACATCGCCGCCGCGGCGTATCCCGCGCTCAAGCACAAGTTAATCGTCAACGGCAAGAAAGAGGGTTGGCGCTCTTTCGATGAGGAATTCAATATGTACAGCACCCACTTCGACCGCACGGCGGACTCGCCCTGTGGAGACGACTTGATGCTGATGTACTTCACCTCGGGCACCTCGGGCTATCCCAAAATAGCCGCCCACAATCACAAATATCCGTTGGGTCACTTCCACACGGCCAAGTATTGGCACAACGTAGACCCCGACGGCTTGCATTTCACCATCTCGGATACGGGCTGGGCCAAGGCCATGTGGGGCAAACTCTACGGCCAGTGGCTCGCCGAAGCCGCCACCTTTGTGTACGACTTCGATAGATTCAACGCGGCGGATATCCTACCCATGTTCGCCAAATACCACATCACCACCTTCTGTGCGCCGCCCACCATGTTGCGCATGATGATAAAAGAGGACATCGGCAAATACGATTTCTCCTCGGTACGCCATATGTCCACGGCGGGCGAGGCCTTGAACCCCGAGGTCTATCGCCAATTCGAGCGCTTGACGGGCCTCCAAATCCACGAGGGCTTCGGCCAAAGCGAAGGCACCATGATGATAGGCAATATGGTCGGCGCCGCGCACAAGATAGGCTCTATGGGCAAGCCCGCGCCTATCTACGACGTGCACCTCTTGGACAGCGACAACAAGGACGTGGCCGACGGCGAAGTGGGCGAAATCTGCGTGGACATCTCCAACGGTTCTCCCTGCGGCTTGGCCGTGTGCTACTACCGCGACCCCGACAATACCGCCGAGGCTTGGCGGGACGGCTACTATCACACGGGCGACTTGGCCTGGCGTGACGAGGACGGCTTCTACTGGTACGTGGGCCGCGCCGACGACGTGATTAAATCCTCGGGCTACCGCATAGGACCCTTTGAGATAGAGAGTATCATCATGGAGTTGCCCTACGTCTTAGAGTGCGGCGTATCGGCCGTGCCCGACGAGGTCAGAGGCCAGGTGGTCAAGGCCTCCGTCGTGCTGACCAAGGGTACCCAACCCTCGGACGAACTCAAGAAGGAGATACAAAACTACGTCAAGTCGCACACCGCGCCCTATAAGTACCCCCGTGTGGTCGTCTTCCGCGACGAGTTGCCCAAGACCACCAGCGGCAAAATCATCCGCAGTAAGCTATGATGGAGAAACGGGTCACCCTGTTGTGCGGCCACTACGGTAGCGGCAAGACCAATATCGCCCTTAACTGGGCGTATCGCCTGCGCGAGCGCCACCCCAGAGTGGCCCTCGCCGACCTCGACATCGTCAACCCCTACTTCCGCGCGATGGACAGTAAGCGGGACTTGGAGAGTAGGGACATTCGCCTGATATGCTCGGCCTATGCGGGCGGCAACCTCGACATCCCCGCTTTGCCGCAGGATATGTACGCCATCACCGATGACAAAGACCTCGTCTCGGTGCTGGACATAGGCGGCGACGACCGCGGCGCATTGGTGCTGGGCCGATTGGCCCCCGCGCTACTTAGCGAGGGCAACTATCAAATGTGGTTGGTCGTGAACAAATACCGTCCCCTCACCCGCACCCCCCAAGAGTGCCGAGAGGTGAAGGCCGAGATAGAGCTCGCGGGCGGTATGCCCTTCACGGGAATAGTCAACAACAGTAACCTCGGGCGAGACACCACCGAAGAGGACGTAGTAGCGAGTATGGCGTATGCCGAGGAGGTGGCGCGGCTGACGGGCCTACCCCTCGTGATGACTACGGTCAAAGAGGACCTAATGGGCGCCCTCGAGGGTAAAATCGAAAACCTATTTGCCTTGTCTTTGCAACACACCATCGACATTGGCTGAAATAAAGGAGAAAACTATGGCAAAATTGACATTCAAAAGCGACAACTGCAAGGGCTGCGGTCTCTGTGTGGACGTGTGCCCCAAGAAGGTGTTGCGACTGGCAACGGACAAGATAAACAAGCGTGGCCATCATCCCGTAGAGGCGGCGGCTCCCGAGCAATGCGTGGGCTGCGGCTCTTGTGCGATGATGTGCCCCGACTGTATCATCAAAGTAGAGAGGTAGCGTATGGATAAAGTATTGATGAAAGGTAACGAAGCCATCGCAGAGGCGGCCATCATCGCGGGTTGCCGCCACTACTTCGGCTATCCCATCACGCCGCAGACCGAAATCGCGGCCTATATGGCCAAGCGTATGCCCAAAATCGGCGGCACCTTCCTGCAAGCGGAGAGCGAAATCGCCGCCATCAACATGGTGTACGGCGTGGCCTCGGCGGGCAAGCGCGTCATGACGTCTTCGTCCAGCCCCGGTATCTCGCTGAAAGGGGAGGGATTGTCCTACTTGGCGGGCGCGGATTTGCCCTCCTTTGTGGTCAACGTACAGCGCGGCGGCCCCGGCTTGGGCGGCATTCAACCCAGCCAAAGCGATTACTTCCAGTCTACCCGTGGCGGCGGTCACGGCGACTATCACATGATAGTTTTGGCCCCCTACTCGGTGCAAGAGATGGCCGAGCTGACGGTCAAAGGCTTCGAACTCGCCGACAAGTACCGCATGACCGCGATGGTCTTAGCGGAC
>Ga0310690_10006642_pt1 | contig 15128 bp, 11 predicted proteins | sample AusTroGonzalo_MG_2_FD_207661 | JGI IMG/M metagenome (GOLD analysis project Ga0310690, IMG submission 207661) | Bovine rumen microbial communities from tropical cattle in Woodstock, Queensland, Australia - Gonzalo_04 (v2) (version 2) | ecosystem: Host-associated > Mammals > Digestive system >...
TCTCCTCCTCATGATCTACTACACCGACGTCGCGGGGTGGCTTCTTGCGTTCGCGGGCTCCTACGCTTTTTCGGGAGCCCCGCCGGAATTCGCCGCGCTCGTCGCCGACAGGCGCACGTGCCTCGTTTTCATGCTCGTCTCCGTGGCCGTGGCGTCCTGCGTGTGCGCGGTCGGGGTCAGGCGCGGGGTGGAGCGCGTCACCAAGTGGATGATGCTTGCGCTCCTCGTCATCATGGGCGTCCTTGCGGCAAAGGCGCTTGTGCTCGATGGCGCGGCGAAGGGGCTTTCCTTCTACCTTCGCCCCGACTGGACGCCGCTTGTCGAGCATCCGGGGCGCGTCGTGTTCGACGCGATGGGCCAGGCGTTTTTCACTCTCTCGATAGGCGTTGGGGCGATGACCATTTTCGGAAGCTATATCCAGCGACGCGAGTCGCTTGTCAAGGAGTCGGCCTTCATAATCGCGATCGACACTTTTGTCGCGTTCACGGCAGGGCTCGTGATATTCCCGGCATGCGCGACCTACGGCGTAGATGTCACGTGCGGCCCGGGCCTCATCTTCTCCGCGCTCCCTAAGGTGTTCGCGGCGATGGCCGGCGGCAGTGTCTGGGGGTTCTTCTTCTTCCTCTTTCTCTCGCTTGCCGCGCTTACCACGGTCGTCGCCGTGTTCGAGTGCCTCGTAGGCGGGCTTGTGGACGAGCTTGGCATTGGCCGCAGGACTGCGGCTCTGTCCGTCGGCTGCGCAGTCGCCGCGCTTTCGCTTCCGTGCGTATTCGTAGATGGCGCGCTTGAAATCGAGGACTTCGTCTTCAGCAAGTTCTGGCTGCCGCTCGGCGGGCTCGCGCTCTCGATCTTCGTTTCGTGGCGTATAGGATGGGGCTGGGAGGCGTTTCGCGCCGAAGCGTCCGCAGGGCGCGGCGCGGCGCTTCCAGACTGGTTCCGGCCGGTCTTCCGATATGTAGTTCCTGCGATAATCGTCGTCATAGTCGCAGGGGGCCTCGCAATTTAGGCTGAAGGAGCAAAATATGAAACTGTCACTCAGAAAGTCAATAGACGAGATAAAGACGTTTTCGCGAGTATTCGTCGAGCGCCCGCGCTTTGCGATGGTCATATCGATCGTGCTTACGATGGCGGGCGTGATGTCGATAACGTGGCTCCCGATCTCGCAGTATCCGCGTCTCACTCCGCCTTCGATAAGCGTCATGTACAACTACCCGGGCGCGAATGCGAAGGAGATTTTGAACACCGTCGCGATGCCCATCGAGGACGAGGTGAACGGCGTAGACGACATGCTCTACATGGTAGGCTCCTGCTCCGACACCGGCACCTACCAGCTGACGCTGTCGTTCGAGGTCGAGTCCGACCGCGACATGGACATGGTAAAGGTGCAGAACCGCGTCGCGCAGGCCGAGGCGAAGCTGCCGTCCGAGGTGAAGCAGCTCGGCGGACGCATACGCGCGCAGGCCGAGGACATGCTCGGCGTAATCTGCCTGAGGTCGCCGAAGGGCACGATGTCGCGCCTGCAGATATCTGACTACATCTATGGCAACATCCAGCCCGTCCTTCTGCGAATCCCAGGCGTCGGCGAGGCGACGGTCTATGGCCCGAGGATCTCGATGCGCGTCTGGCTCAACCCGGACCGCATGGCCGCGCAGGGCCTCAACACCGAGGAAGTCATCGCGGCGGTCTCGAAGCAGAACGTCCAGGCGTCTGTCGGCTCGGTAGGCGCCTCGCCTATCCCGAAGAACGGCGCGCACGTCTATACGCTGACCGCGAAGGGGCGGCTTATGACGCCGAAGGAGTTCAACGAGATCGTCGTCCGCCGCGACGAGAACGGCGGCCTTGTGAGGCTCAAGGACATCGCCCGCACGGAAATCGGCGAGGAAAACTACATGTTCACCGGCCAGTTCAACGCAGGGAACGCAGTCTCCGTCGCCTTGCAGCAGAAGCCAGGCGCGAACGCCATCGCGACGATGGACCAGATCTACAAGGAGATGGAGCACCTCGCAAAGTCCTTCCCCGACGACCTCGAGTGGATGACCCCCTATGACGCCACCGACTACGTGCGCATGTGCGTGAAGGAGATCGTCCTCACGCTTCTCATAACCTTCAGCCTCGTCGTGCTCGTCTGCTACCTCTTCCTGCAGGACTGGCGCGCGACGCTCATACCGGTCCTGACGATTCCCGTCTCGCTTTGCTCGACGTTCATCGTCATGGCCGTCCTCGGCTACTCCATCAACATCCTGACTCTGTTCGGGCTCGTCCTCGCGATAGGCGTCGTCGTCGACGACTGCATCGTCGTCGTCGAGCGCGTGCAGTTCCTCATAGAGACGAGGGGGCTCAACTCGAAGGAGGCCACGATCCAGGCGATGAGCGACGTCACGAGCGCGGTCATAGCGACGACGCTCGTCCTCCTCGGAATCTTCGTGCCGGTCGGCTTCATGAGCGGAATCACCGGGCGCATCTACCAGCAGTTCTCCGTCACGCTTTCCGCGGCGGTCTGCTTCTCCACCTTGTGCGCGCTTACGCTCGCGCCGGCCCTCTGCTCGCTCCTGCTGCGCGAGTCTCGCCCGTTCAAGCACGGCCCGCTTGCGTGGTTCAACTGGTTCGTGAACCGCGTCAAGGGGCTCTTCGTCGTTGCCGCCAAGTGGCTCGCAAGCCGCATATTCCTCGCGGGAGTGCTGCTTTTGCTGGTGATACTGCTTACTGTCTCTTTCTTCATGAAGACGCAGACGGCCTTCCTCCCCGACGAGGACCAGCGCGTCATCTTCGCCTCGATGGAGATGCCGGAGGGCACCGCCCGCGATCGCAGCCGTGACGCGGCGCTAAGGTCGGTGGAGCTATTGCGCCAGCTCCCTGAGGTCGCGAGCATCATTTCCATCACCGGCTGGGGCATGATCGGCGGACGCGGCGAAAACCAGACGACGCTCATCATCGACCTCAAGGGCTGGGACCAGCGCCCGCTCCCGGAGCAGCACGCGGCGATGCTCGTCGGCAGGATCCAGCAGCTTCTTGCGGCGGTGCCTGAGCCGAAGTGGCAGGTGTTCATGCCGCCTGCGATCCCCGGCCTTGGAATGTCCAACGGCATCTCGGTGCACATCCAGGACAAGGCCCACGCCGACCCGATGAAGATGGACGAGGTAAAGAAGCATCTTCTTGCGAAGCTTAACGCCAATCCGCACATCCTGATGGCGTTCGCAGGCTACAACGCCGAGACCCCGCACCTCAAGTTCAACCTCGACCGCGTCAAGGCCGAGATGTTCCACGTCCCCGTCGCGACGATATACGCGACGCTCCAGAACTACCTCGGCTCCAGATACGTGAACGACGTGAACCTCGGAACCCAGGTGAACCGCGTGACCGTCTGCGCGGAGGCCTCCGCCCGCGCCACGTCCGAGTCTGTAGAGCGGCTCTACGTGAGGTCCGACACCGGCGCGATGGTGCCCGTCGGCTCGCTCGGGACCATCTCGCGCGAACTCGGGCCGCGCACGATCTACACGCGCGACAAGTACGTCACGGCGGGGCTCAACATCCTGCCCATGCCGGGCGTGCCATCCGGCCTCGTGATGGACGAGATACGCGAGCTCTTCAAGGAAGAGCTGCCCGACGGCTACGGCTACGACTGGGCGGCGCTTTCCTTCCAGGAGGCGAGGAACGAGGGCACCGCCGCGCCTCTTATCCTGCTCGCCGTCCTCTTCGGCTACCTCTTCCTTGTCGCGCAGTATGAGTCGTGGACGATTCCGCTGCCGGTTATGCTCTCCATATTCGTCGCGGTCCTCGGCGCCCTTGTCGGCCTCAAGTACTGGGGCCTTTTCGCGACGGGCAAGCCGTATGCGCTTTCCATATACGCGCAGCTCGGGCTCGTGCTGCTCGTGGGCCTCGCGTCCAAGAACGCGATATTGCTCGTGGAGTTCGCGCGCGACAAGCGCGAGAATGAGGGATTCTCTATAGTGGAGGCTGCTGGAGCCGCAGCGGGCGAGCGCCTGCGCGCGCTCTTGATGACGGCTCTCACCACGCTCCTCGGCACTCTTCCCATGATGCTTGCGACGGGCGCCGGGGCCGCGAGCCGCAACCACCTCGGCACGACGGAGTTCTTCGGGATGTTCTTCTCGGTCGCCTTCGGGATTCTGCTCGTCCCCGGGCTCTACGCACTCTTCCAGACGTGGCGCGAGCGCGTGAAGAGGTTCTTCTCGTATGTTTCAACGGCGGCGCGCCGCCGCCGCGAGCTCAAGTCAATGAATTCGTCTTCAATCTCAAATTCAATCTCCAAGTGAAAGGAACGATGAAAGCATGAAAGCAATACAACCACTGGCCGTTGCCGCGATTCTCGCGGGCTGCACGTCCATCCCGTCCGTCGGGCCCGACTATGAAAGCCCGAAGGACGAGACTCCGTCCATCGCGCTTCCCGACGCGGGCTACCCGACTACGAACCTGACGGCAGGCTGCGAATACGCCCCGGCGACTTCTAACGAGGACAAGCGCGTCGAGATCTCGCAGTACGAGCTTACCCGTTGGTGGCGGCGGTTTGGCGACGCCGTCCTCGAGAATCTCGTCGAGGGGGCGATAACGAACAACCTGTCCTTCAAGATGGCCGTAAAGCGCCTTGAGCAGGCCAACTACGAACTGCTCGGCTCGTATGCCGCGTTCCTGCCGAAGTTCGGGCTTGGAGGCTCGTGGACAAGGTATCGCTACCAGGACTATTCCGCGTCGGGCGGGGCTGCGACGCGCTATTCCGCCCAGCAGGCCGCGCTTGACGGCAACTGGGAGATCGACGTCTTCGGCGGCAGCCGCCGCAACACCGAAGCCGCGCTTGCGCTCGCCGAGGCGGCTGGCTGGACGGTCGCCGACGCGTGGGTCGCGCTCACGACGCAGCTCGGCTCGCAGTATATCAACCTTCGCACGACCCAGGAGCGCATAGAGGTCGCAAGGACCAACCTCGTGCTGCAGTCGGAGACATACGACATCCTCAGGTCTCGCCTCGATTCCGGAATCGGCGACGAGCTTGCGGTCAACCAGTGCGCATACGTGGTCGAGCAGACCCGCGCCAACATACCTCAGCTTCTCGCGCAGGAGGAGCGCATCAAGAACGCCATCGCGATCCTCGCGGGTAAGACGCCCGGCGAGCTTGAGGAAGTCCTCCGCGGCGTTTCGGTCCGCCGCGACTGGCTCCTCGCCCCGCAGAAGATATCGTCTCTCCCCCTGAACCTCATCCGCAACCGCCCAGACGTCAAGACGGCCGAGCGCAAGCTCGCCGCGCAGACGGCCTACATTGGAGTTGCAAAGGCGCAGTGGTTCCCCAAGTTCCACATCTCCGGGCAGGTCGGGTTCAAGAACACGAACGAGCAGCGCCTCTTCAGCAAGGACTCCTTCTTCGCGCTCCTTGGGCCGTCCGTGAGCTGGCCGATATTCCAGGGCGGCGCGATATACGCAAACGTGAAGGCGACCGAGGCCAAGATGGAGCAGGCCGCCGCGCAATACGAGCTCGCGCTTGACGAGGCATACGGCGAGGTGCGCAACGCATACGCCGCCTACACCCAGGAATACCACCGCTACCAGTCGCTCAAGTCGGCTGTAAAGGCGGCGACGGACGCGGTGACAATCTCCAAGGACCTCTACAAGAACGGGCTCAAGGACTTCAACAACGTCCTCGACGCGCAGCGCAGCCGCCTGCAACTTGAGGAGGCCTACGCCATTTCGCGCGGCCAGATCACCCTCGACCTCATCGCCCTTTACAAGGCCCTTGGCGGAGGGCTCTCCGCCGTCGGCGAGGAAGAAGAGGAGAAGTGACCATGCCGTCGTGGGCGAAGGATACGGCCGAGGGCGTTGTCATAAGCGTCAGGGCGCATCCGAGGTCTTCGAAGTGCGGGATAGACGGCGTCGTGGGAGACGCCCTCAAGGTGCGCGTTCGCAGTGCACCTGTTGACGGCAAGGCGAACAAAGAGCTCGTGGAGACAGTGGCCGAGGCGTTTGGAATCGCAAAGTCGCGCGTGGAATTCGCCTCCGGCGAAAGCTCAAAGTCGAAGCGGCTCCTCCTTCGCGGCCTCACCGCCGCAGACGCCGAGAAATCTCTCCGCCCGATTCCCATCTAATTCATATAAGTTTCTCTGCACCTGTCAGAAACTGCCGCGACGATTTCCTTGCTTTGTGTAAGGGCGAGACGGTCTTGCTCAAAAACCATGACAGAAAATCGCAAACAGAAAGTGAAGGTGCGCTATGAACAACAACTTCGTCAAATTCGCATTCGTCGGGTTCGCCTGCGCGGCATTCTGCACAACGACGCTCGCCGCGCCCAAGGGCGGCAACCATGGTGGCCATGGCGGCAACGGCCGCCCGACGATGACGGCCCAGCAGGCACGACCACCTCAGACCGCGCGACACGCAGCTAAGCCAGCCGCAGCAAGGCCAGCCGCTCCTACCCGCCAGGCCAGCAAGCCAGCCGCAGCCAGGCCTGCAACTCCAGCTCGCCAGACTGCCAAGCCAGCGGTCGCAAGGCATGAGCCCGCCCGTCACGCTGCCAAGCCAGCAGTCGCTCGGCATGAGCACGCCCGTTCGGCGCCGCACCACCACACGCCTCCGCCCCGCCTTGCCCGCCACCATCTCCCCAGCCATGCGCGCTATTGGGCGAGGCCGGTCGTTCCGCTGTGGCACTTTGGTGCGCTCCATGCGTGGGAATGGGTCGAGCAGGCGTGGATGATCGTCGAGGACGGCGTCTGCTACTACGGCGACGGCTACTACTACGACGGTTACAACTACTACTACAACGGAGCATACTACACAGTCCCGCCGATGACATTGCTCGTCTAGCCAAGCGAGCGGGGCAAAGACAAGAAGATGGCCCCCGTCGTTCCGGCGGGGCCCTGCTTTTTGCCCTCCCCCAAGATCGCATGTGACGAAAAGTTCTTGAACCAAAGTTCAAATTTTCTTGAACTTCGCCAAGCATCGTTTCCCGGTTTTTGCTATACTTGTCATGTTTTCGGGAGAAAACGAAGAAATAGAAATCTGCGAGACGTGAAAATGGTATAATACGAGCCGTGAAAGGTATCGCGGAATGAGCACAAGTGAAAACCAGATTGTCGTCTATCAGCCAAACGAGACCGTTCGGCTGGACGTGCGTCTTGAGAACGAGACGGTATGGCTGACGCAAAGTCAGATGGCCACATTGTTTGGGTGCAGCACAGACAACATAGGCTTGCACTTAAAGAATGTGTATGCAGTCGGTGAGTTGTCGCGCGAGGCAACTACCGAGGATTTCTCGGTAGTTCGTAAGGAAGTGATGTCTTCCCTTCGCCGCCGCCAAGATGGGCGGCGAAATCAGCCCTGGTCTTCTCGGCTCAATTTGCAAGGTGACATCGGAACGCCGCGAATACGGCAAAGGCAATCTGCCGCGACGCATCAAAATGGTATAATGTGCAGAAGGCGAAAAAGTCATGAGCAGTAGAAGAACAGAATCTGGTAAGGTTGCGACGGCCGCGCATGATAGTGCGATATCGTACTTGGATGTCCAGCAAAGAATCGTCTGCATTCGTGATACGTCTGTGATCATCGACGTTGACGTGGCGGCCCTGTACGGAGTCGAGACAAAACATGTCGATCAAGCCGTGCGGAACAACCGGGGCAAGTTTCCGGCGGATTATGTGTTTGAAGCACGATAAAGTTGCAAGGAGGGCTATTATGGCAAAAAGTGTAGAAGAACCGGTTGAAGATTGGGCGAAGAAATCGTTGGACGATCATGGTGTCGCGCATTCACCGAAGAATGCCGCGATTAATCATGAAATCGGGGAGGCGATGAAGAAGTTCCCGAGCAAGAAGGGTGGTAAGGGTCCAAATTTCCCCGACATTCAGTTGATGATAGAGCCGAAAAAGGGACGTTACATTCCTGTAGTAATTGAGGCCAAGGGCAAAAAAGGTGATTTGGCCAAAACGGATAGCAAAGGCAATATCGTCATAGAGAATGTCAAGCCGGATGGAAAGCCGGACTATGCGGCAATTTCTAAGTTTGCGATAAATGGCGCAGTGCATTATGCTGAAGCGATTGTAAACGGAACGAAATCCTATCCTGAAGTTATTGCTATCGGTGTTAATGGCTGGCTGGATGCGAGCGGTAAGCTTCAGACGGAGATGGGTGTATATTATGTGGCCAAGGATAATTTCTGTATCCCTAAGAAGATTGACGACTATACCGATCTGTCCTTTCTCGCAAAAAAGAATCTCTCGGAGTTTCTGGATAAGATTGCGGCGATAGATTTAAGTGAAGAAGATAAGGAGAAGAAGACTCGCGAGATCGAAAACCAGATTGAGATCGAGCTGAAGAACCTCAATCAGGCCATGGAGGACGAATTGGCCATTTCCGAGAATATGCGCGTCACGATGGTTGCGGGTATGATTATGGCCGGGCTGGGGGTTGATGGAGAGGTTGCGGCTCTTGATGTTACAGAACTGAAAGGATCGTTAGGCAAGAGTTCGCATGACGGTGCTATTATTCTTAATCGCATAGATGACTTTCTGGCCTCGAAAGAACTGCCGGAGGAAAAGCACAAAGTGATTATGGATGTGCTATCGAGTGTTTTTACGGGGAACCGGAGTTTGTATGTGCCCAAGAACGGTGAGTCGCCATTAAAAACGGTGTATGCGGTTGTGCATGATAAGATTATGCCGTATTTCACGTCTAAACATCATCTTGATTTTACCGGACGATTGTTCAATGTCTTAAATGCATGGGTTAAAAATCCAGATGGTGCTGCTAATGACGTGGTCTTGACTCCGCGTTATGTAACGGACTTCATGGCTCGACTAGCCTGTGTCAATAAAGACAGCTACGTTTGGGATTATGCACTTGGTTCAGCCGGTTTTTTGATTTCGTCAATGAAGCTGATGATCGCCGATGCCAAGGAGAAAATCAAAAGTCCCGCAGAACTGCAAAAGAAGATACTGAAAATTAAGCATGAACAATTGTTGGGCATTGAAAAATTGCCAGAGGTGTACATGCTTGCGGTTCTGAACATGATACTTATGCAGGACGGATCGGCTAACATCATTCACGCCAATTCCTTGACGCAATTCGACGGTGATTATCAGCAAGGTGGTAATAAAGGAAAGCCATTCCCTGCCAATGTGTTTCTTCTCAATCCTCCATATTCGGCTCCAGGAAAAGGCTTCGTTTTTGTTGAAAAGGCGCTTTCTCGAATGACGCATGGACGTGCGGCTGTGTTGATACAGGAAAATGCGGGGAGTGGCAATGGCCATCCTTACGCGGAGAAGATACTTGAACATAGTACGCTTTTGGCTAGTATTCGCATGCCAGAGAAGTTATTCACCGGTAAGGCGACTGTTCAAACGGCAATTTATGTTTTTGAAATTGGGAAAGCTCATAATAAGAATCAACTGGTTAAATTTATCGATTTTGATGATGATGGATATGATCGAAGAAACCGTAAAAAGTCAAGTCTGAATGCAAATCTTCGGGATGTAGGAAGTGCAAAGGAACGTTATGATGAAATCGTCCATCTTGTCCTTTATGGGAAGAAAAGTCTTAAGTTCCTCCCCAAAGAAAACTACATTGAAGATACGATTTCTCTTACTGGTGAAGACTGGACGATAAAGCAGCATCGGAAAATTGATACTTCTGCCAAACTTGATGATTTTCTTAAAGTTGTTAAGGGGTATCTTTCTTGGAGGGTGGCATCACTTCTGAATACGAATAAAAGTACTCATGGAACTTTTGATTTTTCTGAAGACGCATTGACTGCTACGGAGAAAAAGATAATACTCGCATTTAAGAGTGCTAAGGTTAAAATGGGGTATGAGAAGGTGAAGGGTCTGTTTGTGTTGAGAAAGGGCAAACGACTCACTAAGAGTGACATGATTCCAGGCGATATCAATTTTATTGGGGCTACGGCGTCAAATAATGGTGTCACAGCGCATATATCCAACAACGCGCACATACATCCTGCCAATACTATTACAGTTTCTTATAATGGATCTGTGGGTGAGGCGTTTTATCAAGATGATCCTTATTGGGCGTCGGATGATATTAATGTGTTCATGCCTTTGTTCCAAATGACGAGGGAAGTTGCATTGTATTTTTGTGCTGTTATTCGAAAACTCGGTCTTAAATATGCGTACGATTTTAAGTGGGCGAAGGAAATAATGCAGGAAGAGGTGCTTGAATTCCCTGTTGATAAAAATGGGCATCCCGATTTTGAATTCATTAATACGTTTATTCGCGCGACGATGAAGCTTGCGGTGCTTGATGTTGTTGAACAGAGAAATAGGGAGGTGGCCGCAATGAATAAGATTATTGGCATTGGAGAGCGGAAAGTGTAGAAGAGTGCGTCGCCAATGGTTGTGTGTGGAGAACCACCCGAAGAAAATGATTACGATGGTCGCTTGGCAGCGTTTGAAGATACGGAGGGATGATCTTTATGGAAGAAAAACGGAAGGACGACGAGAACCCGATTGTGATCTACACCTCGCAAGACGGGCAGGTTCATGTCAATGTTCGGATTGTGGACGAAACCGCTTGGTTGACGCAGGCGGCGATGGCACAGCTGTTCGGGTGTGGTTCCGATAACATCGTTAAGCACTTGAAAAATATCTATGACGAGGGAGAATTGGAAGAATCGGCAACTACTGAAATTTTTTCAGTAGTTCGATTGGAGGGTGATCGCCAGGTAACACGACAGATAAAGCACTACAATCTTGATGCCATTATTGCCGTTGGGTATCGCGTCAATTCGGCTCGCGCTACGCAGTTCCGCATCTGGGCGACAAAGGTTTTACGCGAGTATATCATCAAGGGATTCGCACTTGATGACGAAAGAATGAAAACCGGACGAAATTCTACCTATTTTGACGAATTACAGGAGCGCATTCGTCAAATTCGGCTTTCGGAGCGCGTGTTTTACCAGAAGGTCAAAGACATCTACACGACAAGTATTGATTACGATCCAAAAGATTTTCGCACCATTCGATTCTTCAAGATTGTGCAAAACAAGTTGCTGTGGGCCATTAGCAAGGAGACGGCGGCGGAGATCGTCGTACATCGGGCGAATGCGGCCTTGCCGTTTATGGGCATGCAGTCTTATGACAAGAAGGACCCGCGGCGCATCACTCAGCAAGATGCGGTGACGGCCAAGAATTACCTCAATGAAAGCGAGATGAAGGATCTAGGTCTGTTGGTTGAACAGTACCTTGCCTTTGCTGAAGCACAGGCGGGACGCCACGTGGCAATGACGATGAATGATTGGATTGCCAAACTTGACGGCATTCTGACGCTGAACGGCCGAGAACTACTGAGGGATGCGGGGAAGATTCGGCATGAGGTTGCCGAAGAAACAGCGGCGCTTCGATTGGAAGAATACCGTGGACGATTGCGCGAGGAGGAACGGAAGGCCAGCCTGGAAGAGCTTGAACGAGACATTTCGGAACTTGAGGACGATGATGATTCCCAAGGTGATGTGACCGCTGACGACAAGAAAGGTCGTTGATGCGCAAAGGTGAAACACTCCCCGAAGAACTGCGTAATCAGTTCACGAAGAAAACGATGCCGGACGCGATGCCGCGAGAGCAGCTTCTACGGGCTCCCAACCCGAGATTGGTTTCGTACGAGGATTTGATTGCTATTCTTTTACGGACGGGTTCGCATGGCTGCAATGTCAAGGAACTGGCGAGACGGCTCATTGCAGTATTTGGCTCATTAAAGGCATTGATTACGTCGGACTGGCGAACAATCGAGAACCGGGTCAAAGAGTATAACAAACAAAATCCCGATATATCGGATTAAGGGCTTCGGGCCAGTTAAGTGCCTTGAATTATCGGCGGCATTTGAGCTTGGTTATCGTCGTCAACGGTTGTCTCCCGATGACATTCATGGTATGAAAGTCCGAACGCCAGAGGACGCATATAAGATATTTCGTGTCTATTTCGCGGCGATGACGAACAGGAGAATGTGTTCGTGTTGCCGCTAGACGCTGACCGTCGGCCGATTTGCGAACCATTCCTGGTCTCTCGTGGCACGACCGATGGGGTGATCATGCATCCGCGCGAAATCTTCAAGCATGCGATTCGCTGGGGCGCGAATTCAATTGTTGTGGCTCACAACCATCCGTGCGGTAATCCTACGCCTGGTCCACGCGACATTGCGCAGACGAAGTCGCTACTTGATGTCGCGGAAATCGTCGGAGTTCGATTGTTTGATCATATTGTTCTTGGCGGTGAGTCATTTGTGTCAATTCGGGAAAGCGGACAATTGTCCTTTGCGTAACAAGATGGGGAGGTTAATATGACGACAGGGCACTTTTCACTAAAAGATTTCGGATTTGTCCCGATGAAGGACTTCTCCGAGCCGAGGAAGGATGCGAAGCAGTGTAAGAGGTACAAGCGGTTGATGTCTCTCCGCGACTTCGTTCTTCCGTTGCTGATGAATGGGCAGGTCAAGATTAAATGAATATGAAAGGATAGGGGAACTATGGAGTGTAGGTTTGCACGGCTTCGAGATGGAAAGCCATATTATGCCCCTAGTGTGATTGTCATGCCTTCTACATTTACGCCCTGTCACATTGGAGTGTTGGATCGCATTGTGAATGTCCTCTTGTCGATATTCTCGTACGGGTTGTGTGTTTTGGCGCGGTTGCTAGGTAGGATTGTTTTGTATTTTGCTGTTTGCCTTCTTACTTTCGTAATCTGCGCTTATATATTAGAAGCGCGTGTGCCAGAATGTCTTGCCGCGCATTTTGAAGTCATTGCAAATTTGGTACAAGATTCATGGGTGAAATGGCTTTGCCTATTGTTTTTGGTTGTTACATTGTTAGATGTTGTCTTTGTGTGCGTTGGGTTTGTTATCCACCTGATTCGCCTTTTTCGAGCGGATGTAAGTCAGAATGGACCGTTGCAATATATGATGATAGATCAGCCATTGGAAGATGATGGGGTTGATGAATTGCAACGTGGAGCTTATGTTAGTAGCTTGGCATTGTTGTTACGCGGAGCGGATAAAAATTTGACGGCTCAGTATGTGGGCGTGTATGGTGCATGGGGAGATGGCAAGACCTCCGTGCTTTCGTTGCTCCGCAAGGAATGCCAGAGAGATCGATTCTTATTTGTAGATTTTAATCCCTGGAATTATCTGTCAAGAGAGAACCTTCCGGTCTTGTTGTTTGATGCCATAGCAGCTAAGATGAACAACAAGGTGTTCCTGCCCATGGCAGGGCTATTGCGAAAATTAGGGCGGGGATTAGTGAGCGAAGCAGGCAAGAATTGTTGTGATGGAATTCCCGTGCTGGGCTCGCTGCTCTCAGCACTTGCTGCGCACTCTAATGATGTGCAAATGATTAAGCGTGATTTGGTTGTGGCCTTAAAGAATTGCGATTGGCGAATTGTTGTTGTGGTTGACGACCTAGATCGGTTGGGGGCAGGCGAGATCTATGAGGTTATTCGACTGATAAAAGCAAATGGTGATCTGCCAAATTTAACATATTTAATTTTGGGCGATGAGGAGTATTTGGCACAAGCATTGTCCGAGTGTGTGCCCCATGGTGAGCAAGATGGAAATGCAAGAGATTTTGGACGGAAATTTTTGGAGAAGATTATTACATACCCATGTAGAATGCCAGCAGTACCGAAGACCCGTGTGTATGCTTTTGCGTATACAAAATTGTATGAGATCGCACATCGGTATGGATTGCCGCAAGAGTGGGTGGGCGATTGCGTGTTAATCGAAGAGTTTGTTGAGAACATGCGAGATGCAAAGCGGTTGTTAAGTGCAATTGAAGTGGCCATTGTTTATCGAATTGCAAAAGATGGTGGTGCGGATGAATTAAATGTTGACCTTGCTGATTTTGTTAACCTCACAATTATAAAGGTTGCAGAGCCGGCTGCATATGATCGGCTTAATCGGTTTTGTCATCTCGTGTATGATGGCACACAAATTGATGACAAACTTAATATGAATGAAAAATGGATGGATCGGGAGTTGATGAATTATGTAAATGAACGTCATCGCAGGGCGTTCAAGTATTTTCTCAGCCGTTTTCTAAACATAGAAGTTCATATTCAGCATCTTGCGGGTACAGGCGGGCGTTTGCAAGAAATGACGACGGTGAAATGGACAGATCCGGTTGCGGTCAAGCATCTGCTGGCGTACAGATTGTGCTCATTGTATTGCATCGATGGTTATTTTAAGGATGGTGAGGGCGATCTTTATGTCCCGAGGGCGCAGCGGAATGAATTTGTGAAAGCCATTACGATTGATCATGTGGTGCCGAAGCAATTAATTGTAGACATGGATGAACAGTCAAGGTTGTCGTTCTTAATTGAAATTTTGCCCCATTTGGAGCTTCAAACGACAGCAGCATCCTGTCGTGCATATTTGCAAACGCTTTTTGGTATTGTGCAAGACCATCCACATGGTGTTCAACTGCCCGTCTCTCTCGCGCCAATTGGGAAGCCTCTGCCTGCTGATGATGCGGAACGAAAGTTAAGTGTCTTGGTTTGGAATGCGCTCAGTAAGGGCTTGTCAGATGGAATGGTTACGTGGGATATGATTGTTGAGCAAATAAGAAGCATTCGCACAGTAGATGTTGCCGGGTTGCTTCTTAAACATAACGATGTGGCTATTAATGAGTTTAAGGCGTTTCGTATGCATGATAAACTGGTAGCGTTATCAAAAACTATGGAGGAGTCGTCCAAATGAGTGCGAAAATTGAAAAAGGTTATGTGTATGTCCTGACGAACGACTGCCTGAAGGATTCAGTGGGGACAGATTCAGTGGGGACAGACCCTGCGAAACCAGCCATCTCTGCGCTCTCTGCGTCTCTGCGTGAGAAAATCCGTGGGGACACACCCCATGAAACCACTTTCATAACGGCGTGGGGATCGGTTCTCCCCTGCTGGGTTCGGCATCCTTCCCTGTACGGGGGTTCAGTCTCCCCTGTACGAGGGTCTCACTTCCCCTGTACGGACAAACAGCTTCCCTCGATTTCTTGCGGGGACAGGCCCCGCGAAACCTCTCCGCGCCTCCGCCACTCCGCGTGAGTTAAGGGTGATTGGAATCCGTGGGGACAGCAACTGTAATTTTTTCCGCGTCTGCGGAAGGGGTTGAAAAGCAGGAAGATGAGGGGGCTGGGGAGAAGGAG
>Ga0310690_10006644_pt1 | contig 15127 bp, 9 predicted proteins | sample AusTroGonzalo_MG_2_FD_207661 | JGI IMG/M metagenome (GOLD analysis project Ga0310690, IMG submission 207661) | Bovine rumen microbial communities from tropical cattle in Woodstock, Queensland, Australia - Gonzalo_04 (v2) (version 2) | ecosystem: Host-associated > Mammals > Digestive system >...
TGAGTTTTTATCTTGACCATAAGCCATCGCGTCAGGAGGAAAAAGAGATAGAGCGCCGCATGAATGAGTTGATAGAAGAGGACCTTCCTGTCACCTTCTCTTTTGTGAGCCGTGATGATATGCCTGAGGAATTTTCTGGCTCGCGATTGCCAGAAGATGCAACGGATTTGATTCGACTGGTAAGTATTGGCGACTACGATGTATGTCCCTGCAATGGGAAACACGTGAGGTCCACGGGTCAGATCGGACGTTTTGAAATGCTTGGTACCAATTGGGACGAGATGGAACGCTCGTTTCGAGTACGTTTCAAGATTGTCTGAAAAGTCCTATAGCTTTAACTTCATGAAGACCGGATAGTGGTCAGAATAGCTGAAGTCTTCTTTGTAATAGGTCAGGCCTTCCATTGAATCGTCATGGAAGATGTAGTCAATTCTGAACATCTTTTTACCACGATAAGTGTACATCCAGCCGCTGCCGCACTCCTTGAAGCCGTCTGTTAGGTCGCCAAGCATCGTTTTATACGTGTAGGAGTAGGGCACATCGTTAAAGTCACCACAGACAATCAGCGATTGGTCCTTCTTCAGCCCCTTACGTGTCTCCGAAGTAACAGTCTCAGCCTGATAGCCTCTAACCACCATGCCAGAGGTGTAATTACCATAGATGAGTTTTAATAGAGCATTGCTTTTTATGTCTGCGCCAGGATATTGTTGCTTGGCGGCTTTTCTCAATGTACGGTTTACGCCAGTGGTTTCCAAGTGGACATTTACAACGCGAATGAGCTTTCCGTCTACATCCACGTCAGCCCACATGGCACTTTGGTTGCTGTCAAAGGATATCTTCTTATGCTTTTTAATAGGGTAGCGGCTATATATCACCATATCGCCCTGTCCAACAGCCATGTGCGGGAAGATTTCCTTGTAGCTGTCAGAGTTGCGCTTGTCACCACTTGATTCATTATACTCCTGCATACAGAGAATGTCGACTTTCTTCTTCTTCATCTGAGCCAGGATGTCTTGCGCAATAAAACCCGTTGTTTCGCGGTTGAACATGGCTACGTTATATGAGGCAATTGTGATACCTTTTTCCTTGTCTGTCTCAGAGCCTTGGATACCAATCTGGAAGATGGTTCCAATATAGGGGATACAGCAAAGAAGTGTAATGAACGGAATGACTGACCAGTGCCAACGACGCCGTGCAAGCCAATATACCAAAAATATAAAATCTGCTACAACAAGGAGGGGTAGTGCATATACCATCATAGCTCTGGCTGTATTGCCGCCGGGAGGAACATTGCCTCCGAAGATGCCGACAAAGGTAAATACGGCCACAATAAATGTTGCGACAAGTAGCAGGAATGAACAATATTTAAAAAAAGCAAGTTTTCCCATGGAAAAGACTCTTTATTTATTTGATGTATCTTGAACAGATTTCTATCAGGTCCTCTACGCGGAATGGCTTTGCCATAAACTCATCACATCCGGCAGCCTTGGCTTCCCTGATGTTTTCGTCGAAAGCATAAGCACTCAATGCTATGATAGGAACTTCGTGGTTAACCTCTTTGATAATGCGAGTGGCGTCTAAGCCGTCCATCTCTGGCATTCTGATATCCATCAGAATCAGATCCGGATGTTCGTCCTCATTAATGGTTACAGCTTCTATACCGTTGCGAGCACGAAGCAACCTATAACGTCTCTGAAGCACAATGCGAACCAATTCGTAATTGCTTTCCTCGTCTTCGGCCACCAGTATGGTCTTCATATTTGATTCGTCAAGACGATTGGCACCTGTCACGTTCAGTGTCCGTACGTTAGTTGTTGTCGTTGTGCGGTTGCTGGTTGACAATCCGCCAATTGAACCATGGAAAGGCAGTGTAAAGGTGAAGGTGGAGCCTTCTCCAAGCACAGAATTGACGTGTATTTCACCATCCATCTTTTCGACAATGATACGGCATAATGCTAATCCTAATCCATAGCCCTTACGGTTCTCGGCATCCTTAGATGCGTAGGTCTCAAAGATATGATCTATGAATTCGGGTTCAATACCAGAACCTGTGTCCTTGACGAAGAAAGATATGCGTGCGCCGTCCTCAATGATTTCGTAGCCAAAGGTAATGCTTCCCTTGGTCGTATGCTTCAAGGCATTGCTGATAAGATTTGACAAGACCTGTGTCAAACGGTTCTCGTCAGTGTTCATTGTGATGGCAAGATTGGGCTTAACCCATTCCAGCATAACTGTATCAGGACAACGGAACTTGAACAACTGCTTGATGCCCTTGCAGAAGGTCTCAAGGTTGACGGGTGATTTCTTAATCGTGATTTCGCCTGACTCTACACGCGACAAATCGAGAATCTCATTAATGAGACTCATCAGACGGTTGTTGTTGCTTTCAATGATTTCGAGGTATTTCATGCGCTCTTCAGGAGACTCAGTCTCGGCTATGATGCGTGAAAAACCTTCGATGGCATTCAACGGAGTTCGGATTTCATGGCTCATGTTAGCTAAGAAGAGAGATTTCATCTTACTAGCCTTTTCGGCCTTAGATGCCTTCTCTTCATATTCCTTTAGCTTCTGATTTGCTGCTTCAAGCTGCTCGTTGGCCATAATCAGTTTCCTGTTGGCCTCCGTAAACTTTTGCATCAAAATCTCTCTTTCGTCTTGAGTCATCATTCCGATTTCGCGTTATATTTTGCAAAGATAGCATTTTTTTTATAAACCACAATAACTTTTGGTTATTTTTTATCCTCTTTTAGCTTTTTCCCATGTACCGCTTGTCCTATGGCTTCTTAAATAGCTGATACCGCGGAATACATTAACATTCATAAACAGGAAATAGTAGGGCACATACAATAGTCCTCCATGTCGTCCGGTTTTCGTTTGCAGCCAGCCAAGGGCGGCAGCGGCATAGAAGATAATCTGCAGGATACCGATGATTGTATATATGACGCCTGCATTCAAGGCGACAAGGGCTATGTTCAGGGGAATGAGTGCCAGCATGGTAAATGGGGTGATTGACCAGCGAAGTACGCGATGGCTGATAAACAGGAAGCTGACAAGGGGGTATTTCAGCGGATTCATCAGTGACCTTAGCCACCAGATACTCTGTAGTCCACCTGCAGCAATGCGGCGTTTACGTTTTGACTCCTCATACATGTTGGCCGAACCGTATTCCATGGCGTAGGCTTCTGAAGTGTAGGCAATGCGGTGACCGTCCTTTACAATTAGCATTGACATCATGAAGTCATCAAGCAAGGCGTTTGTAGGAGCCTCACGATAATCGGACATTTTGACGGCAAACAACTCGCCTGCTGCACCCATGGCCGAGTATAGGTCACTGTCCCATTGCTTGAGCGTACTTTCATATTTCCAATAGAGCCCCTCTCCCTCAGCTGCAATCTGGTCATTGGTGCGTGCGGCAACTCTTTTCTCGCCAGAAACACAGCTGACGTTAGGTTTCATAAATTGTCTAACAATTTCTCGTATGGCATTGGGATTCAGCATTGTATTCGCGTCAGTAAATACAACGTATTCGGCTTTGTTTACCTTTAGGCCATGTTGCATGGCCATTGCCTTTCCCTTTCTCTCGGGAGAATAAACCAAGGTTACTTCGGGGTATTGCTTCAGCAAGTCGTTAGAGCCGTCATTGGAACCGTCAGTGACCCACATCACGCAGAACTTGTCTGCAGGATAGTCTATCTGACGGATGTTCTCCATCTTCTCACGAATAATGTCTTCTTCGTTGTAGGCACATATCATGAGGGTAACATCTGGTAGCTGATCGTCATCGGGTAGGATAGGGGCTTGGGAAGTCTTACAGAACAATCGCTTTATCAAAACCATCACATACAATAACATTCCGTACCCAATATAGGTATAGAATACAATGAACAGACAGATCCAGAAAATTATTTTCAGTGTTACCATGAGTAGGTGATTGCTCTTCTTTCAACTGCAAAGAAACAAAAAACATTTGATATGACCAAGAAAAAGGGGAACAATTTAAGTTGTTCCCCTTATTTTTTTGTTTCAATCTCCTCTTTCATATCTATGAACTGGCGTTTTTCGTCATAGAATTCATATTGCAGAAAAGCCAGTTTCTGAGAGGGAATGATGCGTACTCCAAAGCCGTACTTCATCTGCCAGCGGCGCTTCATCGAGATAACTCCCTGATTGATGAAGGCTGCCACGTAGGGATGTACGTGTAAATAGAATTTCCGGATGCCTATTTTGTTGACAAGGCGATCAATCTTGCTCTCTAACTGATCGGTGAAAAGAATGGATGATTTAATCTTTCCAGTTCCGAAACAGGTGGGACATTCTTCTTCTACGTTGACATCCATGGCCGGACGGACTCGCTGACGGGTAATCTGCATCAGTCCGAACTTTGACAGGGGCAGGATGTTGTGGCGTGCACGGTCTTTCTGCATATTCTTGCACATGCGTTCATAGAGCATCTGGCGGTCCTCAGCGAGATTCATGTCCACGAAGTCGACTACGATGATTCCTCCCATGTCTCGTAGTCGCAACTGGCGGGCAAGCTCATCTGCAGCTCCCAGATTGGTCTCCAGCGCATTGGCTTCCTGACCGTTTTCTTTTTTAACGCGAGTACCGCTGTTGACATCAACCACATGCATAGCCTCCGTATGTTCAATAATAAGGTAGGCTCCATGTTTGTAGTTGACGGTTTTGCCGAATCCTGACTTCAACTGCTTTGTTACGCCATAATTGTCGAAGATGGGTACCGTTCCTGTGTATTGCTTCACGATGTCCTGTTTCTCGGGGGCTATCAGTCCGACGTAATCCTTCACCTGTTGGAAAATGGCTTCGTCATTAATGTTGATAGCATCATAAGTAGGATTAAACAGATCGCGTAGCAATGCTACTGCTCGGCTTTCTTCCTCAAACACCAATTGTGGCCGTTGCTGAGTCTTCTGCACTTGTGTAATGGCATCGTCCCATCGCTTGAGTAGGATTTTCATTTCCTGATCAAGCTCTGCTGCACGCTTTCCTTCTGCTACCGTTCTGACGATAACTCCGAAGTTCTTGGGCTTGATGCTCTGGATCAGTTGCTTCAGTCGGCTGCGTTCCTCGCTTCTTTTGATTTTAGAAGATACATTCACTTTATCACCAAAAGGTATCAGCACGATGTACCTGCCGGCAAAGCTTAGTTCGCAAGTTAAGCGGGGACCTTTGGTATTGATTGGTTCCTTCACGACTTGCACCATGACTTCTTGGCCTACCTGTAGCGTGTTCTGTACAGATCCGTCCTTGGGAAGGTCCGGTAGTCTTGTTGCTTTCTGAATGGGATAAAGTTTTTTTCTGTCGCTCTGTACCTGTTTCAGGTATTTCTCATAAGAGCTGAATTGAAGGCCCAAGTCAAGATAATGCAGAAATGCATCCTTCTCATGCCCTACGTCGACAAAGCAGGCGTTCAGTCCAGGCATTAGCTTCCGGACCTTTGCCACGTAGATGTTGCCTACCGAAAACGAAGCTTCGCGGCGTTCGTTCTGATATTCCACCAACTGCTTGTCTTCAAGCAGGGCGATGGAAATCTCCTTCGGCTGGACATCAATAATTACTTCACTTGTCATTCTTTGGGTGTTAGCTTGGGTAATAATTTCAAAAAGGGGTGTGGCTCGTCAGTGACGTTGCCACACTCCCTTCATTTCTTTATCGCATAAAGCTTACTTGCTCTTATGACGATTCTTGCGCAATCTCTTCTTACGCTTGTGAGTTGCCATCTTGTGGCCCTTCTTTTTCTTTCCGTTTGGCATAATTGTTTAATGTTTTATGAATGATTTACTTCTGTTTACTTCATCTTCGCAATGAAACTCTTGGCGGGTTTGAATGCAGGGAAGTCGTGTGCGTCGATTACCAGAGTCGTGTTCTTTGATATGTTACGAGCAGTCTTCTGGGCACGATGCTTCACAATGAAACTACCGAAACCGCGCAGATAGACATTCTCCTTGTTCGAAGCTAAACTCTCTCTGATTTCTTCCATAAATGCCTCAACGGTTGCGGTCACGTCCTTTCTGGCAATTCCCGTTTCTTCGGAGATTTTGTTAATGATATCAGCCTTTGTCATGTCTGTAATTCTTTAATAATTTTGACGTTATTCAATGCTATTTTCGATTTGGGACTGCAAAGATACTGTTTTTCAGCGAGATAAGGAAATTTTCTTGAGACTTTTTTTGTTTTTTCTTTATTTTTCTGATTCAGTCCCTATAATTTAATAAGGAACGCGCGCGACTTTACACAGGAATCTTGTCTATTCGATTCTGATGGCGTCCTCCCTCAAACTCCGTGGTGAAATACTCATCCATGATCTTCCGAGCCATCTCTTCGTCAATGAAACGACCTGGCATCACCAGCACGTTAGCATTGTTGTGCTGACGAATCAGGTGGGCAATCTCTGGAATCCAGCACAATCCAGCGCGGATGGATTGGTGTTTGTTCAGCGTCATATTAATACCCTCACCACTGCCACAGATGGCAATGCCAGGATAGACCTCACCAGCCTCAATACCCTTGGCCAGTGCATGGCCGAAGTCACTATAGTCGCATGAGTCCTCAGTGTATGTTCCGTAATCCACGTAAGGATATCCCTTTTCCTCAAGATATTTCTTCACGAATTGCTTTAATGCAAAACCAGCATGGTCACTGGCAATGCCTACTGTCTGTACTTTCATATTCTTCTCTTTTATTACGTTTTGGGTTTATTGGTGCAAAGGTACGAATAAGTGTGCAAACATCAAAATTTTTAGTCGGAAATTTGCGGGGAATAAATATAAACGCGCTTACAGTGCAATCTAACTCGAGCATAAAGACAGCCCTTCCCCTGCAAAAAGCGGAGGAAGGGCTGTTAAACTTTTAGTAGCGGGGTTATACGATTCCGCGTCCGTGACAGTTCTTGAACTTTTTGCCTGAACCGCAGGGACATGGATCGTTACGGCCAGGAAGCTTATCCTTCATGATAGGCGTGCGGGGCTGCTGGGCACGGGTGTCCTGCTGGGCAGCGGCACGCTGGTTGGGATCGCTGAGACGTTCTTCGTCCAGATTCTGTTTCGACTCTGTGTACTGCTGACGCTGTGTAGGACGCTCGGGAGCAGCTTCCTGCACTTGCTGCACTTCTGGAATCTGGGCGCGGGTGAGGATGGAGGTGATGCGATTGTACATTTCGTTGATCATCGAGTCCCACACCTTGGCACTCTCAAGCTTGAAGATGAGCAGCGGGTCCTTCTGTTCGTAGGAGGCGTTCTGCACACTGTGCTTCAGTTCGTCGAGCTGGCGCAGGTTCTCCTTCCATGAGTCGTCGATGATGTGGAGCAGGATAGCCTTTTCAAACTCCTTGACCACAGACTTTGACTCAGTTTCGTAGGCTTCCTTCAGATTGCACGGAATGTTGTACATGCGGCGTCCGTCGGTCAGGGGCACCATAATACGTTCGTACATGGCACCTTGGTTTTCGTAGACCTGCTTGATGATGGGTTGTGCCACCTCACGAATGTGCTCTGTCTTGCGGCTGAAGTTGCCGATAGCAGCCTGGAAAGCCTCTTCCTCTAACTGTTCACGGTTCTTTTCAATGAGTTCTGTTTCCGTAAAAGGTACTTCCATGGCAAGTATATGCAGGAATTCCTCCTTACAGCCGGCGTAGTCGTTATTCTCAATGATGTTGACCACACGATCCCAGATGATATTGGAAATATCCATGCCGATACGTTCACCCATCAGGGCGTGGCGGCGCTTTTCGTAGATGACGGTACGCTGCTTGTTCATCACGTCGTCATATTCAATCAGGCGCTTACGGATACCGAAGTTGTTTTCCTCCACCTTCTTCTGGGCGCGCTCGATGCTACGCGAAATCATGGGACTCTCAATCATCTCGCCTTCCTTGAAGCCCAAACGGTCCATCACCGAGGCGATGCGTTCGGAGGCAAACAGACGCATGAGCTTGTCCTCCAACGACACGTAGAACACAGAAGAACCTGGGTCTCCCTGACGGCCGGCACGACCACGCAACTGACGGTCGACGCGGCGTGACTCGTGGCGCTCAGTACCAATGATGGCCAGACCACCAGCGGCTTTCACTTCAGGTGAAAGCTTAATGTCGGTACCACGACCAGCCATGTTGGTGGCAATGGTGACGGCACCTCGTCCCTGAGAATCCTGCTGGCCAGCCAGTGCCACGATGTCGGCTTCCTTTTGGTGGAGCTTGGCGTTCAGCACCTGGTGGGGAATACCCTCGCGACGGCCTGTCTCAGGATTGACATACATATCGAGCATGCGACTCAACAATTCTGAAATTTCCACTGATGTCGTACCAATCAGCGTCGGACGTCCGGCATTGCGCATAGCCACAATCTCGTCGATAACAGCCTTGTACTTCTCGCGTGCAGTCTTATATACGCGGTCGTCCTGGTCGTTACGAATCACGGGACGATTGGTAGGAATCTCCACCACGTCGAGCTTATAGATGTCCCAGAACTCACCAGCCTCAGTTGAGGCAGTACCAGTCATACCTGCCAGCTTGTGGTACATACGGAAGTAGTTCTGCAGGGTGATGGTGGCAAATGTCTGTGTTGCTGCTTCTACCTTGACATGCTCCTTGGCCTCGACTGCCTGATGCAAACCATCGCTCCAGCGGCGGCCCTCCATGATACGGCCGGTCTGCTCGTCCACAATCTTCACTTCGCCGTCAATGACCACGTATTCGTCGTCCTTGTTGAACATACAGTAGGCCTTGAGCAGCTGCTGCAGGGTGTGTACACGCTCCGACTGCACGGCATAGTGAGCCATCAGTTCGTCTTTCTTGTCAACGCGCTCTTGGTCGGTGAGCGATGTGTCACCTTCGAGAGCCGACAGCTGGCCTGTGATGTCGGGCAGCACAAACAGCTCGGTATCGTTGACCTGTTTAGCCAGCCAGCCCGTTCCCTTGTCGGTAAGGTCGCAGGAGTTCAGCTTCTCATCGACTACGAAATAAAGTGGTTCCACACACTCCGGCATACGTCGGTTGTTGTTCTCCATATAGATTTCCTCAGTCTTCAGCATGCCAGCCTTGATACCTTCCTCTGACAGGTACTTGATAAGGGGCTTGTTCTTTGGCATGGCCTTATGGGAACGATAGAGCGACAGGAAACCTTCCTCTAAAAGCTTTTCAGACTCTTTCTTGTTGCCTGCCTCTGCCAAACGCTGACCCTCACCGATCTTCTGCTTAGCCTCTGCCAGGTATTGGGTAGCCAGCTGACGCTGCACGCCAACGAGCTTTTCAACCAGCGGCTGGTACTCCTCGAACATCTGGTCGTCGCCCTTGGGTACGGGACCACTAATAATAAGAGGTGTACGGGCATCGTCAATCAACACGGAGTCGACCTCGTCGACGATAGCGTAGTTATGTGAACGCTGTACAAGGTCGGCAGGCGACGTAGCCATGTTGTCACGCAGGTAGTCGAAACCAAACTCGTTGTTGGTACCGAACGTGATGTCAGCCTGATAAGCACGGCGGCGTGCTTCAGAGTTAGGCTGGTGCTTGTCGATACAGTCGACGGAGAGTCCGTGGAACATATAGAGTGGTCCCATCCACTCGGAGTCACGCTTCGACAGGTAGTCGTTCACGGTGACCACGTGTACACCGTTGCCGGTAAGGGCATTCAGGAAAACGGGTAGGGTAGCGACCAGCGTTTTACCTTCACCCGTTGCCATCTCGGCAATCTTACCCTGATGGAGTACGGTACCACCGAAGAGCTGTACGTCGTAGTGTATCATTTCCCAAGGCAGATCGTTGCCGCCCGCAGTCCAATGGTTGTGGTAGATGGCCTTGTCACCGTCGATGGTGATAAAGTCCTTCCGTGGGTCAGCTGCCAGTTCACGGTCGAAATCAGTGGCCGTGACAACGGTCTCCTCATTCTCCGCAAAGCGGCGGGCAGTCTCCTTGACGATGGCAAACACCTCGAACATCACCTCGTCGAGGGCTTTCTCGTAGACCTCGAGTGCCTCCTTCTCTAACTTGTCAATCTGATTGAAGATGGCTTCGCGTTCGTCGATAGGCGTATCCTCAATGGTTGCCTTCAGTTGGTCAATCTTCTCTTTCTGCTCCTTGGCTGCTGACTGAACCTGCTGCTGAATAGCCTTGGTTCGTGCACGGAGCTCGTCGTTGCTCATGGCCTGTACTTGCGGCGTGAATGATTTGGCCTTATCCACAAGTGGCTGAATCAGTTTCATGTCGCGCGCCGATTTGTCGCCGAACAATGACTTCAAAATCTTTGTAAAATTCATATCTTTGTCTTTTTTGTTATTTCGTTTTATTATGTTGTTTTGTCGTTATGTCATTTTTTAGAACAAAGGTTCTGCCGAGCAGGCGTTGGGTGCCCGGATGCGGATGCTCTTGGCAATCGTAGGCGCAATACGGTCTATGGTGACGTGGTCGTTGATGAGTTCTTTCTGTACGCCTGCGCCATAAAAGATGATCGGGAACTGTATGAAAGAGGCTCTTGAAAGACGCGTGTCCTGGTTGTCTTCATTATAGAGCTTCCATCCTGGTGATACCTCTATCAAGATGTCTCCACAACGGGAGGGGTTGTATCCGTTTCGTATTTTCAGTGTCTGTTCATTGATGTTGGTGAGGAGCTGCAGTCCGCTATACACGTTGCGTACTCCCGACAGCTGGGCCAGGAACTCCTGTGCCCGCTGGCATGCATCGGTCAATGAAATGCGCTTTGACTCCAGCAGCTTATGATTCAGGAACATCTGTCCTGCAAAACAGGTCTCAACGTAACGTCCCTGTCCCCAGATGGCACCGAAGTACATGTTCAGCAGGTTGGCAGTACGGTTGATATAGAATGTGCCTGTGGGAATGCGGTATTTCTCGTAGTCTGCACTCTCAGTGTCGCTATAGCCAGTAGAGGTGAGGACAAAGAGAACATGCTCGGCGCCGATTTTTTTCTCGATGTTGGTGATGAGACGGGCTATCTCACGGTCTAAACGTACATAGGTGTCTTGCAGTTCAATCTGGCATTCAGAAACGGGACGGTGGTTGAATGTTCCAGCGTAATAGTTGACGGCTAACAAGTCGGTCACCCGGTCATAGCCCATTGTTTCCTGTACGACACACAGCTGTGCCAGCTCCGTGACGCAGGCATTTACAATACCGCTTGTCTTTAGCTGGGTATAGCGGTTGCTGCCGCTAAACTTGTACTTGAACGGCTTCTCTGTGTTCTCGGTATGCTGATAATAGTTGAATTTCCCCGATAGCTCAATGACTGGTTCCCACGTAGTGGCAGTCGGTTCCGTAGCAGGCGAATGGAGGGTGTTGAACGTCAGCAGCCATCCGGGAATCTGTGACTGATAATAGGGTGAAGACCTCCAGAGTCCTTCTTTGTCGTCAATCCAATAAACGCCATCGGCTGCATGGCCTGCTGACAAAATGGCAGCATCGTCGAATGGAGAGATACTGATTACCTTGGCCTTTCCCTGGGTCGACACCTTTAACTCGTCGCCAATGGTAGAGGTAGACAGCTCTGTGGGCGACATGTCACCAGTACAGAGAACGGGACGCAGGGTCTCGCGGTTCAGCCATCTCTCACCTACGATACTATGGTAATAAGGTGAAACGCCAGTAGCGACAGAGGCCGTGGCAGAGGCACGGTCAATAGGACTAAAGGGGTAGCTTGCCCCAGAGAACACCATACCCTGCTGCAGTAGGCGCTTAAAGCCTTCGTTACTGTAAAGGGGGGAGAATGCCTCCAAATAGTCAGTTCGCAACTGGTCAACGGTAATGCTTACCACCAGTCGCGGAGCGTACTGTATCTTGCTTTGGGCCATCATCTCGGGCGTAATACCCAAGATAGCCAGCAGGGTTATGTAAAGGTACTTATTTTTCATTTCTATGGTGTATCCAGAATCTTAAGAGCAAACATAATGCCAAAATGATGACACCCTCGGCATAATGTTGTAACATACTGCCCAATAGCAGCAGAACGACCATCACAAGCAGCAACATCCAGTAGCGTGTCTTACGACGGCGTAGCACTGCGGGTATATAAAATAGGTGTATGGGGTTGAACAGCAGCAACTGCAGGTTCAGGCTTGTTGCCGGATGTTGTGAGAATATCATGACTGTCAGCACACAGCCTGCAAGTCCTATCAGCAGCATCAGCGTTGCATCCCAGTATTTGAAGGTCTTGCGGCGTTTCCACTCGATGAGGAATAGCATTACCGAGATAATGGCCAGAATACAGGCACACTCGAAAGGGGTTAGGGGAAAGTCGGGTTCAATCACCTGAACGCCTGGGGGAACGGCCATTCTGCGTTCCTTGACCAAAGGACGCCAACTGCCGTCGTTGCCTTTGATGCGTGCGTGGTCGAAGTCATAGAGCAGGTTCTCGGGCAGGAACTCCTGCTCCGAACGGTCGGTCTTCAGGTCGGCCTTAACACCTAACAGCATGTCGTTGCCAAACGTAGCCCACGGATGGTGAACGGTCTTCTGCCGTATCATATCGCGATAGCTCGGGGTGTAGTCATTACGCTCTTCGTATACCACTTGTCCGTTGACACTACGTGAAATGATGTCTCGTGGACGAGTAGAACAGTTGTCGTAGAAGTAGTTGTACCGATACACCTTATTCTCAGGGCGGCAGTTCTCGGCCAGGGCCTGAGTCAGCCTTACCTTTTCTTCGGATGTGAGGTTCAGCACCTGCTCAGTAACAGAACTACCCACATACCGATAGTAATTGCAGAAGACGTCATAGCGGGCAGCTTCCAGTTCGTAGTCCGTCAGTCCAAACACAAAGCGGAGCACAAAGTGAGGTGCATCGAAGTTGAACACACCCCAGTTATACACTACGTTATTGGGCTGACCCTTGTGGAGATCCTGCATTCGGATGGCCGTATGACCATAGAGACTATAGATTTCCTCGTGTGGCGAACAGGTCACCAACGAGAACTCCACACTGTCCATATATGCTAAAATGTCAGGAGCCGCTGCCTTCGTCTGAGACAGCGTCATAATCCCAAAAGTGAATATGAACAGAGCCCTAATAAGCCTATTGAAACGTTTCACGGTGCAAAATTACAAAATAATTCGGGAAAAGACGCAGGAATAACGGATTTTTTGCTTATCTTTGCAACATCATTTGCGATAATGAGGAATTAACAATTGAAATAACAATACCAATAACCCTATGAAGAAACTACTATTAGCAGTGATGTGCGTGGCTTCTGGAGCCGTTTATGCACAACAGACGCCGGTGTGGAAAGACCCGGCAGTGAACCAGGTAAATCGTGAGGCACGCCGTGCAGCATTCTTCGCTTTCGAAGATGCCGACAAGGCAAAGGCGAACGACAAGACCAAGTCCAGTCGCTATCTCTCGATGGAGGGCAAGTGGCGCTTCAACTTCGTGAAGGACCATAACCTCGCCCCGAAGGACTTCTATTCGCTGAAGTTCGATGATTCCAAGTGGGTGGACTTCCCCGTGCCTGGACTCTTCGAGATTGAGGGCTACGGCGACAAGACCTACAAGAATGCCGGTTATGCCTGGTGTACCACGTTTGACAATAACCCGCCATTCATTGGCGAAACAAACAATTACACAGGTTCTTACCGTCGTACGTTCGAGCTTCCCTCTGACTGGAACGGTCAGGAGGTCTACTTCCATGTGGGCTCTGCCACGAGCAACCTCGCGGTATGGGTCAACGGCAAGTATGTCGGCTATTCGGAGGACTCGAAGGTGGCTGCTGAGTTCAACATCACGAAGTATCTGAAGAAAGGCCAGAACCTCATCGCCATGCAGGTGATGCGCTGGTGCGACGGCTCGTGGCTGGAAGACCAGGACTTCTGGCGCTTCACCGGTATTGCCCGCGAGGTGTATCTCTATGCCCGTCCGAAGGCGCATATCGAGGACATCACCGTCACGACCGACTTCTTTAACGGTGATCTGAACTCAGGGCAAGTACTTATTCAGCTGAGTGCTCCTGCCGCTAAAGGAAAGAAGTTCACGGTTGACTTGTATAACCCCGACGGCTCGCCTGTCAACCCCAGGCAATTGGACAATTTGCAAATCAACAAGGATGGCAAGGGCGAGGCCGGCATCATCATTCCCCAGCCCTTGAAGTGGACGGCAGAGACGCCTAACCTCTATACAGCCCTCATCTCGCTCTACGAAGGCGACAAGCTGATAGAATCCATTCGCCAGCGCATCGGCATCCGTAAAGTGGAAATCAAGAATGCCCAACTGTTGGTCAACGGTCAGCCGATACTCATCAAGGGTGCCGACCGCCACGAGCTGGATCCCGATGGTGGCTACATCGTCTCGATGGACCGCATGATCGAGGACATTAAGATTATGAAGCAGCTGAACATCAATGCCGTGCGCACCTGCCACTATCCCGATGATCCGCGCTGGTACGACCTCTGCGACGAATACGGTATCTATCTGACCGCCGAGGCCAACCTCGAGAGCCACGGTATGGGCTACGGCGAGGGTACGCTGGCCAAGCGTCAGGACTTCGAACTGATGCACCTGGAGCGTAACGAGGCCAACGTGAAGTCGTTCAAGAACCATCCCTCAATCATTGTCTGGTCATTAGGCAACGAGGCTGGCTTCGGTCCTAACTTCGAAAAATGCTACAAGTGGATCAAGGAGTACGACACGACGCGCCCCGTGCAGTATGAGCGTGCTCCCTACGACGGTGGCTATACCGACATCACCTGCCCGATGTATGCCGACTATGGCTGGTGCGACCGTTATTGCAAGGGTAACAACCCGCGTCCGCTTATCCAGTGTGAGTATGCCCACGCTATGGGTAACTCGATGGGTGGCTTCAAGGAGTACTGGGATCTGATTCGCAAGGAGCCGAAATACCAGGGCGGCTATATCTGGGACTTCGTGGATCAGGGTATGCGCGACAAGAGTCCCATCACGGGCCGCACCATCTTTACCTATGGTGGCGACTACGGCGAGTATCCTGCATCGGACTATAACTTCAACTGCAACGGTATTATTGCTCCCGACCGCCGTTTGAATCCCCATGCCTACGAGGTGGGTTACTACTATCAGAATGTTTGGGTGACCGACAAGGGCCTGAAGGAAGGAAAGTTCGAAATCTATAACGAGAACTTCTTCAAGACGCTCGACGA
>Ga0310690_10006645_pt1 | contig 15124 bp, 14 predicted proteins | sample AusTroGonzalo_MG_2_FD_207661 | JGI IMG/M metagenome (GOLD analysis project Ga0310690, IMG submission 207661) | Bovine rumen microbial communities from tropical cattle in Woodstock, Queensland, Australia - Gonzalo_04 (v2) (version 2) | ecosystem: Host-associated > Mammals > Digestive system >...
AGCGGTACGGGGCAACGCGGTACTCCGCCACGGCGGCCTGAAAGCCCAGTTCGTTGAACTTCTCGGCGACGCACATGTCCTCGTGGGAGGCGCGGTTGGTGTACGCGCCGCCGGGCAGCACGATCACCGCGCCCAGGGGGGCGGTGACGCCCTTGAGCAGGGTCAACTTGAGATAGGGCTGAAAATCGTCTTCAGTTTTTCCGGTCCCGGCGCACTTGCGGTCGGGCCAAAGGGGAATAGCGCCTTCCATAAAATCATCCTTCTTTTGAAAAAAAATGCCGAATGCGATCCGTAAAATATAACTCCTTGCGGGGATTTATTCAACCGGATCGGCCGTTTGCGGCTTGCATTTTGTCTCTCCCGCAGTTAAATTAGCCCCGGAACACGACACGGCAAACAACGGCGGAGAAAACTTATGGAAAGTCTGCACATCAACGGGGGCCGGGTGACCGGCGGGGAGGTCACGGTCGGCGGGAACAAAAACGCGGTGCTGCCGATGATCGCGGCGCTGCTGCTCACCGACGGGGAAGTCATACTGCACAACGTGCCGGATATCCGCGACGTCCGGAGCATGCTGGAGATCGCCGGGGCCCTGGGCGCGGAATACACCTTCGAAAACGGGACGCTGCGCTCCCGGTGCCCCCGGATCACCGATACGCTGATCCCCAAGGAGCTGTGCTCGAAAAACCGCACCAGCATCCTCTTTGCCGCTCCCCTCGTCGCCCGGTGCGGCCAGGCCGAGCTCTATCCTCCCGGCGGCGACGTCATCGGCCGCCGGCGTCTGGACGGGCACTTTTACGGCCTGACCAAGCTGGGGGCCTCCATGTCGGGTCAGGAGACCTACCGCTTCCGCGCCCAGAAGGGGCTGAACGGCCGGGAACTTTTCCTCGATGAAGCCAGCGTCACCGCCACGGAGCAGATTTTGCTGGCCGCCGCCACCGCCCGGGGACGGACGACCCTTTTCAACGCGGCGGGCGAACCCCATGTCTGCGATCTGGCCGCCTTCCTCAACACTCTGGGGGCGAAGATCTCCGGCGAGGGGACCAACACCATCGTCATCGAGGGCGTGGAAAAACTCCACGGCGGGGAGTTCACCGTCTCCGGCGACCACATCGAGGCCGGGAGCTTCATCGCCCTCGGGGCGGCCACGGGGGCGGAGATCACCATCCGCGGCACCACGCCCCGCCACTTCTGGATGCTCCGGCGCGTCTACGAACGCATGGGGATCAAAATGCGCCTCTACAAGGATCACATCTTTCTGCCCGGCAATCAGATGCCGCGCATCCAGTGCGATTACGGCGGGCACATCCCCCAGCTGGCCGACGGGCCCTGGCCCCAGTTCCCCTCGGACATGATGAGCTGTACCATCGTCGCGGCCACCCAGTGCGAGGGCACGGTGATGTTCTTCGAAAAGATGTTCGAGAGCCGCATCTATTTCGCCGACCGCCTCATCAGCATGGGGGCCAACGCCATCGTCTGCGATCCCCACCGGGTGGTCATCACGGGGCGGGCGTCTCTTCACGGGCAGAACATGTCCAGCCCGGACATCCGCGCGGGCATGGCCATGGTCATCGCCGCTTTGTGCGCCCGGGGAGAGAGCGTCATCGACCACGCCGAGATCATCTACCGCGGCTATGAAAATCTCGTCGCCAAACTCTCTTCCCTCGGGGCCGACATCGAAGAGATCAAAAACAAGTGACCTTTCGAACGAGAGCTGACGGAGAGACCGGGGAAATGCACCTCTTCCTTTCCCGCAGAACGATCCTTTTGACGACGGCCGCCGTCGCAGCGGCCGTCAGGGCGGGGTTTTTCTGCTGCTGGCTCACCGGCGCCTTCCGCTTCTTCCACCGGGTCCCGGGACTGGACATGGAGACGCTCCTCCGGTTTTCGGAGTGGGGCGGAGGATGCGTCTATTCGCCGCTTTTCGTCGTCCACAGGTTCCTCATTTACCTCGTCTGGCTGGTCAACGGCCGTCAGCACTGCGTGGAAGCGCTGGTCATTTGCCAGAGCCTCTTCGGCGTCGCGGGGGCGGTCATGACGGCGGACATCGTCCTCCGGCTCTGGGGGCGGCGGGGAACGGCCCTCGCCGCGGGGCTTTTTTACGCGCTGTACGGTCCGCTGGTGCTCTACGATTTCTGCATCCTCCAGGAGAGCGTGACGACGACCCTCATCCTGGCCGGGGTCTGGGCCTTTCTCGCCTGCCGGAGCGGGCGGGGAAGACCGGGAAAGTGTTTCGGCGCGGGGCTTCTGCTGGGGCTGGGCTCCGTCGGCCGCCCCGTGGCGGCGGCGCTCGCGCTGTTCCTCCCCGGGACCGCTTTTTTCAGGAGCCGCAAAGGCGCGCTCTGCATGGCGGCGGGCGTCTTCATCCTGTGGGGCGCCGCGGGGACCTTCAACCTTGTTTTTTCGCGGGATCCCAGCCCCTTCTTCCGGGTCCTGCCCTACACGGTAAGCTACAACGCGGAGAAAGCCCCGCCCGGCGCGGGGCCGGGAGCGGCGGAAAAGCGCCTCACGCTCGGTCTTCCCGGGCGGGCGGCGAAGTTCTTTCTCGCCTTCGAGATGCCCGAAAATCTCAATTACTACTTTCTGCGCCGCCGGCTGACGCTCCTCGGGTATCTGCCGGGACCGGGACTGCTCATGCCCCTTGCCCTCGCGGGATTTCTGCTCATGACCGCCCGCTTCCGGCGGCGGGAAGGGCTTCTTCTCTCCGTGATCGTGCTGCTGGCCCTGCCGCTGGCCGCCCGGGAGCCAATCGGGCGCTACCGGCTGCACCTGGTGCCTTACTTCATCGTCTGCGCCGCTTACTTTTTCCGCGTGCTCCGGCAGGGACGCGTCATGACCAATGTGCTCTGCGGGGGGGCCTTCGCGCTGGCGCTTTTCATCAACTTCGCGTTTTCGACGCCGGCATTCATCCGGGCATCGGACCATACGGCCTGGGCGCTGGCGCTGGAGCATGCCGCCGGAGGACGGATCTCTCCGGACTCCCTGCGGGAATTTGCCGAGGGCTGGCGGAACAGCGGTTTCACCGACAGGTCCTGCGGCGTCAGCCTCGTGCTGCGGTTCCTCCGGGCGGGGGATCTCGCCTCGGCCGCCCGGGTGTGCGGCGAGGGCATCTCGGGTCCGGCGAAGGAGAAGTCGGTCTACCGCTACTATCTGGCCGTGATCTTCACTTCGGTCCGCCGTTTGGATCAGGCGCGGCGGGAGCTCGACGCGGTCCGTCCGGAGGAGATCCCGGAACTTGCGCCCAAGCTCAGGCGTCTGCGGGAGATCGTTTGCGGGAAAAACTGAAGAAACAGGCCTTTTTTTTCCCGCGGGGGCTTGATAAATCGGGGGAATCCGGCTATATTTAGGCGCAGGGCGGCCTGTGCCGCATTTCGTCCCCGGCGGCGCGAAGAGGAGCCGCCGGTGCGTCGGGGAAAGTCAGAACAAGAGAGGAGAACGATCATGGCCAACCTTTCGGAGATCCGCCGCTGCGCGTCCTGCGGGGCGCTGGTGGAAGTCATCGGACCGTGCACCTGCGGCGGGGATTGCTGCAAATTCACCTGCTGCGGCCAGGAAATGAAACTGCTCAAGGAGAATACCAGCGACGGTGCGACCGAAAAACACGTGCCCGTCATCGAGAAATGCGGCAACGGCGTTCTGGTCAAGGTGGGCGAGATCGCGCACCCCATGATCGAGGAGCACTACATCGTGTGGATTGAGGTCGTCAGCGGCTCCGTCTCCATGCGCCGCCGGCTCCGTCCCGGGGAACCCCCGGAGGCGTTTTTCGAGATCCCCTTCAGCGAGAACCTCATCGCCAGGGAGTATTGCAACAAACACGGATTGTGGAAAACAAAATGATCGAGTCGAGTTACAGTGCGGTGCCCGTCTCCCCCAACGTCTGGTGGGTGGGTGCGCGTGATTGGAACGTCCGCAACTTTCACGGTTACGAGACCAACCGCGGGTCGTCCTACAATGCCTTCCTCGTCATCGACGACAAGGTGACCGTGATCGACGCCGTCAAGGCGCCCTTCATGCCGGAAATGCTGGCCCGGATCCGTTCGGTCATCGACCCCGGGAAGGTGGATTACATTATCTCCAACCACGCCGAGCCCGATCACTCGGGGGGCCTGCCGGAACTCATCGCCGCGACGTCGCCCGAAAAGGTCTTTGCCTCCGGCACGGGGGCGAAGACCCTCGCCGCCTACTACGATCTTGCCGGCATCACCCCGGTGAGGACGGGAGACAGCGTCTCCCTCGGTCAGGGGACCGTTTCCTTCGTCGATACCAAAATGCTCCACTGGCCGGACAGCATGGTGAGCTTTTACGACCGGGACAAAGTCCTCTTTTCGCAGGACGCCTTCGGGATGCACCTTGCGGCCTCCCGCCTGTGGGCCGACGAGTGCGATCCGGCCATCCTCGACTACGAGGCGCGGAAGTACATCGCCAACATCCTCAATCTTCAGGCCGACCGCCTCATTTCGCTGCTGGACGCCCTGCCGGGGCTCGATCTGGACATCAAAATCATCGCTCCGGACCACGGGCCGCTGTGGCGCAGGGACCTCGATAAGATCATCGGCATCTACCGCAGCGCCGCGGAGCAGAAGCCCTGCCGCCGCGCCCTCGTCGCCTACTCCACCATGTGGCACGCCACGGAAAAACTGGCCCGGGCGCTGACCGAGGGACTGGTTTCGGCCGGGATCGAGGTGGAGCTCCGGGATCTGGACGTCAACGACCGCAGCGCGATCATGACCGAGGTCGCCCGGTCGGGGATCGTCGCCTTCGGCGCGCCCACGATGAACAATCAGATGTTCCCCAAGATGGCGGACGTTCTCACCTATGTCAAGGGTCTGCGGCCCAAGAACAAAATAGGCTTCGCCTTCGGTTCCTACGGATGGAGCGGGGAAGGCGGCAAACAGATCGCTTCCGAACTGGAGGCCATGGGCGCCGAACAGCCCGAGGCCGCGTTCCAGGTGAAGTACATGCCGTCGGAAGAGGATCTCCTCAAAATAAAAGAGATCGGTCAGAAACTCGGCGCCGTCCTCGCCGGACGGTGTGAATAACAAATACAACCTTTGATACGGAGGAAACCAATCATGAAGAAGTATGTGTGCGAAGTCTGCGGTTACGTCTACGATCCCGCGGCGGGAGATCCCGACAACGGCATCGCTCCCGGAACGGCTTTCGAGGATCTGCCCGACAGCTGGAACTGCCCCGAGTGCGGCGCGGGAAAGGATGAATTTTCCGCCCAGGACTGACTTCTCTCTCCCGTCGGGCGGGAAACCGGATTTCATCAGGGGGATTTTGATGATGCGTTCAGCGTTTCTTTCTTTTCTTCTGCTGTCGGCGCTTCTCTTTGCGGGATGCGCCGCGCCGTGGAGGGAAGCTCAGACCAATGTGGAGAACTCCAAAAATCTCCGCGTGGGCATGACCAAGGCCGAGGTGCTCAAAATCATGGGCGAGCCTCTTCAGGACGAGCTTTTCTGCGGTCCCGACCTGTGGTATTACTACATCGAAACGGTCTGGGCCGACGGTCTGGTCGCCGAAGAGGAGTGCATGCCCCTCGTTTTCGAGGACGGCAAGCTCGTCGGCTGGGGCCGGGTCTTTCTGACGAAATACCGGCTCCGCAGAAAAGACAACGCAAAGCAGCTGGTCCCGCCCGCGGAGCGCTCCGCGGCTCCTGCGAAAAAGGCTCCGGCGGAGAAGGTTTCCGCCGGGAAAGCCCCTGAGAAAGCTCCGGCGGAGAAGGTTTCCGCCGAGGCCGTCGCTCCCGCTCCGGCCGGGAAGTGATCCCCGTCTTGGAACACGCAAAGCGGAACGGACGTCCCCCGGACGCGCCGTTCCGCTTTTTTTGAGGTGCGGTGAGCGTCATGACGTACACCTTCGAACCCATCGGCCATGTCGAAAGCACCGTGCGCTACCCGCAGGAGGCGCCGCGGCAGGGGGTCCTGACTTGCCACCCGGCCCGGATCGTCCTGGCGGAGAACCGCAATTTCGAGGAGGCCCTGTCGGATCTCGACGGCGTGGAGCGCATCTGGATCGTCTTCGTCTTTCACCTCGTCCGGGGCTGGCGTCCCAAGGTCCGGCCGCCGGTCGGGGAGGGGAAACGCGGGGTGTTTTCCACCCGCAGTCCCCACCGGCCCAACCCCATCGGCATCACGGCGGCCCGGCTGGACGGCATCGACGGTCTGACGCTCCGCGTCTCCGAGGTGGATCTCCTCGACGGCACGCCCGTGCTGGACATCAAACCCTACATTCCCTTCGCGGATTCCTTCCCCGACGCCCGGACGGGCTGGCGGGAACGGACGCCCGACGCCTCTTTTCCCCTCCTCTGGAGCGAAACGGCGGCGCAAAAGGCCGCGTTCGTCCTCGCGGGAGGCGGTCCCGACATCCGCGAGTTCTGTCACGTCCAGCTGGGAACACGCTTTCCGGATCCCAAAAAGATGCGTCTGGGCGGCGGGGATCCCTCCGGCGCTCAAGTGCTGGCTTTCCGGACGTGGCGGATCCTCTTTTTTGCGGCGGAAACCGTCGTCACCGTTTCGGACATCCGCTCGGGCTACGCCGAAGAAGAACTTGCCCCCGGCGCGCCCGATCCCCTCGGCGACAAGGAACTGCACCGCGCCTTCCGCAAGACCTTTTCCGCGTGAGCGCCCCCCCTGAAGAAGGCTGGGAATACTGTGAATACCGGAGCCGGCGATCGCCCCGGCGGCCTCGCCCGCCGCAACAAAATACGCCGCTTTTCTCGAAAAGGAAGGGGGCCCGGGGGAGGGGAAAACCTCTTTTCACGTGGAAAAGAGGTTTTCCCCTCCCCCGGACTCTCCCGCCTTTATCGGGAACAGGGGGGCGTGCGGAATTGTTTGCGGTAGGCGGCGGGGGAGAGGCCGGTGATGCGTTTGAACTGGCGGCCGAAGTAGTTGGTATCGGAGAAGCCCGTGCGGATGGCGATCTCCTCGAGGGTATCGGCGCCGGAGCGGAGGAGGACGGCGGCCTCGGCGATGCGGAGATTGAGCTGGTACTGGCGGGGGGTGGTGCCGGTATTGCGGAAAAAGTTCCGCATGAGGGCGGCCTTGGACATACAGGCGACGGAACAGAGTTTTTCGATGCTGACTTTTGCGGCGAAATTGCGGTTGAGGTAGGCGATGGCGTCGGCGGTCCCGGGGGAGTAGGAAGCGGCCTTTCCGGCGTTCCGGGAGTAGAGGCGGACGAGTTTGCCGAGCAAGTGCATGAAGATGCCCAGCATGTTGAAGAGGTGCCCGGGGTAGCGCGTTCGGTTTTCCTCCTCCAGTTCGCGCACGAGGGCGAGGACGGGTGAAAAGTCCTCTTCGGCGAGTTTGAAGCGGGGGGAGTCGTCGCCTTTGCAGAGATAGAAGGCCTCCCAGCCGGGCAGTCGGGTGATATCCAGCCGGGGCATGGGGACGAGTTCGGGGATGTAGAGGATGTTGATGACGTCGAAATCGGACGAGCACTCCCGGTATTCGTGGAACGTGCCGCGGGGGATGACGTAGACGTCGCCCCGCGAAACCGTTGTCCGGTGATCTCCGCAAACATGGAGCCCGCTTCCGGAGGCGACGAAGCACAGTTCCACGAAGTCGTGCCGGTGGATCGGAGTCGGGACCTGGGGGTACTGGCTGTGGATCGACAGCGGGAACTTTTCCGTTGCGGCGTAATTGGTTATCAGTTTGTTGAGGAGCATTTCCGCATCCCTCCTTCCGCTTTAATATGACACGTTTTTTTCCGCCTGTCAACCCTTTCGGAGGCGAAAAGTTCCGTACGGATGGGTACGGATGGGTACGGAAACGGATATCTTAAGCCGCTTTGTCGCGCATGGCCGGGTGACGAAGCGCGTCTTGGGCAGACAGAGCTTATCAACAGATCGGGAAGGAAATTTATTGTGAATGAGCGGAAAAAATATGATTTGAACAGGTTGTATCAACTTTCTTATGTTAATTTGCGGGAGACTGTCGGGGACATTCAACTTCCATTGGTGGTATCAACAAAACAGTTGCCTTCTGGGTTGATAAATTTCAAGGCAGCAATGAAAAAAAATCGGTTTGAAAAATTTGTTCACTTTTACTTGGATGACGGCGAATTCGAATGTGTTTGGCGCAATCCACAACGGTATGTGAAACGTTTATCTCTCTTTTCGGGCGTGTTGACACCTGATTTTTCCCTGTACACAGATATGCCGACCGTAGTTCAGGCGTGGAATGTTTATCGGTCACGAATACTTGGTCGTATTTTTCATCAGGCTGGATGTAAAGTTATACCAACGGTATCTTGGTCCGATTCAAAATCTTTTCTCTTTGCTTTCGACGGAATACAAAGGCATTCCATCGTGTCGATTTCCTCTGTCGGTATCTGGCGAGATAAAAATTTTTATCAACTTTTTCTCAAAGGGCTTGACGCAATGATAGAAAAAATAAATCCTTGCTGCATTGTTTTCTACGGGAAGGTTCCGAGTTACGATTTTGGTCCCATTATCGTCAAAAACTATCTTCCTGACACTTTGTGGTGGAAAAACAAACCTCGCGGAGTATATTATACGGAGTAAAGATATGGGAGGGCGAGGAAGTAGAAGTTCGGGAGCTCATCGTGCCCCCAACGGATATTCCACCGTTGGGAAAATCAGTGGAGTGCATGTTATCCAAGACAAGAAGAGCGGAAAAGGGCTCCCTGTCAAAGGTCCAAGCAATGGGAGTTTTTATCGTCGAAGCAGAGGAGGAACAGTTGACCAGTACAGAAGTTATGATGGAAATGGATTCGCAAAAAAGGACATTGACACGGGGCATGATCACGGACAGGGCGATCCCCATGTTCATGTTTGGATCGAAGGCGTACGCCGTCCCGGCAGAGCACCAACTGCGGCAGAACGGAGAATAATCGAACGGGCAAAAAAAGCAAAATGAGGCTGATATGAAAACTTTTCTGGATCGTTTTTACGAATATGTTCACTCTCCGGCCGGATTCGACTGCGTCCGGTTCCAATACGGGGGGACGACTTATCAGGTCGTTTCCGGAGCGAATATCTGTTTTACGGGAAGCGACGGGATCAGGCACAAAATAGAATTGCCGGATGATGTCGAACAGCTTCTCGACGCCAAAGTTCTGCCTGACGGGAAATGTCTGCGGGAAATCTGGAGCGCTGCCGGAGAGGATGATCTCCAGCCCGATTTCTACTGACGGAGAGCCGGGGCGGAAAAATGCCACGCGGAAGGGCGCTTTCAGATCAGGGAGGCAGAGATGAGGAAGGGGCCGCAAAAGGATTATAACACACCGAAATAAGCTTTCCCGTCACCGGCGATGAAAAACCACATGCGCCGATTGATCATGAGCCCCTTGTAATTGCAGAATATATCCCTGTTCTGCAATTTCAGCAGATCCTGCTTGAGTTCTTCCGTGAAAATCTGCGGATAATATTTCAGGAAATCATACCTGTTTTCCAGCTGGACGAAGCCTTTGCCGTGAACGTAAACTTCTATGGGATAGCAGATCATCCGCGAAATGCCGTCGGCGTCATTTGCCCTGATATGCTTCTGCAAGGTCGGCAGAAACGATCCTACCGCGGCTTCTTCCTCTTTGGTGATCCCGGCCACGCCGTAGAGGGGACTCAGATGCTGCGAGGAAGGCCCTGCGGGCACCTCCGAAATATGTGTATCTCCGAAGAAGTCTCCAAAAGGGACACTCGCATGTCGAGGTCTCCCGTTTCCGTCCGTGTATTCGATGTGGATCCTGCCGTTTTCGAAAAAGAGACCTCTTTCCGACAAGCGGATATTCTCGCCGAGCTTTTTGTCGAAGACGGCCCGCCGCCATAAAGACCCTCTGTCGAAAAAACTTTTCAGGTGCCAGCAGTTTCCCTGTCTGTAAAGCAGCACCAGATCTCCGTACCCCCAATCGAAGGCTGAATCCATGCTGCTGACGAATGCCAGGACCGTCATGTCTTCCGGTGACGCCGATGTACAGCCGCCGCAAAGAAGCACCGCCGCGCAAAGACAGAGCAGCGCCGCCGAATCCGATATTTTTTTCAACAGACTTTTCATTTACAGCACAGAGAAATATGTATTCCCGTAACTCGCGGCGACAAAAATTTACGGCAGCCGCTCACCGGGTGATACCGGTTTGCCCCGGAACGATCCTCAGCGGGATGAATACGGTTTCCCCGGAAATGGAGACACGGAACCACGTGCGGGGAAAGAACGGAAGCAAGTCGTAACAGCAGAATATTTCATTGGACGGCAACGATTTCAACAGGTCCCATCTGTAATTTTTCGTAAAGATCTGCGGATAATATTTCAGGAGATCCTGCCTGCTTCTCAGCCAGACACGTTTTCCTCCCCGGATTTCGGCCTGGACCGGGTATGCGATCAAGCGGGAAATGCCTTCCTCGTCATTCTCCCAAACGCAGATCCGCAACTTCTGCCGCAGCGTATCGATTGCCGCGTTTTCTTCTTTATAGGTTTCCTCCGCACCGTAGGGAAAATTGGGCCGATCGGAATAAAGCGGCGGCGTTCCGGGCATCTCCGGACATTGTCGGTCGCCGTAATACTGCCCCAGGGGGAACCCCGTTTTCTGCGGTTTCCCGTCATCGTCGATGTATTCGAACCACATTTTGTCTTCATCGCCGAAATACAACGCTTTGCCTTTTCTCAGGGGGAGGATGTTTTTTCCGAGATTTTTCGTGACGGCAAGCCGCGGCGCAAATCCATATCCGCGGACACAGTTTTTCAGAAAAATGCAGTCGTTTTGTCTGTAAACGAGCATCAGATAGGGCGGTCCGATATTCCAGCCGCAGCTGTATTCCAAAACCGTTATTCCCGGCGGGGGATCCGGCGTGCATTCCCCGCAGAAAAGCGACTGTGCAAATTTTTTCCATGATTTTGTCACAGGTCCGTCTTGTCGGCGGTATCGCCTTTTCGGATCGCCGGTCGTCCGCGGGTCGGGTTTGCAAAGCTCCCAAAAATGGACTTTGCCGTCATCGGAGACATGGAAGCGCATATCGCGGCCGATCATAAATTCCCCGGCCTCGATGCGTATGTCCCCGCGTTTCGATTTCAGCAGATTTTGCTTGAGTTCTTCCGTGAAGATCTCGGGATAATATTTCAAAAAATCGTTCCGGTCTTCGAGCCAGATGCGTTTTCCTCCGGAAATTTCGGCTTCGATGGGGTATCTGATCATGAGAGAGATATTTTCGGCGTCATCGCTGCGGAGATGTTTCTGCAGTGTCGGCAGAAATGCCTCCACCGCCGGTTCGTCTTTCTGCAGGACAAGCCCGGGGGGGTATTTTTTGCTGTACGGCGAGGGGGTGTAAGACCACATCCCCGGCATTTCCGAAACGTGCTTGTCGCCGTAGATATTTCCGAAAGGGACACTGGCTTTTTTCTTTTCGCCGTTGCTGTCCGTGTATTCGAGGTGCATTTTGCCGTTTTCGAAAAACAGTCCCTCCTTCGACGGGACGATGTTTTTGCCGAGTTGCCGCGTGAAGACCGCGTAAGGAGCCGTTTCGGATCCGCGGAGAAAACATTGCAGAAAATAGGATCCGTTCAGACGGTAAAACAACACCAGATGCTGTGACCTGAGCTCCCAGTCGAAGATCGGCCGATGGGTGTTGGCGAATGCCAGAACGGTCATTTCCCCCGGCGCCTTCGACGCGCAGCCGCCGCAAAGAAGCGCAAGCGCGATCAGGGGAAATATTCTTCCCGGCCGTTTTCTCATCTGTTTTCCTCCCGGTATTCCGGAAAATAATATACCGCCCCCCGCCGAAAAGTCAACGGGGGGTTCCCCGCTGACGATATTGATTTTTCCCCGGGCAGGGATTATATTCCGGCGGGAATTTCGAAGGGAGGGTGCCCGATGAAAAAATTTTTGCGGATCTCGGGGCTTGCCGCGGCGATCCTCGCGGCGCCGGCAGTCGTGTACGCGATGCTGTACGCCGCGGTAAACGGCATTCCGTTTGCTTATATGCTTTTCTGCGGTAATCACTATCTTTATGCCGGTGACGCCGTGATGATCCGCAACGGGCGGATCAGCCGGCCTGCGGTCTACCGCGCCAAAGGCAAACCCTTTCTGCCGGTGGGCCCCGTGCCGTTCAGGGACGCCGTCCTTCGCGCCGAACGCCGGGATTTTTTCTTCGTCAGTCCCCGAAAAATCGTTTACGGCCTCGATGACAAGGGCGGAGACGCCTGGTATCGCCTCGGCCCTCTCCTGATGCTGGCTGACGACCTTTCGGGAGAACCGGCCCGCTCCGGACTTGCGGTCGTTCCCGCCCGTGAAATGAACGTCTGCACCGTCGGGGACGGCCCCGGCGGTTTTCACCGCTTCCATTTCGGAACGGGGAAGAAGCGCGATGTCCTGCTCCTGATAAACTCCCGGCACTTCTCCGGCTCTTTTTTATGACAACGGACGGCATTGTCCCATGGCCCGACTTGTTTTTGCACGGTTTGAAATATCGGCCAAAATGGAATCCGATTCCATTTTAGCCGAATATTGCCGCTTGGCGGGGGCGGATGTTTCCGCGGGGGCGGCGGTTTGAAAAGAATGCGACTTTTGTGCTATAAAAAGTCTTTTTCGTTATGGTCCGCCGCGGGCGTTTGCGGTATATTTTTACCAAGCAACCCCAATGGAGGAACGAAAAAATGAGAAAGAGATTCACCCTGATCGAGCTTCTGGTCGTGATCGCCATCATCGCCATATTGGCCAGTATGCTCATGCCCGCCCTGCAGCAGGCGAGGGAGAAGGCGCGGGCGATCACCTGTACGGGAATGATGGGACAGTTGGGACGTTACTGGCAGTTTTACGCGGACGGCAACGTCGGGGCGGTTCTGCCTGCGAAACAGGCGTACAAAGAATCCGGCGGCGCGCTGGCATTCTGGGCCGACGGGCTGGCTTATTCCTCTTCGAGCAGTTTCCCTCTGCACTCCAATACCAAATTGAGCACCAGCGCGGACCGGTTCAACCAAAGTCTGCAGAAGTATCTCTGCTGTCCCACGGCGGCGGGGGCGATGTCGGTCCTCACGTCGCTGAAATACACTTTCAACGGGACGGCTCCGCTGCCCGTGTCCTACGGCTACAACGCCGTGTTCAGCCCCCTTTGCGTCCAGGTGACGAGCACCTGCGGCAACTGCACGCACTACCACAACGGCAAGGAAAAGGTCATCGGCAAGCTGACGTCGCTCAGAAAAGGCCCGGCGTCGATGCCGGTCTTCGGCGATACCTGGCGGAGCGCGGCCATGGCGAACACCACCATGGGCAACCATCAGTTCTATCTGGACTACACGTGCATCAACGATAAAAATTACTACTGGGGCATCTACGCCGCCCACGGACAGATGACGCCCTTTACTTTCGCCGACGGCCATGTGGCCAACACATCGGTGAAAAACGATATCTCCGTCATGCCGGACAAATGATCCCGGGGAGGATTTTGAGATGAAAAAATTGCTCTGCACACTGCTTCTTCCGGCCGCGGCATGGCTTTCCGCCGCGGAGGGTCTGCGCAACGGGAATTTCGTGGTCCTCAAGGAGAACGGCCTGCCCGCGGAATGGGAGTTCCGGGGCGATCCCGGCAATTTCAAGCGGGCCGACGACGGGACGGTCACGCTCACATGGAAAGAGGGCCCCGCCGTGATGCTCATCCAGAATCGTCTCCAGCTCAAACCCGGTGTCGAATATGTATTTCTCGCCGACGTCAAAGCTCCGAGGGGAACGGACTACACCATCTACTTCGAGGAGTTCATCGGGAAGAAACTGAACAAGCCCGGCAGCACCTTCCGCCCCGGCGGCAAGGGCGTCTGGGTCCGGGCCGATGTGCTGTTCACCCCCTCGGCCGGAGCGCGGAACAATCGGCTGCTGATCCGTCTGCTGAACAAAAATTCCTCCCTCCAGATCAAAAATCTGCGGATCGTTCCCGCATCGGAGTATCAGGGCCACGGTATTTTCGAAATGCAGGACGGCGGCGTCCGCCGGGTCCTCATCAACGGCAACTTCGAGCGGGGCCCCTCCAACTGGATATGCACGGGCGGCGCCCGGATACGCCGCACCACGGGGAATTTCGGCAACATGGCCATGTACCTGCCCCGCAAAAACGCCTCCTTCGCCCAGTCGGGCATCCGGCTGACCCCGGGCCGGGTGTGGCGGCTGACATTCTTCGCGGGTGCGGAGAAGGAGGAAAAAGTCGATTTCAAATTCATCGCAATGGATGAAAAGGTAAAAAAAAAATACAATGACGTCGTTCTGACCGCCAATCCAGGCGTGTATCAGCGCTTCGAATTCCGCTTCACGCCGGAGGGCGGGGAAGCGGAAATTCCTTTTTCCTTCATCTGCACCGATCTCTCCGGCGGAGCGCTTTTCGTGGACGAACTGTATCTTGACGAATACATCCCCGAAAACCCCGTGCAGATCGCTCTCTCCAGTCCTCTGTACCGCAGACGGATCTATTCCTCGTATCCGGTCAAGGCTGTTGCGGGGAGCGTTTCCCATGACGGAGCCGCCGCTTTCGAGATCGCGTTCGACGGGCGGAAACTCCGCAGGGAGGGGAGCCCGGCGGACTTTTCTTTCCCCGCCGGGGAACTCGGCGTCGGGAAATATACGCTTTCGGTCACCTCCTTCGATGGTCAGGGGAAAAAGATCGGCGCAAATTCCCTCGACATCTTCAAGATGCCGCCCCGCAAAAACGAGGTCGTCATCGACGACGCCAACAATGTCCTCGTCAACGGGAAGCGGCTCTTTCCCATCTCGCTGTTCCTCTCCGGCCCCGATATCCTCAAATACGCGTCCGCCCGGCACGGCGCTTCCGTCATGCGCGATCAGGGGTGGATCTCGAGCGAAAAAGAGGCGCTGGCCCTGCTCGACAAGGCGCGGCAGTTCGGTTTGTTCTGCATCATGCGGCTGTCGGGCTTTTACGAACTCAGGAACGAATCGGATTTTCAGGCAAAGTGGCGCGATCACGTCAAGAAGATCCTGACGGAACGCGTCGTCACCCATCCCGCCCTGCTGGTCTACGACTACGGCGATGAGGGTATCGGCAACGATGTGCCCGACAGGCTCTTCAAGGAGGCGCTGGAAGTCATGGACGAGCTGGACCCCTATCACCCCGTCACAAAAACGGAATCGCCCCGGGGAACCGTGGAGGAGTATCTCAAAAAACACAGTCGTT
>Ga0310690_10006646_pt1 | contig 15121 bp, 16 predicted proteins | sample AusTroGonzalo_MG_2_FD_207661 | JGI IMG/M metagenome (GOLD analysis project Ga0310690, IMG submission 207661) | Bovine rumen microbial communities from tropical cattle in Woodstock, Queensland, Australia - Gonzalo_04 (v2) (version 2) | ecosystem: Host-associated > Mammals > Digestive system >...
CACTTCAGATTGTTGAACAGATTTGTGCTCGATTCTCGCCGGCATGCTTCATGGATTTAAAAGAATTCTGGTTTTTCAATAAACGTCGCAGTATCAAGATGTTGCTTAACGGCGTTACTTGGGATATTCAGTCCGACGCAATGGGTGAAGAAGATTGGCGACAGATTAAGGTCAACTTTTCGTTCAAGATGGAAGCCGTGCTCTATAAACCGATTAAGGACGCGAAGATTATCGAAAAAATCAATACCTATATTACACTCAATAAAGGTGATTATCTATTCCATGGTGTCGCATTCGGCGATAAGGACGGTTCTCTCGATAATCCGTATAATTTCAGCAATGTCTATAAGACTTTCGTTACGAACGCCTATGTGCTGAATGGTTCTCCTGTAACCACGTATGACGCCCGTACGAGCGCATATACGACTACGTATGACTACATTCAGACTGAACAGCTCACTACATATGGTCAGGATGCAAAGCTCCTTAAAAAGGTCGTTACGCGCTGGATTCCAGCCGGTACATCTGCAAAGGATCTAGATGCGGCAACTGGCCCGAAGATTTTCCATAAACGCCCGTTATATGACGATAAGGGAAATATTTCTGGATATATACCGGATGTTCTTAGATACGAGGACGGTTCATTCTCTGCCTATAATTCTGCCGTATATTCTGAAATTTATGACGGCGAATGGATGACAACTAAGGTATATGAAAATATCGGCGGTTATGGTAATCTAAAGGATCCTAGCGTAGAATTCGGTAATAAGGTTCTTCACGACCAGTATGACCAGCCGTATAGCGCATATTACTCTAATTATGCTGAAGAAGGTTCTTATACTAACAATTCCGCAGATTATGCTGAAGGTAAGACTGATTATTATTACAACTTTAATAAAAACACCACCGAAATTGAATTCGATGCCGGAAAATATAAAGTCGACAAGAATAATTAGTTATATCCGGTCGCAAGTCCGGTAATCGGAACATAGCAGGGGTCAAGAGCTCCTGCTTTTTTCAATATAAGTAAACCAGACAGATAATTTAGCCATTTATTTGATTTCTTGAAATTGATAAGATAGTTAGTTTTAGACGCGACTAAAGGCATAATATTTTGGTCATGCGAAATAATAACGCTGATTTTTTCTGTTGCATTAATTGCACTGGATATGAATGCGTTAGAAACTGTATCGATGTCATAAAATGCGTCCATAAAGGAATGATGAACAGTGGAACCATCAATAATCGGCCTGTCTCCGTAAATATAGTCATACCATACTGCATTATAGCCGTATACAGAGACATATTCATCATATTTATCTTCGTGTTCAATAAAATTCAAATCAGTAATTCCAGCGGATGATATTAATGGAATATCGTCTTCGGTCGAATAAGTATCGTCTAATACATTGTTACGGCCTTTATATATTTCGAATGCAGTTTGCTTGGTTCGGGTAATATTGGTACTAAAATATTGAATTTTTGAGTTAATATTACTAAGCTGCATACCTGACTGGTTTGCTGTATATACGCCTAAATCTGTCAATTTTACATTATCTGCCCAGACAGTCGAAGGCCTAATACTGTGTCTAAGTATAATTATAGCCTTATCGTAATCATTTACCAAATCATAACGGTTAGCCATTACGCTAATCGGAGTGAATTGGGCATGTTTTTTGTTTACTAGAAATTTATTACCTTTCTTGATACAGAGGGTAATTCCAGTATTATCTACACTGTTTGTCATTACTGTTGAATTTATGCTAAGAATACTCATTTAATATATTTATAAATAATATAACAAAGGTTATATTATGGCAGTAAATTTTAACGACAATAAAGTTTCAGAATGGAGCAGGTCAACTGCGGCAGACGGTAAATGGCTTAATACAAATACTATTGGGCCGTTGATTAGGCGTACTGAAAAATTGCGTGAAGCAATCGAAGATGTCGAACAATCTGTTACCGGCATTAATAGCGGATTATCATCGGAAATTCAGAATCGTGAATCTAAAGATACTGAAGAAAAAACCGCACGTGAAGAAGCTGATACTACTTTACAAAATGAAGTCGCTGGATTATCGGATCAGCTCGGTAATACGATTACGCTTGCTGCTGGTACTGGCATTAGCCTTGAAGAAGTTGAAGGCGGTCAGACTTTAAAAATTTCTGCAAATTATAATGATGCCGAAGAAACGACATATGGTATTTTTACAGGTGATACCCATATTGCATATGATAACGGCGGTTGGACCTTCACAAAAACTGCCGGTAATTTATCTTTGAGTTCAGATAATAAAAAAATTATAGGCTTAAAAGAAAATACAGTTTATAATATTGAAATCGAAGGTTATTATTATGTTAGTACGGCATTAACCGGTGAAGTTTTTACGGCATATTTAAGAGACTGCAACAATAAAGATAGCTTCTTTAGTGTTGATATGACTAGAGCTAATGGACAATGTGTACCGATAACGATTTCATTCAGTTTTATTCCGAGCGGTTCTACTAATATTGATGTCGATACGCAGACTTATACATATAATATTGATAAATGGATGGGTTACACTGGGCAGAGTACAATTGATGCAACAGTAACCATTACAAATATTTCTATTTTTGAAGTCGCAAGCAAGACTATTACAGTTCAAACTCCAGAAATAACATTATATGGTTTAAAAGAAAATCCTTATTTAATCGGTGACGCATTAATTGTAAATCAAAAATTACCGATTGACGGTACTGCGATGAGTGACCCTCACGTTATCTTTTCAAACAATGTTATAACGCTTGATTCTACTGGAATTTATAATTGTAGTGCAATTATTGAATTCGAAAAAGAAACATCAGGTTCTACAATATCTGGTAGTAATGCATTTACATTTACCGTTCCGTATTCTTCTCAAGATATGGAAATGACATATACGATTGATTTAGCTAATGACTTAAATACAGTTAATCTTAACTGGCAAGTTTCAAACTGTTCTGGACTTTATATATTTCTAAACAGATTGCCTGCTGGATTAAAAGCAAGAATTAAGTATATTCAATTTACTGAAATTCTTAAATAACAAAAAGAGAGCCTAACAAACAGGCTCTCCTTTTTCATTTACCGGATTATACATGACATTTATGTTGTTGTATGAATCCGGATTTTTCTTTGCTTCTTCGGAGGTAATATCGTCATTCTTTAGAATATCGTCGATAGGAACATCAGACGAAATCGGATAACTTGCGACCTTGTAAATAGGATCTTCTGGGTTTGCCAGAGTAGGAGAATCCTCAGCAATGGTCCACTTATTATCCTTATAAACTTTCAGCGTAAACGTATATGTATGCGGTTTCAAGCCGAAAGCCTGTTCATAATACTTGACATCGACAATTCTATAGAATGTATTGTTTGCCGGAATATAAATTATATCGCCGATAGAAGGTGGCTGTTCTTCATAAACTTCAGGAGTATTCTTATCATATCCGCCATAAGTAGAATAATAATTGAATGCCCCGATACTTGCATACATGCGAACGACATCTTCGCCCCAGATACCTTGAAGCTGATAGCTTCTGACATTGGGAGGCATTTGTTCAATATAACCGTTAAAATACCAGCTACGAAGAATCATTCGCAGTTGGTCTTCGCCGAAAAGCTTGTCTCTCAAAAGATCTTCAGAAACACGGTAATAAACGCATTTAAGTCCGTATTTTTCATATGCATCCTGAACGACTTCATCAGCCGTATCTGTTTCATTAGTACATACGATATTATTACCGTCGCTTATCGGCGCTTCCAGCTTAGTAATCGAATTACAAAGCCATGGATAATTAGCTATACTTTTTACACCAGCCATGTATTATTTATGGCTTTTCTTTTTGTCGTCTTTATGAAGCTTCTCATAAACCTGGTCGAGATGACAAGCCAAGTCCCAGATGTCGTCATGACGCAAAAATTCGTAAGTCAAGCCCATATTGGCAGGAATATTGGTTTTGTGTTTTTCAAATACTGCATCCCAAAATTCACCTCGCTTGTTCCAGTTTTCCTCTTCTTCCTCGGATTCAAATTCAAAATCCCCACTGTCCATATAAGAATATTCATTCTTTTTCAGTCGCTGGAAAATCTGATTATCTACCTTAAAATCGTCAAACCGGAATGCATTGAAAAACCAAAGAACAATCTTACCATTATGTTTAATAACGGTACAGCTAGCACTGAAGTCAGCCGGATTACCACGTTCTACTCCGTATGCACTCTTTTCTAAGACACGGACAGCCTTGTCCAGAATATCTTCATTTCGCTTAGCAAAACGCTTGTACATGGAATTACCGAACTTGATAAACCAGTCGGCTTGCTTGTCGATAACTTCCCGCATGAACTTAAGATAATCAAAGCGAATAGAATTAAGCTCTTGCATTAATTCATCTTCGCTCTTATCATAGATATAGGCATTCAGAATACGATATGACATTACTTACCACACCACCAGTTAGACTGACAGCCTTCTTCAGGTTCATCTGGTTCTTTCCAATACGGATTATCGCCAGAACCGGCAAGCAACTGAGTCTTCATGTCGTATTCAACGACTTCCATAGTCGGCTTTACATATTCTTTCTTCTTCATTTTATACACACCTTTCGGAATGAAGTCTCCAGTAAACAATTTTGTTTTCAGAGACACTATTACCGTCTTCATCTGTTAAATCGAAATCACAGCATTCATCATAGTATTCATTACCTTCTTCATCGGTCCATGAATAACTATTGTCCATCCAGTTGACGGAAAGAATGCTGCTAGTTCTGTCATTGAAAATACATTCAATATCGACATAATCATATGCATCGATTGCATATGAAACTTCATTCTCTTCTTGAAGTTGCCAAGTATCGTAATATTGCTTGTATTTATCAGCCATATAACAAATATAGTAAAAAGGTTGACTTATGTCAACCTATTTCTTTAATTGTTTTGGATCCTTCTTATTAAAGTAATCCCAAATATCGATATTTGTCAATTTTCGCTTAGTCTTGAAATTCGTCTTGTGTAACCACATAAAACAACGAAGTCGATTTAGCTGATGCTTCAATAAGGCAATTTCTTTATCTTTCTCATCCATTAAAATGCCGCCTTATTCTTCCGTACAGTAAATTTCTTTAAGCGCCGGAAGCATAGTACCAAGTCCATTACCGACCTTCTGTATTGCAACCTCGCATCGCATTTTCTTCTGCTTTAACGGCATTTCGACACATGTAGAACGAATTTTTGTGCCTTTATAAAGTTCAAGCTTTGCCGTTTCACATTGTTCTTTCGTTTCAAACCGCAAATCGGTATTGACTGAATATGAACCGTGTCCGCCTGCCATAAGAATAACCAGAATGAATGTCTGTAACATAAGTTATCTCCTTAGAACGCCGCCTTGAAGTTATATACCGGCTTGATAATCTTTTCGATAGAGCAAGTAGGTTCGATATTCGTAATGATTTCCTGCATCGGCTTATATGCCATAGGAGACTCATCAATCGTCGCAGAAGACACGCAGGACGTGAAAATTCCCTTCATAGCGTCTTTATACTCCGCCATGGAAATGGAGTTCTTGGCGTCCGCTCTGGTCATTAAACGGCCTGCACCGTGAGGAGCACTGTAGTTCCAGTCTTTATTGCCCTTGCCGACACAAATCAAAGAACCGTCTCTCATATTCATAGGAATAATTACACGTTCGCCAGCCTGTGCAGAAATAGAACCCTTACGGAGAATCATATTCTTAAGGTCGATATAGTTATGAATAGTTTCAAACTTTTCGACAACCTTGAATCCCATTTCTTTGACAATCACATCGAGCATAGCTGCACGGTTCATGACTGCAAACTGCTGGACAATTTCCATGTCATGCAGATAACCTTGCATGTGCTCGCCCGTAAGATACGAAAGATTCTTAGGAACAGAGAAATGGTCATAATCCTTCATAAGTTCCTTGATTTCCGCATCGGTCTTTCCCTGATTCTTATACTTGGCAATTTCGGCGCCGCGAATGGCTGTCAAATCAGCGCAATCCTTAATTGCGATATTCTGCCAGTATTCACAAGTAGCTACGCCCAAATGACGAGAACCGGAATGGATAACTACATAGAATGCACCTTCATCATCAACATCGCATTCAATGAAATGATTGCCCCCGCCTAAACTTGAAATACTCAGAAGTTCTTCTCGCTTAACATCGGCAATAAGTTCTTCAAATTGTTCATCAAAATCATTAGCAAAGCGGTGGCGGTTGGTTCGATGTTCCTTGCCAGACGGAATCTTAGTCTTGATTACCTTGTCGAGCTTACCGAATTCAATAAACTTATCCTTAAGCTTCGCAACCAACATTCCGCAGCCAATGTCGACTCCAACAAGGTTAGGAACAACCTTGTCCTTAATGGTCATAGTAGTGCCGACGGTGCAATCTTTACCGGCGTGACAATCTGGCATAATAGCAACATTAACATCACGTGCCCAACATTGACACATCATATTCAAAATCTGTGAATATGCCGCATTGTCAATATTGTCAGTAAAGACCTTGGCTGTATTGTATTTTCCTTGTATATCCAACATAAAATACCTTTAATTCTTGTCTCGTACTAAAGACAAAGTTTTCTTAATATCTGCATGAATAATTTCAGCTTCCTTACTCATCCAGATATTTACTTCATTTAATATATTCATAACTTCTTCAGAGCGGTCACCGAATTTTTCTTCGACTTTAGGTTTATTGTATTCCAAATAAGAAACAAGAACAGCCAAAGAGCTACTAATGTTTTCCAAATGACTTGGAACACGCCACATAGGTTTTTTCTTTGCTTTTTCCATATTTTATAATATAGTAAATAAAGCTAGTTTTGTAAACCTTTATTTTTATTGACCGTGCTGGTACTGCCCCAACGTCTCCAGGTTCAAAGCCTAGCGTGTTTAACTTTTATACTAACGGTCATTAATTTTCGTACTCCTGTCTGGACTTGAACCAGAAACCTATCGTTTAGGAAACGACCACTCTAATCCATTTGAGCTACAAGAGCATAGTCCAACGTCTGGGATTTGAACCCAGGGCCCGCGGCTTATAAGACCGTCGCTCGCATACCTGACCGAGCTCCCGTTGGATTTAGTTTGTTTAGAGCGAGTGGCTCTCTCGCTGTAGTGGACTTGGCCGGATTCGAACCGTGCGACTCCCATATTAAAAGTATGGTACTCTGAAAGACCAGCTGAGTTACAAGTCCAAAATTTCGTACTCCAGCCAGGGCTCGAACCTGGGACCAACGGTTTAGAAAACCGTAGCTCTAATCCTACTGAGCTACTGGAGCATATGGACCTATCCGGACTTGAACCGGAATCCGAAGATTAAAAGTCTCCTCGTCTAACCAATTGACATATAGATCCGAGTAATTGAGGCGGAGAGATTCGAACTCCCGAATGTATGGGTCAGAACCATGTGCCTTGAACCAGCTTGGCTACGCCTCAGTATAAAAAACAGTTCCCGTATTGCTACAGGAACTGAAATAATTGAATAAGGTAAATTCTCAATCTATTCGTCACCCATAGCAAAACACACAGCTATTTGCTGTTTTCTTATCTGTTTTACTTGTTTAACGAATTGCTTCATTTTCTTTAACCCTTTATACTTATATATAACAGTTGTTTGTTAATTTTCGCTTTTTAATATAGTAAATTTTTCTCGTGTTGTAAACCCCTATTTATTATTTTTTTCTGAAAAATATTCTATTATTCCGTCTACGATATTATAAAGAACAAAAATAATAATTACGATACAGATACAATAAAATACACCGATTAAACCCGGACCTAAAAAATCATACATGATTGCGTCCGATGAGCCACCTGCGTACTGTGCAGCTAAAATCTGTATTCTTGTCGCGTTATCCATATTTTATATATTAAAAAGTCCCGTAATTAATCATACAAATTAATACGGGACATGATATAAATCACACACATGCTTACGTCACCCTATCCGTAGTGGTCGAGTCCGTGAACCTCAGCGAAGGGTGTAACCCGTCCTTCGCCGCACTATTAAACACACGTAATTGCTATCCCTAGCCGGCACCTTACTGGACCGTATACATGCTTGTGTCTTATGTCTTTTAATATAGTAAAACGTGATTGTCTTGTAAACCCCTTTATATAAAAAAAAATATGAGGCGATATTTATCGTCTCATATCTTAGAAGAGGTGGTAGGATTCGAACCCACGGTCCGGGATGATTACCGAATCACCGGAGTTCAAATCCGGCACCATAAACCACTCGGTCACACCTCCATAATTTTTAGCCGAGGATGAGAGGCTCGAACTCCCATGCAGTTTCCCACGTCCGCTTTCTAGGCGGGTGCACTACCAATTGTGCGTATCCTCGATTTTAGTCCCGGAAGTTGGACCCGAACCAACGACCTTTTGATTATGATTCAAACGCTCTAACCAGCTGAGCTACTCCGGGATGGTAATAGCGGGAAGTAAATTACCGATTTTAAGTCTGTTTTTTAATAGGAACTTCCGTATGCTATTAATTTCTTTTAGCGGGATGTAATTTGCCTTTCGGCTTTCGGATTTGAACCGAATCAAGGCCTGACGGCCTATCATCCATTAATAGGAACATCCTATGCTAAACTTAGTAGCAGGGGCTGGATTCGAACCAGCGTGGACCTTTCGGTGCTCTAGGGTATGAACCTAGCGAGCTCGACCTCTACTCGACCCTGCGATAAATTTTTTAGTAGGCGGCCTTGGATTCGAACCCCGACAAGTCTCTCGTCCTAAACTTCGTGTTTTCTCGCGACCTAGCACGAAGGTCTGAGAGCGTTCTCTCTGTTGTGATTGCCGTAGCAATGTCCAGCAATCCCGTTCCGTTTGAACTATCGCCCATGATAAACTTTGTTTCGGTTTTTACCGAAGGTTCCGAAAAACTCCAGCGGACTGCCGCCTTTTTACCTCTAGCTTTAAACACGTCCACTGTTTTAAGGCCGCAACCTTTTTCGCACAGTGTCTCAAGCGAACTAATTGGTGGCAGATTGCCCTCTCCTCAGTCATTCCTAGGAAACCTTGGAGGACAAGAAGGATCCAATGATGATCAGTCATTATCTGCCTTTTAGTGGGTTTAATTGGATTCGGACCAATAAAGGCGTAGCCGACGGTTTTACAGACCGTAGAGAATCTCCAACTTCTCAGTAAACCCATTACTTATAAAAATAATTACAAATCAATTTTTTATCAGATTTAAAAGAATGTACTCCAATACTTATATTTTCTTTATAATATGAAATATATTTTCTAAATAATCTGCTAAGTTGTTGCTTTGTTATTTTATTTTCTTTTGCAAAATCTATTAAACCAGAGTAATTGCCTGAATGATATTTATTCCATAAATTATAAGTATGCAATTTTGATTTTAGTATATTTAATTGCGACTTAAAAATTAATGGTTTTTTATAATAAGACTTTTTTATTTTTACTTTGTTTTTTACTTTGATTTTGATTTTACTAGTTTCTCCATGAAATAAGTTTCTACCTAAAATCCATGTCTCATCTGGTGCTGTAATAAATGTTTTACTAATGCCTGTATTTCTATTGGTAAACCATTGTTTACCATAATTAGAATTTTTTATACCAGATTGTGCATCATGCATTGCTAAAGCCATTTCTTTACGATATTTTTCATACCATCTGGAAGATATAAACTCTCTATTATTTGTTTTTGAATTAACTGACATCATAAACCAAGCTTTTAACATTTTTGCTCTAATTATTATATCATTAGCATACCGTTTAAATAGTAACCAATGACATATAAAATGTTCACGTGCAGTTAATAAAACTAAATTTTTATTGGAGTTATTACCTTTTAAACATCTAGGAATAATATGATGAATCTCATAATAATTTCCATCACCTTTCCAACGTTGTCCAGATAATGTTTTTCTCAATACATGATTAATTATAGAATAATAAACTTTTTCATAGTTCATTTTTTACCGTTTTCCCTTTATTTTAATGAAGTTGTTACAGCAACTTCTTGTTTATATTTATAACTATTGAAGTAAGATAAACTGGTAAAGTATTATCAAATGGCTGTAACCATCTGTCCTTCAACAATTATATTTCGTGCTAGCTGAGAGAATCGAACTCCCGGTGTTAACTCATAAGAGACGTGATCTACAGTCACGCGCAATCGCCACTCTGCCAAACTAGCATTATCTCGGACTTTCACCGAGCGTTTATCCATTCTATCCTATACAGCGTTTGCCTCAAGGGACTGGACAATCAGTAAAAAAGAAAAGCCGCAGTTTGCGCTGCGACTTAATAAAGTTTTATAATAAAAACCTTACTAGTCGCGACACCCCATATAATACATGGAATAACCGAACATCGAGCTCGGAACTAATGACCATGAATATGAATAAGAGTGCAACATAATTTTTCCTTTTATATTATATATAAAAACTTTTTTATGTTTTTCGTTTTTACATACGTAAATATAGTAAATATTTTTCTCTTTGTAAACCCCTAAAATAAAAATTTTTTTATGGTCCTGTATTTGTTGAAACAATTGCTGGTACGTATGGACAATAAATAATTCCACTATTACCTGAATTCGATTGTTTCCTCAGTTTCCGCGCTTGTTTTTTCGACAATATTTTTGGCGGAGGCGGATTAACGAATTTTCTTTTCCATTCATAATATTCATGTCTTAAGCGTACACGTTCTGCTTTCGGTAATCCATTAAATTCACGCTCAGTCTGCGTATGCGGCCTGTCATGGACTAAAAAATAATGACGAATAACAAATGTACCGCTAGAACCGACAATAAAAAATGATTCATTAGCAAAGAAACCCTTTTTCATTTTTATAAGGACTCTCTCTGCTTGTAATTCAGTTGAAATCATAGGACGATACTGCGGAATTGAACCGCCAGACACCATATCTACACCGACTCGAACGGCCACTCACCAAGAGAACACGGAATTGAACCGCTTTCAGCACCATTACTAAGTATCGTCAATTATAATATAGAAAAAGGATTGACTTTCGTTAACCCAAAAAAATATTTACTAATTCTTTTGCTATTGTATGCGCGGTTTTATCATTTAGATATAGATTCTGGATATATTCAGAGTTATCTTTTACTAAATTATCTATTATTTTTGAACGTTCAATAGGACCGTAGCCTTCTTTGTCAAGATAATCATTTAAAATTAAATAAAGATCAAAACCAAAATCCTTATCATTGATAAAATTCAACGGCTTGTCTAGCCTGTTAAAAATACGAGGAGTTATATAGTCTCTTACGTTAAGTTTCTTGATATATTTTGCCGGAATACTGTTTGTGACATATACTGCTGTATTTAACGTCGGATCTCTGTATATTTCATATGTCGGCGGAACTTTGACTTCATAAAGATTTATTTCACTGGCTCGCATTCTATGTTCTCTTAGAACCATTACGATCAAGTCACGTAACCTGGTAGATTTTACAGTCGATAAATAAATACGCCCTTCGTAAATATCAAACATGTCGTCTTTCATTCTATCACGTATTCTTAAACCGGTTTTATCTATAGTCGGCGATTTGCTTACATGGTAAAAAACCTGATCCGGTGAAACTTTAGCTACTTTTTTCTGATTTTTCGGTGTTATAATGATACGGTCGAATGCTTCAGTATTGCAATAAAATCCGCAACGTTCACAGCTGTCTTTTAAAGAATCCATAACTTCTGGATCTTTTGTAATTTTTTCATTTTTATAAACAACAAACCTATTGTCCTTATTTCTTCCGCGCCCGCCTATTATATAATGCCTGGCGGTTCTCCACGGTTCTTCGTAATAACCCAGTCTTTTAAGATGTCTGTCAAACATCGCGTAAAGTTTTTCGACGTTGGCAGTAAGACTTTCTACGATATAATTATTTTCCTGTAGGATTTTTATTGCTTCATTCAATTCCATATTTTATTTATATGGAATCTAGCGGAGATGGAAGGATTCGAACCTTCGAGGCAGCTTACGCCACCTGGGAGTTTAGCAAACTCCTGCACTAGGCCAACTATGCGACATCTCCAAATTGTTAGAGCTGATAGTAGGAATCGAACCTACTCATAGAAAGTTTTGCAGACTCCTCCGTTCCCATTTCGGCATATCAGCATATTAAAAATTTATCCACAGGGTGAGAATCGAACTCACAGAATCACGAGCCTCTGAAGCCCGCCGCTTTGCCAAGTTTGCGTACCTGTAGTTAGTGGATTGAGAGAGATTCGAACTCTCACTGAACAGGTTTTGAATCTGTTGCCTCTGCCAGTTGGGCTACCAATCCATTAAATTATCGTCAAAGTGGGACTCGAACCCACACGTCCTTTCGGACACGAGACTCTCATTCTCGCGAGGCTACCAGATTACTCCATCTGACGTTATTATCGATTCGATGAGATTCGAACTCATACTACATGGCCTCTCGTGCCATTGACTCTACCAGGTTGGTCTACGAATCGTTATATTTTATCGGTCCGGTGAGATTCGAACTCACACTGAAAAGGGTTTAAGCCTCATACCTCTACCAGTTGGGTTACAAACCGTTAGTCGCTAAGGCGGGAGTCGAACCCGCAAATACCTGATTCTAAGTCAGGTCCCTTTGCCAATTTGGTAACCTAGCGATATTTAGCACCCCGGTAAGGATTCGAACCCTAATCAGCTGGGTTGGAGCCAGCCATGCTTAAACCATTACACCACCGAGATATAAAAATTAAAGGTCCCTACTTTCGTAGGAACCTTGTAAAACCTTTTGATTCAGGAAATGAATTATAGGTTTGTTACCTTGTCCCTACTGTGTACTACGAAACACCAGCTAAGCAAGCTGAGGAGTAGTAAACTTGTGAGACAAACCTTTTTCATTTCTTTAATCCTTTATATTATATATAAAAAGTTTTTTGTGTTTTTTGTTTTTACATGAATAAATATAGTAAAAGTTTTTCCTTTTGTAAACCCTAAAAAATAATTTTTTATTCCTTCCAGGTTTTAATGTAATCATCGAAATGTTCAATAAGGTAATCGAATTCCTTATTATATAAATCCGGAAATAGATTTAAGTTTTCGAATTTGAATGCCCCGCAATCTGGGTCATGGTTTAGATCTTCCGTAAGAATCAAATCATACATCTTATAATTATCTGTTTCCGCAAGGTATGTTTTGAACCTGTCGTAAAGATGCGAATAGAACTTCGCAATCTGTTCAAGGTTTTCTTTTTGACACACATTGTAACGAGTCCACCAGTTCGGTTCGTTCGGGTGTGCAGACTTATCGACTAATAAAATATTGTACCACATATCAAAAAATATAGATAAAAATATTAGCTTTGTAAATATGTAAAAAAATTTTTATATATACTACAGGTTTTCAAACGTAGCTCGTAAGGCTACAGTACGGGTATCGAAAATACCGGAAGGGTTTTCCTCATAAAAAACCCATGGCTCGTGAACATGATAGTACACTGGTACAGGATTGCGAGAATGATATAAACTGCTTTTAACAAAGGACAAATATGAATATATCTAAGAAAGAGATAGACGCACTCGTAAAATGCGCCGAAAATGTCAATTACTTTAGTAAGTATGTTCAGATAATTACTGCTAAAGGACGTTCAAAATTCAAACCGTATTCTTATCAGAGAAAACTTCTGAAAAAGATAATGGACACTTATAACAGTCCGCCGGAAGAAAAACACAATAATATAATAGTTGCACCGAGACAAATCGGCAAAACGACACTTCTGGCAATCTATGCATTATGGTTCGCCTTATTTAAACCGGACAAGTTTATTGCTATCATGTCATTCAAACATGCGGCTTCAAAAGAAATCTTAATGAGAATCAAGGATATTTACAATACCTTGCCGGATTTCCTGAAATTACAACCTAAGATGAACAATGCCGAAATGCTTGGATTCGTAAACGGGTCCAGGATATTCGCAGCACCATTCAAATCGAATAGTATTAAAGGAAGAACTGTCGACTTGCTTATATTCGATGAAGTCGCATTTACAAATGACCGTGATTTCGATGATTTCTTATGGAGTGTATTCCCTACACAGGCAAGCAGGCCAAATGCACAAATGATAATGTGTTCCACTCCGCATGGGACAGAACACGGATTCTATACGATATGGAAAAAATCACTTGCCGGGCAAAATTCATTTGTTCCGACAAAACTCAAATGGAACTGTGTTCCATATCGTACAGCGGAATGGAAAAAGAAAAAGATGTTAGAATACGGCGAAGCTTTCTTTAAACAAGAACTTGACGCCGAATTCATAACATCGAAAAATTTATAGCAATGCTTCGCTCTTTATTCTTAAGCGCTTGTAATAATCTTTAGTACGGTCAATTTCTTTCTGTCTTTCCTTAACCGTTTCAATTGACATCGTAGTAAAGGCATTTCCAAGCTCGGTCGTAACTTGTTCGGTCAATGTATCTACAACAGAATTTACATTGACCGTTCTTTTTGTAATGCCGTCGTCGATAACCGCAAAATAATCAATTCTTGCCTGACGTTTCTTTTCAAGTTCGATACGAATACTGTCTTGACGTACAAGCTCAGCCCTGATACTGTCTCTGCGATAAATAAAACTGGCAAGACTGTCACGGATATGCTGCCTACGTGCTTCCTGCGCTGCCAATGAAGCTTCATGCTTTGCTGCCATAATAGAATCAAATGCCGCAATTATCTGCGGATCTCCTTCAATCCTCTTATTTAAATATTTGGAGAACACAGACGGATTAATCTTCTCTACGTTATGATGAATAACGGTAGTAGTTACCTGCATATCAACTGGTCTCGGTTTACCGAGATTAAGATTCGCCTCAAGCGAAACAACGGCAAATGCAAACAAGCCGATAAGCATCAATGTAAATAGAATTACGCTGACCTTACCACCGTGCTTATTACAGAATTCATACCCGACATTCTGATTGCCATAGTCAGGTGGATCCGGAATGACATGTGTTTTTAATGCTTCTTGAGTTTCGGTCAAGATGTCTTCTGTGTGGATAAAATTATTGGTCTTCATTTTTGATCCTTTTTGTATAATATTCTTTATTGTTATCG
>Ga0310690_10006647_pt1 | contig 15118 bp, 9 predicted proteins | sample AusTroGonzalo_MG_2_FD_207661 | JGI IMG/M metagenome (GOLD analysis project Ga0310690, IMG submission 207661) | Bovine rumen microbial communities from tropical cattle in Woodstock, Queensland, Australia - Gonzalo_04 (v2) (version 2) | ecosystem: Host-associated > Mammals > Digestive system >...
CGATCCGTTTCATGATATCCGCCTCCCGGGTTGTTTCGGAATCTGATTGCTGCGGCATACTATAGCCGCCGCCCCCGGCTTTTGCAAGGCGTTTCCCGTCAAAACCAGCGCATTTTCGGCTTATTTGCGGACGGCGTCAGCGGCTCAGCTCACGGGCCAGGATTTCGCGGATCTTCTGCAATCCGCGGTTGGTCCTGACGGGGAAATTGATGTGGCCGCCCGCGACGAGTTCGGGAAACGCCGCCTTGACCTCCGCGGGCAGTTTCTCCGCGCCGAAACGCTCTTCGAAAAGCCGTAGATAGTCGTAGTCGTCCATGCCGTCGGCCGTGAGCACCATGCGCAGGGAGGCAAAGGGCGTGCCGGGCTTTTCGTCGGGATACAGCCAGTTGTAGTTGACCCAGGTGTTGTAGACCGCGCCCGGCTTTTTCCCCTGATGTCTCGGCTGGTAGCCGTTGATCTCGCTGTACTCGTAGCACTCCACGCGGTAGCGCTTCGCCAGCCAGTAGTAGAGCCGGGGGACGGAGGCGGGGTCGCGGAAACTCTCCATGCCGATCTTGTTGTAGCACCAGACGCGCTGGTCGCGGGTCGCGGGATCGCTGCGGAGGTTGTAGAGCGTGAGGAAATTCGTCGCCCACACGGAAACGGCTTCTTTGAGGGGCGGCGCGGCGTGGTCGATGGCGACGGCCCACTTCACGTCGGGCGCGGCTTTCCGGGCGATCTCACAGCAGCGCCGGATGTCCGGGTAGACGCTTTCGTAGGGCTCGTCCCAGATGAAGAAGACGCACCGGTCGAAGATGCCAAGCGCTTTGTAGTGGTCATGGACCTGTTTCACCAGCTGGGAAAAGAATTTTTCGAACCTGGGATCTGAGGTTTTGACGTCGTTTCCCAGCAGTTTCCGGATCCGCGGATAGAGGGGTCCGCCGTGGGAGCCGATCTGGAAAAGGGAATCCTGAAAGACCGTGAATTTATATTCGTTGAAGTATTGGTCGATCACCTTGTCGAAACGGCTCCAGTCGATGAGGAGTTTCTCGTCCCTCGTCCAGGTGAGTTCCGGCAGACAGTGGGGCAGACGGGGACTGAAGCGGAACTCCCGCGCGATACGGCACTGCGCCTCGAATTCTTGAGCCCGTTCCGCGGGCGTCGCCTCGGGGAAATGGTTGCGGACGAAGGCGGGTTTCAGACAGTAGGCCGTCTTGAAACTGCGCGTTTCCGGCAAGGTGAAGGGGTAGATCTCCAGCTCCAGCGGCAGGGGCTCCCTCTTTTTCCCGTCGGCGATGAGCTGCGCTGTTCCCCGGTAGATGCCGGGAACGGCGTCCCGGGGGACGGTGACGCCGATCAGCGCGAAGTGGTGGGGCGAACTTTGAGCCTTGTACGCCCGGTAGAGGATGTCCGTATAACTCTCCTCGCGGATGGTGGTGGCGAACCCCACGTAGCGCACGGCGAGAGCCGAGCCGGGGATCACGGCGTTCCCGGGGCCCTTGAGATCGCCGGGGACGATCTCGAGCGTTTGAAAGGGTTTCGGGGCCGTGACGGCGAAGTGGACCGCCTCGCGCTCCCCGCGGGCCGCGCTGAAGCGCAGGGCGGGCTCTTTGCCGACAACAGGGGGCATGGGCTCGTCGTCGCGGAAGCGCTCTCCGAATGTGTTCCACACTTTGAGTCCGTCGTTCCGGGGGATCAGGACCGCTTCCGGCGTCTTGATCAGCGCCGAGCGCTCCGCGCCGAACCGGGTGAAGGGCAGCGCCGGCAGCATCATCCCGTATATGCGTTTCAAGTCGATCCGGCGGTCGAAGACCTGCTGGGGGACTGCCCCGGCGCCCACCAGCAGCCGGAGCGTCATTTTGTCGTTGAATTTGACGGCGTCCTTCAGCGGTTCTCCCCGCAGGAGGATGTACAGGATATCCCCCTTGCTGTCGATGAGATAATCGTCGTCGTACAGGGGTATGCGCTGGAAGCGGCCCTTGCGCCAGTCGATGGCGCTGAGAGTCCGGGGCCCGACCTGGATGTTCAGCTGGAAATCGCAACCGTCCTTGCCCGGCGTGCGCCCCGTGGCCATGTCGCAGTCGGTATTCATGTAGAGACTGATGAGGAAACGCTCCATTTTGAGCATCTTCTGCAAGCCGTTGATGCGGATCGCCCAGACCGCCCGGTCGGCGTCCGCGGAAAATCCGGCTTCGGTGATCCGGTATTCGGGCAGATCGCTTCCGCTCTTCCACAGGGACGGGACCATGATCTCGCCTTTCCGGGGGACCGGAAGGGCTTCCTGCCTTTGGACCGCCGGTTTCGGCCGGAAGGGGGTGAAAGAAAACGCGGGTGTCATTTCACCGTATGTGCGCGTGCGGTCGATCCTCTGGTCGAAGACCAGCCGCGGGACCGTCGCCGTGCTCATCTGCAGCCGGAGCGTCATCCTGTCGTTGAACTTGACGGCGTCCTTCAAGGATTCCCCCCGCAGGACGATGTACAGGATATCGCCCCGGCTTTCGATGAAATAATCCTCCTTGTCGAGGGGGATCCGCCGCTGGGTGTTCTTCCGCCAGTCGATGGCGGTCAAAGTCCGGGGGCCGACCTGGATGTTCATCTGGAAATCGCAGCCGTCTTTCCCCGGCGTGCGCCCCGTGTTCACGTCGGAATCGGTGTTCATGTAGAGACTGATCAGGAAATGGCCGCTCTTGAGCATTTCCTCCAAACCGTTGATCCGGATCGCCCATGCCGCCCGCTCCGCGTCGGCGGAGAATCCGGCCTCGCTGACCCTGTACGCGGCGGCTTTCCCCTTGCTCTTCCACTGGGACGGGACCCTGATCTCCGCCGCGCCGCAGGCAAGGAGACACGTCAGCGCGAAAAACAGTGTTCTTTTCATCATCGTTCTTTTCATCATTCCTCCTGTGATCTTTTTGACTTCAATAATTTTTGAGCAGGAACACCGCGCCCGGATCGAAGTACCCCAGTTTGAGTCTGAGCCGGGGGACGTAGTCTGGGTGGATCGACGGGGGACTGGACTCGCAGGGGCGGTCGTCCTCGATGGCATCCTCGACGCGGAAAACGCCGAAAGCCGGCTCGTCTCCCGGCAGGAACCCGGCCGCATCCGGCGGGATCAGCAGGGAGAAACCGCCCCGGCCGTCGAAGGCAAACTCCCTCACCCCCAGAAGATCGGAAAAAATGCCGCCGCGGTCGACGCGGGTGGATCTCACGGAACGGATGAGCATCCTGTCCACAAACGCAAAACTGAAACTGGGATTGCGGGAGGGGCGCAGATTTTCCAGCCAAAAGCGGAAGCCGTTTTTCTCCTTTGCCAAGCGCCAGCGGAAAGTCGCCGACGTTTCCCACGCCCCCGCGGCGCAGTCGTACTCCGGCAGCGGGATGCGGATCTTTTCCGGATGCTTTTCCAGTTCCGGGAAATCTTTTTTCAGCAGTCCTTCGAGAGAGGCCGCCGCCCTCCGGATGGAAACGGGATCGTATTTGAAGGCACAGGCCTCGGACTGGAACCCCAGGCCTGGATTCTTTTTTATGCACGCCAGGAGTTCCCGGCGGAGGGCGATCTCGCGGAGGACGATGCTTTTCATCTCACGCACCGCTTCCCCCGTCCCGACGCTCCGCAGTTTGTAGAAGCGCAGGACGTCGATGCAGATCCCGATCTGGGCAGCCATGGCGCGGACGTTCACCAACTGCATCTCCTGGACGGGCGTGAGGTTCCCGGCGGCTTTTTCCAGACACTTCATGCCCCGCCGCCACAGTTTGTCGCACTTTTCCATCAGGGAAACCGCTTCCTCGATGGTGTGATTTTCCAGACACTCGCCGATGGCGTCACCGCTCAGGGGGAAGTCGACTTTCCACACCGGCGTCAGGGGGATGTAGGCCATTTGGGGGTAGAGGGGCCAGGAGGCGGCGTCATCCAGCGGGCCGGAATACTGGAACATGTTGCAGAAGGGGAAGTTGCGGTAGGCCCGGGAGAAATACGCCCAGGCCCGGGCGACGACGGCGGCCTTTTCCCCCCACTCCGGCGCGGCCAGACGCAGCAGGAAATCCCGGCGGCTCCCGGAAAAATCCTCCGAGGCCAGCAGTCCCGCGGCCCGGGTCATCAGACCGGGCTTGGAGCCGAAAATCCAGCTCTGCATGACGGAGGACACGCCGTATCGGCGCATGGCTTTGTACTTGTCGTAGAGGATCCCGGGAACGGGCACGCAATCCAGCGTCTCCGCCTCGATGGAAGCCGAGACCTGTACCTTGGCCGACAGGGGGACCCCCGCCCGGGCCGCGCTCCGGGCGATGCGCCGGAAGGTCGCCGCGGGACCGGTGTAACTCAAATGATAATCTCCGGCCGTCCGCGTCTTCCCCAGCTGCACCAGCTGCCCGCCGGACTCGAAATTGTACTGCAGGACCGTCCTCTCAGGCATGCGCGAGGGGATGTCGAACACCCAGGGCGCCCGCCGGGGCGACGGGGAAGGCATGTAGAGCCAGGAGATCAATCCCGCGTCACAGGCCCCGACCTCGTCCATGCCCCGGCGCATGGCGGCGAGGGCATTGCACAGGATCTGCGCCTTGGGCAGACGGCCGCAGCGGGGACACTTGACGGGCGCATTGCTCAGACACGAGATGGAACTCAGACAGGTCGTTCCGCGTTCCCCGTGGGAGATGTTGAGCATCCCGCCCAGCCCGGGGACGGCGGAAAAAATGGAGCGGACCGCGTTGCGGATGAAGGTCTGCCCCTCCTCTCCCGAAGGACAGAAGGCGTAGCGGTGGAAATAAGGCGCGCCGCGGAGCTCCGGGTGACGCTCCGGCAGCGGATCATCAGGCGTGAAATTGAAGGGTTCGATGCAGAACAGCCAGACTTTGATGCCGAACTTCCCGCACTTCTCCACCGTCCTCCGGAGTTTCGCGAGGCGGCGGGAACGCAGGGGATCGACCGGTTCGAATCCCGTGTCGGCCAATTCGCGCCATGTGCCGGTTATCCACAGGCCGTTCACCCCCTCCCAGGCCAGCTGACGCAGAAAGTCCTCGGGGTAATAGTCGATGTTGTCGGTCAATTCATCTTTCCAGTCCGGAGCCCGGTGGGTGGGGCCCCAGGGACAGCGGGCCAGACGGTATTTCAGCCACAGTTTCCCGCGCCTTTCGCCGGGGACAAGGGCTTTCCGCCCGACCGACCGCAGCAGATCGCACCACTGGAACACGGCCCGCCACAACTCGTCTTCGCAGGAGCCCGAGATCAGGCACCCCTGCCCTTCCACGGCGATGCGGCGGCCCTCCGTTTCGGGAGATATCTCGAGACGGACCGGATAACCGCCGGAGAGGGGGATCCCCGAGACCTCGCAGAAACGGGCCAGTTCCCGCCGCTGATTTTCCGTTCCCGCAGCGCCGGAAAGGCGGATGCCGGCGGCAAGGTCGATCTCCCCGGGGCGCGCCGCCGCGTCGGGAGCACAAAAAAGCCGGTAATCCGCAAAGCGGATCTTTTTCCTGAATTTGTCCACGTGCGTCATTTTGCGTCCTTTGCCGCTTCGGCGGCGCCGAGGTCAGAACTCCGACCCGCGGAACCACATCCTGAACTCCGGCACATCCTTGTAGACGCATGTCCCGGGGAAGCGCTGCCACGGGAAAATGATGTAGGTCTTCGTGGATCTCGCGCTGCCGTCGACGAAGGCCATGTTGATGACGCTGTCGCCGTTGTGACGGTACCGGATGCCCGACGGTCTGGTGGCGGTCTCATACCAGCAGAGATCGATGAAACGGTAGCAGTCGGTCATGACCAGAATGTTGAATTTGAACTGAGAGTCCTTGTATCCCTGCACATTGGCATTCATGCCGTAACTCAAGTACTGCGGGTTCTCCGCGACGGGGACCTTGGGACACTCCGCGGCCTTGATCTTCCATTTGTATTTTTGCGCGTTCGGCTGGGCGTGGGCATAGAGCAGATAAGTCCAGTCCGTGCGGCCCGTCATGCCGGTGGGGTGGAAATAGTACCCCTTGTAGTCTTCGGCGTACAGTTTCGCCATTTGCATCATCTGCTTGATGTTGGAGAGACACTGGGTCGAAAGACTGGTCTCCCGCGCCTGCTGCAAGGCGGGCATGAGCATGGCCGCCAGAATGGCGATGATGGCGATCACCACGAGGAGCTCGATCAAGGTGAAGCAAGACGCCCCTCCCCGCCGCCGCCCGAAACGAACAATCATTTTTTTCATCTGCACGTCCTTTCCCGAAAAGTTGTTGGTATCTGCCGATTTCCCGATGGAAAAAAGTTCGAGATTTTTCACGCCTCCCCTTTGAGGCGCAGTTTCACGAGGGCCAGACCGTCGAAGGCCGGGACCGTCACGCGGCCTTTGGTCACATCCGCAAGCGGAACGCTCCCGCCGAGGGAGAGACATGCCGCCTCCCAGACGCCGGGAAGACTCCACGAAAACACGAGCTCCCGGGGCGTACCGCCCGGCGGAAGCGCTTCCTGCGAGGCCAGCGTCACCAGCATGGTCACCCCGTCGGACGCGTGAAAGACGTTGCCGAAGACCCCGTCCGGAAACTCCGCGGGCCGGGGCAGGAAACACCACTTTCTCCCCCGGAGCGGCTCCAAAAGGCTTCTTCCCCGGCGGAAGATCTCCGCGGACTCCGGCGCGAGGACGGCGTCCGATGAGTGGGAGTTGCCGCCGACGGAGATGAGAGTCGTCCCGGCGCGCAATGCGTAGGAGAGGATCATTGCCGCCTGTTCCGCCGTTTCCGGGTACTGATGCACCAGCAGGGGCTTGTCGAGACAGAAGTACCGCAGGACTTCGGAGCCGCCGTGGAGCCCCTCGGCCATGATCCCGTCGGCGAAACGCTGGACCTTGAGGTCGAAGGAGCCGTTGACCCACAGGATCTTGCCCCGGGCGTGGAGCATCCGCGCCGCCTTTTCGATCACGGGGTAGTAGGACTCCCGCACGTTGGCGATGCGGCGGTTGGCGTACCCCGTCTTCCCGTCGTCGTGGCCCGTATCCTCCACGGGGTAGCAGACCTGATCCATGAAGATGCCGTCGATATCGGGATGCCGGAGGAAAAGTTCCTCCAGCATGGCGTCGATGTGTTTCGCGTAGCGGCTGCCGGGGAGACCGTTCATCATCCAGCACTCCCGCCACGCGGGGATCCGGGTCCCGTCCAACTCCAGCGCGATGTCCTCGGGGAAATTCTTTTCGGCGAAGGGCCGGTAACAGTCGCCGGTCGCCTGAAAATAGAAGAGGACCTTGATGTTCCGGGCGTGGAGCCGGGAAATGAAGCCGTTGATCTTTTCGGGCGTGATCTCGTCCCGGGGGAAAGGCAAGTCGGGGTAGTCGTGAAGGACCACGCTCTTCCAGCTCTTTTCCTGCGGCACGAAGTTCCCGTAGGCGGGGTAGTGGTTGTGCAGTTCGGTGAAGCACACGCCGTTTTTTTCCGCGTCGGCGAGGGTTTTCTCCGACGACAGGGGATTGGTGATGCAGAAGGTGCCCGCAAGGGCCCGCACCCGGTCATCGACCGGCCGGAAATACTCCGGATAATGGTCGTGGAACCAGCCCAGCGGGGGCCGCCAGTCGGCGCAGTTTTCGAACAGCAGCATCCGGGAGACGACGGGGGAACCGTGATCGATGTACCGGCAGCTGTCCGCCATGACGAATCCGTCGTCCTGACAGCTGAACCACATGATCCCGTTGGGATTTTCGGGCTCCAGAGCGGCGTACCAGCCGCAGCTCTTCCCGGGAAGGAACTCCGCCGCGTGGACAAGACCGGCCCAGCGGTAGAAATTCTCTCCTTCCCAGACCCGGAGCCGGTTGCCCTTGAGGTGGGATTCGCGGAATTTTTTCCGGAACGCCGGCGACAGCATCTCATCGAGGGTGTGCTCTCCCTCCTTGAACGTGCTGTTCCAGCACCGGACGCCGGAGCCCGGAACGTGAGCGATCCGGTAATAGACCCGCAAAGACCGGGACGGCTCCCCCGGCTTCAGGGTCAGCGTGACGCGCTTTATCGCGGCCCCGTCGAGAGGCAGGGACTCCTCCTTCAGGATGAAAGCTCCGGGCTCTTCCTGCGTGCAGACCGTGTTCGTCAAGTCGTCGAACCAGCTGATCTTCATGATGTCTTCCTCCCCGACGACTCCCGCACGATCAATTCGGGCACGAGGAGCGCGGGCGTTCCGGCCGGTCCGCCGTGGATGCGGCGCAAGAGTTCGGCCGCGCCGGAGAGGCCCAGCTCCCGGGTCGGGATCCTGAGCGACGTCAGCGGGATCGGGCTGTTCCTGGAGGCGTCGGTGTCGTTGCATCCCGTGACGGTCAGCTCCTCCGGGACCCGGATGCCGAGGGTCTCGGCGCACGTCAGCACCTTCCGCGCGAAGGAATCGGCGAAACAAACCATGCCCCGGGGCCGATCGGGAGAGTCCAGAACGCGCATGATCTTCCCGCGGATCTCCTCCTGACAGCACCCGTCCGTACAGACGGTATCGGCCGCGCGCAGCCGCACGCCGTTCTCCAGACAGGCCGAACGGATGCCTTCGAGAAAATCCTGCGTGATGCCCAGCTGGGCGCCGGAGTAGACGACCCCCAGACCGCGGACGCCGCCCGAGATGAGATGCTCCGCGGCCATCCGGCCCGCGGCGGCGAAATCGATCTTCCAGACCCGGTCCCGGTAGTCCCGCCGGTGGTTCTTGAGAAAAATGCAGGGAACGGGACAACTGAGGAATTTCTGCAGAAGCGCCTCGTCCATCTCGGCCGCCCCCACGAGGATCCCGGCGTAGGTGTGGAGCAGAGAGGAAAATTTCTCGCCGGGAAGATCCCGGTCGCCGGCGAGGATGTCCAGCGTATAGTTCTCCCGTGAGAGCGCTTCTCCGATCCCCCGGATCAGGTCGGCCGTGACGGGGTGCAGCATGAGGGAGATGCTGTACAGCACCAGCGCCACCTTGCGGGAGCCCGCGGGCCCCGGCCCCACGTCGGAGACGATCGTCCCCTTGCCCCGGCGGCGGGAGACGAGCCCGTCCCGTTCCAACTCCGCCAGCGCCTGACGCACCGTGTTGCGCGACAGGTGAAAACGCCTCTGCAGGACCGCTTCGGACTCCAGCAAGTCCCCCCGCCGGTAATGCCCCGTCCGGATGTTGCGGACCAATTCCTGCTTCAATTCCAAATACTTGTAATCCGGCATCCCGTCATGTCCCAATATTTCGCATTAAATGTACCAACAAGTCGACGAGGACCTAATATACCGCGCCTCCGCCGCTTTGTCAAGCCGGCGTCATCACCTTCGCTCCGAACGGTGTTTTTCGTCCGAACGGTGCGGAAAAAAACGAAAACAAGCGTAAAATGCGCAATTTTTGACAGGAAACGCCTTGCAAAAACCGGGCCGAATGGCTATAATATGGGCGGAATGGCAACGATTCCCAAATTTCGGAGGTATGATATGAGCAAGCCGAACACTTCGTTTTCCGCGGCGTCCCGTTTCACGTTGATCGAGCTGCTGGTGGTGATCGCCATCATCGCGATACTGGCGGCCATGCTGATGCCCGCATTGCAGCAGGCCCGGGAGCGGGGCAAGACGGCCAGCTGCCAGAGCAACATGAAGACCTTGGGGATCGCGATCTCTCTCTACGCCGATTCCTTCGACGGCTTCGGCATCACCCAGCAGACGGTCACCTCCGGCGTCAAGCAGCCGTGGGTCACCACGGGGCAGTGGCTCCACAAGAACGTCGGCGCGTGCTCCGACGCCGCGTGGACCGAAGGCAAGTCCTTCAACGGCTGTCCCTCGCGGACGCCCGACACCTACAACTCCGGCGCCGTGGGCGACGTCGGCAAAACGCCCCACAAGCGCGGCTTGAGCTACGCCCACGGCACCTATGTGCTGGGGACCCAGGGCTCCGTCGACCGGGCGGCCCGGCCCCGCAAGGTCTCGGCCTTCAAAACCCCCTCCCGCTACTGGGCGTTCATCGACAGCGACTGGTACAACGTCAATTACGGCAACGTCGCCACGACGCGGGCCACGGACGGACGCGATTATCTGGCCTTCCGCCACGCCGAATCCATGAACATCTGCCATCTGGACGGTCACGGCAGCAATCTCAAGTTCAACTCCCAGTACCGTCAGACCCAGTCGATGGACCCGAACAACCCGGTCCTGCCGCTGCTTTACCCGGAATACAGCAAGAATCCGGTGAAGGAGATCTACTGAGGTCTCCCCGCCCCGCAGAACGGCACTGCCGGAAGTTCCGGCGGTGCCGTTTCTTCATACGACGGTCTTGCGGCGATGCCACGGGATGAAGAGGAAGTAGAAGAGGCTGGGCAGCGCCGTGCTGTAAGTCGCCAGCGCGTATCCGAGGATCATGCCGTAAAGCCCCATCTGCAGCCGGATGCCGAAAAGCCAGCTGAACGTGACCCGGAAAACGAGGCCGTCCAGCACGGCGATCACGAGGCCGAAGAGGGCGTTGCCGATCCCCTGCACGAAGCCGTTGGTCCCCTTCATGATGAGCAAGGCCGGGTAGTGGATGATCAGCGCGGAGATGATGACGGGGGCCAGCTTCAGCACCTCTTCGTCGCCGGTGAAGATGCCGTACAGCGTCCGGGGGAAAAAAACTTGCGCCAGACCGAAGACGAGGAAAAATCCGCCGCAGATGGCCCATGCGTAATAGACCCCGCGGCGGATGCGGCCGATGTGCCCCGCCCCGATGTTCTGCCCCACGATGGTCGAGACGGCCATCATCACCCCCTGAGAGATCTTGTTGGCGAATTCGTCCAGCCGCAGGGCGATGCCGAAGGCGGCCGACGTAGCCGTTCCGAGGGAGTTGACCAGCGAAGTCACGAACAGCATGGAGATGTTGATCGCCGCGAAGCGCACCGCGAAGGGGATCCCCAGCTTCACCAGCGCCCCGAACATCACGGGGTCCACCCGGAAGGAGGCCATCTTGAAATCGAAGCCGAAGGACTCCCGGTTGCGGTAGAGATACCGGAGCGCCAGCAGAAAGGCCGCCGCCTGACTTGCCACCGTGGCGACGCCCGCCCCCGCCACGCCGAGGCCGAAGACGCCGACGAAGAGCAGATCCAGCGCGATGTTCATCAGGGCCGAAACGACGATGAACTGAAAGGGCCGCACCGAGTCGCCCACGCCCCGCAGGATGGCGGCGATCATGTTGTACCCGAAGATGAAAAGAAGTCCGCCGCCGCAGACGAGGAGATATCGGTACGCCCCCGCAAAAGCCTCGGGGGGCGTCTCCAGCAGCCGGAGCAGGGGTCCGGCAAAGAGGATCGACATCACCGAAAAGAAGATCCCGGCAGAGAAGATGATCGAAAACTGCGTTCCGATGGCCTTTTTGAGCCGTTCCGTCTCGCGCCGTCCGACGAGCTGGGAGATCAGGACCTGACCGCCGGTGGCGAATCCCATGCCCACCATGGTGAGGAAGAAGACGCTCTGGCTGGCCGTCATGACCGCCGAGATGCCGCTGCTGCCCACGAACTTGCCGACGATGAGCATGTCGGCCATGGCGTACAGCACCTGCAGTCCGTTGGAGAGCATGAAGGGGATGGAAAAGCGGAGCATGGGTCCGAAAAGGGGCCCCTCGGTGAAATCGTGGATCACTTTCTTCGACATGCTGAAATCTCCCCCGGAAGTCATGAAATATATCCGTTCCCCCGGGGATTTTCAATGCCGTCCGGGAAAATTCCGCGAAAACATTTTGCGTTTTCCCACGGTGCGGGAAACGGAAGACGAAGGCCGCCTTTTCGGGCGAAGTCAGTTTGCGGCGAGAATTTTCCGGTACTCGCAGGCCAGAGGATAACGGATCGGCTCGTCTTCCTCGACCGGAACGAACCGGATCGCGCCGTCCACGAAACAGTTGTCTGTCCGGTCGTCGTTGACCATGGAGACCTCGCCGATCATACAGGGTCCCGACCCGGTCTCGCCGTAGAAACTGTGGCAGTGGATATGCTCCATGGTACAGCTTTCGCCGGGAGACAGAATCAGCCTGTCACCGGAATCGAGTTTTTTGCGGATCCCGTTGACGCTGATGGTAAAACTCCCGCCGCAGATCCTGTTTCCCGCAGGGTCGGCGCGAAAGAGTTCGACGACGAGATTTCCCCCGCCGCGGTTGATGATGTCTTCGCTTTTGTACCAATGGAAATGGCGGGGCGTGACCTGGCCCTCCCGGACCATCATGATCTTTTCCGCATAGGGTTTGGGATATTCGTCGGAACCGGCCCGCCCGTTGCGGAGCGTGAAAAGCAGCAAGCCGCATTTCAGGAAATCGGACGAACCGAAGCTGGTGACATCCCACCCCAGCTGAAGATCGAAGATCTCCCGGCAGACGGCCGCGTTCCGCCGCCAGTCGCCGACCGAAAATCCGGCCCAGGGCGGAAGCCTGAACCCGAGGCCTTCCCAGAATGCCGCGGCCTCGTCGATACGGCGGTTGATCTCGGATCTTTTCATAAAGTCCCCTCCCCTGTTTCACGCTCCGACGCCTCTCCGTTCGGATCCGGCGGCGCATAGTCTCCGTCGCCGCCGTACTTCAGGAAGCAGAAGTAGACCCGCAAAAGCAGAAGGACGGCAAGTCCGGTGGCGATCATGCCGAAAAGGAAAGTGTACCGGTAGTTCCGGCCCAGCACATCCAGCAGACGTCCGAGAAGCGGTCCCATGATCACGTTGGTGATCGCCGCGATCATGGAGAGTGCCGAATTGAACTGGGCAAAGAGTTTTCTCGGGAAAAGCCGGGCGGCGAGAGAGGCCGACAGCGTGAAGTAACAGCCCGAAAGGACTACGTGGACGATCAGAGCCGCGCCGAAGGTCCTCGCATCGCACACGACCAGCCAGCCGAGGAGCATCGCGCCGAAATAGATGACGAGCGATCCCAGCGTCGCCCGCAGGGGATGGAACCTGTCCGCAACGGCTCCGAGAAAATAACTCAGCACGAAGGAGACCGCGTAGGAACAGGCGATCAGCCGCCCGTAGAGCGTCATGTCCATGTGAATGCTCTTGGCGTAGAAGATGGAGAACATGTTGAAGGGCGACGCCGTGAAACCGGCCAGCACCAGCGCGGCGATCACCCAGCGGTAATAGCCGACGGAGAAACTCTGCCGGAAGTAAGTGATGACGGGACCGTAAATGCGCCGGGCGTCGGCGGACGTTCGTTCTTCGACCGGGGGGTACTCTCCTTCTTTCACCTTGGCGCACATCATGGACAGTCCCAGACCGTAGAGAAGTCCCACGCCGACGAAGATGTAAAGCGAGTGCGTTTCCACTTTTCCGATGAGAAAGTAGTTGAAGATCATGCCCGCCAACAGACTGACGGCCCGGAACATCCCGAAGAAGCGTCCCAGCAGGCGGGAGGGAACGACGTCATTGACCAGCGCCGTGCTGAGCGCCCCGGCGAGGGTCGTCCCGAAATCCAGGAGCACCCAGAAGATCCCGAAGGCGATCAGCTTGCCTGTCCGCGAAGCGAGGGAAAATGTCTCGCCGATCCACGTTCCAAGCATAGGAGTGAACCCCAGGCCGATCAGACCGGCGACGATGAAGGGCGTCGTGAAGATCAGAAAGGGGATGCGCCGCCCCAGCCGGCCCCGGTGACGGTCCGAGATGTAGCTTATGACCGGACACAGGATGATGTTGGTGGAACTCGGGAAAGCGACGCAGATCAGCGCATAGACGAAATCGGAGTAACCGAAACTTTTGAAAAGCAGCGTGGCGGAGGGACCGATGGCGCGGTCCTTCATGGCCCAGGTGAAGTCTCCCCACAGCAGCCAGCAAAAGAGGGCGACCAGTCCGGCGGTGGTGTAGGTCAAGGTCCCCTGACGCCAAATCCCCGCCGATTCCCCGTTGTTTCCCGAAGCGTTCTTCAAAATCAAATCTCCTTCAGCGGATCAGGACAAGTTCGATCCCGGCGATCCGGGAAAAATCTTCCATGTATTCCGTGCCGACGGCTGCGGAGCACACGCTGTGATGGGCTCCGCCCGCGGCGATCCAGCGCTCCGCGCTCGCCGCCATGTCCGGCCTGGGAATCCAGACGGCGGAGGCCGTCGGGAGAGAGGCCAGAGGCGCGTCCGGCGGAACGATCTCGATCTCGTTGACGACGAGACGGAACTTGCTCCCGAACTCGACGAGCGTCGCATTGATGGCAGGCCCCGGAGAAGCGGAAAAAATCAGCCGCGCCGGATCGGCCTTGCCGCCGATGCCCAGCGGATGGACCTCCAGGCGCGGACAGGATGCCGCAAGCGTGGGACAGACCTCCAGCATGTGGGCGCCGAGGATCCGTTCCCGGCCCGGCTCCAGGTGATAGGTATAATCCTCCATGAAGCTTACACCGCCGGGAAGGCCGTTTGCCATTTTTTTTATGGCCCAGAGCAGCGCGGCAGTCTTCCAGTCGCCCTCGGCGCCGAAACCGAATCCGTCGGCCATCAGCCGCTGGGAGGCCAGTCCGGGAAGCTGTTCGAGGCCGTTCAGATCCTCGAAATTCGTGGTGAAGGCCCCGCAATCCCGCTCTTGCAGAAACGCCCGGAGCCCCAGCTCCTGACGAGCCGCGGAACGGATGGAATCCATGGTCCGGTCGGAAACATCCGGAAGCTGGTAACTCGCCCGGTAGCGGTCGACCAGCTCATCGACCTCGCGTCCGGCGACCTCCCGGATATGGGCGACGACATCACCGACGCCGTAACCGCTGACCGAAAACCCGAACTGGATCTGCGCATCGACTTTGTTCCCCTCGGTGACGGCAACGTCCCGCATGTTGTCTCCGATCCGTGCGACACGAAGGCGCTGCAGACCGTGCCAGGCGGCGGCGACGCGGAGCCAAACCCGGAGCGCCTGCAGTACGCGGGGGCTCCGGTAATGCCCGCAGACGATTTTGCGGCGGATCCCCAGCCGGGAACAGATGTAGCCGAATTCGCGGTCGCCGTGCGCGGACTGGTTGAGATTCATGAAATCCATATCGATCGTCTTCCACGGCAGATCGCTGTTGACCTGAGTGTTCAGATGCAGCATCGGCTTGCGGAGGGCCTTCAGCCCGTTGATCCACATTTTCGCGGGACTGAACGTGTGCATCCAGCAGATGACTCCGGCGCAGTCCGGGGCACACTCCGCTTCGGGAAACAGGGCTGTTATCTCGTCCTGCGTCTTGACGACGGGTTTCCAGACGACGGGATAAGGCAGTCCGCCGTGCCGGTTCAGATATTCCACG
>Ga0310690_10006648_pt1 | contig 15117 bp, 30 predicted proteins | sample AusTroGonzalo_MG_2_FD_207661 | JGI IMG/M metagenome (GOLD analysis project Ga0310690, IMG submission 207661) | Bovine rumen microbial communities from tropical cattle in Woodstock, Queensland, Australia - Gonzalo_04 (v2) (version 2) | ecosystem: Host-associated > Mammals > Digestive system >...
GAAAGAAGGCAGTTGGGCGGATCTCAAAGTATTGATGAACTGCTCTGGAGGAGAGATGAATTAAGAATGGTTATAGGAATGCTGGAAATGCAAAATCCAGAATTATTCGAATCACTCAGCAATCCTTTATGTAAGGACGTTAGTTGGAAATTGGTCAGAGAGATGGAGAAGATAGAATGAAAAGACTCGGAGAATTCAGGTCAAAATTTCGAGACTGTGATAATAAATTACAGGTCTGTCTTTCAAATTACAAAGACGGTGAAATTTATGAGCTTGATATAGATATGATTACTGATCATTGTATATTTCTTAGGGTGGTGTCACCATATGAAAAAACCGGTAGAGAAAATGACAGAGATACTAAATGCAAAGCAGGAAATGATAGATAGAATCAAAACATTTGTAGATACAGATGTGGTCGACGAAGTGATTAATATCGTTAATGATTATGATATTGATAAAAAACCCGAAAAAACTTGTCGTAGCTGTTGGAACTTTAAACAAATACAGCCATGGGAAGTAACTCACTACGGAGACTTTTATGATCCCGGCCATTGTACACTTGGCCATACTGTTCATAAGCATGCTGCTGATATGTGTCCTGATTATCGCAGCTCAGGTTATGTAGAAAGAAAGATGGGGGGAGTATATGAGAGCTCAAACTCTAGGAAGGAGTTATGATTTTGGAGATATTGTAAGAATCCCTGAAGGTGCCAGAATCATGGTCGTCTCAGATATTCATGGAAATTATGAAGATTTTAACAAATACATCGATATTTGGGAAAATGCAGGAAAAGACACTCATATCATCTTTTTAGGTGATTTAATTCATGGAATTAATACAAAAACCGATAAAAGCTTAGATATCCTACTGGATGCTTATGCATATGACAAAAGTGACAATTTTCACATCCTTATGGGCAATCATGAATGGTATCAGATCCACGATAAGCCAATATACAAGATGGGAATGAACCAATCTGAAGATTTCAGAAAATATCTCAGAGATCATATGACTATCGAAATCATGTATGAGTTCATGGAAACCTTTAAAAAGTTTGCAGTAACTCCAAATGGCCTATTTATATGTCATGCAGGCCCATCACACTATATGGGGCACTTATTGAATGAAATTAACTCAGGTCTTAGTTTATCTCCGATATTTCATCAGGATGACATCGATAATGCATTCGAATCAATGGTTTTCGCAAGGCCGACAAGCTTCTATAGCGATGATGGATATACACAATACGATGTTGAAAGTTTTCTAAAAAAAATAAACATGAAAATCATGATTAGTGGTCATACTCCGGTAAACGGTTGGCAGACAGTCGGAAATCAGCTTATTTTCGATTCCAGCTTCGCAACGGAGAATAAATACTATCTATCCATGATGTCAGATGAACCAATCAACGACATTTGTGATGTAATCAATAATTTGGTGCCTCTGGGGGTAAAAAATGAGTAAAAATATATTTATCCCCCTTTTGGGTGAAGACGGAAAAATAACTGGAATCAAAGACAATAGACGTGATAAAGTATTGACTTGGAATGATGTAGCCAAAGAACTAAATGACTATGAGGAAGGTAGACAAAGGAGAAAAGCAAAAATCGCTAAGTTTGAAGAAAGAGAAGATCGTTTTCAAAGAGTTATTGGCGGTATTAAGGCATATCTCGAATTAGAGGCAAATGACGATTTATGGTGGGAATGGAATGAATAATGAATACACTCTGAAGGTTTTTGATCAAGAGCAGATATTGAAGATCGCTCAGCAGCTAATGGAAGATGGATTCCTAATTGGAAAGAGAGAATTTCCTTATTTAAGAAAAAAAGTCATTTGTAATTATGTACACGGAAACGAACTGAAATTTTGGGTTAGAGCTAATGATCTGTGGACAAATGCAGAAATGGCAGAAGTAATTGCTGAGGCATTCAACAGATATGGCTTCAAAGCTCGAACAAAAAATGATTATGGATGTATTTGGGTTCAAACAAACGATTTTTTGACTGATATGGAACGAGAAGTAGATAATAGCTTTAAAAAGGTGATAAAAAATGAAGAATGAATTCATCGATCATAATAACTGGGTCGCTGAAATAAAGAAATACATTGATGTTGAAAACGAAGTTGACGTCGTCAAGTTCGCATTAAGCTACACTCTCCAGTCATTAAGGGCAGGAGAGAATATATATAGATTTAGATGGGGTGATTTAAGTGAATGATTTCATAGTAATGCCTTCAGATGACGGATATCCAGCTATATTCTACTGCAAGCCACTTGATGCTCATTCAGCAATGCATACAGTGGAAATCCTTAATCTTGAAGATAAATATGAAGCAGAGATGATCTGTGCATGGTTAAATAGAGCAAATCAGTTCGGAGAATTGCTTTTTGACAGAATTCAAGAAGAAGTTCGAAATTTAGAATATGCAATGCCTGAAGAAGGGTGTCAAGAGGCTGAACTCATTGAATGGTATAAAGGTCGATTAGAGGCATTTGAGGATGTAATAGAATGGATCGGAGAGATTATGAATGTGGTGAAATAATTTGGGCAGACTGCAGGCTTGATGATCAAGAAATCGATCCTGTCCTCGAAATCGAGATAAAGCTGGATGAAGGATTGGAATGTATGCTTACGTTCGAATCATCTAAAATTCCTACCATACTTGAAATGATTTCAAAAAACAAGAGTGTAAAATCATTAGAGGGAGAAAGAGTTAAGCTTATGCCTCATCCAAGGGGTGGTACATGGGCTCCAATTGCAATTTCAAAAGGACTTCTTAATCAATGGGTTTATAAAAGGCATTCTGATACTGATCGTAGTGAATGGGGTAATGATAAACATGGATACTTGTTATTCGGAAGAGCAAAAAAAGGAAATTGTTGAAAGATTGCTGATATATGGTGGATATTGTCCGGAATGTGGAGATTTCCTCTTTTCAAGATTAATGGGAGGCAATATTGTTCAGTTTTGCATAAATAGCGATTGCGATTACTCAAGATACTATATAGAACCAGAAGAAAAAGATGGAAAATCATTTGAAGATGAATGGATTGAATCCTTCCTGAATGAAGTGGGCAGAGATATTGAATCCTTCCTGAATGAAGTGGGCAGAGATACGACAGGGAATAAGATTTACTCATGTTCTTCGCCTGATCCTGTTGGCAGTGTTACATATACTCGAGTCGGAACTATGGTAGTTCCGGAAACAGGAAAACTGCAGAATTCCGCGAAAAAAAAGAGAATTCAAGAGATTCAAGATCAATACGTAAGAAAATTACTGGAGGTTGAATAATGGATAATATAATTTCCAACCCCTTTCTTATAATTCCGATAATTGCAGTTATAATCTTCATAATATTCACTACTAAAGAGATTTACGAGATTAGTGGAGAAATCAACAATGTTCACAAGGAAGCTCAAAAATATAAATCGGAATTAAAGAAAGAGGATGAGCCTCCGAAATACTTAAAAAACGAATTAAATCATCTGAACACTCTTTATAATGCTAAAGAGGGATATATCTATAAGTTATTATTAAAAAGGTTCGTTCCTAATGAAATGAGCTATAAAAGATATGAATATTGCTTAATTAACTGCAGAGAATACTTCGATACCAATATGGAATTAGCAAATGAGTCATATGGGCTCGCAATTGAAGAGGAATACCTTTTTAAAGCAAAAGAAATCACCAAAGGTATCGAAAAGCTCATGATTGAGCTCATAAAATACGACGACGATAAAGAAAACGACAATATCATTTTAAAAGAACTGGAAAATGTTATAGAAGATGTAAAGGAGTACCAAAAATGATTGAAGAAGAAATAACAGCATTCTGTGAAATGTACAGGAGGAATCTAGGCCTCCAGAATAAAATATACAAAGCAAATGAACTGCTGATCGACAGAATCGAAGGGGCACTGAAGAAAAAGTTCCCAACAAAGATTTCTGATATACAGATATACGGAATAAGAAGTCTCCCCTACACGAATGTCGAGATAGCAATTGATAAAAACGCGTTTGAGAGCGAAGGTTTCACTCTCGAAGACCTTCTTTGGATCGAAAAAAACACCGGATGCAAGTATACGGAAGGCGGAGCGGCGGAAGGCAGGTACATATTTGCAATAGATACCCCGACTTATGAAAACTATGATGCTGAAATGATGGAGTTGGAAACTCATTTGGAAGAAATTCACAAGGAGTGTAGAGAATGATCGGTAGATACGACTATAATAGCGTTGAAGAGATTTTATTTGACAATGAAAAATATCGTGAAATGGGATACCAGGACGCCTGCAATAAATTAAATGAACTTGATGCATTGGTGGATTACTGGAGAGACTTGGCGAACGAATATGCTCAGGAGAAACATTACCGCAGCGAACTTTTCAGATTACTTAAGTGGCTGCATTTTGAACATCCTGAGGTGCATGACTGGCCTATATCTGAAAAAATCGCTGCAGAATGGGAAGATATAGTTGAGGAAGCCCTTTTTGTAGAAAGTGAGGGATTAAGATGATAGAAAAGTATACAGTAGAAGACGTATATGATATGTCAGCGAATGAGATCGTTGAAATGCTTAACAATCTGGAGGAGGAAAACGACTTCTATTTCAGGATAATTGAGTTTTTCGCAAAAAATCCGATGACAAAGTATTCCGGCGTTCAGGAGCTGCTGAAAGAGATGGAAGAATTCAAATACATGGAGTTGATCTGATGTGCCAGACCTTTCACTGCAAATATTGGAATGATGGTAACTGCAATGCTGCCCCTATCGGTGACTGTGAAACTCCGCGCCTGGGGCATAAGTGTACACGGGAAGATATCAAGAAATGCTGGGTGAATCACCCTGAGTTTTTTGAAACAGGTATGAAAAATGATGAAGGAATTATTCTTTAAAGTAAGAAAAAATGACGATATCAACGAATCCGTGCTCTTAATGACATCTGAAGATTATGAAAATTTTAAAAAACATTTAAAAATGGGGGCTCACCCCTCCATAAGTTTTAAAATTGTTGATGAAGAGTGGGAAATGCCGTTGAGAGAGAATATTGAGATAGAAAAATACGAAGATGACGGGAGGCACCTAATATGATGGTACCATTTGAGGTTTTTATAAAAGAAATAGTAAAAAGAGAAAGAATGATCTGGAGAAGGGATCAAAAAATCACAAGAATGAAACAAGGAACTGTTAAGCACCATCAGGAAATGCTTTTGCAGACTCAAAATGATATTAATGTTGTTAAAAAAGAGCTTAACGACATTAAAGAAGAAAACGCTTCAATGGCTCTGGCTCTTCTGCATAATGATGAGATTCTTGAGACAATGTTTAATAAAATTAAAGAAAAAAGAGAGGCTTCAGTGCCAAGTTTCGGAGAAAACGATATGGACGAGCTCTACACCTACTTAAAAAAGGCCTGGATTCCAATCCCAGACTCAGAAAAACTAGATTTGAATGAAAAATTGAAAGAGTTACGTTTATAGTAACTTTTCCAATTCTTTTTTTAAATGAGATAAGGCGGACAGGTAGCCGTAAGCTATTTTATCATCATAATATTCTTTTTCTTCAGCTTCTTTCATGCTTGATTCCATATCTTCAATCAAATCGAAGGTATTATTCACAAATTCCAAGAAATTCAGGCCGCCTGGATAAACATTTAATTTCATTGTGATTTCATCATCAGGTTTATGATCCAAGCCGGCTGTCAGTTTCGCAAGTGCCTGATTTTCAAGTGCAGTGTTGTCATCCACCAGTTTGACAGTATTCCAGTATGCACGGTACAATTGTTTCGGATCCATTTCACAATTTTTTGAAGTGACCCTTCCAGACCTTCCTTTGCCTGCACATACCACGTCACAAATATGCTCAATAACATCAATTAAATTCATATCTACTTTAGGATCCCATGTAATGTGATGACGTTCCGTGAAGATATGACGATTATGCCAATCACTTGCAATAAATTCTTCATTTGGTATACCTGACAGGACCAAAGGACCATATTCTTTTTCAAAATTATCCAACTTTGTCCAGTCATGATTCTTTCCGGCTTCCTTGATCATGTCGCCGATCATATCCATGCACTGATTAACCTCTTTGATGTGCTGCTCAGTAGCTTCTCTCAAAGTTTCCAGTGTCAAATTTTCGTCAGCTGTTCTACTGTCTGCGTTTTGTGTATTCTTTAACATTATCTTTTTCATTCTTTCCACAATCCTCTATTTCTTAACATATCCACAATATCTGAATAGGCCATGTACAGGTCATGCACTGCGGCTTCGCCCTGGAACAATGACATCCTTTCCTGAATGATGTTGCATATTTCCTGAACCCCAGATTGTTTCCCCTTATTAAAGTATGAGCTCTGATCCTGATCCAAGTTTCGTTCAGCCTGTTTCAAGTCTTTTCTCAGGTTCTCAATATCCTCTTCTCGACGTTCGGATTGTATCCTGAGTCCTTCAATCTTCTTTTCACAGTCACGATGGCTGTTTATCAACAAATCGATAAATTCGTTTTTGTCGTAGAAATGGTTGGTGTCCTTTTTGATGACGCCTTCCATTGTACCTTTCGTTGTAGTCATTATGCATTTATCATATTCATCTAAATTAATCATTTTTAAAACCTCTTGTAGGAAAGCCGTTTATAGAAAGCAGCTGTTTTATGTCCTGAATTGCTTGGGTATAGCCTTGTAGATAGACCCAGTCGAGTTGGGGGTCGATGTCGATATCAAGTTTTAAACTTTGAATTTCGTTTATAGTGTCCGAGACAAGTTTTTCGACCTCTTCTTTGCCTTTGAAATACTCAGGATGAGTTTCTACTGTATCGTTCATTTTATCACCATCAGTGTGATTGTTATTATCAGGGCCACAGCCCAATAGACTGGCGTCGTAAATGGGTAAATGCCTGAAAGTACTATGGCTACCAGAAATGAGAACACCATGCCGATAGCGAGACAGGCTATTAGTTTCATAAGGATGATGAGGACTACGATTAGCCCCAGTTGTTTGTTCATAAAATCACCTGTAAATAAGTTTGGCTTTTATAGTATAAATAGATATGTCATTAAAAATGTTCGTATAAAAAATTTTACAAAAATTTTGTGTGAAAAGGTGCATCAAAAACGCTCCAAAACACTTCAAATGTCCTTATTTTCCTGAAACTCAATTCTCCTGAGATTGCAATTTATTATACATGTAACCAACAAATATGCGATTAGCAAGTAGATGAATACCCGTAGGGAGAACCTACGGGTAGAATGTGTCTATCTTGCACATAATAGGTGAATACTATGGCTCAAATGTTAATTAAAGATATGGATAAAGAACAGATTTTAGCCAAAATTGACCAAAAAAGGTCAAATTTGGCTAAAATCGAAGAAAAACAGTCAAAATTTGAGAAAAAACACTTTACAGCCTCCCGCAAAGGCAGGAAAGGTGAAATACCAAACTTCGTTAGAATTAATGGCGAAGCCGTATTAGGAAGCGAAGTACAGGACACAGATGAATTTAAAGCCTTAGTTGCCTCATTTGAGGGCGAAGCAACTACATTTGACAATGATTGGAGAGTTGTTGTCGGATATGTAGATGATGAGGAAGAAACTGAAATAGATAATGATTGGATAGCAAGTCACGTAACCAAATTTGGCTTTTCTGAAAAATTCAGTACCAAACTATTTTTCTATGTTCGTAGGGATTTGGTTTGGGAGGATATCCAAGCCGATATAGATGAATTGGAGGAAGCCTTAAAAAACCAATAGGTGTTCAGGGGGAGGATAATACCCTCCCTGAACACTCCTCCTTAGATGAATACTTGAACCAATCCGAATGTTCTGAATACGAGGTAATATCCCCTGATGAATGGGATATGATATATGAGGAAGCATTGGAGAATGCTTGGTGAAAACCAAGCATTCTCCTTTTTTTTTGTTCCGCCGGCCTCGCCTCCTCTGTCATTACTTGAGATCCCAGCGGTAATTTTTTTGAAATCCCAAAGACGATTCTCTTCTTTACTTCTATACAATAACTATATAATTAAAAAAAATAACGGGGCGACGCGGGTCGCCTACGCGCAGACAAGCGAGAATTTTGCGCAGATAGTCGCGTAGGCGAAGAACATCTAAGTTTTCAAATTTGAAAAAGATAAAAAGAAGAGAAAACATTTTATCTATATATCACTATAAAATAATAGAATAAATATCTTTTTATTGTTAAATAAAACAAAGAAGAGAAGTTGATAATATTAATATTAAAATCAAATTAAAAAGAAAAAATAACTAATTTCATTTTTGAAAAATGAATATCGGCTGACTTTTTTCAATCAATTTCATTTTTGAAAAATGAATATCGGCTGACTTTTTTCAATCAATTTCATTTTTGAAAAAATGATTTTGGGTAGATAACTGTTTCTGTAGTAAAATATAAAGTAATATATCCAGCCGGCCGTGGTGGTAGACGGGGGGAATAAGGAAAATTTTTGCAAAAGGAAGCTGGAATCCTGGTAGCCGATATTCCAACAAAATAAAAATTGTATATGCAATTTCTGCCCATAATGATTTTCCCCTCGCTTTGCTCGGGCTTCGGCCCGCACCAGCGCTTCGCGCTATCGTGCGGGCGAAAATCATATTGGGCAGAAATTGCCTAAAATAAAAAATAACACATAACTTATGTGTTATATATATAAAAGGAGATAAGAAAAATATGGTAAATAAAATTGGAGATCTAATGTGGCTAGATGATGACTGGGATGGTCATGCAGATACATTAGATAATGCAAAAGGATTTACAGGAATCATGTTTAATTCCTGTGTAGAAGATGAAAAAGGAAACTTACTAGCTGTAGGTGATTTAGAAGTAGAAATGTTTTTGAATAAAGAATTAGCAGAAGCATGTAATTGCTCTGTTGATAAAATTGAAGAAACTATATATGCATAAAGGGGATTTCCCCTTTATGCACAAAAAAGGTGAAAAAATGACTAAAGAAATAAAATTTATACACTGTAAAAAGCAATGTTCATATCATGACCATTGTATGTGTGTATTTGAGTGTGGAACTTTTATGCTTGACTATGGTACATGTAATAAAGAAAATGATCTTGGATGGTCTGTTCAGGCAGAAAATGATTTTATTGGTTAAGGTGAAATTATGAATAAATTTAAAAGCGGTAATGAAATCTTATTCGAAAGACCTTTCGGTCTTAATGGATGTACCAGTATTATCATTCTTCAGAATTGGAGAGATATACTAACTGTTGTTGAACAAAGAACCTCCGGAACCAAAGCCTCAGATGTCTGGAGTGATCCAGAAGTATATAAAATTACAGTAAAAGAATTAGAAAAAATAATTATGGATCACAAATGTGACCCATTTGGAAATGAAATAAGTGTAGTAAGTTATAATTAACTTACTACTTTAAAGGTGGTTTAAATGGAATGGATATTTATAGATGGTAAAGCTATCACACTAGATGAATACCTTGAATTATATGGAGATGAAACAAATGATTAAAAACATTTTGTTAGATTTTGTTTTTGCAGTAAAGAGTACATTATATATGTGCGACGTGATACAATATAATGACAACTTTAAAAGTTTAAGAAAAAGGTGATTATTATCTCTCCTTTTTTTTCTTTTTTTTACTATTATATCTTAATGTCTTCAAGGCCGTGGTGGTGGCCGGATAATTTGTAGAAAATTTTTGTAAAAGGGTAGAAGGTAGCCGGTAGAAGGTAGCCGGTAAATAATTAATAGAAATAGAAAAGGAATGAGTACAAGCAATTTCTACACATAATGATTTTCCCCTCGCTTTGCTCGGGCTTCGGCCCGCACCAGCGCTTCGCGCTATCGTGCGGGCGAAAATCATATTGTGCAGAAATTGCTAAAAATAATAAATAGCACATGTTTTATGTGTTATATATGAAGTGTTATAGTGTATTATAGCACTATTAGGTGATTTATATGAGTAAAGAAGAAAAAAATATTGTACAACCTGTGGAAAGAAGTGTACAAGAAGTTATGGAAGAAAGACTTCAGGATGTATACTCTTGGGATATAAAAGCTATTGAAGAAATTGTGTTCATTGAACAAATTGAAATTGGTATTAACGAAGAAGAAAACTTTTATGAAGCACTAAGCGAGCACGGACTTCCTTACAAGAAAAAAGGTAGAATTCCTTGGGATGAATTTGTAAATGTAGCACCAGTGTTAGTTGAAGACTTAAAATGCACTGATCCAAAAGCAAGGATCAAAGACATTTTAGGATTAAAAACTAAAGAAGGACTTGAAAAAATGAACAAGTTCATTGATGCTTCTAGGAAAGTGAAAGCAAGAGACAAAGAAGCTAAAAAAGAGAGGAACACTAAGATTCATGAAGAAAGTGTTGCTCTGAGTCATTTGGGTGTAAAGTTCAATAAAGGTTTACTTTGGAGTGTGTACTATATTCAAAGAGGTAAATTAAGAATTGAACGTATTGAAGAAAACGGTGGAGATTGGGATTTATTGTATGCACAGTATGAGTGTGTAGACGAAGAAACCATGGAACTATTGTTTGACTTAAGAAAAGAATACTATGATGACGACGATTAGGGGCGTATCCCCTAATATTTTTTTAAGGAGATAAGATATGAATGCAGATTGTAAACAGCAGCTTTGGGACTGTTGTCGTTTAGGGTTTAGAGATCAATATGGAGAGCCCTTAGACGTAAGCTGGAAAGATCTTGAAAAAGCTGCAGAAAATTGGGATTACATTAATATCCATGAAGGATATTTTAGCTCTGTAGGGCTTAAAAGGTTTTATATAAAAGATAAAGAAATTAAGACCGATAAGTGGAGTATCCCATATAGAGGGTTTATGATGCCTGTCGCAGACAAAGATTGTACTGTAGTACAATGTATCAGTGGAGATTTTGTTATAGTTAGGGTATTTAGTACACCAGAAATTCTTGAAGAAGTAAAAAGCATGATTCGTCCTGATTCCATATTGGATCTAGGGATGAGTTACGAAGAGTTTAAGTTGGAGAATAAGAGAGAGCTTTCTTATCATAAGAAGATAGCTACACAAGTTGCTGTTTTTAATGAAGCTCCGGAAAGATTTGATAAGAATGGAGAGGTGATAACATCACTGGACCACCATGATAATTTTAAATATAGGGTCCAAGAACATGAAGATGAAATCTATCGTATTTATGATAGAGAAAAGAAAATTCGATTTCTGGAAAGACAGATCGAATGGATGGAAGAACAAGAGATGACTCATAGGTATATGATGGACGATAAGTACATTATGAGAGCTGTTGATGTAATCTGCAGATTGTATCCAAATGAGATTGAAAAGTACTTCATGCAGCCAGGAGATATTGTCTTTAAAAAGAAGAAGGAGATTTGCTTTGAGTGTGAATTAACTCAAAGTGAAATGTGGATGGCATGGAGGTATTTAAGACAGACAACTCTTGAGGAAGAGATAGAAGTTCTTGAAGAAAAAATAAAGGATTTGAGAGGAGAATTAATAGAAGATGAAGAAGAGGACGAATAGCCTCTTCTTTTTTTTAAAAGTTTCTTTTGAATCGGGGGCCGTATACCAAAGGATATTTTGTAGACAGAAGCCAGTGGCCTTTAATTTTAAGAGGATCCCCCTTACCCTGTCCCTATATTCCTATTCCTCTTACCTCTCCCCTTCTCTCTCCTCCTTCACTCAACAAAAACACCTCTTATTAATACGATCAACTCACGATACCTAAAAAAAATACGGGCGAATGAATTATTTAAATTCATTCAAAAAAAATCAGCCATATCAGACTAATCAAAATTCATTCGATTCTGATAAAAAAACGGCTAATCGAGTTGATAGCTATGATTGACAAACTAAGACAAATCGAAGAACAATACGCAGGATTGATATCTTCAGATGTCGTTGCTTGCGAATTGTTCGACAGCAATATAGAAAAAGCTATTGATTATTTAAATAGCTTAGTTGAAAACGGAGTGTTGAAATTCTTAAATGCCAAATATCATGGCGATTATAAAATCTGCATGTATAGATTTTTAAATGAATATGATATTAACGGATGAGTGAGTTGATTACTATGTGTTTAAGTGAATATATCGACGATGCGAAAGAGTACAGGACTTTCGAACTTGCCAATAAGGCAGAGGATAATGATCACCTTTGGGTTGATTCCTTGTCCGATGAGCACATTGAGATCCATTCTTCAGATCTCAATAAAGACACATTCATTAACGAAATTACAAATCTCGTTAGTGACGTAGATTGTATAGTAACTTTCGATAACGAAAGGATGATTGTTAGTAGGAAGGCAACAGATGCCTTATATGCAATCATCAGCTTATAAATAGCTATTGATACAACGGACAGGTGAGATGCGGGCAGACACGTCCGCCCCTCAATCTGTTCGATAATTCAACAAAAATTTTAAAAAAGGAGATGACCATATGGATTATTTTGTAGAAGAGTTGCTTGAAAGCAACCTCAATAAGTACCTATTAGAAGGAAGAAACGACGGCAACCATAACTTTATTCTCTTTTCAGAAGAATACATTACCGTTGATAACAGAAAAATCTCAGAAAACAAAATAGAAATTGTAGTCGGAGACAAGAACCTGATGAATCGCATCTTTGCCAAACATGGATTTGTATTCGAAGAAAGAAGACGCTTCGAATGGAGAGCTATTGTTCCTGTTGATTTCTACCCACGAAGCATACGCAGCGATGATTTCACAAAGTTCGCATTCAATGGAATCATGATTGAATGCCAAAAAACCGAAGACGGCAAACCGATTATCCCTAATCTTTTAAAATTCCAATTCAAAGACTGCTTCCCAAAAATCGAATTTGAAACAGAAGACGGAGAATTGAGGTATGAGGAATACACAGGCTCATACCCGGCAGAGTGCAACGGACTTACAATGTTAAGGTACGGCGGCACTAAAATTTATACACATCTTTTACACAAAGGTAGCTTCAGATGGTCAATAAACCGTCCTCCGGCATTCAAGCATACAAATCTGCCGGAGGACTTATTGGCTAAAGACGGTAAAAAATCACGCTGCTGTGGCGCATGTGAATGGTGATAGCAATGAACGACAATGAAACTTACGAATTAGGTACACTGTTTTGTTATTCCCTTGATAACGGAGACAGATATGAAGATAATATGAGCACCGATCTGATAAGTCCATATCAGTTCAGCGATGAAGAATTTAAGGAAATGTGCAGAGCTGGAGTCAAGAAGATGCTTAAGGAACACACATTATCCGAAGACGATGTATTTACACTTGAAACTGTAATGCTCGAAATGTTTCCGGATAAATTCTTTAAACCAGAATACAAAGCCTGTTACTGTCCAAGAGAAGATTGAACGGACAGGCGAGCTGAGGCGAAAGCCTCTTAAAAAACTATGACCTGAGACGTGTGGAGTTCCCGAAATGAGGTTTATGAGGTTTTACCTCCGGCATGCTCCACCCGATAAACTCGCATAAAAAACGGAAAGATGTCTTAAATAGCTATCGATGAGCGTTGAATCATCGCCGGTCAGTCAGTAACAGGGACTGAAAACCCATGAATACCTTAAGAAAGCCTATCGGAGTAAAGGCGGGTAACGGGGAAGTAGGTCGGTCAGCTGTCCCCCACTCCTTCAACGGACAAAGCGACAGCGACATCATGCTTACAGAATACTCTAAACAACGGGCCCGCCCCTGGCCAAGCCACGCGAATACGGGGGACTGAGGCGAGAGCCTCTTTAAAAACTAATGGTTTTAGTTCAGCTATTGGGGGATTTTCCTTATCTCCTGCCTCCAATAGCTATTCTAAGCATTCAGAGCGCCTTTTAGGTCGTAAGACGGCGAGTTTGGGGCGTTTCGCAACTAAATAAGCATTTTTTAACAATTATAAAATTTATATTCATTTGTTCATTATAAACGGACAAATGTGGTGATTTATATGAAATGTTCAGAAAATACAAAATTCATACCATTAGCGGAAGCAAAAGAATCCGCAGTACTGTTCGTCGATTGGACTCATAACAGAGTCTTAAACAAACGAACTTTAGTTGAAAGCCCAATTGGCTGGAAGAAAGAAAACAAAAAAATGATACCATATGTACCAGAATTTATAAAAATCAACGGTTGATCGAATGGATATCTTAGAGGAAATATATAAGGTCGTTATTACCTTTACAAACAAATGCCGACTGACAGGCGAAGCAGTTGAAATATTTGAAACTGCATTTGAAACTATTAAAAAAATATATAATGAACTCCTTAAACGGGGTTTTGACCCAGTATTTATACAAAATCAACATGAAAATGTATATTTAATAATTTAAAGTGATTACTATGAAATTTAAAACCCAAACCTTAGCATCTGCATTATTTGCAGACAACAAAAGCAATGTGACTGACGAACTCAAAGACTTAGCATTTAAGTCTATGCTGTCCGAACACATGGACGAAATTGTAGATGGAGCTCAATAGCTTCATCTATAAACGGATTTACGAGGTGTTATTATGGTAGTAACATTTGAAAGAGCAGTTGAAGAATTAGAAAAATATGAGGAATTCGATGAAAGCAGTGCTTCTCAAGAAGTATTACAATTCAGAAAACTCGTTAGGAGATATTCCAACAGACTCAAGAAAGAGCATTTGCCTATTAAATTAGGCAAAAGAACTCTTTACTTTGCAGGTGCAGGCCAACACAAACTTATGCTACAAGAAATAACTTCTGGCATTGACACAATCAGTGGTGCAACTGTCGACAAAAAATGGGTACTTTGGGACAGAATTAATCCTGTAATCAAAGACCAAATTATGAAAAGAATCTCTGAATTACAAGGAGGAAGAGGTAATGTGTATAAAGAAGCTTACAAAGAAGTTCAGGAAAAACAAGAAGAAACCAAAGTCACTGCACAAGAAAAAATCTCCAATGACTTTGTTACAGCTGATGAACTCTATTTCTGTTAATCCAGAATTAGCGATCGGATTAACAATATTTGTAATAGCATTTATAATTTCTATTATTCTTGCTATTGCATGTACAAGCCCATATAATATGACATGGGCTTAAACCTTTTATTTTCGGTGATACAATGGTAAGATTAGATAAAGAA
>Ga0310690_10006650_pt1 | contig 15113 bp, 10 predicted proteins | sample AusTroGonzalo_MG_2_FD_207661 | JGI IMG/M metagenome (GOLD analysis project Ga0310690, IMG submission 207661) | Bovine rumen microbial communities from tropical cattle in Woodstock, Queensland, Australia - Gonzalo_04 (v2) (version 2) | ecosystem: Host-associated > Mammals > Digestive system >...
TCGATGATAATATGGATTCGGCCGTCTTTCATGGCGGAAACTTGGTATTTCTCTCCATTGAAAAGTGCCATCGTATTGTGATGGTCAAAACTGAAGTAAGTGAGGCGTTCTGTTTTCATTTTATTGTTGTTTTTTGGATTTTGCGAAACACAGGAAACCGCGAAAGCCAGCAATCCGATAAGCAAAAGATGTTTTTTCATAAGTCGTTGATTTGTATTGTTTTTAATTGCAATTAAGGGAAAGTCTTTCGACCTTCCCTTAATTGTAGAGGCTTATTGAAAGCAATTTATTTGATACCCAGCTTCTTAGCGATATCCTTCGGCAGGGCGTCCTTGTGAACCACGATGTTCAAGGTCTTGTAACGGACGAAAGCCTTGGAGACGTACCAAATACCATTGTATTGGCCAGCATCACCCCAGCTGTTCTTCACGATGAAGTACTCGTTGCCGATTTGGTCCTTAGCGGTACCGTAAATCAACATTCCGTGGTCATCACCAGTCTCGTAGTTGTCATAGGCAATTTGACGCTCCTTCTGGGTGACCCATTTCTGAGGAGTAGGTTGGCTCATGGCTTCTTTTTTGCGGTCGGCGGCACTCATACCCAGCCAGTGGGCCATGTCGCTACCTTGCAAGTCACGACCTTTAGCTTCAAGGTCAGGCAACACGGCAATACCAGCCATCGGGCCACGGAGCCAGCCAGATTCACTGACGTCGGAACCCCAAGCAATCGGGTAACCTTTGTCGATAGCGTTGTCCATCACTTGCATGAACTCGTCGATGGGGAGATTCCAAGCCTGACCCCAGCGCCAGTTGTCCTGCACTTCGATGACGAAAGGCTCGTAGAAAGGATGGTGCGTGAACGAAGTCAAGTTGACGTAATCGTTCATATTGAGGCCCGTCGATTCGGCAAAGCTCATAGGAGTGTACTTCTTGCCGTTGTAGGTGAACTCAGTCGGAGGAACACCAAGGTAGGCATCGTAAATGCCAGCCAGACCCTTCTTCCACAGCGGGTTGCCGTCCTTGTCCATCTGGATCTTGCGGCTCTTGATGACACCTTCCACATAGGGATCGGTGACAGCGGAGAGCTCGGTGAAGTTCGACAGAGAATCGCCGTGCATGGCACCAGCGGGCATCAATTCATCGGGAACGAGGCCGTAATGTTTGATGGCGTAAAGCACATCACCGAACGAACCGCCTTGCGAGAAAGACACATCGCCGTGAGTACGAACAGCGGCCTCAGCGCGGTCGAGATAGGTCTTGTAAACAATGTACATTTCAGAGAAATCGTACTCAGGCTTGCCCATACGGAGCAGTTCAGCCTCAAAGAATGCCAACGAGCTGTAGCACCAGCAAGTTCCAGCTTGGTTTTGGTCTTTAACAGAGGTGACAGGAAGTTCCTTCACCGTAGTGAACTTGAAGCCTTCGCCTTCTTTTTCTTCAGGTTTCGGCATCGGTGGTTGTGCAACGGCTGCGATGCTGAGCATCAATGCAGCTGCGGTTAATAAGTGTTTGAATTTCATAATGTTGTAATTTAAAGATTTATGATTTCAAAATTCAAGATTTGATTTTGTCCAATGCTATGCATTTCAAATTTGGATGCAAAGATAAAAATTATTTCAATCAAAGCCCCAAATCTTTGCGCATGGCCTTCGAAAGGGCGTCTTTGTGGAGGGTAAAGAAGATGGTGTATTGACGCAGATATTGCTCTGAACAATACCAGTAGCCTTTATACGGGCCGGCATCGCCCCATGAGTTTTTGATTTTATAGTATTTTTTGCCATTCTGGTCTTTGGCGACACCCACAACAAGCATACTATGGTCATCACCTGCATCCCAGTTGTCGTAAGCAGTCTGGTGGATTTCATCGGTGACATGCTTTTCAACAACAATTTCTTTCCAGAGGTTTTCGTCTTTGGGGTCTTCTGGCACAATGCCAATGCCTTCCTTGCGCGAGAAGCCGGGATTGCTCACATCTTGCGCCCAACCAAGGGTATAACCATGCTCAAGGGCATAATCGACAGCTTCTATCAGCTTGTCAAGCGGCATGTTGTAGGCAGGAGTCCAAGTCCAGTTGTCGGGAATTTCGACCATGCAAGGCTTGTTATATTCCTCCGTAGTGAAAGAGCAAATTTCAATGTAGTTGGCGGGGTCGATGCGATAGGCCTCGGCAAACGACTTGGCTGTGTATTTCTTGCCATCCACCATAAAATCTTTGGGCGCTTCGCCGAGATAGGCATCCAAAACGCCTTGCACCGCCTTGGGGCCTGCAGGAGAAATCTTCTTGTTGCCATTCTTGATGATGGCGCGAGCCACCGAGCTGATAACCTCGTTCATCTCGCTGTGCATGTGGCGGTCTTCGCCGATGACTTTGCCCGTGTAGTCGGCTTCAGGCATCATGCCGTATTTGTCGATCATATAGAGCACATCGCACACCTCACCGCCTTGGCTGAGGGTGTTGTTGCCGTGCATACGGACGAATTTCTGGACTTTCTCTGTCCAAGCATTGCGGACGACAAACATTTCAGAAAGATTGAATTCCTTGCCATACATGCGAAGAATTTCCGCCTCAACGAAGCCAATGCCAGCAAAGCACCAGCAAGTGCCCGAACTGCCTTGGTTATCAACGGGTGTGTGTTTCACGTTGACTGTTTCCGTAATCTGGTAAATGGGTTCTTTTTCTTCGGCTTCTTGGGCCACCAAAGCAGTGCCCATACTAAGCAGCAGCGTAAGGGCTGCAAATTTCATAAATCTATTCATATCGAGTTGGTTTATTGAATTTTGACAACTTTAATGGTTTGGTTTTCATTTGCAGTAACGACCTTGACGAAATAAGTTCCATCAGGTAATTCCGTGAGGTTCAGTTTCATTTGGCTCGCATCCCCTACTTGACGGATCACTTCCTGCCCCATCAAATTGAAGACGTGGCACTCCAGCATTTGCGTATCGGCGTTTTGCATCTCAATTGTCAGAATGCTGTTGGTAGGATTGGGATATACCTGGATTTGACGACCCGTGAATTCTTCTGACAGAGCTGTCCAATCAGAGAACACCTCGTTTGACGGACTAGATTCGATGAAATCCGTCACGCCCGTAACGGTGTAGTGCTGGATTTCCTGCACGGAGGCCGTATTGTCAGTGTAAGTAGGTTCTGTAAGTCCTTCTGCTATTCTTTCGCCATCGCGATAGACATTGTATGTCGTTGCCATGGAAGCTTCTTGCCATTCCAAAACGACGTCATTGCCATCAATTTGTGCCACAAGATGTTGCGGGATGATGCTCTTGTTGACTTCAATAAAATGCATTCTAGGATCGGCTTCCGCGGTAGCATAACCCGATTCGCAGTCACTGGCCTGATAGTAAGCAGTAACGGCATATTCGTAACGGTTGTCGGGTTGCGAAGTGAGGTTGTCTGTATGGTTGGTGCTGGTCAATAGCTTAATGCGCTTGAAATTTTCGCCTTTCGCACGACGATAAAGCATATAACCCGTAACAGACGTTTGCGGAGCATCCCAATAGAGCTTCACTTTCGAAGGTGTCGTCATCTCATAGCGGAAATTGGATGGCTCCTCACATGCGCCTTCTTCGTTGACCTCATCGACATTTGAGGGGTCCGACTCACCGTATGCGTTGACGGCTGTGACAAAGTAATTGTGGAATCCCTCCGCTTCTGTATCGGTGTAACTCGTTTCTTGTGCAACGGCATACAACAAATTGTCGCGATAGACATAATAGTGGTTCACCTGACCCTCAGGAGCCTCCCAAGTCAGTTGGGCAGAGTTGCCGTTACGGGTGGCATTAAGGTAAATCGGAGGATAGTGGTTGGTTTCGTCACCACAGCTATTGTTGACGATAAAGAACAATCCTTTGTCCAAATCATTGGTGCCACCTTCGTAGTTAATCACCTCATTGCCAGCCTCATCCTTAAGGACAAAACCAATCTTACTGATGGCGGCGCTCGGACGATTCCAATAAACTCCGACACGACCCAAAGGCAACTCGACATTGCTACTATAGGTATCGGAATAGGCAGTCATCTGTGCGATTTCAATGTTTGCATCGTTGACGAAAGAGAGATAGCCGCCATTCCAGCCTTCACTGTCGTCTGAAGTCATGTCGATGCGCCAGACGCACGACGGACCAAGGATGACACCTTCTTCAACGGCAGGTTTACTCTTTGCATTATGGACGACAGCATAAACTTCGTAGCGCACCACCGTAGGCATATAATGGTCGGTGTAGGTCATGTTGGCACCAGGAGCCACGTTATCAATGGTGTGGACAATTTTGCCATCGCGGACAATCAAAATCTGGTCGATGGAAGACAATGCTTCATTATGGATGTTATGGGTGGGATTGGTCCAAGTCAGCGTGGCCGAATACTCAAGGTCACCGTGGGAAACGACCTCAAGGTTATTAGGCTCCTGCGGCATATAAGTGTAAACATCAGCAGGCACAAAGTTGAATACAGCTTGTGCCCAGCCAGCATAGTCGATTTCATCGATGACAAACCAACCATCACTGCTACCGCCCCAGCCCCAGTTGAAGTGGAAAAGGTCGTCGTCAGTGTAGCCGTCGCAAACAAAGGCATGGCCACCGCTATTGCTAAAGCCCGAGTAATACACTGGCCAGCCAAGGTCGAACTGCGCTTTCAGCATATTCTGCCAGTTGGTGAGCGAGTATTCATCACGTCCCTTCAGGCTAGCTTGGTTGGAATAGGAGAAATACTGGCGGATGGCCGATGGCACGTCCCAAGAATTGGCACCGCTGCCATCGGGCGCAAAGTTCATATCGACTGCAACAGCACAATGGTACATCAGCAAGGCCACGGCTTCGATTTCCTGCTGGGAAGCGCCACCAAGACGATCGGGCATGTGTTCCCAATCGTAAGTAGTAGTACCGAAATTGGCCGACTGTGTGCCGTAGCCGTAACAATAATAGGAATGGCTTCCCGAGCCTTGCAACGGATGGTCCCAATACTTCATCACTTGGCTCATGGCCGTGGCCACACAGCCCGCATAGCAACGGCCTCCTGGGCCACTACTGGCCGCAGGAGCATAGAGGTTGTAAGGCGAATCTTGGTTCCACTTGGTAGTGCATAAGAAGTCCACACCACGACCGCCATTGCGAGAAAGCAGCTTGCCACTGTTCATCACACTCTGCCATTCCTCGGCTGTATCGTCGAAGAAGACAGCATTACGACTCGTGCGGGCTTCTATAATTCTATCCAAGTAGAACGCGAGTTCGGGCGACATGTTTTCGGTCTCGAAAGGGCCCTCGTCGGAATAACCCACAATGGGACGGAAACGGTCGTCTGCCGAAACGATGACGAAGCCTTCTTTGTTTACATTAAAAACATAGAAACAAACCTCATTTCTGTTTGAAATGCCCGTATAAACCAATTGTAAATCAATGGTTTCAGACTTTGTTTCATACTTTGCACTGACGAAATTTCGTCCCACGGTCTTGGCCTTTTCCAAGTCCACGGGATGGGCATTCAGCGCAGTAATGCCACACAATATGGCAACTAATAATAACAGAATTTTTTTCATTTGCGTAAAGATTAAGAGAGGCCAAAAATAAGAAAAATCCCCATGCGGCGCAAAAATGGGAATGAAAATCCAAAAACTATAAGCAAAAACAGAAACAATAAACTAAAGATCAATAGGTTACATCAAATATACCCAAAACGTTTCCTGACCGTTTCCTTTTCTTCCTCGCTGCTGTCGCGGAACAATGGCATCACCTCGTCCTCAGGAAAATCAGTGAACTTGAGGAAAAGCAATGCGTCGAGCGTGTCGTTGAAGTCAGGATCGACATTGAAACAGAGGAACTTGGCATTCAGTTTCAGGTATTTCTTGAACAAGGTCGGTACGCGATACGTGCTATCGCTCAAGCGGAATATGAATTTGTCGAAGCGGTCGATGCTTTGCATGTAATTGCGTAGCAACACTTCTGGATCCACTTTCAGGAAATCGGGGTGGAAAGGCGTGCGCGGCACCACCATTTTGGCAATTTCAGGCTTCACGGGATGCTGCTTTGAAACGTACTCCCCTATCAGGCTCTGATAGAACTTGGGGTAAGACGCACTAATGCTCACAGGACCAATGAAATACTCAATGTCAGGATAACGCACCACCACATCCGAAAGGCCACGCAAAAGCAGCATCAAAGGTAATACTTCTTTCTGGTAATCCAAAGAGACGAAGGAACGGCCCAATTCGATGGTCTTGGACAGATACTCTGCAAACGAAGTGTCAATATCAAACAAAGTGCTGATATAGAAGCCTTTGACACCAAACTTTTGGACAATTTCGCTACCGATGCCGAGACGATAGCTGCCCGCAATGCGCTGTTTGTCTTTGTCCCAAAGAATCAAATGTTTATAGTATTTGTCAAACTCGTCTTGGTCAAGGCTTTTGCCCGTGCCTTCACCAATGGCACGGAACGATTCCTCTCGCAGACGAGCAATTTCGGTAATGACATTCGGTATATCCTCGTATTCCGCAAGATAGCAATCGTAATTCGCTGAATTAAAGAGGAAAGTTTTGTCGTGAATGCGGTTCAGTTCTACTGTGATGATTTCAGGGGCAACAGCCTCAACGATTGGCGCTTGAACCGTAGTTTTCAGTTGCGGCTTCGACTTTTCAAGATTGGCTTCCAAAGCATAGGTTCTCGCCCTCAAATAGGCCGCCAATTCGTCAGGTTTCTCATATTCAGCGATTTCAGTAGCAGGAATTGGGCGACCGATTTGTATCGGAATGCAAGAGTCGTGCTTGTTAGCCAATTCGCGCATCAGTCGGGCGGTGCCGAGCATGGTGTGAATCTTATCGACGGCATAAAACAAGCGTGAGTTGCGACCATCCCAATACAGCGGAACAACTGGCACATTGGCCTTCTTGATGATGCGGGCGATGGAATTGCTCCAAGGCAAATCCTCGGGAAAATCGTGGCCATGATAACGCGACACTTCGCCAGCTGGGAACACGCCAAGTCCATGACCTTCATCGAGTTGTCTTATTGCACCCTTAATGCCGCCCAAGCTGCTTTTCAGTTCGCGGTTGTTCTCAAAAGGATTTACCGCCAAGAAATCATCCTTGAGGTTGGGAATATGCGAAAGGATGAAATTGGCCATAATCTTGAAATCGGGGCGCACCTTGGAGATAAGACTCAACATCATCACGCCCTCAATTCCACCGAAAGGATGGTTGCTGACCACCACAAACGGGCCTTCCTTTGGGATATTTGCAAGCTGTTCCTGCGGAAAATCGAAGGTGACATTCATGTTTTGGAGCAAGTGGTCAGCAAAGGCAGCACCTTGATAGTCTGCAGCTCCATCGAACAAACGATTGATTTTGCCCAGACCAAGCACACCGTATGCCATGCCCGCCACGCATGTGCCGAAAAAGCCTTTCACACCCAAGGCATTCTTGATGTCCGAAATGGTTACAACTTTTCGCATAGGTTTGGACTGGCAAAAATACGGATTTTATCTTTTGCATCATCTTTTTTCCTACAAAATCCGACAAACCCTCAACCAATGAAGCCAGAAAAGCGTATTTTTGCCCTTGATTTTCAAGCGAAGATTATGGTGATTCTTTTCAACAAGCCTTTTGGAGTTCTCAGCCAGTTCACCCCCGAAGCCGGACATCGGGCCCTCGACGAATTCGGGTTTCCCACTGGTGTGTATGCCGCTGGCCGTCTCGACCACGACAGCGAAGGTGCCCTGCTCCTCACCGACGACGGCAAACTCATCAAAAAGCTGCTCGACCCTAAATTTGAGCATCCCCGCACTTATCTCGCACAAGTTGATGGACAGGTTACTCAAGCGGCTGTCAATCAATTAATGAAAGGTGTCACCATCAAAGGCTACCACACCAAACCTTGTAAGGCAGAAATCGTCGAGGCCCCAGAAAATCTTTGGGAACGGGTGCCACCCATCCGCTACCGCGCCAACATCCCGACCAGCTGGATCAAGCTCACCCTCATCGAAGGCAAGAACCGACAAGTGCGCCACATGACTGCCGCTGTCGGGTTCCCCACGTTGCGCCTTATCCGCGTTCAAATCGGGAACATTTCGCTTGGGGACTTACAGCCTGGGGAATGGCGAGTGATTACGGAGCGGGTGATTTAACCAAAATACGTATTTTGTCAAAAATCGCAAAATGTTTTTACCCCATTTTGTCAAAAATCGCAAAATGTTTTACCATCAAAATGTCAAAAATCGCAAAATGTTTTGCGAAAGTGGTGGGTAGTGAGTTGTCAATAAGCAAGTAATCTGACTTTTTCGAGCAAAACATGCCTGTTTTTCCCATAAATCTGTATTTTTGGCCAAAATTTGCGCCAATGAAGAAGAAAAAAGTCCTTTGGTTGAGCATTGCCATCGTCTTTGTTTTGGGCTTTGTGTTGCTTTACGCTTTCGGTCCCGTCGAAGGCTCGATGCCCCTGTGGATGTCGGTGCTGCCGCCTTTGGTCGCCATCGTGATGGCTTTATTAATAAAAGAGGTGCTGTCGTCGCTGTTTGTGGGCATCCTCACGGGGACTTTCCTCATGGCCTTGTATGCGGGGCAAAGTCCAGCGGCGGCATTGGGTGGCGGCGTGTTGCGCGTGGTCGATACCTACGTTGTCGGGGCATTGTACGACCCTGACCATGTGCTCATTATCGTATTCACCCTGCTCATCGGCGGCATGGTGCGTATCATTACCGTCAATGGCGGAATGCAGGGTGTAGTCAATCTGTTGTCGCGCAAGGCAAAAGGAGCGCGTTCTGGACAACTGATGACCTTCCTGATGGACCTTTGCGTTTTCTTCGACGACTATTCCAACACTTTGGTCGTGGGCAACACCATGCGCCCAATTACCGACAAGCTGAAAGTGTCGCGCGAAAAGCTAGCTTACATCGTCGATTCCACTTCGGCACCTGTTGTGGCGGTGGCTTTCGTCACCACATGGATTGGCGCGGAGTTGAGCTATATCCAAGACGGCATCAACGCCATCGGGCTTGAAGCTTCGGCCTATTCGGTGTTTTTCCATTCCTTGGGCTACAGCTTCTATCCTTTCCTGACCCTCGGCTTCGTGCTGATGATTGTGTTGAGTGGCCGCGATTTCGGCCCCATGCTGAAAGCCGAGCGCAAAGCACGAATGGCCGAAACTGTCACCACAGAAAACGACAAAACCGAGCCACAATCCGCCCATATCATAGATGCCTTGATTCCTTTATTCGTACTCATTTTCGGCACCATTATCGGCTTGATTTTCACGGGATATGATGCAACGGTTTGGAACGACGGCAACGCTGGTTTTTTCTCCAAACTCTCCGCAACCATCGGCGCGGCCAATTCCTACAAGGCCTTGCTATGGTCATCGCTGCTCTCGCTATTGACCGCCATCGTGATGACGCTATTGCGCGGAAAAATCCAATTCGGAAAGGTCATGGAAGAAATGGTGGAAGGCTTCAAGTCGATGTTCAACGCAGTCTTGATTCTGACCATGGCTTGGTCCATTGCACTGGTTACCAAAGACATGCACACAGCGGAATTTGTCTCACAGTTATTGTTGCAATGGTCGCTGTCGCCGATGTGGGTTCCCGTGCTGACCTTCATCCTTGCCGCCTTAATCGGTTTCTCGACAGGCACCTCCTGGGGCACAATGGCCATCCTTTATCCCTTGATTCTGCCCGCCTCATGGCTGCTTTGTCAAGAGCAAGGCCTGACTGCTGAAGCGACCATGCCCCTGTTTTACAATGTAGTAGCTTCGGTGATGGCTGGTGCCGTGATGGGCGACCACTGCTCCCCCATCTCCGACACTACCATCATGAGTTCGTTGGCCTCGCGTTGCAACCACCTGCAACATGTCGGGACACAGATGCCTTACGCCCTCACTGTTGGATCGGTGGCACTGCTTGTCGGTGTGATGCCTTCGGCCATGGGATTACCTTCTTGGGTGGCGTTTTTGGTGGCTTTTGCCTTGCTCGGAACAATTGTTCGGTTTGTTGGAAAGAAAATTTAAGGATTCCCCTCATTCACCTTCCGCGACTGATTTTGAAATATTTTGCGGCTGCCGTAATACGACAGCCCTACAACCCATTGGGACAATTTCATCCCAAGCTGTAGGGCTGTCTCACCGTAGCAGCTGCATAAAACGGCGCACCCAGAAATGGATGCGCCGTATTGCGATTAATCAGGAAAGTTTATCTTGGTGAGCATTCCCTTTAGACAAGTCTTCAGTAATGAATTGTAATGTATCAAATACAAGATGTCCTTTTTATTTATGCTTTTAACAATTCTATTACATAGTTCACCCCATATTCTGATAATAGACTGATGATAGATTCTGGGTATTTTTTATACAGTTCTGCGGTATCTTGAAATACAACTTTTATTCCTTTTTTGTTAAACTCAGCAATATCTAAATAATCAACACCGTGAGGGCCACTTAAATACATTTGACATCCTAATGCTTGAGTTTGTGCTGCAATTTTTCCAGAAATACTATCATTATTATTCATATATGGCATAATAGCTAATGCTGTGTTCAATTGCAAATACTCATATACTTTATTGATCAAGACAAAATTAATAAGCCACAACTTCTTCAATTTTTCCACACTAAATAGCCATTCTTTCAAAAGTGGGAAAGCGTATTCGAAATACCTGTCATTATGATGTACTTTATAGAACTGCTCAAGCATTTTAGAAGCGAAATCCTCCTTAACAAGAACATCTTTGATGCAATACTTTGAACTATGGATGATGAAATCTTTCTCTATGGGTAACGACCATCTTATTCGTTTTTCATTATTCCCAATATAAGAAAAGTGTATCCATGTGTTTTTTGTAAACTGGTCATAGATACTTAAATCAAAAAAATCCGATTGATAGATTTTTCTCCAAAAACCTATCCACGGAAAAAAAGATAATTGATGCGCACTAAAAATCTTATCACTCATTTGCCATCACAGTATTTAAATATTCTTTCATTATTTCATTACATTTCAATATTTTGCTTTTTGTTTCTTCAAAATGAAAACTGTCAATATATTGTTTAATATTTGATTCATAAATCTTCGGTTGTATCCTTGTTTTACTCATTATATCTTCCCATAAAGGTAATATCCATATGTGAAAATGCGGAGAGGATATTTTTTCTTCATGGTAGATTTGAGCCCTTTCGACACCTAATTTCTCTCTTATCCCTTTTCTAATCCAAAACAAGAGTTCACAAATCATCGCCCTGGTTTTGGAATCGATACAGTCAAAAGATCCAATGTGTTCACGAATGCTAATTATATAGAACCCTGGAATTGGCCATTCTGCATCTTGTCTAACAACAACCCCTTCTTTTTCAAAAACAGGATAGATGTAAAAAGGCATTAAATGCTCATTATGATTCATAAAACATCCTCTACAATAAGGTTCTTCAACATCATAGTAACTGCCATCTAAAAAAAACAACCTTTTCATTCTGATTCTACTTTAGTATTCTTATTACTTGAAATGGCTCAACATAGTCTACCCGATTCTTAATTCCATAAATACCATTAAAATAGGTCAACTGTTCTCTCCATCTTGGATGTGTTTTTTTTTCGGATTGATAACATTCGACTAATTGAATCTTATACTCAAACTCTTCAGAAATATCCACAAAACAATTAGGAGAAAAAACTGGAGATGTTTCATACACATTTGAAATGTATGCATAGACCTGATTCACCTTTCTTGTTGCAATTATACTAGCTTCACCAATAGCTTTGTGGTCCAAATGCTGATCACCAGCAAAATGCGTATATACAACATCTGGTTTCACTTCGGAAATTATTCTGCACAAATAGTTTATTAACTCTCTAGATGCAACAAGCTCTAATGACTTAAAATTTCCAATAATCAAGTGGGCCTTTATTAAACAGGCTGCTTTTTTACCTTCTTCAAGTGCCTCTTGTTTTGTCCTTTTGTGATGAGTTTCTTCTGAATAATAATCGCTTTGTGTCACAACTAAAATATACAAATCGTCATTGTTTTGATAGTGTTTCCATAAAGAGCCTCCACAACCAAGCTCTACATCATCAAAATGTGCCCCAATAGCTAAAACCTTCATTTTATCAACTCCATTATTCTAATGATCAATTAATTCACTTTCAATTTTTATCATAATATCTCTATCAGAAATACTTCCAATAATCTTGATGTCAGGACTAATATCGGTCTGAGTGAAATCAGTTGTGCTCTTATTGCATTTTGGTTGCCAAACTCGACCTTCACAATCGACCAATACATATGCAAGTTTTCTAAAAGAATTCGATTTCTTCTCAATAACAACAGAACAATCACCAATCCTATCAATAAGCCCTTGGCAAACCTCTTCAAATTGAACTTCTGAAATCTCAAAACACTTCCTGTTTTTATAGCCATTTATCCCAATAGGTGTAAACTGAAATAGTTGCCATTTACCAACATGGTCAAACCCTTTAATTAAGTTCCAAATGGAAAACAATTCATACAAATTATGCTTATGAACCACAGTGTTTATGCAAATATTAGCCTTATTGTCATTTAGTATTGAAATAATACTAATTATCTCTTCAAGAGTTATACCTTTCCTAAAATATCTAATAGATGCAGTATCAAATCCATCTAAAGGAATTCCGATACAGCATATTTTGTCAATAATACTATTAGGATCAATACGAGAAATAAGTTCGTTTTGATGAAACACTGTCCTGACAGCCTTAATAAATGGTAATCCAACAGTATCAAGATTAATTGATAACCCCAAATTAAATAAGGAATTGACAAACGAAACAATATCTGTTCTTGATAAAGGATCTCCTCCTGATAATGTTACCTTGTTAATATTAAAATAATCTTTATACTGTTTAATAAATGTAATCAAACTTTCTGTGGTTACAGTCCTATGTCCGAATGATTGATAACAACCCTTACAAACGGTAAAACATCCTTTACCCGCAGATATTATCAAACTAATGTTTTTACGTTCGCCCATAATCCAGCTGAAATCACATATATAATCTGTTTCATTCACTTAAATTGTAGAGGCGACGCAATGCGCCGCCTCTACAAACATTTGATTCAGGAAAGATTATTTCCCTTCAGCAAGCTTCTTGTAGCCTTCGTAGCGGAGCTTGGCAAACTGCTCGGTCTTGGCGAACAGCTCCTTGGCCTCCTCGGGGAAGGTCTTCACGAGCGAGTTGTAACGCACCTCACCCATGATGAACTTCTGGAAGTCGGCCCAGTTGGGCTCCTTGGAATCCAGGTGGAAGCCGTTCTTGCCTTCTTCTTCCTCGGCGGGGTTGAAGCGCCAGAGGTGCCAGTAACCGCAATCGACGGCGAGCTTCTCTTCCATTTGGGAGTGACCCATACCGATCTTGATACCGTGGTTGATACACGGGGCGTAGCAGATGATCAGCGACGGGCCCGGATAAGCCTCAGCTTCCTTGATGGCCTTGAAATACTGGGATTGCGAAGCACCCATGGCGACCTGAGCCACATAGACGTAACCGTAGCTCTTGGCAATCATGCCGAGGTCTTTCTTGCGCACCTTCTTACCAGAAGCAGCAAACTTGGCGACAGCACCAGCCGGAGTAGCCTTCGAGCTCTGGCCACCCGTGTTGGAATACACCTCAGTGTCGAGGACTAGGACGTTGACGTCTTCGCCGCTGGCCAGGACGTGGTCGAGGCCACCGAAGCCGATGTCGTATGCCCAACCGTCACCACCGAAGATCCACTGGCTCTTCTTGACCAGATGATCCTTCAGGTCGATGATTTGCTTGCAGTAGTCGCAGCCGCACTTCTCGCATTCGGCGAGGATTTGAGGAGCCAAAGCGGCGGTCTTCACACCGTCTTCACGGTTATCGATCCACTGTTGGAACATGGCCTTCAGCTCATCGGTGCAGCACTTGCACTCAGCAATGGCTTCCTTCATGATACGCTCCACGCGGTCGCGCATCTTGCGGGTAGCCGTGGCCATACCGAGACCGAACTCGGCGTTGTCCTCGAACAGGGAGTTGGCCCATGCCACACCCTTGCCACTGCGGTTGTTCTTGCAGTAAGGCGTCGCAGGAGCGGAACCACCATAGATGGACGAGCAACCCGTGGCGTTGGCGACGAGCATACGTTCACCAAACAGCTGCGTGATGGTCTTGATATAAGGTGTCTCGCCGCAACCAGCGCAAGCACCCGAGAACTCGAACAGCGGCTGTGCGAACTGGCTGTTCTTCACGTTGGCGTACTTGTCGATGAGTTCGTCCTTGTAGGTGACCTTCTTCTGACCGTACTCCCAGTTCTTGGCCTCGTCGAGTTGGCTTTCGAACGGTTTCATCACCAGAGCCTTCTCCTTGGCGGGGCACACGTCGGCGCAGTTGCCGCAACCGGTGCAGTCCATGACGGAGACTTGCATTCTGAAATGCATACCAGCCATTTCCTTCGGCATCTTCATGTCGGCAGTAGCCATGCCCTTCGGAGCATTCTTCAGCTCGGCATCGGTCATGACGACAGGACGGATAGCGGCGTGCGGGCACACCAGCGAGCACTGGTTGCACTGGATACAGTTGGCGGGGTTCCACTCGGGAACGATGGTAGCGACGCCACGCTTTTCGTAAGCGGTGGTACCAGCCGGGAAGGTACCGTCAACAATGTCCTTGAAAGCGCTCACGGGCAGGTCATTGCCGCATTGGGCGACCATCGGACGCATCACCTTATTAATAAACTCGGGATCGTCGGCGTTGTGCTCGAAGACGAAGTCAGTGGTGCAGTCGAGCTTGGCCCATTCGGCGGGAATCTCAACCTTAGTGATTTCGCCACCGCGGTCAACGGCTTGGTAGTTCATATTGACGACATCTTCACCCTTCTTGGCATAGCTCTTCACAATGAACTTCTTCATCTGCTCAACAGCCAAATCGTAAGGAATGACACCCGAAATCTTGAAGAAGGCGCTCTGGAGGATAGTGTTGGTGCGGTTGCCCAGACCAATCTCAGCGGCGATCTTCGTAGCGTCGATGATATACATATTAATATTGTTGAGGGCCAGATACTTCTTCACGAAGTCGGGAAGATGTTTCTTGGTCTCTTCAACGCTCCAAGGCGAGTTGTAGAGGAACGTGCC
>Ga0310690_10006651_pt1 | contig 15110 bp, 20 predicted proteins | sample AusTroGonzalo_MG_2_FD_207661 | JGI IMG/M metagenome (GOLD analysis project Ga0310690, IMG submission 207661) | Bovine rumen microbial communities from tropical cattle in Woodstock, Queensland, Australia - Gonzalo_04 (v2) (version 2) | ecosystem: Host-associated > Mammals > Digestive system >...
TCGTATAATATTCAGCTATAGTTACAAGGCTATAGATGATAACCTTGGTGAGTGGTATGAAGTGTATGTATATAAAAAGCAATTCAACCAGATTGCTGCTAATATTACTATTTCTGCTGACGAGAAAGATTTGGACATGATATCAGTCATAGCAAAACAGATGCTTATAGAACTTCAGAGGGAGTATGACAAGAGCGATGAGGTGAACTGCTTCTTCTTTAACGGACAAAAGGCGTGGCTTGACAAAGAGACCCGCGTAGGCCTTGTGAACAGTTGCAATGTCCGCGAGAAGAAAGGACTTGATGACTACACCGTGTACTTCAACGGACAGGCGGTGACGCTGCTTATCACGGTTATCAGGCAGATACTGGATGACGTGGAGGAATATGCCATGAGCTGCTATGCCGTGACTGAGCAGCACTTGGCCGAGATAGCTGCCTTGACAACGAGAAAGGATATACTGGAGTATGACATTACTAAGGGGTATCCGCCTAAGCTGGAGTTTAATACTGAAAATTTATTAAATTTATAATTATTAAAAAGACAGGCTTTTTAGTCTGTCTTTTTTTTTTGTTACTAAACGTAACTATCTGATAATCAACAAGTTAAAAAATTTTTAGTAACGTTTTCACAATTTCAATATAATAAATAAATTAGTTTTAGTTGCAACTAGATACACTTCTTTTAGAAGTTTTAAAATTAACAATTAAACTAATTATTTATTATGTCTGAAAGTAAAATTTATACTATTCCTGATGGAAATAGTTCTTTAGATCCCAATTTAATGTTAGCTCTTTCTCAAAACGGAGGTTTCGGAAACAATGGTGGATGGATGTGGATGATGTTCATGTGGATCCTTTTCCCTTGGTTATTTAATGGAAACAACGGATTTGGAGGATTTGGTAATGGAGCAGGAACTGGCTTCTTAGCTAATTAGTTAAACAATGATGCTGGTAGAGATCTTCTTTTACAAGCTATCAATGGTAGAGCTGATGCTTTAGGTCAATTATCTCAATTACTTAATACAAGTGTAAGTAATGTTCAAAACGGAGTTAATTAGATACAGTCAGCTGTACAAACTGTAGGTGCTCAGGTAGGACTCTCTGGACAGTAGGTTATTAATTCTATTCAAGCTGGAAATGCTTCTCTTAGTCAGCAATTATGTAACTGTTGCTGCGAAAATAGACTTGCTATTGCTAACCAAACAAATGCTCTACAGTCTCAGGCTGCTGCTAATCACTCTTCTTCTACATTACTTGCTTCACAAAACCATGCTGAAGATATGTTACAAAGAGCACAAGCAGAAGCTGCCGATCAATTAGCTGTTTGTTAGCAAACCAATACTCTTACTAGATAGGCTGATTCTAATACTAATAGTATTCTTAACGCAATTGCTGGATAGAATACTCTTATTACTAAAGAATTCTGTGACCTTAAAGAAAGAGAACTACAGAATAAGATTAATACTCAGGGAGATATCATAACTCAGTTAAGAAATTAGATTAGTAATGATAATCAAACTCTTGTTTTCAATAATGCTTTAAAAGCTCTTGATGATAAGATTGATTCTATTGCTGCTAAATAGCCTAATACTGTTCCTGTTCAGTGGCCTAATATAATTGCTGCAAATGCTACTCCATATGTAGGTAGCATGTATGGACAAACCAGTTTCTGGAATTAATTAAAGAAAGGAGTAAATATGTTTGGAGCTACTACTAATTATCCATTTAATTTTGCTAATAGAAATGGAATTCCCATGCTTGAAAGCACTTCAGTAGAGACTACTACAACCAATGTAGTAATTAATATCCCAAATAGAGCATTTAGATTTCTTAATGGAACTGGATTAATTCTATTTAGATTAAATACTGAAATTGCTGATGCAACTCTTCCCATACTATTTTCTTCTAATGAGTTTACTTAGCCTTTAACATTAATAGGAGGAACAGCTGCTACTGGTTCAGATTTTTCTGCAGTTGGAGTTTATCTTATTTACTATGATAAAAATTCTAACTTGATGTAGTTAATTGCTACTGCTTAATGTTTTCCGCATTATCTCAAGGAAGTCCTATTTATTTATTGGATAAGACTTCCTCTCCAGAATATAAAGTTGGAGAAGTGGTAGGTATAAGTTATCCTAAAATGACTGCTTATAACTTAACTCCTCAAAATACAGTCGATTTAAAAGTAAAAATCGATAATGATATACAAGAATTTAATTCTATTCCTAGTATTAATAGTGTTGTATCTTATAATGGAGGAAAAATTATAATCAGTGAATCAAAACAGGGGATATAGAATGAAGTAGAAAGCATTTTACAAAATAGTAAATAGATATTAAATAATATTGATGTTTATTAGAAAAACGTTACTGATTGTGAAAATATTTTAAAATAGTTAAGTCCACAATTTGCAATAGATAAGGAAAGAGATGAAAGATTATCAAGTCTGGAAACTAGATTTGATGGCTTTGAATCTAAATTGGATAAAATTTTTAACTTAGTACAAAAATGATTATATTAGAAGTTACTGACGATAAATTTGGAAAAATAATGAAGGCTGTTTCTGAAATTGGTAAGCATTCTGAATGTTTAGCTGCTATATTTGAAGATTTAACAGAAGATTCTGAAGAGAAATACGGTAATCGCAAACATTATGATGACGACGATATGTACGGTTCTCGTTATGGTATGCGTCGCGGCAAACGTTCTTATTGATTATGAACAGACTTCCGCTTGATACATATGATGATAGACCTACTTCAATGAAACGTTATCTAAAATATTTTGGACCTCATTTTAATAAAAAGTTATGCACTTTCGCAGTTTCTAAAATGAATCATGGAAAAGAACCTGTTCCAAAAGAAAAGGTTTCTGAAATTTTGCAAAAACATGATGTAAAGTTAGAAAACAATGAATTATATGACTTTGTATATGTCTATAATATGGGAAATAACGATTTTATGGGAAGTAGTATTGTAGATGAGAAACATCTTGCATTATATGTAAAAGATGTTATTGATGATAAGGACGGATATGATGGAATAGTTTTTAATAGATGGTATGCAGACACAGTAATGTCTGGAACTCCTATTGAGTGGGATGAAATGTTATGATTAAAGATTAGTTTAATATAAAAGATTGGAATGTAACAATTTTATATGAATGTACTTGTGAAGATATTGATTCTATAATTGAAACTTTAAAGGAAATTAATTGTCCTAATAAATATATAAGAGAAGCCTTAAATAATTTAGAAACTTGTAACTTAGATATAGGCTTAACATATTCAAATATCAAATTAAAAAGTTCTGTTATTGTAGTTAATAAAACAAGTTCATTTGCGGAATTAATAAATACTATATCCCACGAATATTTTCATCTTATTTGTCATATATCAAAAATTTTAGAAATAGAAGATGAAGAAGAATTAGCAAATTTAGATGGAAATTTAAATATGCGTTCTTATATTTTTATAGAAAAGTTAAAATAGAAAGTAGGTTCTGAATAAGAATCTACTTTTTTTTGTTTTGTACTAAATTATTTGTATTTTAATACAAACTGACTTAAATATTATAATTATGGCAAGACCTCATCCAACACCTAAGAAAATGACAGGTAAAGGAAAACCTTATGCAAAAGGAGGAAAATGTAGTAAGAAATAATCTTAGACATAAGAGTTTTTTGATTATTACTAAATTTATCCCTCACATATCAGCAGCTATGTATATTATTTATACATTATTACAATTTGCTGATATAGATCCAATTATATTAGGATATTTATTAGATTATTCTTTATTTCCTTGGTTATATCTATATTTAACTTCTTTTATATTTAGATATTGTTATGTACATAGATTGCCTTTATACTATATTCTAATAAATGAAATTCTAACAACTTCAGATTATTATTTGAATATTCCTATTGAAGATTTGACTTTATTATTATTACATTTGACATTAATAGGCTTTTTAATGTTGGGATATTCTTATTATTACATTAAATACAAATTAAAATGAGAGACTTTAGAAAATTTTGTAGGCCAAAAGTTACAAAATATCCTAAACTTGGAGATGTATAGATTAAATTAAATTGTGGAGAGATTGTTTCAGTAGCTGCTAAAGAATACAATAAAATTAAAAGCTTCTTTAAGATATATTCTATAATAGGAGAAGCTTCTAATACTATAGGCAATCTAAAAGTATACGATAACGAATTAGATAAAGATACTATTGTTTCTCCAACAGATTATAGTAATAATAAAAGCCGTTATGAATTAACAGAAGTAATAGGTGATATTCCAGTCTCTAATAGGAATGAAGGAGATATAAAATTATATAATGAAAATTTAAATCAACATATAGTTATTACTTTCCAAAACTGGTCTCAAAATTATGATAATATTTCTGATGATTGGACATTAGAAGGATTGTAGGGAATAACTACTTATGAGGAAGAAGATGCTGAAGATGGATATTATGTAATAGGATATAATGGAAATACTTTAATTATAAGTCCAGATGATTATCCTAAAGTTAGTAGTAATTGGGAAAAACTAGACACTATTGTAAAAGATAATGATTCATCTGATTAAAACTTTATTAGAATAGTTTATCAATGATATAGACTCTGGAAACTCTAATATAACTCAAGAATAGCAAGAAGAATTGATTTCTATGTTATTAAAATTCAATTAGAAAGAATATTCTAAAATAGAAGCAGCTGAGTATATTGGAGTTTCCAGAGCTACTTTTGATAATTATATAAACAAAGGATTAATTCCTAAAGGAAAGAAACGTCAAGGTTTTAAAGAATTATCTTGGAATAAATCTGATTTGGATAACTTTTTAAACACGATATAGAATGGAAAATGAGAACAGTTATAGATATGTAGATGGTAACATAGTCTATACTAGCGTAAAAAATCCACAAGGATTATTTAAATATCCAATTGGAAGACAGGGAAGATTAAATGTAAATGGAGAAAATGTTACTAATATAGATAGTAATAAGCCATTTATAAATGCTGTTGATATTGATTGGAATGGTGCTGTTGTAGACGGAAATCTCATTAATACTACTACAGATCTATTAGAATGGATTGACTCCAAAGAAGGAGGAAGTGGGGGTTCACAAGGAACTTCAGGAAAAGAATATTATGAATAGATAAATTACTACTTATGGTCAGAAACTACTCCAGCAACTGTTAGTACTAGAGCTTAGTTAGAACAGAATGGATGGAGAACTAGTTGTCCTAATAGGCCGAATAATAATTCTATATTATGGTTGTATTATGTATCAGTAGTTAAAGATGAAAATGGAACCATAATAAAAGAAGGAAGATTATCTGGACCAGTTCCTATTAGTGGTGTTAATGGAAGTGCTGGTGAAGATTAGGTAGATAGAGAATATATATATTAGGTTTTTAGAACCGTCTAGGATTTTGGTGTAGGAAATTCTAATCCTTATAACTGGGAAATAAATAATCAAGACGATTATTTAGGTCCTTCAGGTTCATTGTGGCAAGACCATCCTTCTGGAGTAAGTAATGAGTGGCCTTATGAATATATGTCTTGGAGAGATAAAAGTGGAAATTCTTGGGGAAGATTCCATGTTCCAATTCTTTGGTCTCATTACGGAGTTAACGGAATGGATGGCGATGGAGTTGAGTATGTATTTGTAAGAACTTCAGTTGATACTGCTCCAGTTGTTTCTGATGATTAGCCAAGTGGTGAGGATCCTAGAGCCGATGAATTCCTTCCTAAAGTAGAAATGATTAATGGAAATGGAATGATTTCTGGTTCTGTAGCTAGTTATAGTGATGGTCCTAATAAAAAAATAACTAGATGTACTGACAATCCTGTTGGTGTTGATAGCACATATCGTTATGAATGGGTACTCCAAAGAAAGACTGAAGTACGTCAAATATTAGATAATGGAGTAGTTGTAGGAGAAGAAAAAGTTTGGAAAGAATATACTGGAACTATGGCTAAATGGGGAGTGTATTCTGGGGATAGTTTAGTAACTATTCAAAATGGACAACTCTTTATAAATGGTACTCCTACAAATATTTGGGTTGAAGGAGCCAATGGGCATGGAGTAGAAATACTTAATGTCCCAGATTTTTCACCTAGTGATCCTTCTACTTGGCCTAGAAATACTTATGTAGGACAACTAATTCAATGTGGGGGACATATTTATGTCTATCTAAATGGAGGATGGCAAGATTTAGGAGAGGCTTATGGTGCAGGTAAATATGTTCATATTGCTTATGCTGATTCACTTACTTTTAGTGGTACTCAAGTAATAGCTTGTACTGGATTCGCTGTAGATGCAGGACCTCAATCTAAGAATTGGTTTGGCATTTATTCCGATGGAAATGAACTTGATGCAGGTGCAGACTTTCCTTCTGATATTTCTACAAGTGAATATAATGATGTAGTCTATACAGAAAATAATGTTTAGGTAAGACGGCTGGACATTATAAATAAATATAAATGGAATTATACAGTTGGAAAAGATGGAAATGGTGTAGAATATATTTACTGTGTATCTGCTCCAGGTCATATTCCTGATACTCCAACACAATCTTTAAATATTGATGAATACCTTCCAATAATTACTGAAAATCATAACGATGTAGATTCTAGATTCTATAATTTTGGAGTAACTGTTACAGAAGGTGGACAACAAGTTTCTAAATGGACAGATGATCCTATTGTAACTTCTGAATCTACAGGAGCTGCTTATACACTATCTCCTACTTTCCCAATACTATGGTGGAGTCAAAGAAAGAAAGTAAATGGAGTTTGGCAAGCTTTCTCAAAACCTGTCGAACACGATACTTATACAAGCTCTCCAGAAATGTATTCTGTTGTAAGTGATTATAGTGTAATTAAAAAAGATGGAGAGACATATACTCCAGGTTCTATTACATTTACTCAAATGTATTATAAAGAGAATTATACTATTAGAACAGAAAAATATATAATGGGATATTATATTGATGGTGATATTGAACATATCTAGTTTCAAGATAATAGTCCATCAATAAGAACTGAATCTATTACTCTTAATTTAGCACAACTTAGACCTTAGAGTTATATAAAAGTAGGATTATATCAATAGCCAGACGGAAATGAAACCCCTTCAACAATGGTATATCAATCACTTACTATTCCAGTAATGTCTAATGGAGTAAGTTATTACAATAAGGAAATTTATAAATGTATTAAATAGGATTAGATTAATAATATTAATCAAAAACCTGCTAATGTTATAAATCCTCCTGGTTGGAGTACCAATATAAACATAGTACCATCTGAGGAAGATCTTTTTGACACTTAGAATCCAGTACATCTTATTATGTATACTGGAGTTATTATTGATGGGGTACTTTAGCATTATTATGATGAAGATAATCATACTGAAATATACTGGACAGGTCCTTATGATTTAGGAACACCTAATAATCCTGGAGAAGATGGTTAGAAATATGAATTTATTTATAAACGTTCTCAAACTCCTATAAATTGGGGAGATACTCCAAATGTAGATATTGGTAATCTAGATAATTATTGGGATTATGATTATCCAGTTGGAGTTAAACCAAGTTAGATTTATCATGGATATGTTAAAAACAGCAATGGAGCTTATGAACAATCTTTAGGAAGTAGAACTACCGATGATTGGATTCCAAAAGGCTGGACTGATAATCCCCAAGGAGTAGGATACGTTTAGGAAGGAAATAATACAGTTTTCTACAAATATGAATATTGTGCAGTAAGAACCAGATATAAATCCAATAATTGGAATGCTTTTTCGGATCCGTTTGTATGGTCAGTATATGGAGAAAAAGGAACTGACGGTGATGGTGTAGAATATGTATTTGCTAGAACTAAAAGTGAAGATATAAAACCTTATACAATAGATTATCCATCTGGTGATTCTAATTATTAGAATACTGACTATTTGCCAGTTATTTATAAAATTAGTTCTTCTGATCCTTCTTAGAAAGAAAATGCTATAGGAGATCCAAATTATAATGGAAAGATTAGAAGTGATTATGCTAATAATAGAATTAATGATGATTATATACACTGGTCAGACGATCCTCAAGGAGTTACTTAGGAATGGCCTGTAGAATGGGTTATTAAGAGAAAGAGGATTGATGGGGAATGGCAAGATTTTCAATCTGAACCTGCTATCTGGGCAAAGTATGGATTTAATTCAGTAAGACTTGCTTTAGATAATGAACATGAGGATTTCTTATATAGTGACTCTACTCCTAATGCCCCAGTTGCTCCATCTGGAGGTGCTACTTCTTAGGCTCATCTTTATGATGGCTCAGTAGAAATAACACAAAATATAACTTGGTAGGTTAGTTGTGATGGAGGAAGTAATTATTATGGAGCAGATAATGATATAAATGGAAATTTAGCAAATGCAAGAATAAGTAGCAGTGGATTGCTTACTGTTTCACATATTAAAACAAACTCTGTAAAAGTAAAAGTTAAAGCAATTTATAATGGATAGGATTATTATGCAGAATTTACTGCTAATAAAACCAATTAGGATAAATATGATTTAAAACTTGTTCCTAATGCTATAGCTTTTAATTCGAGTGATGCTTGGACTGATAAAACTATTACACCAAGTGCAACACGTACTGATTTATAGGGAAATGTATCTCCAGCAATTATTTATAATGATAGTAGTCTTAATAATTCTTCTAGTAATTTAAAATTATATTATGATTATGTAAAAACAGACGGAACATTAGAAAATGATATTACTTTACTTAGTGATTCTATATTTACACTTGAAAGAAATCCAGCTAATACTTATATTGGAGTATATTTTGAATTACGTTTATATAATGGATAGAATTATCGTCTTTGTGACTACGAAACAGTAGAAATTGCTAAATCTTCAAATGGTCCTGCTGGAAATACTTTTAAGATAATAGAGGCTTATAAGTATGGAACAAACACTCCATTGACAGATACTCCTACAGAAGGAATTTCTATTTATAGTAATACTATTAATGTTGGAACAAAATTAAATAGTAATGTAAATACAGATTGTTGGTATTTAAGTATGAGTTCTGCAGCTTCTAATGCTGCTACTGGTGCTACTATTTTATATGTTTGTAAAGCACAATTTTAGAAAAATGCTACTACTGAAGGGTAGTGGGATATGGTAGGAAGTGTTTGGGATGGGCCTACTTAGTACTCTGGAAAAAATGGAAGAGGAATTTCTAGTATAACTAATGAATATGCTAAAAGTAGTTTTGGAACTAGTAGTTCGGATTAGGCGGCTCCTTCTGATATTATTTAGAATAATAATTGGTGGCAATCAAGTAGTCCAGCAGTAGATGATGATAAGCCTTTTTTATGGATAAAACAATCCACTTATTTTGATGACGATCCAAATGATCATCCTTTAGTAAAATACTATTGTGTTGGAAAGAAAGGAGACAGAGGTATCGATGCTAAAGATGTGGAGTTTGTATATATTCGTACAAAAACAAATATTCCTCCTGTTATTTATAGTGGTTCGTATACAGACCATAATAATAAAACATATACTTCTGACGATTATTTGCCAAAGGTAGAGGCTAGTAATGGTGGTTCACTTAGTGATATTGAATATAATAATAGTGGCGATAATAATAAATAGTATGAATGTACTGATGATCCAAAAGGTGTTGATAGCACATGGAAATATGAATGGGAATCAAAACGTACTAAAGGGCCCGCTAATCTTACTACGGGAATACGTTCTTGGAACAATTATAGTGGATAGATGTCTCTATATAACAATTATGCAGAACAAGGTCCACAAGGCCCCCAAGGAGATGATGCTTTTTCAATAGAGCCTGCTAATGTTATAATTAATCAAAATGTCGATAATCCAAACGGATTAAGTGAACTTAATGAAGTTGTTAATGTATTAGTTCGTAGTGAATAGTATACTTATACTCCTACCTCAATAACAATAGAAAATATTGAAAATATAGTTCCATCAAATATATCTATATTAGATATAATTCCAGATCAAATTGAAACTACTAACATATCAGGAGGAAGAACCCCATCTTTTACTATTGCAAAAATAGGAAAATATACTTATAATAATAATTCACTGTATTATGATAGAATTAGAGTTACAATATCAGTTACATTCACTAAAAATGGAACAACAATTACATTAACACAACATAAAGTAAATATTTATATTAATTTATTAGGAACTTGGAAAGAAAGTATTAAAGGAGACACAAAAACAGAAATAGCTAATAAATTAACCTATGGTTATAATAATCCTAATTAGTCTGAACTTGATGAAATCCAAACTATGGGAAAATATATTCGTTCTTCTGAAAATAATATATCTACTCTTACTACTAGTGTTAATGGAGTGCTTACCAATATGTCTGAAATAGAATAGACATCAAAAAGAATTTCATTAAGTGTATATGATAAAGAAGATTGGTTATCAGGAAATCTTTTATCTGATACTAAATTTTTACAGGCCACAAGTAATAATAATAAAAGATGGTATCAGATGAATGGAGAAGTTATAGAATACCAGAAATAGGACAATTATTTTAAAAGTAATAAAAGAAATGGAAGCACTGCTTATGGATTTTTATATTAGTATCTTACTGGATATGCAGAACGTATTAAACCTTCTAGATGGTATACATTAAGTTTTTATGTTAAAAATAGTGAAGAAAATATTCTTGATTCTAATATATCAACAGTTGAAAATACATGGCAAACAGTAAGAAACTTATATTTACTTAAAGGAACTACATATATTATTAGTTTTAAGGGTCATACAGAAGTATCTGGTTATTCCCTAAGATGTAGGATAAGTAATTATAATGCAGAAGATATGTCATCAATATATACAATAAGTTCAACAGAAAGTACCTCTGGAAGTATAACACATACTCCAACAGTTGATGGAAATTATATATTTGAAATCCAATCAAGTTATAATGGAATTACAGTTGTTCTTGAAGAATTAAAAACAAACATATCTGTTTTTTAGGTTCTTATGGGAAATACATCTTATTTTTTTAATTCTTCTGTAAATTTTATTGTTGATGGTATAGAAAGAACTACATATTCTGAATCCCTAATTGCTCAAGTATTTTTTAATGCAACAACCAGTTGGGCACGTCATACTATAACTTTTAAAACTGCAGAAAGTTTTAATAGTTCGAATAGATATTTTGCATTTAGAAGTTGTAGTAGTAATGTTCCTGTATGTATTTATCATCCGCGTCTGGAAGTAGGAAAAGTTGCTAATGAATATGGAGATGAAAAATCAGCATTAAAACGTACAGGAATTGATATTGAAAATGAAAAAATAACTGCTACTGCCGACAAGTTTGAAATTTAGAATAGTAATGGTGATCCTACTTTCTCTGTTGATTAGAACGGAAATCTTGTAAGTACTGGCGATGCCAGTTTTAAGGGAACTGTAAAAGCAAAGAATTTCTTCAGAGAATTATATATTAATGGTAAAGAAGATACTCATTATTACTATTGTGCTAAATCTCCTTCTCAGTATTATATAAATAATTATTGGTCATCAGATGAGGATTATGTAGAATTTGAATATGTTGTTGGGGAATATTATAGATATTCTGAAATAAATAGTTATTGGAGAAATAAAGAAGAAGATTATGAACCTTACTTTAAAAAGTGTACTGGTCTTGCTGATTTAATTTTAATACCTTCATCAACAAATGATTCATCTGTTGTTAATGCTCAAACAAATATATATCTTCCATTTCCATAGCATTTTCCAAATAAAATTATAGAAATAATTGATTATAGATATGTATAGCCTTCATCGGAATATTCTTTAGGAGATTTAAAAATCTATAGTTTTGGAAATATGAAATATCATATTGATTATCTTAATAATAATGGTTAGACTGTTGGTCCAGGATCTCCCATTAATTTAGTAACAAATGGAGAAAAGCAGGGAAGAAAACATGCTTTTGTTTCATTGTTGGGTAATAATAATGGAAATTATGAATATTTTTGGACAAAACTATGAAGAAATAGGTTCTTCAAATCAAGGACTTATTTTAAAAAGTTCTGGAAAAATTAAACTCCAATGGGGTAAAAAGTTTATAGATTTAATTGATTCTAATGGAAACATTAATTGTAAAGTTTAGGATATAATTAAATCTGTAAACTCCCTTGAGGAGATTAATAAGAATGGACTTTATTATTGTGATGGAAAACTTATTGCTAAAATAGGAACTTCTCAAATAGAATTAGGTTCGGGCACTTCAGAAGAAACTGAAGAAACTGCCGAAAGTAAATTAGCTAAACTAAAGTCTATAGGATTAATATATGAATCTAGAAAAGATAGTAATATATATCCTGAAGAAGGAATTGTATATTTTCTTGATGAATAGAAATTATATAAAATAGTAAAAGGTTAGTTCTATTCATTTGATACAATTAATGATTAGTTAATAATTAATAAAAATGATTCTAAAGAAGGAGCTTTATTAGTAGTAGGAGAAGGAAAAGAAAACGGAGTTAAATTAGATAATTTAAATATTTATTCTTCTGAAAGTTCTTCTAATTATGAATCTACTTCTTAGCATTCTTTCTATATAAATGATAAATCCGTTTTCAATGTAACTAATGATGGAATATACACTCCATTTGGATTTAACGTTTTTATTAATGATGATGGAGATTCTGTTATAAGTATTGACAAAATAGAATAGAAAGAAGAAAAAGATGATATTTTTGACACATTAGTTCTTACTAATTAGAGTGTTCCTACTTTAAAGAGTATAAAATTAGTAAAGAAAAACGGCGAACATTTTGAAGATATGACTACATTAACCGCTTCTAGATCTCCTCAAACTCTTATATTGAATAGTGAGGCTGGAGAATATAGAATTTATGTAGAATGTAATACTAAATGGAATATAGATATATCAGAAGAAGATTATGTAACAAATACAATTAAAGAAGGAGTTGGTCCTTTTGATTATACCTTCTTTGATTTATCTATTGCAGCTAATAGTTCCGGAGAAAATAGAACTGCATATTTAGCTATTTATGATATGTATTATGATAGACTTATAGAATTCTCTGTTCCAGAGACTGATAAGAATCACTTATTTGATTAGAACGCTCCAAATGATACAATCTCTAAACATAGAATGTATATAAAACTGATTTAGGAGGGATAAAGATAAAAATTTTTGAGTTTATTAAAAGTTTAAATAATTTTAATATAATTCGATAACTAATTAAATTTTAATTATTATGGCAATAGGAATTAATGATTTAGATGATGATGATTTCGGCATGGGATTTCAACCTACCGTTTAGGAACCAACAATTGAGGAACCTCCTGTGTAGGAGCCTACTCCTTCTCCTAATCAAGAATAGGATGATTTTGTGTCAGATTTTTTAAGAACTAGAGGAATAGATGATATTTCCAAAATCAAATTTGAAGATGAAAACGGAAATATTGAAGAAAAGAGTTGGGATTCTCTTTCAAAAGAAGAGAAATTTAATATTCTCAACACTCCTTTAGAAATAACAAAAGAAGATAATACAGAGTTATCAGACGAAGAAATTCAACTATTAACTCAAATTCGTCAGAGTAATATGACTCCTACTCAATATCTTGAGCAATTTAAAGGAGAACAAACCTCAACGGAACCTCAGTATAAAATAGATGATTTATCAGATGATGAATTATTCCTTTTAGATTTAGAATCTAGAGTTGGAGAATTAACTGATGAAGTAGCTGCCCAAGCATTATCTAATGCTAAGCAGAATGAAGATTTGTTTAAGAAACAAGTAGACGGAATTCGTAAAGAATATAAAGAAAGAGAAGATTATTAGTTACAATAGGAACAAGCTGAATTAGAACAGCAATAGCAAGAAGCCTATAATCAATTTCAGGATTCTGTAATTGGTTCTATCAGTAATTTCAATTCTATTGGAAACTTGGATTTAAATTTTGATGACTCAGATAGAGAAGAATTAGCTTAGTTCATGTTGTCAAGAGATGAAGCTGGAAATAATTATTTATGGCAAGCCTTGCAAGATCCAGATACCTTAGTGAAAGCTGCTTGGTTTATTCTTAATGGAGATGAGGCTTTAAATAATATATCAGATTATTTTATAAATTAGATAAAATTGGTTTCGGAGAATCAATATAAGAAAGGTTTTGAAGAGGGAAAAAATGGAAAATAGCCTTCTCGACCACAAGTAGTTATTAATAACAAAGTACAACAAGATTAGCATCCAGTATATAATAGCATAGATGATTTGGATGACTAATTGAAAAAAATGGATTTGAAATAATATGAAAATAGCTTCATTTACTTCTAACATCCCTACAATGGGTAAAGAATAATTCTAGTTATTGCCCATTTAAAATTCGGTAAATTGCTGGAAGTCCTCTATAGTAGATATTTTGGATAATCAGCAGCCAAGTTTATTAAGAAGTCGAAATACTTAATAAAAAGGTTCAACGACTAAAATCTATAAATAGACTTAATAAAAGATTTCACGAAAACCGAACATTAGCTATTTAATGAAGATATAGTCTCAACTTACAAAATAGAAAATTGTAAGAAATATAATTTAAACGATTATATATAAAGAAATTGGATACTAGAACATACGAAGATTTCTATAAGTATTTAGGAGTTAAACCAGCCCGTCTTGGTGTTGTATCAAGAATGTATGACGACTTAACTGCTACTTTCTTAACAGAATCTTTAAAGAATATCTTCTACCAAGATGCTAAAGGTAGTGGAAATAAATATCAAAGCATTAATGCTTTAGCATATGATTTTGACATAGAGACAAATTATATTAAGAGAATTGAATTCGCAGCAGTTCCTCAAGGTGATGGTGCTGGAGGTACAGAAATTATAATGGCTTTCAGAGAAAGATATTATGAAAAGTATGATACTTTCAAAATTGAAAATTCTGGTTAGCAGTGTATGGTTGTTCAGAGACCTCGTAGAGTAGCCGACAATTACTGGGAAACTTGTGTAAGACTTATTGACAATAATTATGATACTTATCTCG
>Ga0310690_10006652_pt1 | contig 15109 bp, 12 predicted proteins | sample AusTroGonzalo_MG_2_FD_207661 | JGI IMG/M metagenome (GOLD analysis project Ga0310690, IMG submission 207661) | Bovine rumen microbial communities from tropical cattle in Woodstock, Queensland, Australia - Gonzalo_04 (v2) (version 2) | ecosystem: Host-associated > Mammals > Digestive system >...
TTTCTTCAGTTTGTTTGATTAATTTTTGAAGATCCATACTATTTATTAATTTAAGTTGGTATTTTTTTGAATTGGAAATTCGGGTGCAAAAGTATAAAATTTATACGACACTGGGCACGAAAAAAAATATTTTCTTTTTTTTCGAACCAATCCCATCGAAGTACCTCCGCAAGACTCCCCATCCGGTTCGGCAAACAGAAGACAAAAAATGCTGTAACACAATTATTTTATTGACAAAAAGCCCAATTGCGTATTTTCTTCCAAAGCCCATAAATACTCGTAAATATTAGAAAATCAAATAAATACATTAAAATCATCCATTGTAAAAACAACAAAAACAAGACAAAAAAGGCCTTGCCCGAAAAAAAATCTTGCATTATTTATCAAAAAGTGGGTAATATTAAAAAAAAATTAGTATTTTTGCAGCACTTTTGACGAACGCATTTAGTCTTATAATCTGCTAGTCTGATGGTTGAGCTTCTATCAAAAGTCCGCGTAGGGTTTACGCATAAAAATTCGCGAAATTAATAATATTTTGAATAAAAGCAGGTAAAATTATGAAGCTAAAGAAAGAAAAAGTCATGTTGGTGGACAGCAGTGACAATCTGCGCCACGTGATTAAGGATTATTTTGAAATGTCCGGCTATGAAGTTGTGGATTTCAAAGATGGTAGCGAAGCTGATGACTCTTTCAACAAAGGCATGTATGACATCTGCGTCATCGATGTCGCGTTGAAGCATTACGATGGCTATAAATTGTTGCAGAATATGCGCAAAATTGACAAGAATGTCCCGATCATCGTCCTTTCCTCCTATAATTCCAAAGACGACCGCATCAAAGGTTTCAACATGGGATGTGACGACTATGTGACCAAACCGTTCAGCATCGAGGAGTTGGGGCTGCGTATGCAGGCCATCCTCCGTCGTTGCCGCAGCAACGTCCGCCACGAATATGTCGCCGAGGACGAGACCATCAAATTCGGCAATTTCCTGCTCAACTACACCGAGATGCAGCTCATCCACCCCAAGATCACTCGTACGCTCACCCGCAAGGAATGCGAACTGCTGAAGCTGTTGCTTGACCACAAGAACAAGCTCGTGCCCCGCGAAATCATCCTCCGCGAGGTCTGGGGCGAGGACGACAACACCACCAGCCGCAGCATGGATGTCTTCATGACCAAGCTGCGCGGCTACATCCTGGTGGACTACGAAGACAAGGTGCTCCCCAAGGAACCCGGTCAACGCAAGCTCAAATACGAGGACGGCTTCCAACCCGCTGTGGAAATCTGCAACATCCACGGCACCGGTTTCATGCTCAGAGTGCTGGATAAATAAGCGATTTACGGTTTACGATTTTAAAGAAAAAATATGTCAAAAAACATAGACAAGTTATTTGCAAGCGTGGCCCAGAAGGGTCACGTTTGTGTTGGTTTAGATACCGACGTTACCTATTTGCCAGAGGCTTTGGCACAGCAGTTCCCGAATATTGAGGACGGACTTTTCGAGTTCAACAAAGCCATCATTGACAGCACCTTAGACGTTTGCGCCTGCTATAAGGTGCAGATCGCCTATTATGAGGCCTATGGTATGGCCGGCTTGCGCGCCTACTGCCGCACCCTCGCCTACTTGCGTGAAAAGAAGGCCGTCATCATCGCCGACATCAAGCGCGGTGACATTGCCAAAACCGCCGAAATGTACGCCAAAGCGCACTTCACCGGCGAGTTCGAGGCCGATTTCATCACGCTGAGCCCCTACATGGGTTTGGACAGCCTTTCACCGTATCTTCCTTATATCAAAGACAATGGCAAGGGCGTGTTCGTGCTCATCCGCACCTCCAACGAGGGCGCGAAGGACATCGAATACCTTCCCACGGAAAACGGCAAGCGTGTCTATCACGTGGTGGGCGAGAAACTGCAAACGTTGGGCAAGGATTACCTCGGTGAATGCGGTTATTCGGCCATCGGCGGCGTGATGGGATGCACCCATCCCGACGAAGCTGCGGAAATCCGCAACATGCTGAACACCACCTTCTTCCTGATTCCTGGATACGGTGCTCAGGGCGGCAAGGCAGAAGACATCGCCAAATACCTCCACAACGGCAACGGTGGTGTGGTGAACTCCTCCCGCGGCATCCTCCTCGCCTATCGCAAACAGGAGAACGGCGCGGCCCACTTCGCCGACTGCGCTCGCGCCGAAGCCATCCGTATGCGCGACGACATCCGCCAGTACCTTTAATCCAACTACTAACTGCTATCTACTAACTACTATCTGATTATTATGGGCATTTCCATGCAAATCCTCGGCCTTCTGGCCAGCTTAACCTTCCTGGTCGTCACGCACGAACTCGGGCACTTCGGTTTCGCGAAGTTGTTCAAAACTCGTGTGGACCAGTTCTACGTCTTTTTCAACCCGTGGTTCTCGCTGGTTCGTATGAAACGCTACGACGGCAAGTTCCACTTCAGCTTCTTGTCGACCAAGGCACCCGACGAGTGGGCCAACCATCCCGAATGTACCGAATGGGGGCTCGGCTGGTTGCCGCTGGGCGGCTACTGCTCCATCAACGGTATGGTGGATGAAACGACCAAAGCCAGTGACTTGAGTAACGAAGTTCATCCGTGGGAGTTCCGTGCGAAACCCGCTTGGCAACGCTTTTTCATCATCATCGGCGGCGTGTTGGTCAACTTCCTCACAGCCATCATTATATATATATTGATGTGCTTCACGTGGGGCAACGACTACATTCCGCTCAGCAGCGCCAAATACGGTCTTGAATTCTCACAGGAGATGCTCGATGCCGGATTCCAAAACGGCGACAAGGTGCTCATGGTGGATACCGTTCACCCGAAAACCCTCGGCGACTTCGCCAACACCGTGCTTTTGGACAACGTGAAGACCGTCACCGTGGAGCGTGATGGTCAAGAGGTGGTCATCAATATCCCGAAAGACTTGCCCCGCAAGGTGGTGGGCGCTGGTTCCTCTGCCCTGTTCTGCAATTACCGCATCCCGTTCGTCATCGACAGCGTGTTGGCAGGAACACCTGCCGACAAAGCCGGTTTGATGAAGGGCGACTCGCTGGTCGGCATCAACGATTCCGCGATGTTCTGCTTCTTCGACTTCAAGAAGATCTTCATGGAGAACAAGAACAACGAGCTGCAAATCGACTACATGCGCGGCGACAGCCTCTGTCACACCATGCTGACCCTCGACTCCATTGGCAATATGGGCGTGGCCTACTGTCAGCCGGCACAATTCTTCGAGGTGGTGCATGTAGACTACACCTTCTGGCAGTCCATCCCTGTGGGTATCTCACAAGGATTCAGCACATTGGGCAATTATGTCAAGCAGTTCAAGATTGTCTTCACGAAAGAGGGCGCCACGCAGTTGGGCAGCTTCCTGACCATCGGCAGTATCTTTCCGAAAGTATGGGATTGGTACCGGTTCTGGAGCATGACCGCGCTGCTGGGCATCATCCTCGCCTTCATGAACATCATCCCGATCCCGGGCCTCGACGGCGGCTACATCCTCTTCATCCTTGTGGAGATGATCACCGGCAAGAAGCCCAGCGACAAGTTCCTGAGCGTTGCCAACACCATCGGCTTCGCCCTCCTCATCGTGCTTATGGTCTATGCGTTGGGGTTGGACTTCCGAAGGTTCATTTTTAAGTGAATGTTAGTGAGTGAATGTTGATTAGTGAATGTTGATTAGTAAATGTTATTGAGTGAATGTTAACAGCGAAGCTCACCAAAACGAAATCATCAGCAATATGAATAACACCGAACTCAAAGCCGCCATCGCGCAGCTCAAACGCGAGAAAAACGCCATCATCTTGGCGCATTACTACACTTTGCCCGAAGTGCAGGAAGTGGCCGACTTCGTGGGCGACAGCCTCGGCTTGGCCCGCAAGGCCGCTGAAACCGAGGCCGACATCATCCTCTTCGCGGGGGTGCACTTCATGGCGGAGACCGCCAAAATCCTCAACCCCACACGCAAGGTGCTCGTGCCCGATATGAGCGCGGGATGCTCCTTGGCCGACAGCTGCAAAGCGGAGAAATTAGCCGCTTTCAAGGCAAAATATCCCGACCACAAGGTGCTGGCCTACGTCAACTGCAGCGCCGCGGTGAAGGCCCTCTGCGACCTGATTGTCACTTCCGGCAACGCCTTGAAGCTCGTTAACCAACTTCCTGAGGACGAGAAGATTATTTTCGTTCCGGACGGCAACTTGGGCGACTACATCAACCGCATGACGGGTCGCGACATGATTTTGTGGGACGGGGCCTGCTGCGTACACGACCACTACAATGTAGAGGACCTGGAGAAGGCGAAAGCCGAGCATCCGAACGCTTTGGTAGTAGCACATCCTGAGTGTCGTCGTGAGCTGTTGGAAAAGGTTGATTTCATCGGCTCCACCGCCGCCATGCTCAACTTCATCGGCGAGAGCGAGGCAAAAGAGTTCATCGTGGTCACCGAGAGCGGCATCATCTACGAGATGCAGAAGCGCAATCCCGACAAGCAACTCTACACGCTCTACAACGGCGACCCGAAGCACGACTGTATCAATATGAAAAAGAACAACCTGCAGAACATCTACGACGCGCTCCTGAACGAAGAGCCCGAGCTCATCATGGATGAGGAACTGCGGAAGAAGGCGTTGCTGCCGATACAGCGGATGCTGGAGATGAGTTAGCAGTTAGCAGTTAGTAGTTAGCAGTTATGGGTAAAGAGCTGTCTTGATGCAATTGTTATGGACAGTATTTTAAGACATATTATGGTGTAGGGGCGAAAAATTTTTCGTCCCTTTCGTGTATTAAGAAAAAACGTATTTTTGCAGAGACAAAAGAATCTGTTATGAGCACTGAAATGTTAGAGACCATCCGAGAGTATTTCAAGACCCAGCCGGTGTTGAAGGCTTGGCTGTTCGGCTCGTTCGCCCGCGGCGAGGAGACCGAGGACAGCGATGTGGATATATTGGTGGAGTTGGATTATTCCCAACCCGTGGGCTTGGAGTTTGTTCAGATGCAACTGGATTTGCAATCTCTGCTCAAAAAGCCTATTGATTTGGTTTCCAACCGAGGATTGTCGAAATACATCAGACCCTATATTGAAACAGACAAAATCTTACTCTATGAATGCTAAAATATCTAACTCAGTACGACTATTGCACATTTTGGATGCGATTTCTGAAATCGAAAATTACATCCAAGATGCAGACAAGGATACCTTTGTCAACAATTCAATGATGTTCAATGCCACATTGCATCAGTTGGAAATCATTGGCGAGGCCGCCAATGGCTTAAGCGACGAATTTCTCATGGAACATCCAAGTATTCCATGGGCGCGCATCATTGGTTTGCGCAATCTAATCGTCCATGAATATTTTGGTGTTGACGACCAAACCATTTGGAGCATTGTCACCATCAATCTTCCTCCTTTAAAAGAATACTTGTCCAAATTGGACTTGACAATATAATCAACCCCAATTTTTCACTAAATCCCTATAGCGTATAGAGACAGGACAGACTTTTTAACATATTGACGGCGCAGAGGGCGAAAATTTTTTCGCCCCTACGGACCGCGCAAATCGATTTTTCGCAATATGCCAAGGGCATCTATTTCGTCAAGGCCGTGGCGGACGGCAAAACCATCGCCGTACGGAAGGTCGTGAAACAATAATGGTGGATTCCGTAAACCATAAACCCCACACATTTTTCGCATTGTGTGGGGTTTTGTTTTTGCCCGCACACCTGACGGCGTGCGATTTATGATTTTACGACGCTGGAAGCGTCGTCTCCTACTATCCCCAACTCTTAACTCCTAACTCCTAACTAAAAATTTCCTATCTTCGCGGCCTCAAAAAAACCGACTGTAAGATGAAGAAAAACGTATTCCTTACCGGTGCGACCGGCACAATGGGATGGGCGGGACTGAAGGAACTGCTGCGATATCCCGAGCAGTATAACGTGACCATATTAGCACGGAAAAGCCCTAAAAACGAGAAGAAACTGGCCCCTATTGCAGACAAAATCCGCATCGTGTGGGGCGATTTAATGTATTACGAGGATGTGCTTGCGGGCGTGACGGGTGCGGACTTCGTGCTGCATGTGGGCGGCATGGTCTCCCCTCAGGCGGACTACTACCCCGAGAAGACCCTCAAGGTGAATGTCACGGCGGCAGAGCACGTGGTGAAAGCCATACTTGCGCAACCCAACGCAGACCAGATCAAAGCTGTTTACATCGGCTCTGTGGCGCAAACCTCCGACAGGCGCGTGCCGCTGCACTGGGGGCGCACCGGAGACCCCATTTGCGCCAGCGAATACGACTGCTACGGGGTGAGCAAAATCATCGCCGAGCGTGTCTTCGCCGACTCCGGACTCCAACACTGGGTCAGCCTACGACAATCGGGCATCCTCTACCCTGCCATCCTCAAAAACTTCGATCCCATCATGTTCCATGTACCCATCAAAGGCGTACTGGAATGGGCCACCGTGGAGGACTCAGGCCGTCTGCTCGAGCGTGTCTGCCGCGACGAAGTGCCCGAAGAATTCTGGAACCACTTCTATAATATCAGCAGCGGTCCATCCTACCGACTGACCAACTACGAGATGGAATGCCGTGTCCTGAATGCAGTGCATTGCCCTCGCCCCGAAAAGATATTCAACGCCAACTGGTTTGTTCTCAAGAACTTCCACGGACAATATTATTTGGATGCCGACAGATTGGAAAACTATCTTCATTTCCGTGCAAACGTCCACGTGGACGACTACTTCCAACAAATGAGCGATGCATTGCCGAAATTCTTTAAATTAGCAAAGATCGCACCTCCATTTGTCATCAAATTGGCTTTACGCACCTTGGCAAATAAGAAAACCTACGGTACGCAATATTGGATCAAGCATAATGACGAACGCCGAATCCGCGCATACTACGGCAGTTTGGAACAGTACCGAAGCATTCCCGACTGGAAAGAGTGGGATTTGTCGGAGCCGCCGGGAGAAGATCAAGCCGTTCATATTGATCACGGATATGACGAATCGAAGCCAATTTCCGAATTGACAGTCAACGAGTTGCAAAAGGCCGCCGAGTTTCGCGGAGGTACGCTTATCTCCACGTCTTACGATGGAGATCCCGCGAAAAAGTTGACTTGGCAATGTCATGACGGACACGTGTTCGAAGCTTCCCCGAAACTCATTCTTGAGGGCGGCCACTGGTGTCCTGAATGTCTGCCACCGGAATGGAACTATGCAGAACAGGCAACACATAATCCGTTTCTTGCCCAAGTTTATCGTCCTTAAAGGTATCGATTTTGCGCCTTTCAAGGCCTCATCTCATATAAATATAGTATAAAGACAACAGAAAAAGACGGGTAAAAAAACGTCTTTTTCTAATTATATATCTAATTCACAGATCTTTACGTACTAAAAATAAAATTTGCAGCCATGGTCAAAGTAAAGCAAAAAAATACTACCTTTGCACGCTAATTTTTGAAATATAATGTATAACTAAAAATAACAGAATTTATGGCAGCAATTGGCGCAATTCGTAAGCACGGCGTGCTTTTATTGGTAATCATCGGTTTGGCCCTTTTGGCTTTCATTTTGGGCGACCTGTCCAACGTGACCCGCACATTCTCCAACAAGTATGTGATGGCCAAAGTCGATGGCAAGAAGATGGATCAGCAGTACAGCAAGGAATATGAGGAGAACACTGCCCTCATGAAACTGCTGCAGAAGAAGAGCTCCTTCGAAGACAACGAGATGTATCAGATCCACGAAATGACTTGGCAGCAGATGCTTCAAAGCAAGGCATTGGACAAAGAGTTGGAAAAATTGGGTATGGCCTATACCAACCAAATGATTGAGGATTACAAGGAGAACATGGTGGCTTCTCTCAGCACCCAGCAACCCAACCAGTACATTGCACAGTTTGCCAATGCACTGGCCGAAGCTTACGGTCCTGAGAATGCCATGAGCATCATCTCCAACATCGAGACGCTGGCCAACAACGATCAGACCAAGGACATCTACAACGCTTATCAGGCATTGGTCCGTTTCGCTATCAGCGCTGAAAAATCCCAGCAATATTTCGCTCTGGCGCAGAATTCCGTATATTTCTCCGACCCGATTGCGAAGAAGCTGGCTAAGGACAACAGCACCGCTATGGTGACTCTGATGTCCGTCAATCCTGAAATGACCGCCTTCCAGAACATCAAAGCCGAAGTTTCTGAAAGCGAAGTCAAGGATTTCTACAAAACCCACAAGAACGAACTTTTCGATGTGAAGACTCGTAACCGCGACATCAACGTGGCGATCTTCCCCATCAACCCGACACAAGGTGACCTGAAAGCCATCGAAGACAGCGTCCGCAAGGATTTCGCTGAATTCTCCCAGGCTGCCAGCATCGCTGAATACAATGTCTCCAAGGGCAATGCCAACGTGGTGGACAGCACTTTCTACAAAGAGAGCGACATCACTCTGCCGGAACTTGACAGCCTCATCTTCAAATCTGCTGTCGGCAGCTACATTGAGCCCTTCACCTACGAAAATGTGAAATGGTACTTCGGTAAGGTCTTCGGCGTTGCCAACCGTCCCGACTCTGTGATGGTTGCTACCATTGAGCTTCCTTTCAAGACCGCTCAATACAAAGAGGCTCCCTATTCCAAGAAGGAAGCTCGTCTGTTGGCAGACAGTCTCCGTCAGGTGATCGTTTCCGGTACCTCCATTTTCTCCCTGCAACCCAATTACCTCTACGGTCGTGAGCAAGGTGACACCACCTTCTGGTTGCCTGAGAGAGGTACCATGCCCGAACTCTACAACAGCTTGTTGAGTACTCCTAACGGCGGTATTTACGTCTACAAAGCTCCCAACGGTTACATCGTGTTCCAAGTGCTTGACCGCACCCAACTCATCGAGAAACGTCAGTTCGTTCTGTATGATTATGACATCACCGCTTCCGAAGCTACCATCAATGCCCTGCGTTCCCAAGCTAACCAATTCGCCGCTGGCATCTCCAGCAACGAAGAGTTGATCAACAACGCCGCTAAACAGGGTATCCAAGTGGTCAATGGTCAAAATGTTACCTCTATGGCTGCTACCATCGGTCAACTTCCTAACTGCCGCGAAATCGTCAGCTGGTCTTTCGGTGACGATGTGAAGAAAGATGCTATCTCCGATGTGTTCAACATCAACAGAATGTTCTTCGCCGTTGCTTCCGTGGCACAAGTTCGCGAAACCGGCATCCAGAAATACAAAGATGTGAAGGATGAAATCAAGTCTATGCTTGAGCGTCAAAACAAGGTGGCTTTGGTGGCTGAACAGCTCAATAAAGACCTCGCTTCCGGTGGTATGCAGGCTGTGGCTCAGAAGTACTCCATCGCTATGAATGACAGCGTGACCCTGAGCTTTGCTGGTGACTACTACATGAACCGTGGCGTTGACGGCAAGGCAATCGGCCAAATCTTCAGCTTGCCGAAGAACAAACCCACTGCAGTGAGCGGCAACAACATCGCTTACGTGGTCAACGTTCAAGAGACCCGCGACGGCCAAGCTTCACAAAACTTGATGATGGAGAGAAATTACCTCCAGAACGCTGTTCTCGGCCGCGAGCGCAACGAAAACACCCTGTTGAGCTACTTGGTCAACCAAATGAAGGTGATCGACAACCGCGTGAGATTCTATCAGAGATAAGACGTGAGACGTTTGACGTCTGACGTAAGAATAAAAAAATAGGCTTCTTTTCGGAAGCCTATTTTTTTTATTTGTAAATAAACGATTGACTGATTACGCTTCGTCAATCATCTTCTTGAAGAAGCTTGCTCTTGCAGCGCCTTCGCCCGTGTTGAGAAGTACGGTTTCACCATCGTGGATCTGACCTTCCTCCAACGCTTTGTAGAAGCCGGCAAAACAGACGATAGAAGCGGGTCCGAGGTAGATGCCGCGCTCGTCCTTGACAATCTTGCCATAACGAGCCAATTCGTTCTCTTTCACCTGCAGGAATGTGCCGCCACTCTTGCGCACGAGGGGCGCCACAATCGGATACATGCCGGGATTTCCTGCAGAGAGGATGGAGACCATCGTCTGGGGATTCGGAATGACCGGATAGTTCTTTTCATAGCCCTCAGGGAAGCCAGCCTTTACCGCATTGTTCCAGCCCTGCACCATCGGGTCGCAGGTGTCTTGTTGGATTAGCAGCATACGGGGCATCTTGGTTTCCGGGAAGGTGGTCTGCAGGTCGCGGATGCCCTTGTCGAGGGCGATGGGGCCTGTGCCGCCCGCAACCGCCTGCACATACACATCGGGCATTTTGCCCAACTGGCGCAAGTATTCGAACACCATGGTTTTCTTTGCCTCCACACGGATGGGGTCGATGTTGCCCGTGGAAATCAGCACATGGTTCTTCTCGTGGAAGTCGTTGGCCTCCTTTTTGGCATCGCCGTAGTTGCCGTCGCAAACGACCACATTTTGGCCGAATGAGCGGATAGCTGCTACAGAGTCGGGACACGCATCATGGGGCATAAACACCGTGAATTTGATGCCTGCTTCGGCCAAATAGCGGGCATAAGCGGTGGCCGTATTGCCCGTAGAAGCCACGCAAAACTCCTTCACGCCGTTCTCTTTGAAGAGAGAGGCAGCCAAGGAGGCGGCAATGTCCTTGAAGGTGTTGCTGCCGCCGTTCAGGTCATTGCGATAGACCATCACTTTGCAGTTGACCCCGAATTTCTCCTGAGCGTATTTCTCCAAGAAATCCCACTCCTCAATCGGAATGGCACCTTCGCCTAAGGAGACGATGTTCTTCTCGTCCATTACGGGCAAGAAATCAAAATAGTGATAAAAGTTCGCAGGCTTATGCTCCGGCTTCGTCAGCTCGGTGATTTTGTGATAATCGGCGCTATATACGACATCCGCGCGTTTGCAGCCGCACTTGCACTGCTGGTTCTGTGAAAACCAAGTGGCAAAGTCGGGAATGACTTCGCCACATTGGGTACATTTCAAGTGATATTTGTTCATACTATATTGTTGTCTTGATTTCAAAAGAGTTGGATTGGAAAGGCTTATTAGCTTACAGGCTTACAAGCTTAGAAGCTTAGAAGCTTACAGGCTTATTAGTTTACAAGTTTAGCTCCTAAGCTCTTAAGCTCCTAAGCTTTATTTAATCAACGCCATATCCGGAATCGGCTTATCGTACTCGCCCCGGGCCTGGCGTTCCTTGATGTCGCGGAAAGCATCCAGTGTGCGTTGCACATCCTCCATGCTGTGGGCAGCGGTGGGGATGATGCGGAAGATGAGCATTCCGGGAGGAATGACGGGATAGGTAACGATAGAGCAGAAAATGTTGTAGTTCTCGCGGAGGTCAACGGCGATGTTGGCAGCTTCGTTGATGCCGCAACGCAAATGCACGGGGGTGACACAAGCCTCTGCCGGTCCGATTTCGTAACCGAGATCGCGGAAACCTTTCTGCAACGCGCGGGTGATTTCCCAGAGATGGGCTCTCAGACGGTCGCCCTCTTCGCTGCGGATGATCTCAAGGCGTTTCAGACAGCCGACCACGATGGGCATCGGAAGCGATTTGGCGTACATCTGGGAGCGCATGTTGTAACGCAGGAAGTTGATGACGCTCTTTTCGGAAGCCACGAAACCGCCGACGGTAGCCATGGATTTGGCATACGCACCGATATAGATGTCGATGTCGTCCATCACGCCGAAGTGCTCGGAGGTACCTCTACCGTGAGGTCCCATTGCTCCGAAACCGTGCGCATCGTCAATGAGAATACGGAACTTGTACTTTTTCTTGAGTGCTGCAATTTGGTCGAGGATACCGAGGGCACCGGTCATGCCGAATACGCCTTCGGTAATCAACAGCACGCCCCCACCCTGCTCTTCGGCAATTTTACAGGCGTTGCCGAGAATGCGGTCACAATCCACGATGTCGTTGTGACGGAACTTGAAGCTCTTTCCGAGGTGCAAGCGGATACCGTCGCGCAGACAAGCGTGTGCCTCTGCGTCGTAGACGATCACATCGCGTCTGCACACCAGAGAGTCAATGGTGGACATAATGCCTTGATAGCCGAAGTTGAACTCGAAAGCAGCCTCTTTATGTTCGAAATCAGCCAACTCGCGCTCCAGTTGTTCGTGGAGAGCGGTTTGGCCGGTCATCATACGGCTGCCCATCGGATAGGCCATACCCCAGCGGGCGGCACCTTCCGCGTCTGCCTTGCGTACCTCAGGATGGTTAGCTAATCCCAGGTAGTTGTTGATGCTCCAGCAGAGCACCTCCTTGCCGTTGAAACGCATGTGCGGGCCCAGTTCGCCTTCCAGCTTCGGAAATGCAAAATATCCATCAATTTTCTCGCGGTATTGTCCAATAGGGCCACCGGATGACTCTTTGATTCTTTCGAAAATGTCCTTCATTTTGTTCAATATTTTATTTATTTGAATTATCTTTCCGTTTCGCCTCTTCCATCTTCTCGTATTCCTCCAGGAACTGCGGGATATTAGACATATCTATGCGCTTGTTGAGGATGATTTCGTGGCGATCGTTGAGGATGAACATGGCGGGATTGCCCATTTCATAGATGTTGAAATATTCCAGATAGTCGATGTTGCCCTTGTTGCCGCCGACTTGCATCCAGGGATAGTTGTTCTCCTTCACATACTTCTTCCAACGATCAATATCGGCATCATTTGCTATAGCAAAGACATCGAAATTACGTTTGCCGATGGCCTGCAGAGAATCATAGACCTCACGGAGTTTCTTAGATTCTTTCTTACAAGTCGGGCAATCCGGATCATAGAACCAGAGGATGGTGTAAGGTTTCTCCATCCGATAGGAAGAGTGCCATTTGCTCATGTCTTCAGTCAACGTGGTGTCGGGGATGATCAGTTCAGGCGCAATGTTGCCGATCAATATCGGTTCCAAACGTTTGCAGCGTTTCTGGTATTTGGCGATGACATCCTCATCCAACCAGTAACATTTGCCTTCCAGTTGATTCGTCTTGGCAATATGGAAAAACACCGCATCATGACCGATAACTTTGCTCGTTTCGAACTGGTAAGAGAGCCAATCGCAGCAATAATGGTACATGAACGTGTCTTTCTGCGTCTTGCTCAAGAAAAGATCGATGTATTTGTTAATCGTATCTGCCTCCTGATGATAGAGCAGTTTCAGGAAATAGTCCTTCATTTTGGGGTCGAACGAGGGAATGTAGATGAAGCGGTGGTCACCGAGGTCAAAGTTGTCCCAATAGTGCAGACGATAATAGGCAGCCTGCTTCTGATAATCGGGCGTGCCATCTTCGTTCTTATATTCCGGAACGTCAATGTTCTGGTAAGATTTCTGCATCTTGGAGAAGAGGTAATCCGGATTCTTGGCAATCAAATCATTGATAAAATCCGTCATCTCCTTGTTAATGTTGGTGAGTTTGTCTTTGTAGTAGTCCGCACTGTCCGTTTTGCCGGCGGTTTCAAACTCTTTGCGCTTTTTAGACCACTCGGCGGCATCTTTGGAGGCTTGGGCGGTTTTCTTCTGGAAACGCAGCATTTCCGCGTTTTCCGGAGAATTTTTCACGGAGAAATGCTCCACATTCATGGTGGTGTCCAAGTTGTACTCAAAATGCTGGTTGTTATCGAGGATGAAGTTCAGATAGAGCTTCTTGTCCATGGAAACCAGGGAATACATTCCGTCATCATAACGGTCTTTGCCCTTGAAGACGAACTTTCCTTTGGAGACAGGCCTTGTGGAGTCTTTCAGGATCAGCTTTTCGTTGTAATGGATGACCAAATAGACCAAAGTATCCTTTGAATCTTTGACGTTGAAAATCAGTTCATGACCGTCAGCATCGCGGTAATTCGCCGGATTGTTTCTGGATTTCTGCAGATTCTTAGGTTGGTTGTTCTGTGCAAACACGCCTACGGCACCGCAACAGAGCATTGACAGTAACAGCAGAATAGATGTTTTTTTCATACGGTTTAAGGTTTATTGTTTAAGGTTTCGGGTCTTTCCTAATTACTAATTATTCATTTTTCGCACAAGCTCTTCTAACGTCACTTGGCGTGCAATTATTGTATGATTTTTCTCATTATCAATCAATAAGATGACCGGTGTGGTCACAATGTCGAAATACTCTATGAAGTCCACGCTGGTTTCGCCCATCGAGGTGCTCAGGTTGATCCAGTCGTTCAGGCCATGCTGTTCGGAGAAGGCCTTCCAGCGGTCGTAATCGTCGTTAACCTCCACCGCAAACACTTCGAAGCCCAGCTCGTCAGCCTGCTTTTGGTAAATATCGTGCAGAATCGGGGTCTCCTCCTGACAGTGGTCGCAGTCGGGATCCCAAAACCACAGCACGGTGTATTTGGTCTTGATATCGTTGGTAGAATGTTGTTTGCCATTGATGTCGAAAGCGGTGAGCTCAGGGATTTGCGCACCAGGGGCGAGAAGACGAACACGATCCATCTGGCGTTTGATTCGACGTTCCATGTCCTCAAAAATCCAACCTCGGTCGTAGGTGTCGTAGATGTGCAGCATAATCGGTTCGTAATACGGGTCGCCAGTCTTGTCGAAGATTCTGAAGAGCCAACCAGCATACATGGCACACTGGTGTCTTCCACCGCGCGCTGCACGCACGAGAATGGTATCCACTTCGGCGATGATTTCCTCCACAGACTCGCGGTTCTCGGAAGTCAAATACTCTTTGATGAATGGGTAAAGTAAAGAGGAAGTATGGCAGAGTCGCGCATCTGTAAAATCCACCAATGACAGGACATGATGAAATTCAGAAGGAGAAGCACTTCCAATGGCGAAATAAACCGCCGGATCGTCCGACTGAGCCGTTTTAAGAATCTCATTCTCTAAACGATAGAATTGTCCCAAGAATGACTGCGGCATGGTAGATGTCAACTCTGCCGCCGCTTTCGCACCTTCAAATGCATCCTGCTGCTCATTCCAAGTGAAAGCAACAGTTTTCTTCAACTGATTTTCATCGGACTTCTTTATGGTATGATTAGTAAATTGATTGGGATTGTGTACATCCCATTCTATTTCAAAATTCGTTTGCTGATTGATTATCACCTGAATAGGGAACAAAGATTCTCCCGAAATATCATAGAATCCTTTATGTAACC
>Ga0310690_10006653_pt1 | contig 15109 bp, 11 predicted proteins | sample AusTroGonzalo_MG_2_FD_207661 | JGI IMG/M metagenome (GOLD analysis project Ga0310690, IMG submission 207661) | Bovine rumen microbial communities from tropical cattle in Woodstock, Queensland, Australia - Gonzalo_04 (v2) (version 2) | ecosystem: Host-associated > Mammals > Digestive system >...
ACCATCTTCCCTCGACGGACCAAATACGCACCGCCGTGGACCGCACGCCGTTCCACACGGAGTACATCAACTCCCACCTGAACGCGGACCAGAAGGACCAGGTGCGCCTGATGAAGAAGTTCATGAAGGGCATCGGCGCATACGGGGCGGAGCAGGACTCCAGAGGATTCTCGGGATACATGTGCGAGCTGCTCATCGTGAAGTACGGCGCATTCAGGAAGGCGCTGGAGAAGGCTGTCAACTGGGAGGTCGGGGAGACCATCGTGATAGAGCAGGAGGGGCCGCATTTCAAGTCCCCTCTGGTGGTGTACGACCCGGTGGACAGGAACAGGAACGCCGCATCTTCGATCCATATAGACACGTTCAATCTGTTCAAGACGGCCGCCAAGGCCTATCTGGACGCCCCCAGCGAGAGGTTCTTCTTCCCCAATCCGAGGATCCCACTCGACCCGTCGGAGCTGGAGTGGATATGCGCCAAGAAGGGCTCCAGGCTGGTCTCGGTGAAGTTCGACAGGCCGCAGGATGTGAACGAGGACAACCTCCAGGCGCAGCTCTGGAGGACCCAGTACGCCATAGAGAAGAAGTTCGGCGAGTTCGACTTCAAGGTCCTGGGCGCCGTCCACATGCTGGGGGAGTTCGACATGACCGTGGTGTTCGAGCTGGAGACGGACATGCTGTCGCCCACCCACGTCCACAGGGGGCCTCCGGTCAGGGTGCAGAAGGCATCGGCGGATTTCCTCGAGGCCTGGAAGGACAACCCGTACGGCAAGCCCTTCCAGGAAGGGGACTACTGGTACGTCGAATCCGAGAGGCACATACGCGGAGCGACCGAGTTCCTGGAGAAAGAGACGTCGCTGGCCGGCATAGGCAGGAACATCGACGTCGGCACCATGGTGGTCTACGACCATTTCCAGACCCTGTCCGCGGTGGACCCGGGGCTCCTGACGGAGCTGCTGGATCCCAGGCATCCCTGGGAAATCTGATCTGCCCATCGGTGCATGAGCTGACGAGACCACCTTTTTTATACGCCCGATAAATCAGAGGGAGCAGTGGGCCTATGGGCTAGCTTGGTATACTTGTGGCTTTGGGAGCCATTGACCCCGGTTCAAATCCGGGTAGGCCCACTCATCCTTATGCTCATTTACATAACTCGAGGACCTGCCTTGGAGTCTGGCCATGGTTTTTCGTATGATCTAAGGGGTTTTTGGCGGGCGTGGGTCTAACCTTACCTAAAGGTCGACCCGAACCCGCTTTGAACCCATTGATTGGGTTCAAATCCGACGGCCAGCATCCCGTCGAAGTCACACCTTCTGCGTGAGCCCATGTTCGACCCACGCATTCCCAATGACAGGTATTTCCGCACTGGATGCGGCTTCGGGGATGCCGTAAACGGTTTGGTCCTATGGGTGTGTGTCGGACCCACACCCGATCAATGGCATCAGCAGCCTGTCATGTTCTCCTGTATTCCCGGAGTGCTGTAGACTCCTCTGAGCATCTGCTTCTCACGATAGTTCGCGTAGAACTTCTGGGTCGTCTCGATGGAATCGTGTCCCATGCAGTATGAGACGTTGGCGATCGGCACACCGCGATCCAGCATCCTCTGGCCGTACGAGCGGCGGGCATCCTTGAGCTCGAAGGGCTTGACATCCAGAGCCTTCTGGACCTTTCCCTTGAACCTGCTCATCGACTGCTGGGTGACGAATTCCCTGTTGGTCCTGAATGACGGGAACATGGCCTCGCTCATCATGCCCGTATCCTCGAGCTTCCTCTCCCTCATCCTGAGATACTTCTCGATGATGTCGCTGACCCCGTCATTCAACGGTGCCTTCCTCTTGCGGCCCCATGAGCCTTCTCCCTTGACGTGCTCGATGTAAACGTATGGTTCGGCCTCGAGATGGTGGACATCGTGGGCGTAGAGCTGCTTGATCTCCTGAGGTCTGAGGCCTGCTGCGCATCCGAGGGTTATCGCTACACAACCCTCCAGGATGGTCCAGTTTTCGGTCTTCCTGGCGAGGTCGTACACCTTGTCGATAACGTCGTCTGGAAGAGGATCTTTCCTGCCGGAGTAGCTCTTGGGCTTCTTCTTTCCATACACAGCCTTGTATTCGAGCATGGCGGTGTTCCCCACGAATGCAAGAAGGTCGCTTATCATGGAGAAGTCCTTGAGGATCGTGGTATCCTTGACCGTCTTCCTCCTGTAGAGCTGATATGCGTAAATATCCTCCTTCTTCAGATTCTTGGGGTTGCATGTGGAGATCTTGCCCTGAGTGTAGAGCTCGTAGAAGATGTCGGCGAACTGCCTCATCTTGCGGCACTTCTCATCGTAAGTCGTGCCCTCGAAGTTGTCCTTGATGAAATCGAGGTATCTCTCGGTGTCAGTCCTGAATTGGTTCTTCGTCATTGTACTGCCCTCTCGACTTCTATCATCACTTCGATGACCGCTGTTTCATTCGTTTGCCTGATACCTACTCTGTAAGCGATCGCCTCGAACCCATATCCATGGGCGGTATCTTCGAGGTCCTCCCTGGAGCGCGATGCTCCCTGTCTGTTGTGATTTTCCGGATACATGGTACCCTCCTTTCCTCCGGGAAGGGCCGTGACCCTTCCGGGGAAACCGTTTCGATGGCGCCGGAGTTCGGTGGCGTCAATACTTCTATTGTGCTTGTAGTATATAATTATGCGTATTTACATAAATTAAGATATTTTGAATATAGATTGTAACAAAGCATATATTAACAAGATTTGACAATTATATGCACATGAAGAAGAGTATGCCCAAACCGCCAACGGTGAGGAAGGTCATCAATCTCTCAGACGAGATCATAGATCGCATCGACAACGAAGGGCTGAACGATTACACATCGAGACCGGAATTCGTCGCTACTGCAGTAAGGAATCTGACGGACCAGCTGATAAACAGATGGTGCATCGAATACGAGCTGCACGCCTCGGAATGTACGGATGCCCTGAAGATGGACGATTTCATCTATGAACTGGTGAGGCCAAGCCTCGCAGAGATGAAGACGACCATCGTTGAATACGACTCTGATGATTACACGCCTGTGACCCTGATCGTCACCGAGAAGCAGTTGGAGAAGATCAACTACTTCATACGCGTTAACGGCCCCATCAAGAACATGCAGGAATACTGCAGAATCGCGACGATAAGGATGCTCGACAACCGTATGGAGCTATACAGGACAAGATGGAGCCTCACCGGTTGATACTCATCGCAATCACTATTCGAAAACGGAATACAACTCAGAGTGAACATACCTGCTATGCTTTCACCTTGGGCACTCACCCTACGCTAAACTTGCCAGGGCCTATCGGCCTTGCGCTTCACTTCTTTTCTTCTTGTTGAAAATTTGATCTTTTTCTTGTTCAGCGCAAGCCACGTATGGCCTGGCTTCGGACAACCGCTTGGGTTTCGGCCCGGTGAAAACATGTACGCAGGCAAAGCATACATAGGAAATCACCGCGAAGGAAACAACGCGGTAATAAACACCATTACGAAACATCTTTATTACGGAATCGGGGACTTCGATCTCCCCTATCCGACCAGCTTTTCGAACGGATACGATCTGGACGACGACGGAAACTATCCAGAGGGGGTGTTCTGATGGACAACGAGACCCTCGCAGGGATCTTCGAGGACGTCGGAGCAGACTTCGGATTCGACACCGTTAATGCGGAGTTCTGTGCATACGCGGACGTCAAGGTCAGATGGGTTAGACAGGCGAAGATCATCTCGTTCACTGTAACTGACTACCTCGAAGATGCCCCGGAAGAAGTCATCGAGGACATCGCCAGGAGGATCATGTGCAGGATCTGTTCCGACGACTGCCCGCAGTACAGCGACACGACCAACCAGTACTTCACGAGCCAAGAGTTCGTGGAGAGAAACCAGACGACCTATCTGGAGAGGAAGAGCTTCCTATCCGAAGGCTCCAAGGGCAAGCACAGGGACATACAGGACTCATACGAGAGGCTGATGTCCGCAGGACTCGTCGACGAGATAGACGGGCTGGCGCTCAGATGGACCGATTGCGAGCTCGAGTCCGAGAACGGATTATCGAGCCTTCTGATGAAGGTCGTCCTCGTGCCTTCGTACCTTGATTCTATGGATGTATCAGATGAGATCTTTGACTACAACCTCTACCGCCTACTGGTCAACATCATAGTCGATTTCGGCATCAATCCAGATGATCGCAGGAGGATGGTGGACGACATGATCGCCTCATATCCCGGAGCATCGGAGTTCGACCAGGTCATCAGCGAGCGCCATCTCATGAGCATCAGAGGTGAGTGCTGAAACCATTCAGACGGACGAGAGTCCGTCATTCTTCCAAAGGAGTGATAGAAATGTCAATCAAAGAAATGATTCAGATAAACGACTTCGAGAGCTGCAACATCGACTGCATCAAGCCCGTAATAGGCTACATCCCCGGAGTGGACGACAGCCAAGAGGACGACGACTGGAGGTGCTTCTGATGACCACCAGACAGGAGCAGATAATGCTCCACCTATACGGGCGGATCGACCGCGGCAACGAGTACGAGATGCCGTACCAGACCACACAGGACGGCATCGCCGAAGCCGTAGGCATCTCCAGAGGACATGTGTCCATCGAGATGAAGAAGCTGGAGGAGAAGGGTCTGGTGACCCATCTCCAGAGACACGCGTACACCGACAGGCACAGGAGCAGGACCAACAGGTTCTGCTACAAGCTGGAGACCCTCGGGATACTGACAGTGAAAGGGATGCTGGAAGCATCTAGGGAGGTGGCCTGAATGCAGGAATGGCAGATGGCCGTGCTCAACAGCGAGTTCCTGAGGGTAGACCAGGACGAGTACACCGGATACCGCCTGGTCATCAGGAGGACCGACAGGGAACACAGGATGACCATCCCCGAGATCGTAGCAACCATCAGGCACACGAAGAGGAAGCCCGTCATCATGTGCCCGGACGAGCCCTTCAGGGGGATGTTCGCAGACAGGAAGGAGGTGCTGGACGTCCTAATGTCCACTCCAGAGTACGAGGAGCACATGGTCTGGATGGCCGAGGCCAAGATGAACGGGGTGATCTGATGGGCAACAGAGCGGTCATCACCACCGAGGAGGCCTTTGAATCCCAGAGTGGCATCGGGATATACCTCCACTGGAACGGAGGAAGAGATTCCGTCAGGGGATTCCTCGAGTACTGCAAGCTTAGGTCCTTCAGGAGACCAGAGAACGACGACTACGGATGGGCAAGGCTTGCCCAGGTCATTGGGAACTTCATGGGAGCAGACGGATGCTCAGTCGGCATAGACGACATAAAGAGACTCGACCAGAACAACAGCGACAACGGCGTCTATCTGATCAAGGACTGGGAGATCGTCGGAAGGAGGTTCTTCGATGGAGAGGAGCAGGACTGCTATGATAGGATGCAGTTCCTGGAATGTCTCGATGAGGCGCAGCCTGTCGACCAGCAGCTCGGGAAGGCCATGATCGAAAGCCTGGTCTTCCACGATAAGACCATCTCGAGCGTCTCATGGAACTACCAGTACGAGATGAAGAAGAGAAGGGAGGAAGGGATAGGATGCACGGGATTCAAGATTGGATCCTTCTACTCTCTGAACGAGAGACAGCCTGGCCAGATACTTAAGGTCGTGGACAAGACCACGATGAACGTAATAGGAGAGATGGACGGAGAGGAGATGAAACTCCCGATGTTCCTGTGGAAAGATGGAATCGAGAGCACCCTGATCAAGGACGACAACGGTTACGACAGACCTTTGGACTCCACCAAGGAGGTGATCGCTTGAGCCTGTTCGAGACGGGGACGGTCGTGATGACCTGTGGTATCAGAGACCTGGTCTGCTCAGACGAGCACGCAGAAGAGGTCGTGCAGAATTGCCTTGAAAGGCACTGCAAAGGCGACTGGGGAGATCTCTGCGAAGATGACAAGGCGATGAACGACGAGTCGCTCGAAGCCGAGAAGAACGGTGACTGGGCGGACAGCCTGTTCAGCAGCTACGAGACAGACGTTGGGAAGATCTACGTCATCACTGAATGCGACAGATCAGCGACCACGATACTTCTTTCAGACGAATATTGAAAAAAGGGGCGAAAGCCCCTTTACATGCCATCCTGTCCGATACGATTGGGTCAGGGGACCTTCCATGAACCCATTCTTGGAGATCTCCGAACATTCTTCATATCTTTGCGATCATAATGTGAGAATTCACTGGGACGGGCCTTACTGATGCCATGTCACCGAACAGAATCGATCCTCTGCAACACCATAGTGCGAACTATGCTATCGATATCATCCCCTGCGGCCGCTTCCACCCCGAACGCATCGCATAGCATGCCTCTGATTATTTCCAGGGGTACCCCGTACCCGTCATCCGCCATGGAATCCGCCCTGTGCATCACCGTATATGCGACATCCAGCGCGGCAGCCACGCCCTCATCCGAAAGGACGGTGTCCAGCCTCTCACTGAACTCCTCTCTGCCGATGCCCATGCCGGAATACCCGTACAGACGATCCCCGGTCAATCCCATCCTCTCAAGGACGTCCCTCGGCTCGAACGGCATCGGATGCTCGTCCCTCTTCCTCAGGGCCCATCCGACGGCATCTATGACCGCTCTCGCGGCCGCTATGCCTATGTCCGAACCGGTACCGGTCCAGTTCTCGCGGCCGCTCCCTCTGGGTGAGAACACGGCAACCGAATCGGATGTCGTCCCCGTCTCCAGGAACCCCTGTCTGAACATGGCCACCGTCTTCCCTTCCACAATGGGATTCATGATGTTCACCTTCGCGGCCAGGGTGAGGGGCTTGGGTGATACGACACCGATGTTGATGGTGCCCGGCCTGAGCGCCCTCATCCTCTTCATGGACGTCTCGGATTTCCTCCCGTAGTCGGTCAGCTCCTCTCCGGCGATGACATGGTTCGCGAGGCCTGCGGTAGCGAAGGCGGTGACCTCTACCCCCCTGCATGACGAGGACTTCACATTGAAGACATGGTCCACCTCGGCCGCCGTCATCATGCCCACCGAGTTCTCCGGCAATCCCAGTGAATCCCTGACGCCCGCGATCTGGGCCATGAAGTTCTCGCATTCGAAATCCTTCGGGACCTCCATGATGAACACGGCGTCGGCCTCCGCCATCCCGCCGTTGAGAACGGCGCTGCTGAGGACCTCCATGGTCTCGGTGAACCTGATGGCCGCCACGGGCCAGCCTTTCATGTTATGCATATGGATGCTCTTGATGAACGGAGGGATCGTTCCACCTTCTTCGGGAGAATGGATGTTAAGGTGAGGCCGCCCGGAATACCGGACGGCCTTCGTTTTCCAAAGGTTCTCAGCTTCTGCGCATGTAGAGATATCCCGCTACGGCGGCTACGGCCAGGATGGTGATGGCGGCCGCTGCCGCATAGAGCAGGACGTCGTCTCCGCCTGCGTTCGGATCCTCGTCGATGACGGCGTATATCGAACAGTGGGTGGTGACTCCGGTCATCTCCTGCCTCTCCGCGTCGTAGGACCCTTCGAGCTTCTCCATGTCACCGTTGTCGGCGACATAGTACATGGCAGGTACCATTCCCTCCGCGGCGACATGCTTGACGAGGAGGGTCAAGGTGCCGTTGATGCTGCCGCCGAGGCTCTCGCCGTCTGACATGACCTTGATCTCGAAGACGCTGGCGTTCTCGCCGACGGCATCCTTCTGATCCTCCGATAGGGAGATTTCCTCCGAAGCGGAGAACTGGATGACTACCTCGTCCTCGCCGGACAGGTTGCCCAGGACCTCCTTGGATACCTTCAGTGAGCCTTCGGACGAAACGATGTTCAGGGCTGCGCCGGAATCGGACATGTCCTTCATGGCCCCGCCTGACAGGGTCAGGGATATGCTGTCGGTCGTTGATTCCGCGAGCATGACCTTCTCCTGCTGCACATCGGAGATCTCTCCGGAGACCTTCTCCTGCAGGGACACCGCCAGCCTGACCTGATCGGCGGAGACGGAAATCTCGCCGCCGGACTGGCCGCTTCCGAGGACGGTGACGATCTCCGCGGGACCGCCGTCCTGCGGGACCTCGACGGATGACTTCACGGAGCCGTCCTTGGATTCCGCTTCTACCTTCATCTCGGACGTCTCCTTGCCGGATGCGTCCTTGGATTCCTTCTGAGTGGAGGTCAGCTTCGCCTCGTCGTCCTCGACCACCTTCTCGGTGACCTTGGTGGACGAGGTGCTTCCGTTGGGATCGGTGACTGATTCCTCCCTGACCTTCTCCGTCTCCTTTGCGCCGTCGGCGCCCACGGTCTCCTTGACGGATTCCTCGGTGACGGTGGTCTTTCCGGATTCCTTCTCGGTGACCTTGGTGGAGGATTCTGTAACCGTCTTACCTTCTTCCTCTGTGACCTTGGTCGGGACGATCTCCTCGACCTTGGAATATGTCTCGTTGCCGTTCTTGTCCCTCAGGACCTCGGATCTCTCCGTGATGTTCCCGTCGGAGTCCTTGGTCTCTGATTTTTCAGTAGAGCCCTTGACGTTGCCTTCGGCGTCCTTCTCGGTCTCCGTGACGGTCCTGACGTCGGACACGTTGCCGGCGTCGTCGGTGACGGACTTGGTGGCGGTGGCCACCGCCTTGTTCTCGATGACGTTGCCGTCCTTGTCCTTGGATACGGTGGATACCGTCTCGACGCTGACGTCGTTGCCTGCATCGTCCTTCTCCTTGGTGTAGTCCTTCACCTCTTCCTTGGAGGACAGGACGTTGCCGTCCTTGTCCATGGATGTCTCCACTGTGCTTTGATGGGTGACATTGCCGGCCTTGTCCTTGACGGTTTCCTCCTTGACCTCGGACATTCCCGTGACCTTTCCGCTGGTGTCCTTGGTGGTCACCTTGACGTCCTTGGTCTCGGTGGTTGTTCCGGAGGGGTCCTTCTTGGTTTTTGTGGTGGTCTCTGTAAGAGTGGAACCGTTCTCGTCCTTCTCCTCGGTCTTCTTGGTGACCGATCCGTCAGAATTGGTGGTTGACGATTCGGACACCTGCTTCTCGATGGTCCAGCGGACGGACTTGTCGGTGAAGGTGGCGTCCTCCCACGCATAGCCGTTGTTGAGCCTGAGGATGGCGGTGTAGTTACCTACATCCTTTCCAGTTCCTCCGGATACGACGGTGTATGCCGAGGTGTTGGACAATCCTGTGATGTCCCTGCCCGTCCAGGTCTGCTTGACCTGGGGGATCTCCACGGCCTGGATCCTCTGGGCCGAGGAATTGTCCCCGGCGGTCATTCCGTAGACGAGCTCGAAGCTTCCGCCCTCCTTGTAGTAACCGAGGGTCTTGTCGTTGTAGGAACCGTTGTGGTACTGCACCCAGTACATCCACACTCCGTTGTCGAAGTGTGTGTCGCCCATTCCGAAGATGTGGTTGACCCAATGCTGGAGGCTCTCGCCGCCTGAGCTTCCGCTGAAGAAGCTGCATGGGATCTTATTGTCCTTAAGAGCCTTCTCCAATGCCGCTCCGGCATCCTTTCCTGTGGCTGTGAGGGTTATACCCCTCTTGAGAGCGTTCAGGTCGTAGCCGGATTGGCCTAGATTGAGCTTATTGGTATGGAACTCGATCCTGATGTCGAAGGTGTATGAGGGATCGGTCGTAGGGACGTTGAGGACCTTCACCTTCGCGGTGTCGGTCTTGCCTCCCGCTGTTGCCGTGATCACAGCATTGCCTGCAGCGTTTGCCTTGATCGCACCGGTCTTCGGATCGACCGATGCGATGTTAGGCTTGTCCGAACTCCAGACGACGGTCTTATCGGTTGCGTTGGATGGTTTGATCTCGTACCTCAGCGTAGCACTGTCGCCGACATACAGCGATATCTCCTTGTCGAGCTGGTTTATCTCGATCCCGGTGACGTCGACCACAGTCTGTTTGATAACGAGATCTATGTTCTTGGTCACCTTCGCCTCGTTGAGCCTCTGGGCCTCCACTGTGAGGGTGGCGTTGTCCACCAGAGTGCACTTTATCTTCGCGCTGTAAGTCCAATTGCTCTCGTCGATGTCTGCGAAAGCAGGTATCTTGACGTCTTCGGAGACGTTGACGGTCAGGTTGACGACCTTCGTCCCCTCCATGGTGGTACCGGTGACGGTGAGGACACCCTCGGAGTAGGTATACTCCGAGGTCAGTCCTTCGTCATCCGCGTCAACGGTATCGCCGATGAACAGGAAGGAGGCTGCCGCCAATGCTGTGATCAGCAACAGAAGATTCATTGCCTTTCTGTTCATGAGGAACCACTCTCCGTGAGGTCGATGTATTCGGCAAGGACCAGGATGTTGCCCTTGTATGCTGTCACCAGCGCCTTGACGGGTGCCGATTCGCCGGTATTGGTGTAGACCAGGGTGATCTTTCCATCCTCTGCGATCTTCGCTTCGATAGGCTCCCTGACGAAAGTCATGTCCGAATAGGCCGCCTGGACCTGGATGTTGAGTCCGGATTCGTCAGTGGTCTCGATCGTGTACTCCAGCTTCAGGGTGTTGTCCTTTACCTCCGTCTTGGTCACAGAGATCTCATAGGAATGGATCTTCTCCCAGGACAGCTTGTAGACGGTTCCTCCCGAGACGAACTTGGTGCCCTCCAACGAGGTCACTTCGTTACCGGATGAATCCTTCCAAACGGGCAGATATCCGTCTTTATGGACCCTTGGGAAGTCTCCAAGGACGTCGGATCCGACGATTCCGAGTATGTAGGAGTCGTCGATCTCCTCATCCCCTTCGAAGAACTGTACCATCGATGCGCTGTTTCCGGGGACCATCTGCACTCCGATGAGACTGCGGTCGCCTATGTTCTCCTTGAACGTATAGGTCTTGAATGCCGACCCGTCCCAATAGGTATAGACAGAACCTTTCTGGACATTCGCATCGCCTGCGATTATTATGAAGTAGTGATCGGTATCGAAGTGTCTGTTATTGAATGAATCCACAACCGACCAATCATACTGCATGATCGTATCCGTTGGTGCGTGGACTGCCGTTATCTTCGTACCGGTTACGGCGTTACCGAACATCCTAGAAACACTGAACGTACCGTCTATGGACAGAATCTCATCACCTAAGGATCTTGCTGCATCGTACATGTTCTTTCCATACGCCTGATACCAGCCCGCCTTCTCTCCATCATTGACGAAGAAGTAGTATGGGTTCTTCTCGGGTGTCGTGTATGTGAAGATGTGTCCAGAATCGTTGTACCAAACTATCCTACCATCTATATCCGGACGAACTGTCTGCGAATTCCATTGCCTGGGAAGATAGTTGGCATCAGATTTTTCAAGATGCCTCTGCGCTCCGATTCCTGAATCCTTGATGATGCAGAAAGTTGACTGTGTGTAGCCATCGTAGGGTATCATGTAGATATAGACTGGGGATCCAACCTCGTCCATGTGCGACACATCGACTGACATTGAACCGTGTCCGAAGGATGAGTCGACAGACCTCGGGGACCTTAATTCTCCCAAGCTCATATCGAAAGCGTACAACTTGCTCTCGCAGTTGACATATCCTATTCCTCCGACTACCAGGAACTGTGAAACGAAACCGTTGTCGCTGAACTCGTAGTATTTCTCAGTGCCATGATTCAATCCGTCGACAGTGCAGTACGCTATACGGCTGTTGTTGATCGATCCGACAGCTCCGAACAGACCTTCTGAGTAAGCGCTCATGTACAGAACACCGTTGTAGTATGATATCCATCCGTCATCCAAGAACATAGATTCCAGGCTGTCGAAATAGAACCTTCCCACCTGTTTGGTATCCAGATCCATCACCCCAATTCCGCGGGATGCCCCCTCGGCAACTATACGATACAGGTAATGATCGACGAACACGCTGCTGGTGAATCCGTAGGAGCTGAACGACTTTTCTATCGTTCCGATGAATTCCAGCTGCTTTGATTCATCTGATCTTGAAACATCAACATCATCTGGTGTGAATCTATAGACTGAAGAACCTGATGTGTAGAAGTAACCATCATAGTACTCGACGCCTGTGACCTGTCTGTCCAAGACGTATAGCTGATTCAGATCCAGATCATAAACCTTCGATGTAGGATAGTCAACTATGACGCCAGCACCATATCCCACTGAATGGTAGTATGCTTCCGCTTCCCTTGACGGCACGGACTTCAAGACATATCCTGTATCCGACTCGGCTACGTAAAGGTAGTTGCCTGCCCTGAAATAGACGCGATCGTCAACAATCAGTGGAACTGACGAATGCCCTTTCCAGATGTTAGATGATGTATCGAGGGGCCCTCCGAGACTGTATGCCTGGACCATCTGCAGTATCTCTTCTGATGTGGGCATACCGCGGTTGCTTATAGCATCAAGACCGGAACTGGATGAATGGAATCTGTACATCAGACTCACAGTTGTATCATCCTGTACGTTAAGCACCAAAGGCTCATCAATACTGCCGGATACGATTTCACCATTGACCATCCAGCCCAACACTTCGTATCCATTGTTTACCGATCTGCATGTTAAGGTGTAACTGCCGGGTGTCACCAAATTTCCGGTGATTGACGGACTGACGGATATTGATGCGGCCGTGCAATCTAGCGTCAGTTCTGGATTCCTCTGTGTCCAGCATGCATATAGAATTGTATTCGATGAGAATACTGTGGATTCGCTTACAGGTTCACCATTAGGCTCTGTAGACCATCCGGATATCATGCATCTGTTCTTGATGAACTGAGGTATGTCCATGCTGGCGATGTCAGAACCTTTCGGTACAATCCTCGAGACTTTACCGATACCTTCGAAGAGACCTCCGTTTCCATCGAACAGGATTGTTATTCCCTCAGTGTTGAGGCCGACAGTCACGCGATTCTTGGCGACATCTGATATGCAAAGCTTTCCATCCATTATGCGAACATTGGCATCGGTACATTCTGGAAGAAGGACTCTGCTGATGGTATCATTGATATTGAGTATCAACGACATCTCACTTGATTCAGAAACACTGTATGAAATCTCATGGCCCTCCACTTTACAAGGAACGTAGACTGTGCTGCTACCAACGTGATATCCTAGATATAAGTCGCCTAATACCGACAACTGACGGAGAACATCGTTTGAGCTATCGGCATCTGCGAAGTAGTTCACAACACCTCCGCCGTTGAATGCGTCGATCACATCCCATGAACCGTCAAGAGGATGAGTGAAAATGATGGTCTCCAACGATGAATCTGCATTGACACAGCTTTCGGCGAATGATATGCCGCCTCCGACTATGAGCGTCTGAACTATTCCGGGTATCACACCGTTCTCGATCACCAATCCGGACCTCGTGAGAGTCAAAGTGGTAGAATCCGACATTACCAGGACAAGCTTTGATTTTCCATTCTTCGTGAGGAATAGGATATCATCCTCGTAACTGAAATTAGAATTGTTTCCAGAGCAGATTATTGAATCGGCTTTCTCCAGCCCTTTCTTATTGACAGCTACGGTGTTATCCCCGATTGTAAGTACGGATGATTGTACGGATGCCAATGGTGTCGAGCTATCTACGATGGTCGCGTCGCACTCGAAGACTCCGACGGGCAACATGACTTTCTGTCCGTCGACATACTCCAAATGGTCACAATTCCTTAGATCCACAACCACATTGGATGAAGAACCCATATAGTTCCTAAGATCGGAACCTTGCTCGAATTTGACCAGACTGACGCAGTCGAATGCCATATCGCCAATATACTGAACCGAAGCAGGAACTGTGATCTGACTTCCGCTCAGAACCTTCATTCCCGATTTGAAGGCTTCTTTTCCGATTTTGAGCAAGGATTCAGAGAGCTTGATTTGAGAATCTCCAGAAACCGAATACAAGAAGCTACCTCTTCCGATTTCAACAAGATACTTACACTCGCTCAGGTCAATTGTTGATACATAACTGTATCCGGAGAATGCATAGTCGCCAACCGATCCTAACTGGGAACCTTGAGCGAATATTATTGAGAATCCTTCCGAGGTCAAGATACGGCGATCTATGGTAGAACCTTTGGCATTCTCAGATATTGTATTCATTCCCGGTTCCTTATTGCTCCAGGGAACGTTATCGACCCAAGAGAATGCGGCAAAACCAATGGAGTTGACTGTTGCCGGAATGACCATACCGCTGTCCGAATTGATGTTGACCGCTAATGACCATAGACTTGCGTTTTCAGCATCTGGGTTGATATTGTTGTTCCTCTTTGCAAATGCGAAATCACCGATAGAAACCAGATTGAAACCGCTACCCACATTGACCTTGGTCAAGGACGGGTTCAAGAAGAACGCCCCCCTCAGTATGTCGCATCCATATCCTTTCTGCGAGGATTCGAATGTCACCATTCTCAATTCATTATTGCTGCTGAAAGCGTACTGATCGATGGTTGTCAGACGAGAATTTGGGCATACTGTGATGGTTTCTAAGTTATCACAGTGGTAGAATGCCTTGATACCTATTGACTCTATACTAGACGGAACAGATAATGAAGTTATTTCCGTTTTAGCAAAGAGATAATCGGGAATGGATGTGACCGAATCTCCGATCGAAATGACAGAAATGTTTGCATTCTCCATCGGATATGTTCCATCACTAAGGGATATTCTCCAGTTAACATCGCGGTCATAGACGAAATTGTCAATCGTGCACGAAGCAAAGGCTCCTGATTCGACCGTGGTGACGGTCGATGGGATTGTAAAAGAATCGAAATGCCCTGTAACGCTTAAAAGAACGGTTCCGTCACTGCTGAGCTGAACTGATCCGATGGATGCAGTGACTGTGAAAGATGCTTCATCAGACATATCGGAAGCCGATGCGGTAACAGTATACGTACCTGCGGCTAGCTGTCCGACACTGAGAGTATGTCCGAAAGTCGTTCCGGACACCACGCAGGGATCCACGGGCGAGGAGTATGACGGTCCGGTGACTATGACGTTGACCAGACCTGCGGATGAGGTTCCCGAGAACGTGACCGTTCCGGAATCTTTGTCATAAGACACGCTCGAGATGGTCACGTAGCCTGCAGGCTGGGGTGACGACTGCTGTACCGTGAACGTCCTGGAATCCTGATGTCCAGGTGCCGATGCGGTAACAGTAT
>Ga0310690_10006654_pt1 | contig 15106 bp, 14 predicted proteins | sample AusTroGonzalo_MG_2_FD_207661 | JGI IMG/M metagenome (GOLD analysis project Ga0310690, IMG submission 207661) | Bovine rumen microbial communities from tropical cattle in Woodstock, Queensland, Australia - Gonzalo_04 (v2) (version 2) | ecosystem: Host-associated > Mammals > Digestive system >...
CGTAATAAACATGGTGGTTCTATTAATTGGCATAGAATTCATAAAATCCGTACTAGATTTTTTGAAAACAAATCCAAACAATATTACTGAAATCACAAAAGGTACTACATACATAAAAATAGCATTAATAATACCAATCGCATTCTGAGGCAAAATTTCTGGAGATTTTAACTCGATACCTGCTACCACTAAATAGATAGATAATATCAATGGTACGATAATTAAGCAAAGTAAAACCGTTCCTTTGGCTTTCTTCAAATTTTGTTTTAAAAATTTCCCATTAAAGGACTTGATTAAACTCATAACCTAACACCTCCATTTCATAAATAAATACTTCTTCTAGTGTTAATGGTAAAAAGTCTAATAACAAAGGATTGAAACTTTCTAATTTTGCTCGAATCTGTTCTTTATCGCCTTTTGCAATAATGGTTGCTACACTTCCTACTTTTTTAAAACTCAAAATTTCTAGGCCTTCTAACTTATCTTTTTCAATGCCTTCTTTTAGAGCTATTTGCACCTTTATCATACTCGTGTTAATAGACCCTATTTCACTTTCAAACAAAATACCACCTTTATATAAAAGACCTAAATTATCACAAATATCTTCTAATTCCTTTAAATTGTGGCTTGTCATAATAACTGTTGTAGGCTTTTTCTCCATTTGCTTCCTAATCATTTGTTTTAATAAATTTCTAACGACTGGATCAATTCCATCAAAGGTTTCATCAAAAAACATATAATCTGCATTCGTACTAATTGCACAAATGAGAGCACATTGTCTTTTCATACCTTTAGAAAAAGTTTTAATTTTGGCCTTTAAATCTAATTTTAAAGTTCCGGCTAATTGTTTCACATTTTCCATATCAAACTGTGGATACATTGCCTGATAAAATTCCGCCATTTCTAATAATGTATAATTTGGAAAAAAGTATAAATCATCTGGCACAAATACTAGTCTTCTTTTTACTGCTTCATTTTCTTCTACATTTTCACCATCAATTTCGATTGTTCCGAGAATCTTTTTGGTAAATATTATTGATAATTCTTAAAAGAGTTGATTTTCCGGCACCGTTGCTACCAACCAAACCATAAATACTTCCTGTTTTAATATTACAGCTTAAATGTTCTAAAACAGAATGATTTTCGAATGATTTGCACAAATCTGTGATTTGAATCATATTGTATACTCCTCTCATTTTAAATTTTCTAGATATTATCATATCTCTTTTTATAAAAAAAATCAATGGGGAAAGACATTCTTACCAGTCTTTCCCCATTGATTTCGCACGAGATTGCTCAGAAGACTCATTCGTAAGTTTCGTAGGGTTTGAAATTGTCCGCGACATAATTCAAAAACATTTTAACCGTTGGGTTTCCAAAGCTATAATCCAGGTCTTCAAAAAACGTCGCTGCTTCTTCGTTCAGATCCTCAAATATGGTATCAATCACCGTTCTGATGCACTTATCCACATTGTAGTCTTGCACGTCAAACTCTTTCGCGATGACAGGATAAACTCTGCGCTTCAAATTTTTCAGTGCCTTTGAATTTTTCAATCCCAGTTCCAGTGCATACGCGCAGTAATCAAAACCTCTCACATTAGATCTTGCGCCCATTTTCAACAGAAAACTCTTGATTTTGCTCCTCAAATCTGTTACCTCGCAGACCCTCCTGGAAAACAACTCTATCAGGTCTTCGATGGTAATTCCAGCTTCATGAAGCTTTTTCAAGGTATCCATGCTCCGATTGTACGCCGCTTGGTCTACCAATTCGCATTCCTCCTCGTGCCACATAATCTGAGTTTCCCCGTCAACGAGTCTATTATACAACCTTTTTAAAATTATGTCAACTTATATTGACAATCTTCGTTTTTCCAAATATAATTAATTCGAATTTAGTATTGGCTAAATCATTATAAAAAAAGGAGGAATCACAATATGAGAAAATACATTTGTGAATGCATTGGAACAGCAGTCCTTGTCTTATTCGGATGTGGCAGTGCTGCTATCGCTGGTGGTGCTCTTGGAACCCTTGGAATCGCTCTTGCGTTTGGGCTTTCTATCGTAGCTATGGCTTATGTTATTGGTAATATTTCTGGTTGCCATATCAATCCAGCTGTTTCCCTTGCTATGTTATTAAACAAAAAGATGTCTTTAAAAGATTTTGCTTTCTATGTGATTGCGCAAGTCATTGGTGCCATCGTTGGTATTGCATTACTATTTGCTATATTAAAATGTTCAGACATGGCAACAACTAACCTAGGTCAAAATGGATATGGAGATGCTTCTAGTGTTGGAATCAACATGGGAGGTGCTTTCTTAGTAGAAGTTATCTTAACTTTTGTATTTATTTACACTATTTTAGGTGTTACTTCTGATTCTGCTAAAGGTTCTATTGCCGGTGTCGTTATCGGATTAACGCTAGCTTTTGTTCACATCATGGGCATTCCTTTAACAGGAACCAGTGTTAACCCAGCAAGAAGTTTAGCACCTGCTATATTTTTAGGTGGAAGAGCACTTAGTCAAGTATGGGTGTTTATCGTAGCTCCATTTGTAGGAAGTGCTTTAGCTGCTTATACTTTCAAATTTTTAAATAAAGAAACAAATTAATTCAAAAGCAAAAACTGCTAAGCTATAAGCTTAGCAGTTTTTTTATGAATTCGATAATATAACATCTTCTACACAATCCCCAATATGTTCACAATCATCAATTGCATTTTCTAACCAATTATAAATGTTTGTCCATTTGATTAGGTTTACAGGATTATCCTCTGTTCGATATAGTATTGACATTATTTTTTCATACACTCTATCTCCTTTTTCTTCTAATTCATTTATTTCGACAATTTTTTTCTTAATTTCATTTACTTTTTTTAGATTTTTAAAATTTTCAAACATATCTTTGACAGCATGTGTGGCCTGTAATAAAATCTCTGTTATTTCGTTTACTTCTGATTTGATTTCTATAATATTTAGAATTTTAATATTAATTAAAATCTCATCAATACTATCTTCGATATCATCTAGTTTATGGCCAATTAACACAATGTCTTCTCGATCAATCGGTGGTAAAAAATCTTTTACTAAATGACGTCTGATTTTATGAATAATTCTATCGGCATCATTTTCTATCTGATGCACTTTCACTACTTTTTCTTCCAAATTCTGAATATTTCCTGCTGAAAAAGTTTCTTTTAACACTTCAGTAGACTTAACAATATAGTCTGCTAAAGCTATAAATTCATCAAAATAATTACACTTCTCCATTTTCACAACATACCCTTTCTAAAATACATGTATCAATAAATTTGTCACCAAATAACCTAACAAACCACATCCTGGAAATGCAAATATCCATGTTAGAACCATACTTCTCGCTACATTCCAATTCACTCTTGCTAAACCTCTAGAAGCACCTACACCCATAATTGCAGTTGTCTTAACATGTGTCGTACTTAATGGAATTCCAACAAGTGAAGCTCCTAATAGGCAACAGGTACTCGCTATATCTGCGGACGCTCCTTGGTATTTTTCTAATTTTACCATCTTCATTCCTACTGTTTTAATGATTTTCTTTCCTCCAATAATGGCTCCCGCAGCAGTAAAAATTGCACAATATATCGCTAGCCATATTGGAATAGAGAATCTCTCTGTACTTCCTGTCGCAAGCATTGCTCCTAGCAAAAATACCCCCATAAATTTTTGTCCACCTTGTGCGCCATTCATAAATGACATAGAAGCTGCTCCTACTATTTGTAGTTTATGAAAAAACTTATTTGCCTTCCTTCTATCCTGATTCTTGCAAATTTTCTCAATGAATTTCGTAATAAGCAAACCAGAAGCAAAACCTAAAATATTAACAACAATTAATCCATAAATGACTTTTTGCCATTCACCAAAATTAATACCAGAAATACCTTTTCGAATGGCAATAGAAGCTCCTGTTAGGCCAGCAATTAAAGCATGTGATTCACTCGTTGGAACACCTAAAGCCCAAGCCATGATTGACCAACACACAATTGCACTCAAAGCCGCGCATAAAGCAATTAGAGCATAATGTGTATTATCCCCAAAATCAGCAATATTAAAAATTGTTTGCGCAACAGTAGTATTAATAAAAGTCATAATTAAAATACCTAAAAAATTAAAAATAACAGATATCGTTAATGCTTTATTGGGTGTTAAACATCTTGTAGAAATACAGGTTGCGATAGAATTCGGAGCATCTGTACATCCGTTTACAAACATCACACCAGTAACTAAAACTGTTATTACCCAAAAATGTGGTACCATTATTAATTTACTTAAGAAATCTAAAAATGTAATACTCATCTATTTATCCTTTGATTTTTTCTAACAATACTACTATATCTTATACGAAAAATATTTTCAAGTGTTATGGATAAGAAAGTATTTTTTATTTGTATTACTATACTTCCGCTATTTTTATTGAAAAAATATTGACTTTTGCAAAGATTTTTGGTATTATAATTATGCTGTCGATGCGGGAATAGCTCAGTTGATAGAGCGTCGCCTTGCCAAGGCGAAGGTCGCGGGTTTGAGCCCCGTTTCCCGCTCCATTTTTTTACTTTGAATATTTGAAAAGATGCTAGCATAAAATTTAATATCTTATGGCGGCTTAGCCAAGCGGTAAGGCACGAGTCTGCAAAACTCTGATGATCGGTCCGACTCCGATAGCCGCCTCCAAAACAATTAGGCATCTTTCATGTCTAATTGTATTTTTTATGAGGAATCATTATGGAAAATGAAGATTATATGGATAAAGTGAAAAATCAGATAGAGTTAGATAAATTATTGCATTCCGTAAAACCTGAAAACAGAAAACAAGTAGAATTGCTTTATCAAAAAAAGAAGGAAATTTTACAAAAAAATAGTTTCTTTGCAGATTGGCAATTAAAGCGTATCAGCAAAAAAATCAATCAATTCAAAAACAATAAAGACGTTTCTTAAAACAGAAACGTCTTTTCTTTTTAAAACTTTCTACGATTAATAACATAAGTACTACCCAAGACTTCTTTTGCTTTATGTTTTACTTGAGCACTTACTTCGCCTATTTCTAATGGAGATATCTTTTTCTTTCCTTCTACTTCCACAACACCAATAGATATCGAAACTAACGGAAATTGTTCTATCACACCTCGTCTATTGGCAACTTCGACAAAACCCCTTTCTACATCTTCTTCGGTATAGTATTCTGGAATTAATTCATCAAATTCTTTAATAATATCTTGGCATAATCTCTCATAATCATACTTACTAATAATGGCAACAAAATCGTCTCCACCAATATGTCCGACAAAATTGTCTCCCTCTGGAATTTCATGCACATATTTTACAATCGTTTTAGCAGTAAACTTAATAACCTCATCCCCGTTTGAAAAACCATAAACATCATTATAAGCCTTAAAATTATCTAAATCTAAATATACAACTGCAAATTCTTCCTTGTTTAATATTCTTTTCTTAATTTCAGCTTGAATTTGCACATTACCAGGTAATCCAGTTAAGGGGCTAACCCTTCTATTCGTTGTAACAAAATCAATCATATTCTTAATCGTAATATAAAAGTAATCATTCTCTATCGGTTTTATAAGATAATATTGCACAGAAAGTCTTAGTATTTCCATTCTATAATCATGATCTTGAACAGAAGATGTAATTAAAATTGGAGTAATACTATTATCTTCATCTGCTCTAATCTTTTGGCAAATTTCAAGCGCTGTTAGAGCTGTATTATCATCATCAATAATAATCATAGTTGGAATATTATTCAAAACAATATCTATATCATTCGATGGAGTACTGACAAAATGGTAATCTTCTTCGTTTTGAAATATCGTTTGTAATTCTTTAATTAATTGTGCCGTATCATCAATAATATATATTTCTTGTTGCATAAAAATCTCCTATTCTTTTGTTATTGACATTAATTAGTTTCTTGTGGTGTTTGCGTTTGTGTTTCTGTAGTTTCTTGTGGAGCATAGTATTCCCAAACTGGATTAAATTCTGCTGTCGTTCCATCTACACTAGTAACTGTAATTGTCATCTCATTCTTACCTTCTACAGATTGTTGTGTAAATGATAATTCTTTTGGAGCCTCTTCTCCTTCTCCTACTTCCCATTGGAATGCTTGTCCATTTAATGTGTAATAGATACTTTGAATACCATTTTCATGACTACACATAATTTGTAATACTGCTCCTGTTGCATCTAAGAATCCATAATTAATCTCTGGTTTTGTAACACCTTCTAAAACTTTTGAAGTAGTCGTAGCATTAGACATATCACTTCCATCTACCGCAATAACCACTATCGTATTCTTTCCTCTAGGAATATCTATCTCAAATTCATATTCTTTCAAACCTTCTACTTCTGGAAGCATCTTTACAGGTTCTTCTTCATTCCAAGTATAGGTTACATAAGCAATAGAAGTATCATCTATAGCAGTTACTAATAGTTTCTTGGTTTCTGTAATGGTTAATGTAATTTCTGGTTTAACCGTATCTATTCCAGTAGAAGAACTAAATGTAAAATCTTTTGTCGTTTTATTGTTCTGCTCATCTGTTACTTGAACATGTAAAACATGTTCACCATATGGAACAATAACCTCTTCTTCTATTGTTGTCTGTTTTTCACCAGCTACAACATTATCATGTCCTTGATCCCAACTGTAAATCACTTTCGAAATAGCAACAGGACTATTAATCGTTATTTTTACGTTTTCCTCTTCTTCATCTAATTCCGCCATAATCTCTGCTTGCACTTGAGGACGATTTGCCGCATTAGAATCCGCTTGTGCAGCGTTTTTCTTGTTTTTCAAGAAACTAGTTGCACCACTAAAAATTAAGGCAACAGCTAAAGTAATCATTAACAATGCGAATACTTTCACTACTTTATCTGAGACAGAAGAAACTTTTGCTCCTCCTCCTTTATAGCTATTAGCTCCATTAAATTCATTAGCATTAAACTGTTTCTTGTTTTTTTCAACTTTTTTATTTCTTCCACTGTTGTTATCGTTATTTCCACCAGTTCCAAAATCTAAAATTTGATTCATACTTCTATCACCTCATACATATTACAAAAAAATTATATCATATAGGATTTTTATTGTAAATCTAATTTTAGAAAAATTATAAAAAAGAGAATGACATGCTTTATCATTCTCTTTTCCAATTACTTTTTTAGTATTAAATTATCATTTTCACAATCAATCATCACTTTAGCATTTGGTACAATTTCTTGGTTTAAAATCAATTTCGCCATTAACGTTTCTAACTTCTTTTGCACAAATCTTTTTAATGGTCTTGCACCATACGTTCCACTATAACCATTATCTATTAAATAATTCTTTGCTTTTTCAGTTAATTCTAGCTGAATTTGTTTATCCTCTAACCTTTTATTTAAATCGGCAATTAATAAGTCTAAAATACCTCTTACTTCCTCTTTTTTCAATGGTTTATAAAATACAATTTCGTCTAAACGATTTAAAAACTCTGGTCTAAAACTGCGTTTCAACAAGTTTTCTACCTTTTCTTTTGCCTCTTCTGCAATTTCTCCATTCTCGTTAATACCTTCTAGAATAAAGTCTGAACCCAAATTAGAAGTTAATATAATAATTGTATTTTTAAAATCAACGGTTCTTCCTTGTGAATCTGTTACTCTTCCATCATCCAATATTTGAAGTAAAATATTAAAAATATCTGGATGTGCTTTTTCGATTTCATCAAATAGAATTACAGAATATGGTTTACGTCTTACTGCTTCTGTCAATTGTCCACCTTCTTCATAACCAACATATCCTGGAGGTGCGCCAATTAACCTCGATACACTAAATTTCTCCATATATTCACTCATATCAATTCGAATCATATTATGTTCATCATCGAATAGACTCTCTGCCAAACTTTTGGCAAGTTCTGTTTTTCCCACACCAGTAGGTCCTAAAAACATAAATGATCCAATTGGTCTACGAGGGTCTGCAATTCCAGCTCTTGAACGCATAATCGCTTCTGTTACTTTTTCTACTGCTTCTGATTGCCCAATGACTCTTTTGTGTAAAATTTTATCTAGATTTAAAATCTTTTCTCTTTCACCTTCCATTAATTTAGCCACTGGAATTCCTGTCCATCTAGCAATAATCTTTGTAATTTCCTCTTCTGTTACTTTATTTCTTAACAGACTTGTCTCTTTCGCTTTACTCTCTTTGCTTTCTTCTTCTTGCAATTGTTTTTGCAAATCTGGCAATTTGCCATATTTCAATTCAGCAGCTTTATTTAACTCATAATTTCTTTCTGCTTTCTCAATTTCAGCATTTACTTTTTCAATCTCTTCGCGCAATTTTTGAACAACACCAATAGAAGCCTTTTCATTTTCCCATTTTGCTTTCATACTATCAAATTTATCTTTTAATTCTGCTTTTTCTTTCTGAATATCGTTTAAACGAGATTTTGATATAGCATCAGTTTCTTTAGATAACGCTGTTTCTTCGATTTCTAATTGCATGATTTTTCTAGAAACTTCATCTAGCTCTTGTGGCATAGAATTCATTTCCATCTTAATCATAGAACAAGCTTCATCGATTAGATCGATAGCTTTATCTGGCAAAAATCTATCTGTAATATAACGATGAGATAATGTTGCTGCAGCTACTAAAGCTTGATCAGCAATTTTAACGCCATGATATACTTCGTATCTTTCTTTTAAGCCCCTTAAAATCGTAATCGTATCTTCTACCGTTGGTTCATCCACTAACACATGTTGGAATCTACGCTCTAATGCCGCATCTTTCTCAATATATTGCCTATATTCGTTTAAAGTAGTAGCACCTATACAGTGTAATTCTCCACGCGCTAACATTGGTTTCAAAAGATTTCCTGCATCCATAGATCCTTCTGTTTTTCCAGCTCCCACAATCGTATGAATTTCGTCGATAAATAAAATAATTCTTCCATCGCTTTTTTTAATTTCTTGTAAAACAGCTTTTAACCTTTCCTCGAATTCTCCTCTATATTTTGCACCAGCTACCAAAGCCCCCATATCTAAAGAGAAAATCGTACACTCTTTTAAGTTTTCTGGCACATCTCCTCTTAAGATTCTTAAGGCTAATCCTTCTGCAATAGCTGTTTTACCAACACCTGGCTCACCAATCAAACAAGGATTATTTTTCGTTTTTCTAGATAAAATTCGAATGACATTTCTAATCTCATTATCCCTTCCAATGACTGGGTCTAACTTTCCTGTTCTTGCTGCCTCCACTAAATCTTGACCATACTTAGAAAGTGCATCATACGTAGATTCTGGGTTATCTGTAGTGACTCTAACATTACCACGCACTTCTTTTAATGCTTTTAAGAATTCTTCTTTTTTAATGGCAAATGTTCTAAAAATATCATTTACCGTTTTGTTAGGTTTATCTAGCATTGCTAACATGATATGCTCTACGGAAACATAATCATCTTTCATACGATTAGCAATATTTTCTGCTTCTACTAACATTTCATCCACATCTTGCGCAACATAAATGCCATTTGCAGATCTTGCGCCGCCACTCATTTTTGCTTTGCTATCTACTTTTCTTTTTACCTCAAGCTCTAACCCCTCTACATTAATATTCATTTTCGTTAATAGTTCTTTCATTAAGCTGTCTTCTTGCTCTAATAACGCAAGCAAAATATGTTCTTGCTCTACTTGTGCATTTTGATTTTGAATCACAAGGTCTTGTGCCTTTGTAATCGTATCGATTGATTTCTGTGTAAATCTTTGTATATTCATTGTCTTTCCCCTCCTTTGTTTTCTTATAACAGTATTTATTATACACCTGTTTTTTAGCAGTGTCAATATGAGAGTGCTAAAATGGAGATTAGAAGCTAGAAATTAGAGACTAGAAATTAGAGGTTAGAGGCTAGAGATTGGAGATTTTCATTGACAAATAAAAGAAGAAAACATATAATGCACTTAGAAATTTTTATAAAGGAGAATACTATCATGATTCATTTTGAACAATTAAAAGCAACAGATCCCGAAATCTATGACGCCATTCAGAAAGAGAAAAAAAGACAACAAGATAATTTAGAGATGATTGCCAGTGAAAATTTTACCTCTGAAGCAGTTATGGAAGCTATGGGATCTTATATGACGAATAAATATGCCGAAGGATATCCAGGAAATAGATATTACGCTGGATGCCAAAATGTAGATATCGCAGAAAATATTGCAAGAGAACGTCTTAAAAAATTATTTGGTGCAGAACATGCTAATGTACAACCTCATAGTGGCGCTCAAGCCAATGAAGCTGTTTATGTCGCTTGCCTAGAACCAGGAGATAAAGTTTTAACCATGACTTTAAATTCTGGTGGACATATTTCTCATATGTCACAAGCAACCGCTCAAAGTAGATTTTATGAACCAATTTATTATGATGTCAATCCTAAAACTTATACTATTGATTATGATGAAGTAGAAAAACTAGCTCTAGAACATAAACCAAAATTAATTATTACAGGTGCTAGCGCTTATCCTAGAATCATTGATTTTAAAAGATTTCGTGAAATTGCCGATAAAGCTGGAAGTCTTCTAATGGTAGATATGGCACATATCGCTGGTTTAGTAGCTGCTGGTGTACATCCTAGTCCGGTACCTTATGCAGACTTTGTAACAAGTACCACTCATAAAACGTTAAGAGGTCCTAGAGGTGGCATTATTCTTTGCAAAGCAGAATGGGCTAAGAAAATTGATTTAGCCGTATTCCCTAGAACACAGGGTGGTCCGCTAGAACATGTTATTGCCGCCAAAGCAGTCGCTTTTAAAGAAGCATTAGAACCTGCTTTCAAAGAATATCAAAAACAAGTAGTGAAAAATGCAGCTGCTTTAGCAAATCGATTAATTCAAAATGGTTTCAACGTGTTAACAGGAGGAACGGATAATCACTTGGTTTTATTAGATTTAAGGAACAAAAAAATAACTGGTCTAGAGTTAGAACAAAGATTAGACTCTGTAAGAATTACAGCCAACAAAAACGCTGTTCCATTTGATACAGAAAACAAAAAAGTGACTTCTGGTGTGAGACTTGGAACACCGGCATTAACCACACGTGGCATGAAGGAAAAGGAAATGGAAAAAATTGCTGATTTAATCAACTTATGTGCTGAACCAGATTTTGAATCTCAAAAATCATATATTCTAAAAGAAATTGAAACTTTAACAAAGGAATTTCCTTTATATAACGATTAAGTACATTTAAAAAGCATGATAGATATTCTCTATCATGCTTCTTTTTATTTTAAAATTCATTCATAATTTTCTCATAATCTTCACGTCCGAAATCTCTTGCTCCAACCACTTCTTTGTTATTTACCATGTTTTCAAATTCATCAATTGTCACCCATTTTGCTTCTACTGCTTCCCCATCTGGAAAAGTTAAGGCTTTCACATCCACATCTTTTCGAAACAACCATAAATCTTTAAAATCAGCTGGAGGATCGTCTCTTCTAACCGTTTTATATAGTTTTCCCTCATTCTCTTCAAATTGAATTCCTAATTCTTCTTTCACTTCTCGTATCATACCTTCAATACTTGTTTCTCCCACTGTTATAGAACCACCACTCATTTCCCACATTAATCCGTGTGGTTTATAATCTGCTCTTTTGCTTAATAATATTTGCCCTACAGAATTAATAATAATCGCATTGACTACAATATGATATTCGCCTTGTCCTAATTTGCATCCTAATCTAGGTGTCGTTTTCCCGGTTTTCTTTTTTTGAATGTCATAAATATCCCAAAATTCCATACCTCTAGCCTCCTTTTCTTTTTATTTATCGTTATCATTATATCATCAAATACGAATTATGAAAAGTAAAAATGACACTTTTCTATATTTTTCATGAAAAAGTGTCATTTTATCTTATCTCATAAATTCATCTGCATTTAAGCTGTCCAAATCTTTATCTGTTTTGGAATCAATCATTTCATTAATTCTATTTTTTACAATTTCTTCATATTGTTCGCGCGTAACGAAGCCTAATCCTCCACCTGTTTTACTGTCAACAAAACCAACATTGTAAGTAACATAGTTAGGGTATTCTGCTAAAATCTCTGTTAAGCTCTTACCTTCGACCCTTACTACTTTCCATCCTTCCGGCAAAACAATATTGATATGGCTAATTTTATAATCAGGATGTGTTGCAAAATGTCCAACTTTTCCTGTTCCACTAGGACTTTCCGAATAGGTTTGATCCATTAAGATATCCCCAATTTGAGGTGTTTCTCCTATGATTAAAGCATCTTGGTATGTTTGAAATGCTTCTTGTTTAAATCTTTCTAGTTTTTCTTCCCTTGTTTCTATATTTGCTTCTATTTCTGGTCCTTCCGTATTTTCCTCTACGGATGGATTCTCTATGATAGGATTTCTAATTTCTGGCGCAGGTGCAGGCGTTATTTCTGGCGTAGATACAGGTGTTACTTCCGGTGTAGGCACTGGTGTTGCTTCTGGCGTAGGCGCTGGCGTTACTTCTGGCATAGCTGTAGGAGTTACTTTTGACGAATTATTTATATCCGCACTTGCTACAATTCCATTATAATTACTTCTATTATCAAAATCCCATCTACCGCTATGAGCGCTAATTACGATAACTCCCATCGCAAGTAAAGAAACTGCCCCTACCACCACTCTTCTTCTCATGTCTCTAGGCATTGGTTTAAACTTTTTACTTCTAATAGAATCACTTGCATTGCGAATTTTTCTTTTCCAATATCGTATTTCCGCTTGCACCCTTCTATGAATTCTTCCTGAAGCAGAATTCTTCAAAGTTTTTGCCTTATTTTCTTCTTTAGAAATATGCTTTTTATTTTTAATAGCGTCTTCTTTATTCTTGATTTCTCTTTCCCAATGTTCTACTTTTTCAGTACTACTAGATTCTATTACAATTTCTTCTATTTTTTTACTTTCTTCTGCTGCTTTTGCTGCTTCTTTAGCTAATGACTCACGTATACGTTTTTGTACTTCCGGATCCTTAAATATATTGGTTTCTGATTTCTTTGCCTCTTCAGCTTTTCTTGCCTCTTCTGCTTTTCTTGCTTCCTCTTCTTGGCGAGCTTGAGCTTGCGCTATTCTTTCTGCAGCTTGTCTTTGCTTTTCTTCTTTTTCTGCTATCAATCTCATTTGCGTATGATAATGTGAATTTTGTTCTTTTCTTTCTTTTCTTGCTATACTTTCTCTTTGTCTCTTTGTTGGGGAAAGTCTCTCACCAGTATGGTTTCTAACTCTTTGCTTTTTATTCCCTTTATACTTCTTGCTTTTTTTATTTTCTTCTACTTTAGGCTTTATTAAAGTTTTTTTCTCTTCTTCATCTAATACTTTACGTATACGTTTTTGTACTTCCACATCTTTTAATACATTTTCTTTTGTCTTTTTCTCTTCTTTTGCCAATGCTTCGCGTAGATTTCTTTGGACTTCCGCTTCATATAACGCATTTTCTTGTGCTCTTCTTGCTTCCTCTTTTTCTAATGTTTCACGCATGCGTCTTTGTACTTCTGCATCTTTTAATACATTTTCCTCTTCTGTCTTTGTCTCTAACGCTTCTAAGGCTTCTAAAACAGCTTGTTTTAATTTCTGATCTTCTAAAGCTCTTCTTTCTGCAGCTTCTTTTGCTTTCCTATTCTCTTCAGCTCTTCTTGCTTCTTCAGCTCTTTTAATTTCTTCTTCTTTTCTAGCTTTTTCCGCTCTTTGTCTTGCTTCATCTTTTTCTAAAGTCTCGCGTATACGTCTTTTTACCGTTTCGTTATTTAATGATCTTTCCAAGTTTATTAATACAGAACGAATACGTTCTAATTGTTCTTTATCTTCTAATTTCTCGGCTAATACTTTTTCTTCTTCTAATTCTTCAAAAACTCTTTCAATATGTGCTAATACTTCTTTATCTTTTAGCACTTCGCCTTTTTTCTTTTCTTCTTCTATTTCTTCGAATATTTCATTAATATGCTTCATCCAAGCATCTTCATCTTCTTTTTGGATATCTTGTACAAATTGATTTATCTCATCCAAATAGTAATCTTGTTTCAATACTAAAGAATTTTGAACCTTTACGCCTAAAAGTTTTTTCTGAATTTTAGCAAAATGAATACCTCTTCTTTTATCTGCAAAAGATAATGGTTTATCTGTATGAAATATACCGACATTATAAACAATATCTATACCATTACCTAAAAGTTCTGAACTTCTAATTCTTCTAGCTTGTTCTTCTATCGCTCTATCCGGAATACCTGGTCTTTCTATCCATTCCAAATCTTGTGTAACCGTTCTTAAATAATCTGTTGCATAAGTTGTTTCTTCTATTGCATCCCAGTCTTCTAAAGCTTTATATATTAAGGGATCTACTTTGCGAATATAACTTCCAGAATATTTAAAGTAAGGATTACTCTTCTTCATTTCTTTCAACTTAAGTCGCATTTCTTTCCTACTCGTGCGAATCATTTTTCTACTAAAGTAATTACAGAATTTTCCCTCTTTATCTATTCCTTTTATAGGCTCTTTCAAAGAAAATACTTCTCCTTTGTGCAAACCTATTACTTCACAAGTTCCTTTTTTATAATCGACGACAATTTTTACATTCTTTTTTTCCAATGTAAAGCCCTCCATTACAGTTTACATAAATTATATTATACTATATTTTTCGCCATAAATCAAGTCATTTTTTGCTTCTTTCGCCATTTTATTCACTAATTCCAACATATTTTCATATTATTTATCAAGAATGGAGGTAAAAATGGAAACTTTAAAATTAAATTCGCAAGGTCCTCTTGTAGAATTGTTGCAAAGTACTCTCAAAAAAATTGGTTTTTTCTCTTCTACTATCGACGGCATTTTTGGTAATTTAACAAAAACTTCTGTACAAAATTTTCAAAAAGAATTTGGATTAAATTCAGACGGAATTGTTGGTTCTCTTACCTGGGATGCACTTACGCCATACATGAATGGCTATACCAATTACAAAATTCAAGCTGGAGATACTTTATGGAATCTTGCTAACCAGTTTTCAACTACTGTTAACGCAATTCTCACTGCCAATCCTTCCTTAAACAGTAGCAATTT
>Ga0310690_10006655_pt1 | contig 15106 bp, 14 predicted proteins | sample AusTroGonzalo_MG_2_FD_207661 | JGI IMG/M metagenome (GOLD analysis project Ga0310690, IMG submission 207661) | Bovine rumen microbial communities from tropical cattle in Woodstock, Queensland, Australia - Gonzalo_04 (v2) (version 2) | ecosystem: Host-associated > Mammals > Digestive system >...
ACCCTGCTTTTTACAAGAAGTTCTCTCAACTTATTCGAGAGGCCATCGAGGCATACGAACAAGGACGTCTGAGCGATAATGAGTACTTGGAAAAGATGCAACGATACAAGGAAGATGTGCTGAACCATACAGACAGCGAATTGCCTGCGGAACTGGAACATAACAATGCTGCCAAAGCCTATTATGGCATCGCATTAGAAACTTACAAGCGGCTGTTTCCTGAGCAACCAATCAAAGAAATGGCCCTTGCCACAACAAAAGCGTTTGATCAGATTATCCGCAAGACGGTAATTGTAGATGATGCTGTTTTGGTGGATTGGCAATCGAAGAGTGACACTATCGGCAGAATGAAAATTGAGTTGGAAGACGAATTGATTGACAATATCAAACGCAAGTATGGGGTGGATTTCTCATTCGATGATATGGATATAATCATTGACGGTTGCGTTGATGTAGCAAAGATATGGATCAAATAATAAGAGACAGCATACAATACGGAGCAACCACCATAGATTATAACATAGAATATGCACAGAGGAAGACACTGAATATCTGTGTCAATCCTGACGGCTCTGTTTATCTTAAAGCTCCTGTTGGTGCGACGTTGGAATCCATCAAGCAAAAAGTTCACAAACGGGCAAACTGGATTCTTCGACAAAAGCGGTTTTTTGAATCCTTTGGCACTCCTACGACCAAACGCCAGTATATTAGTGGAGAGTCACATCTCTATTTAGGACGCCAATATATGCTGAGAGTGAAAGAAAGTAACGTCAATGCTGTTCACTATCAGAACAATATTATCGAGATAGAGTGCCGCCACAAGAAAGATGCTGGTGTACTATTACAGACTTGGTATCGACAACGGGCAAACATCAAATTCTTGGAATATGCAAAGCCTATTATTGAACAGTTTTCCGTCTATGGTGTGAAACCTAAAAGCATTACTATCAAGAAAATGGACAAACGCTGGGGATATTGCACTACAGATGGAAACATATCTTTAAACCCACGGCTTATCTGTGCTCCAAGATGTTGCATCGAATATGTGATTACTCATGAGTTATGTCATCTTATTCATAGGAATCATACCAAAGAGTTTTATGCTCTTCTAACTAAGGAAATGCCTCATTGGGAGAAATGGAAAAACAAGTTAGAAAGAATGATGATGTAAACATCCCCTGCACAGGTCGGAAAAATATGCCTGAGATTCGGTTCATAACTATGCAGGGGTTGCAAAAGTATGCCTGTGATTCGGTTTGCTTTTTTGCAAGGGCTGCAAAATTCTCCCCAGATTCGAGGCAGACCGTTGCAGGGGTTGCAAAACCTTGTCCGAGATTCAGTTCAGATCTTTGCAAGGTATGCAATGAGGCAAACCGAATTCGGTTCAGACTTTTGCAGGGTATGCAATGAAGCAAACCGGATTCGGTTCAGACCTTTGCAGGGGTTGCAACATCTTCCCAGGTGTTAGAATTAATAGTTGCAATTGCTAGGATTAAATGTAGCTATTTGGGGATTAACCTCACTCAGTTAGCAAGAATGCTTTTGTAGAAAGGGATTGCGGCAAGTGAGATTGGATGCATTAACCTCACCTCAACCTCATTTATACCTCACTTGAACCTCATCCTATATGATGGGGCGAATGATAATTTACAGAAATTGAAATGTTAAAATGCGAAATTTTTGGTTGAAAAACTTGTAACCGCAAAATAAGTGTTGTACCTTTGCAAAATAATTGCAAATAATGGAAACACGAATCAAGAAAAAGGAACTATAACACATAACTTAAAAATCTTTTTATGGAACAAAATCTTCTTATCAACGGAGAGACTCTCGAAGCCTCTCAGCAGGGAATGCTTGCTATTGAGTTGTACCTTGTTAATCATTATCTATTCCGCCGAAATGTGCTGAACGGCAAGGTGGAGTTCTTGGACAAGCCAGGCGGCAGAACCGAGCATACTGGGAAATCTGCGGAGGAACACGAGCCTCAGTGGAAGGCATTGACACAAACTGCTCTTAACAGTATCATCATCCGTGCCAAACGTGACAATGTCAGCGAGAATGGCTCACCGAGGTCGGACATCGTGGAGTATGTAAACTCGGACGAGATAGACATCTTTGATCCTATTGCCTACTATCTGGAGCACCTGCCACAGTGGGACGGGGAGAATCATGTGGCAAGGCTTTTCAATCGTCTGCCTGGGGTGGATTCAGAACTTCAGGGATATCTGGCCACCTGGTTCCGTTCAGCGGTGGCTCATTGGCTCCAGATGGATACGATTCACGGCAACGAATGTGTACCAACGCTGATAGGTGCTCAGGGTTGTGGCAAGACTACGTTTATTGTGCGATTGCTGCCTCCACATCTGCGTGAGTATTATCTGGATCACCTGAACCTATCAAACAAATTCGACAAGGAGATGGCACTGACAAACAACTTGCTGGTGAACCTCGATGAGTTGGACGCTATCCGTCCCAGTCAGCATGCGGCTCTAAAACAGACGCTCTCAAAGAACAGAGTGAACGGACGGCCTATCTTTGGTGCTTCGCAGGAAGATCGTCCTCGCTATGCCTCGTTTGTGGCCACGACGAACAATCCGCATCCGCTGACGGATGTCACTGGCTCGCGTCGTTACATCTGCCTGACGATTCCTGAGGGTAAGTATATTGACAATACGGGTGAGATCGACTACGATCAATTGTATGCTCAGGTGCTCTATGAACTGACGGTGCAAAAATCGCCCTATTGGTTCAATAACGATGAGGTGGCGCGTATCCAGCAGTTGAACCAGAACTATCTGGAGCAGAAGGATATTGCAGACATCATCCGCATCTGTTTCCGCAAGCCAGAGCCTGGTGAGTTGCCACAGTCGATGAATTGTGAACGGTTGCTACAGATTATTACTAAGGAGTACCCATCAGTAAGGGCTACTCACGGCACGAAGGTCTATTTGGGCAAAGCCATGCGGACACTTGGTTTCGAGAGTTCGGATTGTGGTCATGTGGCGCATTACAAAGTAATTCCACTAAAGGCTGCGTAAGCAGGCTCGAACGAAGTTCAAGACGGCATGAGGATGGAGTGAGGTTTGAGTGAGGTAAAATCACCCAACCTCACTCGCCTCTAACCCTTTAATAAAGGGTTTTCAGAGATATAAGTGAGGTTAACCCCATCAGAACAAAACCTTACTTCTTTTCCAGCCATTTACGCAAGAGATAGTCATTGATCTTGTAAGTGACATTACGTCTTTTGTCTCCAACTCTACTGATGATTCCCTGTTTCTCCAACCTGAACAGACCAGAAGCAGTATTTGCGGCTGTCAGGCCAGACAGGTGTTGTACTTCTGCAGAAGATGCAGTTTTTCCAGCTTGTGCTAAACCATAGAGTGTACGCTGAAGCATACCAGACAAACCGCTAAATAACAATCTGAAATATCGGTCATTCTGAGCGATTACTGACTGTATGGCCACGTCAACGCTGTTACAATTTTGCAATGCTGTTGCCAAAGAACAAATATAGTTGAGGTTGTCTTCGAGTTTCGGCATTACGTCCAAGAAGGTTTTGTCATTCTTCACTGCCTCATATTCCTTCTTTGGCATGATGTCTGCCAAATCCTCATATTCCAACTCAATAAATTGCAATTTTGTTATATGCAATTTTGCAATTTATAACACTTTTCCATGTAATTATGGGTAATGCATGTACTTATTTTCAAATTTGAAATATTCAAACGGACAAATAAATAGAACTTCGCCCCACGCCAAACCTATTGCTTTTGTTGTCATCGTTACCCTTGTGGAAAAGAATTATATGTATTGGCTCAAGGTTCCTGTCGCCCGTCTTTCCAGCAGATTGTCATAAAGAATCTGCTGAGCTTTGATTCTATAAGGAAGGCTGTCATAGTTTCTGCTAGTGCAGTATGTGAGCATATCAGCTCATACTTTTGCACTTATCCAACAGCTTTTCATAGGTGTTCTCCTATCACTATATTATCTTATTCTTTTCGTTCTTTCTGCACGCACAGACGGTGACCTAAGTCGTGGCAATGGCAGGCAGAGATGACCTGCTGGATAACATCGTCCATCTTGGGAACAGAGGCAACATAGTACGTGGGATAGTCAGGACAGAGCACCACGAGGTTCATGGCCTTGATACGGATGCCATAGTTGGTTTCCAGCATGTAGCAGTAGAGGTTCTGTTGGAGGCAATAATGATAGAATGCCGTATCAGGCAGGGTGATGCCATTGATGCCTGTCCTGCCAGCGAATGCCTCTACGATAGGCTGCCCCTGGGGATTCACTACCTTACCGCTTCGCTTCCAGTCGTAGATGGTAAACTCGCCATCGGCCTCTTGACAGATCATATCGATGGTACCTGCAATGTTCAGTTCCTTGTCGAAAACAGGCCACTCCTGACGATAGGGATGTATCTGGTAGTCCTCGACGAAATGGAGGAAGTGCTGTTTCTCTTTTTCCACGTTGACATGTTCGACAATGCCTGCATACTCGAAGGGATAGTCGGTCTCGAAGGATCCATCGCGGAAATAATTCTCCGTCTGTTCATGTACGAACGTCCCTACCTCGCATGCCATCTTGCCATTCCTTTCCCATGCTGTCAGTGATTCTTCGATGGGAATACCATAGCGCTCCCATCGCCGTCTGGCTGCTGCCTGTGCATCGAATTGTTCGAAGAAATAGGCTATCAGAGAACTGACGGGCAGGAGTCGTGTCTGGCCTTTATAAGTATAGATATGTCCTTCGGGCTCGAAGTCGATGTACTGGTCCTGTTCGTACTTCCCTGCATCGGTGAAGGACTGCATTTTCTCTTGAGTGGTCATGTAATTTTGCTTTTTTGTTTGCAAAAATACAAAATAATTGATAATTGATAATTGATAATTGAGATTATTTCATAATTTTGCAGCAGAAATGCTAAAAAACGGAAAATGAAAGAACAATATCTCGCGGACAAGAACCGCTACGACAATGGAATGGAATATGAGCGTTGTGGACGCTCGGGTGTGTTGTTGCCTAAGGTGAGCCTCGGCTTCTGGCATAACTTCGGAAGCGTGGATCCTTATGAGCGGAGCCGTGAGATCACGCATTTTGCCTTCGATCATGGCATCACCCATTTTGACTTGGCCAACAACTACGGTCCCGTCTATGGTTCTGCCGAAGAGACACTGGGGCGACTGATGGACGAGGATTTCCGACCCTATCGCGATGAACTCTTCATCTCCTCGAAGGCGGGCTACGACATGTGGCCTGGGCCTTACGGCGACTGGGGCAGCAGGAAATATCTGATGGCAAGTCTCGACCAGAGTCTGAAGCGGATGAAGTTAGACTATGTGGATCTCTTCTACAGTCATCGCTATGATCCCAACACACCGTTGGAAGAGACGTTGCAGGCACTTGTCGATATCGTCCGACAGGGAAAGGCTCTCTATGTGGGCATCTCCAACTGGCCCCTTGAGCCGTTGAAATTCGGCTACGACTATCTAAAAGAACGCGACGTACCGCTTCTGATCTATCAGGGACGACTCAATATGCTCGACCGCAAACCACAGGACGAGGGTATCCTCGACTTTTGTGCAGAGAAGGGCGTGGGCTTCATCGCCTTCTCACCCTTGGCACAGGGCTTGTTGACAGACCGCTATCTCAACGGCATCCCGGAAGACAGCAGAATGGCTAAGGAAAAGTTCCTAAAGAAAGAGATGCTGACCCCGCAACTCTTAGAGAAACTGAGAAACTATAATGAGGTGGCAGAAAGTCGTGGTGAGACACTCGCGGAGATGGCTCTCGCCTGGATCCTTAACCAGAAGGGTGTCACCTCGGTACTCGTAGGTGCCAGCAGCACCGCTCAGTTGGAGAAGAACCTCCGTTGCGTCACCGCTGCGCCCTTCGACGAGGAACTATAAAACTACTCCATCGGGAAGAGACCGTAGAGTTTGGCGTCAATCATATCCGTCACCTGCTTCAGGTGGTCGGGATTATCGCCAAACTTACAGGTGTCGCCATCGACAATAATCAACTGGCCCTTATAAGTGGATATCCAATCCTCGTAGCGCTTCTCCAGACCTTGCAGATAGTCAAGACGCATGGTCTGCTCGTAGTCGCGCCCACGTTTCTGTATCTGTTCCACTAATGTAGGGATGCTGGCACGGATATAGATCATCAGGTCGGGCAGACGAACCAGCGACATCATCAGTTGGAAGAGATCGGTATAGTTGTCGAAGTCGCGATCGCTCATCATGCCCTGTCCGTGAAGGTTAGGGGCAAAGATGCAGGCATCCTCGAAGATGGTACGATCCTGGATGATGGTTTCCTTCGACTTGGAAATCTCCACCACTTCCTTGAAACGTTTATTGAGGAAGTAGATCTGGAGATTGAACGACCAACGGGGCATGTCGGCATAGAAGTCAGCCAGATAGGGATTGTTGTCAACGGGTTCGAAACGTGGTGTCCAACCATAACGGTGAGCCAAAAGACGAGTCAGCGTTGTCTTGCCGCTGCCGATGTTTCCTGCTACTGCGATGTGCATACTTCTTGAAGTTGAAAGATGAGAATTAAGGATTATCTGGGAAGAGGCCGAAGAGGGTGGCGTCGATACGATCGACGATGGATGCAAAGTCCTTCGGATTATTCTTGAAGTCGAGAGCGTCCTTATCAACCACCATCACCCGTCCGCGATACTGTTGGAAGATGAAGTCGTTGTAACGACGATTAAGGTTCTGCAGATACTCCAGTTGGATGGTCTGCTCATAACTGCGTCCGCGTTTCTGGATATTGCCAACGAGATGAGGCACAGAGGCCTGCAAGTAGATCATCAGGTCAGGCACCCTTACCAGTTCCATCATCTGCTCGAAGAGTTCCATATAGGTACGATAGTCGCGTTCAGAGAGATTGCCCATCTCATAGTTGTTAGCCATGAACACATAGACACCCTCGTAAATCGTGCGGTCCTGGATGATGTCATGGTCAGCCTCAGCAATGGCTATCAGGTCGCGGAAACGCTCTTTCAGGAAATAGACCTCCATGTTGAACGACCAACGGTGGATGTCGCGGTAGTAGTCCTCGAGATAGGGATTATGTTCTACAGCCTCATAACGAGCCTCCCATCCATAGTGCTTGGCAAGCAACTGTGTCAGGGTTGATTTCCCACTACCGATATTTCCTGCTATGGCGATGTGCATATTAATTGATCTTCGAGGTCATAGGACTGCGGACACCTTTGTAACTTCTGAGGAAGGCTTTGGCAGAGCCGAAACTGAGGAACATGTCGAGACGCACAGGGATGTGGTTCTGGTCATCGGTGATATAGAAGCGAATGAGTTCATGGGTCTTGCCATCCTCCCGCTCATAGAATGAGAACACCAGGCAACGGAACTTCTCCTTCGAACCGTTCATCTTGAAATTCTCCTTACCCCGATACTCCAACCAGGAGTTTGTCAGATGGCGGGCATCGCTGATAGGCATTGGAATGGTCTGACGCTTCTTCAGATTTGAGCCATCGAAATTACGGGCACGGAGGAAGATCGACATCATATCGTAGATACAACTCTTATAGGTGCTGGTCTTCCAGTGCTGTTCGCCATCAGCATCGATACGGTGCTTCTTCAACTGGCAATTGCCACCAGGATAGGAGTACCAGATCTCATCGACATAATATCTGTCGCCTTCACGGGCTCCCTTGCGGAAATAGAGAGGCGAGAGGTCCGGGTTGCAGTAGGAGAGCAATGTATCTCGCATCATAAAATACTTATCGAGTTTGTTGTTGCCTCGGGTAATAAGATACGACTTCCAGGCATCCTTACCCTCGAACTTCGTCATCTTGGTATCCATCGAAGCCGAGCCCACCTTCACCCAGATAAACTGCCAGTTGAAATAGAGATCATAATCAAGTTCCTCACCACTCTTAAAGGCGGTATTGTCTATGCCGCACTGAGCCATAGAGGTGAGTAGTGAGAAGTGAAAAGTGAAAAGTATAAATAAAATCCGTTTCATCATCATTCTATTTTCCTAAATTGATTCCTTTGCTTTTAAGATATTCTATACCGAGTTGCTTAGCACGTTCAACATTGCGGTTCTTGAGTTGCTTGGCCTTCTCGGGCTTCTGTTTCGTGATGGCCTGCGGTTTCTGTTCGAAACGGGGCTTGGCCGTCAGGTTCCATGACTCCGTGACATCCCACTTCGCCTTGCATTCTATCTCCTTCGGATAATAATAGACGGCCTCTGGCTGACAATCAGCATCATAGTCGCCTGTGTCCCATACACCATTGCCATTGGTATCAATAATGGCCCGGAAATAGTATTTACCCGGACTGATATATTTTATCTTTGCCTTGCCATCCTGTACCCTCACCTCCTTGATCATCGCATCATTACTACCCAGCATCTGCACGATAATCGTAGAATCGGCAGCATCTGTGCCACTGATATTGAACACCAACGTACTATAGTCATCTAATGATCTCACCTTGATGCCCTGTTTGATGGGCTTCGACGCATTCCCGTAGATATCCACGAAGGCGGCGGAGTCGATCTCGAAACTATATTCCACATCAGGTCGCCAGTCTGCTATTATCTCGTATTGTCGAACCGTGTTCTCTATCGGTTGGAAGACACACTCCGCTTTATACCACAACGTGTCTATCTTGGAATAGAGATGCACCGCCGACGTGTCGCAATGTGCGAGTGGTGCCGGCATCTCTATGGTTGTCTTTTTATCTGGGTCGAGCGACGAAGGAATATTTAACTTCGGCTCTAATGGCAACACAGGATAGATGGAGTCATATCTGTCCCCACGCTTCTTTTTCTTCTCCTGCTCCTTCAGCCATTTCTCTATCTCCTGTTGCTTTTCCTTCAGACGTTTCTCGTAAGGCACCTTTGCCAGAATCTCTACGGCAGAGTCAGTATGCAGGACAAGGTTACCCAGCGTGTCCGTCATCCGGTACGAGAGATTCATCAGCAACGTGTCCTGATTGACGAGCATCGTGTCGCGCAACCAATAGTGGATGGTGTCGCGCCTCTCGTTGGGTTCGATGATGAAGGCACTGTCTGCATTGAAGTTCAGGCCTTTGATCTCTGGCAACAGCGAATCACCATAGGTAAAATACATCGAAAACTTATTCGGCTCCATGCGTTCCGTCTTCAGCAGCGTACGGTCTGTCTGCGTATGGGTGAAAGCCATCAGCGTGATGTCATCCGGCAGGAAATGGGTATAAGGCACCCGCAACAGTGCATCGATATGTAGTGAGTCACGCCAGACGGTATCCACACGGGTATCTGGCTTTGACGAGGGCTCGAAGGTGTCGTGACTGAACGCAATCATCTCACTCCTCTGCGTAAAATGGAAATCACCGTCGGCCTCCTGAAGGGCATAGACCCTATAGGTGCCTGGGGCAATACCTTTCACCACGAAGTGGCCTCGGCTGTCAGTACGCGAGACACGCAGCATCGGCTTCGTCTTGAAGGCAGAATCCGCCAAGTCATCATAGAGTCCCACCTGGATGCCTTTGATGGGTTCCAGATTGCTGGCATCGAGCACATAGCCCGACACCTCGAAAGTATCTATCCTCTCGCCTGTAGAGAAACTATAGGTATAATTGCCCATCGGGTTACCCTCGTTGTTGTCGCTGATGGCATCACTGAAGTCGATGGTATAGGTGGTGTTCTCTTTCAGGGTATCCTGCAACTCCACCACAATCTTCTTACCCGCTGCCTTAATCTCTGGCATTTCCAACTGCGGGGGCGAGACGATGACCTTGTTTGTCGCATCCTCTAATTTGATGTATTCGTCGAAATAGATGTTAATCTTCTTCGACTTGACATTCGTTGCCTTATCCTCTGGATCGGCTCCTATCACCTTTGGCGGATCATCGTCGTACCAGCCGCCATCGGGAGAACCCATACGGGCACAAGAGAGAAAAATGAAGAAATGAAAGAATGAAAGAATGAAAAAAGCCTTGTACAAGGAATTACCCTTGCACACCTTTCCATCCTTGAAGAGCATTTGATATTTCTTTCTAATCATTCTCATTTTTTCATTTCTTCATTCTTTCATTATTCAACCCAAGCAACTGCTCTATTGTGTCGCGACTGTTGCTCAGGCGAGGCACCTTGTGCTGACCACCCAACTTTCCGCGCAACTTCAGCCAGTCGTTGAAAAGGTTGGGGCGTGCCACGATAATCTCAAGAGGCTGCAAGGTGATATTCTTATAGCGCTTGGCTTCGTAGTCGCTGTTGATCTGTTGCAGACGGGTATCGAGCAATTGCGCGAACTGTTGCAGATCCTGAGGCGGCTTGGCAAATTCAATGAGCCATTGGTGGCGGCACTTCGCATTCTGATCCATAAAGACTGGGGCTGCTGTGTATTCCGAGACCTCGGCTCCTGTCTGTTCGCAAGCGTATGCCAAGCCCTGCTCGGCATTATCCACAATCAGTTCTTCACCAAAGGCATTGATGAAATGCTTCGTGCGACCCGAGATAATGAACTTATAGGGATTGGTCGAGGTGAACTGGATGGTGTCACCTATCTCATAGCGCCACAATCCGCAACAGGTGGAGATGACCATCGCGTAGTTCTTGCCTGTCTCCACTGCCCAGAGGGGTACAGGATCGCCGCCATCCATGGGGATAAACTCATAGAACACATCGTAGTCGAGCATCAGGAGCATCGACTTGTCTGTCGGATCGTTCTGGAGTCCGAAGAAACCCTCGCTGGCGTTATAGGTCTCCATATAGTGCATATTGGGCGAGGTGATGAGTTGTTCATATTGCTTGCGATAGGGCGTGAACGCCACACCACCGTGGAAGAACATCTCGATGTTGGGCCATACCTCTTCCAGATGTGTCTTACCTGTGATCTCCATCATCCGTGTCAGCACGGAGAGCATCCAAGAGGGTACGCCAGAGATATTCGTCACGTTCTTGTTCATCGCCTCGCGGGCTATCTTGTCGCGTTTGATCTCAAAGTCAGATATCAGTGCCGTCTTCTTCTTTGGCACACGGACGAGGTTGGCCAACGGGTTGATGTTCTCAATGAGGATAGCACTAAGATCGCCTACCAAGGAGTCCTTCACATTATAGTTGGGCGCATGACTGCCTCCAAGAATCAGGGAGCGTCCGTCGAAGAGACGTGACTTAGGATTGTTCTGCAGATACATCGCCACAGCATCGAAGCCACCTTGGTAGTGCATCCGCTTCAGCCCCTCCCGACTGACAGGAATAAACTTCGACTTATCATTCGTCGTACCACTCGACTTTGCATACCACTTCACACGACCTGGCCAGAGGACATCTGCCTCACCGTGACGCATACGGTCGATGAAACCCTTCAGTTCCTCGTAGGTATTGATGGGGATATGGCGCACGAAATCCTCATAGCCTTTCATCCCTGCGAAAGCGTGGTTTCGTCCGTATTCCGTATCTTTGGCCTCAACAATCAGACGACTGAGAACGGCCCTCTGTAGAGCCTCTCCCCCACTCTGATGCTTTTCCAACTCGCGTTGGCGCGACTCAAAGACTTTCCTGACTATACTGGTTATACTCATTTCCTTTGCACACTTTCAGCATGCAAAGGTACGCAAATCCCCCGTAACGGGGGAAAAAATTACGTTTTTTTTATTTAATAAGGTATAATAAGCCAAAAAACACATTTTACTTTTCCTTTGGCTTCAAATAGATGTGAATCTGCTTATCCGTCTCGTCTGGCAGAAGTGTCAGTTCACCATAAGCAGGTTCATAGCCATCGGCTTCAACTTTGATTTTGTAGTAGTCACGACGCAGAACGGAACAGAAGTAGCGATACTCTTCTTTCCCTTTTACGACGGGAAAGACAAGTGGCTCTGTTGTATCCACAACCTGTCCGTCTTTATCCTCCGTCACAATCTTTGCTGTGTTCAGAAACTTATCCGTAGCCTCATCGTGAATCCATACGCCAAGAACCACTTTCATTTTGGCAACTTCTGCTCTCAATTCTTCCTCAGACATCCAACTCCATTTTCCCCAACTCCCAACATAGATGCCAGGCTCCTCACTGGTGGCTCGAACAAGATAGGTGATGCTGTCTTCATGAGCGACACCTATGACCTCAGAGAGACCATTAGAGAAAGTATGACAGGCATAGTGGTATGCACAACTGTCGAAAGCCTGGTCTGTGTTGTAGAAAGTGCCATAGACTGTACCTTGTTCCTTGCCAACCATCTCCATATTGTTGTGGAATCCAGAAAATAGTCTGGAGTTTTTGTCATCAAAGCGAATCAGTTCTTCCTTAATCCGCGTGCCGACTTCGGGAGCCGGACTTGACACAAAACAGTTCATTTGCTTTTCTCTGCCACTATATATACTGAACCTTATTTTGACCTGCACATTGATGTTCTCAGTGATGCAATAGAGATAGAAGTCGTCACGGAGTCTGCGCCACAGCGACAATTCCTCATCGGCTGTCGTGCTACTGACAGCAGCAGTACGGGAGGGTTTCTTCAATTGTTCATTATGGCTCTGCCTGAACACAAGCAGGTTGCGGTCGTATTTCAGAAAAACATAGGCAGAGGTGTCTCTCCCCTCAGGCTTCAACTTCACAATATAGCGACCTCGTAGCGAATTGCCGTCATCGATTTGCTCGCTGTACTGCTGTAGATACGGGAACTGAGACAGTTCACTGATAATTTGCGAAGTAACCCGTCGCAGTTTATCATCATCGCCACTGACTGGAGCCGCTATCTGGTTGGAAAGTGAAGTCCAACCTTTTCTTCCACCGTACTCACGAGAGATGTAACTGAGCAGACTATCTGCACATATCCTGTAACGGGGTTTCAGTTGCTCCTCCTCTTCTCTGTCTTTCTTGAGCATTTCATCAATCATACTGTCCGTCTGAATCTTGTAGTTCTGCGCCGAGGCTGGGGTTAGCATCAGCAGGCCGAGGGTTAATATGGAAAATAATCGTTTCATACGCTTAATGGTTATTTTGAGTTTCTGTTACTATTATCTGTTGTTCCAATTGGTCAATGTTTGCTACGAGGTCAGCCACTTCTGCCGCTAAGTCTATCTCCAGGAGGTCGGTAGGGCGCGTAGATTCCTGACTCTTTTGTGCCTTTTGAGAAGTCGCAGGCTTCGCCGTCTGCTTATGAAATTTGCTGCTTGTAGGGACGGCTAACTGCTTCTGTGTAGTCGGCTCGTCAGGCTGTAGCATAGCGGAGGGGCTGATGGGTTCAGTTACTACAAGCTTAGCAGCCTCTGCGACCATTTTCTGTTTGGCTGGATGGGGTTGTCCGTCTTTGGGAAGCAGAGCCCAAAAGCCTATACCTATTAATATTAGGAGACCTACAGCCATTCCTATCCACCAACGGTGCTTTTCACTATCTGACTGGATAGCCTCAACAATGCGCTGCTCCAAACGGTCTGGCTGCCTGATGGCTTCTGGACGGGCCAGCGAGATGACGGCGTGACGCTCGGCCAACAATTCTTCTGGACAGTTGTCGGAGAGCAGGTACTGTATCAGCCTTTGCTCTTCCTCAATGCTCGTCACTCCACGATAGAAGCGGTCCAACAATAATCTGATATCTTCTTTCATCTTGATTCCCTTTTAGTAATTAGTAATTGACGCAATTGGGCCCTGGCCCTCGAGAGTGTTGAGCGAACGTTGGCATCTGTCTCGCCTAATGTGTCGGCTATCTGCTGAGAACTCATCTGATTGAAATAGAACATGGTCACTATGCTGCGAGCCTTTGGCTGCAACTGAGCGATGGCCTGTCGGAGTCGCAGGCGGTCTTCTGTGAGTATCTGTTCTTGAAGCATGTCGTCGTCATCTGTCAGATATTCCAACGGTTCCAGCCTCGACAGGTTATGCCTCGAACGAATCAGGTTCAGACAGATGTTCCGCAGCGTCTGGATAAAGAATCCCTCTGCATTCTGCATCGCCTCTACCCTTTCGGCCTGTCGCCAGAGCCTGAGGTAGGTTTCCTGCACGGCATCTTCCGCATCAGTCTCTCTGACAAGCAGCGCAAGTGCCTGTTGGTAGAGTTGCCTTTGAAGCGGCAAGAAGCGTCGTTGAAACTGTTCTGCATTCATCGCTGCGTCTCATTCTCATTTAATCATCTGACAAAATAACACGCAACCTCGCAAAATGTTGCAAGGAGAGACATTAAAGAATCTTAAAAAGGGCCTACTTGATGTGCAGACGGAGGCCGAATTCGATGGAAGGAGCCAGGGGATGCTCCTTATAGTAATGCTCCAGAGAGGTGCCGTCGTCGAAATAATAGCCGAGGGAGGGCTCTAAATAAAAACCGAGTTGACGAGTGAAGGCGTACTCCGCTCCTGCTGCTGCATCGACAGACCACTGCCAAGGTTTCGTACTCACCTTACCACTTCCCTCCAAGTCGGCACTCACGCATTTCTCCACCATCGTGCCTCCAGAGAGATAGAAGCGGAAACGGTTGGCTGACCACAGTTGCCAAGTCACCCCAAGGGGAACGCCAAGATAATGCAGTTTCTGGCTGTAACTGATGTTCTGATAGAGCGGGATGCTGAACTCAGAATTAAGACGGGTATAACTGATGCCGCTATGCAGGGCCAGATGGTTATTCAACTGATACTGCACACTCAATCCGAAGCGAACGGGAAGATGATGCTTCGACACGTATTCCGTTATAGTATAGGGTGAAATTTGGGATGTATAATTGCTATTTTTGTCTATATCACCCTTTTCGACTATATCACTTTGGAGATTATTCAAAGAATGATAAAAATAAAGACGATCCATGCGCTGGGAAGTGTTAGCAGCAAGAAGTCCGCCAGAGGCATTCAAAGCCACAGACCACTTGTTTTGGTGAGAGTGCTTGGACGAACTAAGTGGCAAAGTCGAGGGGAGGGCTTTTTCTGAGGAAAGTGTCTCGTAGGACTGAGCGGAGGGTTGAGGCTCGTCATGCTTCTCTGCTTGCAGCACTAAGTCCTGTGTTTGCTGAGGTTCGTCCAGTGTTTGTTGAATCTCAGCAGAAGGATCTGTAGGAGATTCAGACAGTACATCTTCTTTCTGACTCTCAATGACAGACGACTGGTGATGGGCGAGGGCCAAGATGGGGTGAGAGGCAGACTGCTGGGGTGCCGGGTGCTCAGA
>Ga0310690_10006656_pt1 | contig 15105 bp, 12 predicted proteins | sample AusTroGonzalo_MG_2_FD_207661 | JGI IMG/M metagenome (GOLD analysis project Ga0310690, IMG submission 207661) | Bovine rumen microbial communities from tropical cattle in Woodstock, Queensland, Australia - Gonzalo_04 (v2) (version 2) | ecosystem: Host-associated > Mammals > Digestive system >...
ACACTGCAAAGCAAAAGTACCGGACGGACAGCGTTATCTTGAACCGATTTTTTCTTGGCTAAATCGTAAAAACCGAGAAATACAGCCGAGGCAAAAGCCAATAATAACCATGACATAGCGCGCCAAATTTAAAAATTGCATGCCAAACTTTAAAGGTTTTTCCTATTATTTAAACATAAAACAATTTACAAGGAGAAATAAAAATGAGCCTGAAAAACAAAGCCGCTTCACTCATTGAAGAATTCAAGGCATTCGCATTCAAGGGCAACATCGTCGACATGGCCATCGGTATCATCATCGGTGCCGCCTTCGGAAAAATCGTCAACTCGTTCGTGAACGACATCGTGATGCCGCTTGTGACCGCCGTCATTACCAAGTGCGGTGGCCAGGACGCAGGCGAAGGCCTCAAGACGCTCGTCTACAAAACCGCAGAAGGCGTCGCCATTCCTTACGGCAACTTCATCGGCGAAATTTTGAACTTCCTCATCGTCGCATTCGCCGTGTTCCTCATGATGAAAAAGTTCCTCGGATTCATGCAGAACATGCGCAAGAAGAAAGAAGCTGAAGCCGCAGCCGCTCCGGCAGCACCTCCGGCACCGAGCGCCGAAGAAAAGCTCCTCACCGAAATCCGCGACCTGCTCAAGAATAAGTAAGATCCAGTGAGGAAGGGGGAGGCCTCCCCCTGATTTCTGTTTCGGCCGGAAGTGTCATCCTGAGCGAAGTCGAAGGATCTGGCCGAAACATCCATCACCCCTTCTAGCGGGGACACCCCGCAACGCCCCAAAGCAAAAAACGCGCAATCCAATTGCGCGTTTTTTTTGTATTGCATAAGGCGATGCCGTCCCGGAAAAACATACGAGGCGAGTGCCGCGCCAAAATGCTTGCATTTTGGCATGGTTGAGCCGAAGGGTGTTGCGCTTGCGCAACAAGTCCGGGATGACAGTCCGGCATGACAGTAAGCAACACAGTTTTCTTTCCGCTGTCACCCCGGATTTATTCCGGGGTCACCTTACCCTCCCAACGTCATCCTGACCCTGTTAAGGGGAAGACTCCCCCGTAAGGCGAGAGTCGCAACCATGCTTGCCGTCATCCTGAGCGCAGCGAAGGATCCAGTCAATGTTCTCATCAAGAAGTAACTGGATGCTTCGAATCTTCGATTCTCAGCATGACGATGCACGACCCCAAACACATCGTGGCCTTAGCCACTCTGCATGACGCAAACACTCCGCTGTCACCCCGGATTCATTCCGGGGTCACCTTACGCGATAAGCTAAAAGCCAATTTGAATTTTTATGTCCGCTTTAAACGGTAAGTCTTCCGCTTGCGGCGTAGCAATCACCACTTGGCACCGCTTTTCACGAATGAGCAACGCCACCGCATCACGACGGTTCACATCTAGCTCCGCAAAAATATCATCCAACAGCAGAATCGGCTTCGTCAAATAGCGCGACGCCACATCCACCGCAGCAAAACGCATCGCGACCGCCGCCGAACGGCACTGCCCCTGCGACCCGACAGAACGCATCTCGTAGCCCGAAACGCAAAGCGTCAAGTCATCACGATGCGGACCCGCCATCGTCATTCCCTGCAAACGTTCTACGAATTCCAAATCCGCCAGTTTCCGCGCGAACGCATTCCGGAGCATTTCCTCGCTCACCACATCGTCAGCATCACTCGCGCATTCCGCACAAGCAGAACCCGGTGCGGTCCCATTCACATTTTCATTCGCGGTTCCCGGCGCATTCAACAATCCTTCCGGAGCATTTCCGCTAGCATCGTAAGCAGCAACCTCATCAGCCGCGACTCTCGCGATTCCTGCATCATTCACCGCACGCGCAGCAGCATCCGCCGGAATCTCGTCCATCATCTCGTCCGAAAGCAGATCCGCTGCATCCAGCGCATCGAGCGTCTTGAGAATCGAACTCTTGTAAGCGCAAGTGATCTCATCTACCCCGCCCGAAAGCTTACGGTAATACCGCGTGATAATCTCAGAAACTTCCTTCGAAAGCGAAAGGCGAGCCGCCCAAAGCTTCGCGCCAAGGTCAATCAACTGCTGCGTCAAAACGCGGAACAAGTCCTCGCCACCCACAGCAGCACCATTCTGCTTGAATTCCTTGAGCCACTTATTGCGTTGCTGCAACACGCGCTTGTAACGGCGCAATACCTGCGCATTTGATGCCGAACGGTAACAGAGAATTTCGTCAAGCCAATGCCTGCGCACCTCCGGTCCGCCACGCAAAAGCTCAATGTCCGAAGGCTGCATAATCACCGCCGGGCACGTCCCGAAAAACGCCGTCGGAGACTTTAGCGTTTCACCATTTTCACGAACTTCACTCCCGCGAGAATACACGCGAAGCGCTCGCATCCGCGAACGCCCCTCGTCATTAAACTCGCCACGCAAAATCAGCTCGTTATTCTTCCACGAAATCAACTCACGCAAATCGCGCGACCGAAACGAGAACCCTTGCGCCAGCAAATGGATCGACTCCAGAATGGTCGTCTTTCCACAACCATTCGGGCCGCAAATCACGTTTATGCCCGCATCGAAGTCGCAGTCCATCGCATCCAAGCTGCGCACCTTCGAAATAAAGACCTTCGAAATCAAGGGATATAACCCCTCAAGCCAAGGCTAAACGGAGACCAGATTCCGGCACGCGTTTCGTAGAGGAACGCATAGTTCACATCAAGCGGGAACTTCTTTCGGCCAATGCGGATTTCGAACTTATACCCCGCACCGATCATCCAGTCCAAATCATCCATACCGACGCGAACCGTCGCATTCGGGATGATTTCGCATTCAAAGCCCACGCGGCCCGTCCAAACATGGAGCTGCGGGTCAAAAGCCAACAGCGTATCGGCCACCTGATAATCCAGCGCTTCGAGCCAAGCATGAACCGGCTTGCCCTTAATCGTCGAATGGTAACCAAGACCAATCTGCAAAACCTTCGGGCGAACGCCTTCGGTAGATGCTAGCGAATTATCCTTGCTCGTATTCTTCGTCCATTTTGCAGACAAGTTTTTACTGAAGCTCAAGTTTCGAATGACAACAGCAGATGTCCACTTGGCATTCCAATGGCGATACCAGCCAAGGTTCACAGACACCGGACTGCGGAAAGAATCTTCCATATCGATCCCTTCAAAATATTCCGCCACATCCAAATTGTCATAGCTCATCGAAAGCGAAATACCGAACGCATCCTGACGTGTGGCACGGAATGCAAAACCAAGATACATCATCGAGAAGAACGGTTTTGCCGAACCAAGCGTTTCGTCATCGTCGTCAATCACTTGGAAGTCCATGTCACCACGGTACAGCATGGCAAAGCCAACGCCCATACGCTTGCCGACCTTCGTTTCAATACCGAAGGAACCGCCCATACGGTCCAAATCTCGCCTTTCGGCGTTGATCGTAATACCGATATTTTCACGGAATCCAAGCAAAGCCGGGTTCCAGTAAGCGCCCGGCATCGACGACGTATCCGCAGTACCCGTGTTACCACGGCCAAGTTCGCGAGTGCCTGCACCCATACGTTCCACAAAGCCGTCAAAACCGCCAAGTTCAGACTTCTTGGTAAAGCCAATCGCCACTGCAGAACTTGCCAAAGAACAAACAGCCAAAGCCGTAACTACAAGACTTTTCAACTTAATCATCTGAAGTTACCTCCAAGCGTCATGGTCTTGCCCCAGCCAATGTGGCCGTGATTGTCCTTGACCCTGATGTAATAAACGCCCATCGTGCAATCCTTGCCGTGGTCATCACGACCATCCCAGAAATCTTCCTTCGGATTCGTGCTGCGAGAAGCATCGGCCTTGCGCACCGCATCCTTCACGATGGTTCGCACCTTGCGCATATCGTAACTGAACACTTCGATAGTCACCTTCGATTCTTGCCCCAGTTTGTACGAAACAAGCGATTCGTCACCCGGCGTAATCACGGACGGCACCATACGAATACTGCCTAAATTGTTGTTCAACTTTGCACGGTTCAGCACAACGTTCCACGTCTTGCCCGAATCCGCCGAAACAGAAATACCGTTTCCATACGTGCCGATGGCAAGCCCCATTCGCTTGTCCGAAAGCGGGAACGCACACATCGACGTGATTCTCATCTTACGGTCAGTCGCTCCCGTTTCGTAGCCATACAACCACTGATTCTTGCCGTCATCGTCCTGTTCCCAGGCGCGAGCACCAAGAGAATCCAGCTTGAGGTAGCCGTTAATCGATCCGCCAACAGCACTCACCAGCACAAAGGCATTCTTCCCTAAAAACGCGATATCGCCTACCGTGTAATCCGCATCATCATAGATATCTTTTTTCTGGACCTTGCCTGCGGTATCTAAAAAATTCACCTTTACAAAATCCGTATTCTTTTCATCATAAAGGCGCCAAAGCCCGCCCACTACAGATTGATCTTTCTTATAGCAAGTTTCAGCAATAATCTGGAGCGGCGTGCCGCCCATCCAAAGTCCCGTCACACGGGAATCTTTCAGCGTTTTCGAAACATTCCTGAGCCCGCTAGACGACTTGACCCAAAGGCCCTTCGCCGTAGCCAGCCAAAGGTCGCCCGTCTTAGGATGCAGACGCACATCAAAAATCGCAGGATACTTTTCCAAATCCAAGCTACCATTGCCGTCCAGGACTTCTAACTTGTCCGTCTTCGAATTCAGAACAAACGTCGTATCCCTGCTCTTGGTACCGGACATATCATGGACCATCACGCCCAAGGCGCCACGGGCCACCCACAAACGCTTTGCAGATTCATCGTATGCAAAACCCGTCGTGGCATACTGCATCGGCTTTTCCAAATCATCGGCCACCGCAGGAACATCAATCGGATTTTCCAAAATGGAATTCAAGTTATTGACCGAGAAATAGCCCGCCGGCTGCAAATAGCGATCATCTTTATCCATCGCATACATCGGGAGCACAAGTCCAAGCCTCGAGCCCGTATAAACAGCGGGGAGTCGTCTCAATTCGGCCAGTTCATCCTGAATAATCAAGTACTGGATGCCGTCATGCGCCGCCGTCAATGTATCCGAGACCTGTCCCTTCATCGGCGGTTCTGTCGCAATGGAACCGTCCTTCGCCACCGTAAAACTCAAATACGTCAAACCGCTATAGGAATTGTCCTGCGAGAACGCCCAAAGCTTTCCGTTTTCGCCCGTCGGAGCAACCGCGAACACATAATTGCTGAACAACGTCTCGCCCGCAAAAACGTTACCGCAAAAGGCGCCAGCCCCTAAAAGGAGGCTTGCGGCCATCGCCAACGATTGTTTCATCTTGCCAAATTTCACAAGCTACCTCATATCGATTTCGTCAACGCCCTTCACAGGCTTGTACTTGAAATCTTCGTTAGAAATATTCTTGACCACCTTCATGTCGACAATGCTGTACCAGGAGCCGTTCCCCGCCGGATCCACCGTATAAAGGCGCACCGGAGAATAGTCCTTCTGCGAAAGCCAGACTTCCATCTTCGTAAATTGCCCAGCATACTTCGAAGGGTCGAGTTTCAACGCCCAAAGTTTCTGCTTGGAATACTCCACCTCGCTCATTTCGAGCGCCTTGCAGTTTAAATACTTGAACAAGAGTTCCGACGGATGCAAAGAACTGGACAAGTCTTCTACGGCCTTGATGAGCACCTGCTTCTGGTCCACGTTCCACTGCCAAAGGCTTTCGCCATCGCTATAGAACTTGATCCCCTGAAGGTCCAGCTTGAACCGGTCCCCTTCGGCAACAACGAGACTGCCCGACTGCGTCCGGATTTCCGGAGAGTCCGTCTGGAAAATCTGCGCCTTGAAATTGAGGCTCCAGGCCTTACCCGACTTGAACCAAGCCTTGGACTTTTCCAAAACCTGGTCCGCCGTCAACGCAAAAACACCTTGCACAAGGGCAAGAGACAAAAAAAGAGCAAAACGGGAGGAAAGTTTCATATCCACCTTTATTAAAGACACCCTTAAATTTACAAAACTGATTCCATCAGGACTTAGCATATTCCTATTTTAAGGGTATTAGGCACAAAACATTGGTCTCACAGCAAAGATATTTCTATCTTTTGCACGTAAAAATCAAGTAAACCTTTTTTAGAAGGATTGTATGCGTAAACTTATTTTGCCGATTGCCCTTGCCGCTACCGGTTTTGCAACCGCCGCCGACATCGAAATCCACGGAAACGTCGATTTTGACTACGCCAGCTATTTCGACAAGGATTTTGACCCGACTAACGCCGCAAACCAGGATATCGACCTTTCTGTCAAGGCTAACCTCGACGAAAACGTCTCCATTACGGTTTTCACGAACACCAAGAGCAATATCACGAACGCCGACGGTACCGCAGAAATCCGTCACGGCATGGCACGTTCGACCGCCATCAACGACGTCGACAACCGCTACACGGCATTCAACTTCGACGGTGTGGAACTCCGTTGGACTCCGTTCCAGGACGTAAGCTTCGTCTTTGGTGACCTCACTTACAACGCAGGCGCCTTCAACTATTACTTCTGGCGCGACACGGACCGCTACGCCGTCATTTCCAACAGCCAAACCGTTCGCGGTTTCGGTGCGGAACTCGGCAACAGCAAGTTCGGCGAAGGTAAAGTCTACATCGGCGCCACCGACGACAGCAAGAGCTCTGTCGCCATCTTCGGTTCTTACGCCATCAAGCTTTTGAACACCCCGGACGAACACCTGACCATCACCCCTAGCGTGGACTGGGCATTCGGTTCTGAAATCGGCCGCAGCTACGGTTACACCTTCGGTACGGAACTCGACTACTCCAAGAGCCTCGAAACCTTGAACTACAGCATCTACGCTGTATACGGTCTCCACCCGTACAAGGGCAACGGCGTTCACTCCTTCCTCGTTGAACCGAGCTTGAACTACAGCATCTTCAACTTGGGCTTGAACTACTTCTACGCCATCGTCGACAAGAACTACGCCGCAAAGGACCAGATTTTCACGGAAGACCAAATGCTCTTCGCTGTTGAACCGAGCTTCGACATCACCAAGAAGTTCTCTCTCGGTGTTTCCTTCGAATACCACGATCCGGATTGCGAAATCAGCAAAGACGAATTCAAGTTCCTCGGCATGAACTTCTACGTTTACCCGACGCTCAACACGAATCTCATCTTCTGGTTCGGCTACAACTTCAGCAAGGACAAGAACCCGGTTGTCGGCAAGACGAAGTTCGCTCTCGGCATGAGCGCCCACGCGGATTTCTAAGCGCCTTCAGCGCACTACTAGTTAATAGATACTAGTTACTAGAGAATGTCACCCCGGACACCGTTCCGGGGTCTTCTTTTTATCCCCGCCAGGCGCCACCCTTTCCAAACGTCATCCTGAGCGCAGCGAAGACTACCCCACAAGGCGAGAGTCGCATTCATGATTGCATGGATATGACCGAGCCGCAGGGGGGAGGGGCTATGCCCCATCCAGTTATTGCCCCCGTCAAGAAATAACTGGATGCTTCGTGGCATTCGCCACTCTGCATGACGATCCCTGCCCCCTACCCCTATAAAAAAAGAACCCGCCGCGCATTGCGACGAGTTCAAAAAGTTCTTTAATTCCGTTACGAATTAGTGACCGAGGTACTTACGACCGATGCCGAAGTTGTCCTTGTATTCGATGTAGTCCGGAACAAAGCTAGACGGGAAGGAGAAGCTGACATTCACAGAGCACTGGAATTCGTTCATCAACTTGCCCTTGCCCTTGAACTTCTTCTGCTTCTTTTCAATCTTTTCGTCACCCTTCTTGCCTACGAGCACTTCAGCTTCGCACCAGCCGGTGTTACCCTTGGCAAAAACTTCCTTGCCTTCGGTAGACACGAGCTTGATCTGGGACGGATCGAGTTCGGTGTTATTACCCGTCGATGCCCAGAACTGGAGTTCGCCAGCGAGAGAAGTCTTGGAAATCTTGATCGTCGGCATGGCCATCACGTAGCCCCACTTGTCGACGCGCTGCTTGCCGCTCAAATCCGGAACGTTTTCACCGAAGATGAGGAAGTAACCACGAGTGGCCTTGCGGCTCTTGTTCAAAGCAGCCTTAACATCAGCGTTGTTCGGAGCCATTTCAGCCATGCGGAGGAGCAAGTATTCGCTCACGACCGGATCGTCTTCACCAGTAGCTTCGCTCAAATTACGAGCAACATAAAGCTTTTCAGTTTCTTCACGGATGGACTTCACTGCGGATTCAGCAATATGGCGGGTCTTGGCAACAGATTCAGCAGAGTCGATCTTTGCGAAAGCGTTGATGATCGTTGCGTAGTCGACACCTTCCTGGGCAGCCTGACGCTTACCGATTTCAGCAAGAGTCTTCACGTATTCTTCGACCGTAGCGTCTTCCTTCACCTGACCGATATTGCTTGCAGCCTTTTCAAAGTAGTTGTTGATGAGATCGCTGCTCAAGTCCTTCTTGGATTCCATGTCACCGGCGCGAACAAGAGCCAAGGTGAAATTGTCAAAGAATTCATCGGACATTTTGCCCTTCTTCTTAGCCTCAAGATAAGAATTGATGGCGTTGCGATAACGGCCTTCCTTAAGGTGTTCGTCACCGCGCTTTTCGTTCGTACCCTTACAGCCCGTGAGCGTGAAAGCAACAGCGGCAGCCATAGCAGCAATGAAAATTTTCTTCATTTTGTATCCTTCAGATGAAGTTATATTAGAAAACGATGAAAAGGACTCTTTATCACGTTAAAAAATAAAATACACCCTTTCAGTTGAAATTTAAATAAATAAATTTATACATACTTACTTTTGTAGGTAAATTTTTATTTGGAGTGCCTAAAATCAATGAATATACTCGTCGTAACTCCAGAAGCGGGGAACTGGAAGGTACCTAGTCCGCTCGCGACCGCAGTAAACTGTATGACAACCGCATTTGCCGATGCGGGGTCCAAGGTTATTACATGTTCGCCCTTCTATAAGGACCACATCATTGATTCCGACAAATACCAATGCGTCTACCAAGGGGTAGAAGCCTTGCAAAACAAGCCTTTCGAGGTTTGGCGCTCCGAAGACGACCCGTACCACACCTACATCTACAACGAAGAGTATTTTGGACGTCCCTACGTTTACGGCCCCCCGCACTCGCTCCCCTACAGCGACAACCACCTGAGGTTCGCATTACTCGCCTCGGCCGCGCTTTCTTACAGTGCCCAGAGCGGAATCGAATTCCAGGCCATCCTTGGTCATGAATGGGGCGGAGCCCTCGTCGGAGCCCTCTGCCACACGGTCTACCAAGAGACGTTCCACAACGTCCCGTTCTTCTTTAACATCCACAACATCACCTACGACTTCCATGTCCAGCCAAGTGAAATCGAAAAGATCGGTCTCCCCCGCAAGGACTTCAACATGGACGGCTACGAGTTCTGGGGCAAGGTCAGCCTCCTCAAGGCCGGCGTCTTGTACGCCAACAAGGTGATGTTCCCGTCCACGGGCTACCGTGACGCCATGCTCAACTCGAACCTCCCTGGTGGGCTCAGCGGATTCCTCAACCGCAACAGCGAAAAGCTCATCGGCATCCAGTTCGGCGTGAACTACAAGTTCTGGGATTTCAACGGCGAAGCAAAGCGCCCCATCAAGGAAGCCAAGCGAACCGCCAAGGCGAGCCTCGGGCGCCAGTTCGACATGGACCTTTCGCACAAGCTGATTATCTACAGCCACATGGACATGGAATCGGGCAACGCCTCCGAGACTCTCGCGACCATCCTTTCGGACATCGCGAAGCAGAACGTCCTCATCATCGTGGGCATCTCTCCGGAACATCCCGAATGGAACTACTACCAAGACGTCGCAGGCCAGTACGGCAACTTCGTCCGCATCCTCCAGTTCGACTCCGAAGAAGCGAACAACAGAGAAAAGCTCCGCGACACGCTTGCTGCAGCAGACCTCCTGTTCGCCGCCAACCTGCAGGAGCCGTCCGCCTCGATTATCCTCAAGTCCATGGCCGCAGGAACACTCCCGCTCACCGGACGTAACGTGGGCATCGCCAGCATGCTTACCGACTACACTCTCGAAACCGCAGGCGAAGCAAACGCATTCCTCGTCGACGACGCCAACGCACCGCACCAGATGTTACGTCGTATAAAGGATGCGATCAATGTGTACAACACGGAAATCGCCGATTGGGACAAATGCGTCGTCAATGCCTATAGTGGATTCCACTACGAGTGGGCAAAGACAATTTCAAAATATTTACTAACTTTGGGTGAGCTGGGGCTTTAGCTCAATCGGTTAGAGCGTCGGACTCATAACCCGTTGGTTCCCGGTTCAAGTCCGGGAGGCCCCACTAATAGCGCAATCCATCAGGAAAGCGCTATTTTTTTATTCTAAAAAACACAGATAATTTTCTTCGTTTCCTGAAGTACACAAGATTCTTTACACTTTTCTTGCCCCACGAGAAATTTGAGTATAGTTTTATATTGGTAAACAAGGGATGAATATGAAATTATCAGCTATTGGGTTTTTCGCAGTTGCGTCACTCGCTATCTCACACGCAGGAATCAAGGGGGCCGTCATCGACGAATCTGGTGCGCCGATTAAAGACGCCACCGTCACCGTCAGGGCTCTCCCAAACCTGCTTTCAAGCGCACGCACGCTCTCGGACGAAAAGGGCGCCTTCGACTTCGACAAAGCCAAGCTGAACGCCGCCAGCAAAAAAGCATTGAAAAAGAAAGGGCAAAGCCTCATCGTGCGCAAAACGGGATTCCTCCCAGAAACGCTCAGCGTCGCCCCCAACAAAAACTACGGCAACATCACCTTGAAGCGCGACCCCATCGAAAACAGGATCGATGAACTCATGGCAAGCATGACCATCGACGATATGATCGCACAGATGACGCAGGCAAAAGCCCCGAACACGACCTGCGGCGGTAAGCTTTGCGGTTCCGCTCTCGAAGGCGGTGGCGCTTACACGGCAGACTTTTACACCAAAGCCTGGAAGCACAAAATCCCAGTCACTTACGGCAAGGACAACGTCCACGGTGTCGCCGACGTGACCAACGCAACCATTTTCCCGCACAACATCGGGCTCGGCGCCACGCGCGATTCCGCACTCGTCCGCAAAATCGGGCAAGTCGTCGCCGAAGAAATGTGGGCTGCCCACATCGACCTGAATTTTGCCCCCGCCATTACCGTCCCGCAAGATGAACGCTGGGGCCGCGTGTACGAAGGATTTGGCGAAACGACCGAACTCGCCGTTGACCTCGGAGCCGCATTCGTCCGCGGACAGCAAGGCGACAAGAACGACGCCGAATGGCGAGTCATCACGACGCTCAAGCACTTCATTGGCGACGGCGCTACAGACAACGGATTCGACCGCGGCAACGCCACCCTGACCGACAAGGACATCTACGAAAAATACTTGCCACCCTACGAAGCCGCCATCGAGCAAGGTTCCATGAGCGTCATGGCTAGCTTTAACCAAATAAACGGAGTCCACCAGCACGTCGATTCCGCAAGACTCACCGGAATCCTCAAGACCGAACTCGGATTCGACGGTTACGTCATCGCCGACTGGGAAGGCATCGAAAGCTCGACGACACCGGGAGCCGCAGGCGATTACTCACCCGGACTCGTCACGGGGATTTCCTCGAAAGATGCCATCCGCAACGCCATCAACGCAGGCATCGACCTCGCCATGGTCCCGCAATCTGCAGAAGCATTCGTCCGCAACATGAAGGAACTCGTCGCCTCCGGCGCCATCAGCGAAGAACGCGTCAAGGACGCTACCCGCAGAATTTTACGCGCCAAGATCCGCGCCGGAAGAATCGACAACCCGAACGGCCCCGCCGCCTACGTTGGCAAAACGGAAAACATCGGCAGCGCCGCCCACCGCCAAATCGCCCGCGAAGCCGTGCAAAAAAGCCTGGTCGTTCTCAAGAACAAAAAAACACTCCCACTCAGCACCAACGGCAAAATTTTCGTGACCGGAAGCCACGCCAACAACACGGGGCTGCAATGCGGCGCATGGACCAAGAGCTGGCAAGGCGGCACAAGCGAAATCCCAGGCGCAACATCCATCCAGGCTGGATTTGACGAAGTCGCCCAAGGCACCCGCGTCGCCACCGCCGAAGAAGCAGGCACCATCGTCTACGTGATCGGCGAAACTCCGTACGCCGAATGGTTCGGCGATTTCCGTGGCGAAGACTTCAACAACAAAATCATCAACAAGACTGATGGCAAGGTCGCCTTTAGAACAACCGATTCCGACATCGATCAGATCAAAACCTGGAAAGCCGCAGGCCACAAAGTCGTAGTCGTACTGATTACCGGCCGTCCGCTCCCCATCACCTCGCTCATCAATGCCGCCGACGCATTCGTAGTCGCATGGCTCCCCGGCAGCGAAGGCGCAGGCGTTGCAGACGTGCTCTTCGGCAAAGTCAAGCCCACAGGCAAACTCCCCCACACCTGGCCCAAAGACGCAAAGCAAATCCCCATTAACGTAGGCGACGGCAAAAAAGGCCTGTTCCCCTACGGCTTCGGATTAACGTACTAAATTAATCTTTAGAAGTTTTACAAGTCGCGGGAAATAGGCATCCTTCAACTACGCCTCAAATCCCGCCTCTTAGTTCTGCACAAACAAGACACGAATCCCAATCTTACGGCACAATTCCTGCAAACCCGTCATGCAATCGTTAACCACATCCGCCTCAGGCGTCGTGTAAGTGATTTTTTTTGCACGCTTTGGCAAAGTCTTATTGGCAGCCGCAAACGCAAAAAACTTGAGAAGCGGAATCAACGATTTCTCGTCTTTTTTACCTTGACGCACCCATTCGCGCGTAATATACTCATCATAAGCAATTTGACTACGCAGCCAATAGTCAGCCGGTATTTCAGTAATCATTTCAAGCGATAAAGCCACCTCCGGCGTTATGCGAGAATTCCCCTGCACGACAGCCAACCAAATCGTGATAATGTCCAGGCAAACCTCAAGTCCTTATCTTCAAAAAGAATATCCATCTCTACCTCAAAATTTTGATACACCTATAATTCAAATTAAAATTTTAATTAATGCAATAGGTGCATTATAAATTCACAGCAGAGCGTGCAGCCAAACGGGGGCTTGACAGAGAAATTGCAAGGAATATAGATTTCGCACATGCGAAATCATATCGTAAATTCAACAACCGTCAACTTGGAAAAAGAGGTAAAAATAAGGGAGAAAAAAAGCCACTCAATTAAGAGTTGGCTCAGCATAGTGGAAAAACTTATCGGATTACTCTTACTTAGCGACTTTAGCCGCCATGGTCTTCTGCAATTCAAGAACTTTTTCTTTTGGCAAATGCGAATATTTCACAATTTTTTCGAGAGGCTCATTATCCGCAAGCATATCAAGCGCTGTTGCAGCGCGTTCGTCATTACGGCCTTCCGCACGACCCTCCGCACGACCCTCCGCACGACCTTCAGCTAATCCCTGAGCGCGGGCTCTTTCTCGGGCTCGTATTTTGTACAATGCAAGACGATCCAATTCCTCTTCTGTCCATACCATATCGTTTGCCTGATCCATGATAAGCCTTTCCGAAGCGCGGTTCACCTGAAGCCTGCGGATTGCCTTCGCTATGATATCGTCGTTAAAATCCGGAAGACTTTCTGCAGCACCAGCATGCTTGAGCAGGTAAAGCCAACGATCTTCAACAGTTTCGATTTCTTCCAAAGACTTGGTGAACTTGGTTAAGTCATAAATAATATACATCATCTTGTCGCTTAATGTCAAGCCCTCCTTGTTACGAACGGCCCAGTCGCCACGGAAAGTCTTCTGCTTGCCCAAAGGAAAATCGCAAATCCAGATGGCGTAAGTCGGCGGCACCTCGTAACGATGGATTTCGCGCTTGGCGCGATCCTCATCGGAAATATCAGACGATAAATTACCAAAATTCAACTGATCCCATTCGTACTTGCTTTGGAGCATGAAGGCGCTGTGTTGCAAAAGAACGCGATCGATAAAATAATCAGGTCTCGCCTTTTGCATTTCCACATTAATACTAATCCCGTTCGAAGTCTTTGCCCGGATATCTAGCTTGAACGGCTTGACCACGGGGAAAATGATGTTGATGTCAACATTCTTGATGATGACCGATTCAATCTTGTTGCCTTCGTTCAAACGAAAGACTCCATTTAAGAAATTCACCAAAGCATCCTCGTCGCAGAGGAACGCCTTGAACCCGGCATCAAATAGTGGATCGATATAGGTATGCTTCTTGATTTCTTCGATAGTCTTGTCAACCAGGTATTCGCGTGAGGTGGGAATGACAAATTCATGAGCATCATTTTCTATAGACATGATAATCCTTGCCAAGTGGCGGTTGAATCCATGAAGGCAAGAATACTTTCGTCGCCTTCCATTACATTAACACGCTTTTTTGGAGATTTTGTCCTGTAATTTTGTGTAAAAATTTTTCCATGTGGAAAAAAATTCCCGAACGGGAATAATCTTTTATGACAAGAATCCTACAACTAATGTCCTAAACGGGTAAATGTCGGGGTCAGTACTTCCCCGTTTGCCGGAACTGTAGCCGTGTATTTGTATGATCCCGCATTGTCTACATCAATAGAAACAGTCCAGGACGAGTTTATAGGAACCTCATTCAATGCGGTTCGACTTGTCGCGATCCAGCCAACAGTGACAGAGCTTGCCTCAATAGCGACGGAGGCGTCCGCGCCATTGCCTTTTATTTCTCCGCCACCATAACCGAAATTGTTGCTGAAGGAAGAATCAGCCGAGACCCTCGTGCCCGGGCTGACGTAACCGATGGCGGACCAGGAACCAAGCATGTGCCGTTCGCCGATATAAGTGTTTTGTAATTTAACATAGGTCTTTGCCGCAGGGCTGAGTTCGGAAGCCTTTGACTTAGCAATCGCACCGAACAGCTTTGGAACGGCAACGGCACTGAGAATGCTTATGATCACCATCACGACCATAAGCTCAATAAGGGAAAAACCCTGCTTTTTCATTGCGCTCCCCTGCAACGATTTGTTATGCATAAAAAATGTCCTTAAAAACCCGACTTTCTAAAAAATAAATAATTGACAGAGAAAAAGAGCCGAAGCAAAAACATTTTACCTAGTAATGTGATATGCAAGGATGAAACTGACCAAAAACAATGTTGCTAAA
>Ga0310690_10006657_pt1 | contig 15105 bp, 12 predicted proteins | sample AusTroGonzalo_MG_2_FD_207661 | JGI IMG/M metagenome (GOLD analysis project Ga0310690, IMG submission 207661) | Bovine rumen microbial communities from tropical cattle in Woodstock, Queensland, Australia - Gonzalo_04 (v2) (version 2) | ecosystem: Host-associated > Mammals > Digestive system >...
GCCGTGCTTCCCATTATCGGCGGCACATTACTCCCAGGTCTCACGGTATTCTTCCTGTGCAAGCTGGTGGATCCCGTCTGGTGGCGCTTCCTTCTGGTTGCGGCCGTGGGAGTTCTGGCTATGTCCGTGGCCATCTGGAATTATGGCCTCACGCCCGGTGAAAGGGCCTATCTCCGCTCCAAACTTCCCCTCAAGAAATGAAGATCCTGGCGGTAATAGTGGCCTATAATCCGGACCTGGAGGCTCTGGAGAGGTGCCTTGCGTCCTTTCAGGAGCATGTCGATAAAGTCGTAATCTGGAAGAATTCCAACTTCGATTATGAACGGGACGATGTCGAATTCGCCGGCGACGACAGCAACTGCGGCATCGGCAAAGCCCTGAATTATGCCTGGAAGAAGGCCGATGAGGAGGGCTTTGACGCCCTCCTGACGATGGACCAGGACTCGGTGTGGCAGGACTTTCCCGCCTTCCTGCAAAAGGCTGCGCAGGCCCCCGACGGCCTCTGGGGCCCTTGGGTGAACAAGGAGCCGGCGGCCGATTTTGTGGCATCGGACCTTCTCATAACTTCCGGTATGCTTGTGCCGTTGAGGCTTATCAAGCGCATCGGAGGATGGAGGGAGGATTTTCTTGTCGATGCCGTGGACGTGGACTTCGTACTGCACGCAAAGGAGCTCGGAATTCCCGCCTGGCGTGTTGGCGGAGGTTGGCTGCAGCAACAGTTCGGAGGGCGCCGCAAGAAGGGCCTGATTCATGTGTACGACTATTCTCCGGAGCGCCTGTACGGCATATTCCGTAACCATATCATCGTAATACGCAGGTATAAGGGCGTATCTGGGCAGTTGAGGCGGATGTTCGTGAAACGCTGGTACTTCAGCCGTCCCATACGTATTCTGCTGGGAGAGAAGGACGCTTTCAAGAAACTGGGAGCGATTATCCGCGGTATACGCGACGGAAAGCGGTATCACGGTAAGCGCGTGAGCGTCGTCACTTGGTTTACTACGCCAAATTATGGCACAGATTTGCAGGCTTATGCTACGGTATTCGGGCTTAAGCAGGCGGGCGCGGAGCCTGTGCTCCTGCACCGCTTCGAAGAACCCGTGTCCTTTGGCGCCGTGCGGGAAAACTTCAACAGGAAGTTCGGTATACGCCGATTCTGGAAATACGCGCCGGACCCCTGGCCGCAAAAGACACGCAGTATCAAGGCGTTCTGCCGCGCCAACATACCCTCAAAGCATATTGTAACCCCCGGGGATTTGCGCCGCCTCAAAGCCCGTACGGACCTGTTCCTTTGCGGTGGCGACCAACTCTGGAACCCCATAGACCATTTCCGCCCCTTCGAACTCCTGGGATTCGTGCACGGCGTTCGCAAGGCCGCATTTGCCACCAGCATGGGTGTAGGCAGGATTCCCGCAAATCTGGCACCCGCAATGAAGGCCGCGCTTTCCGAATTCGGCCCCATCGCAATGCGCGAGCGTGCCGGAGTGGAGGCCATCTCCGAACTCACCGGCAGGGCCGATATCCGCCAGGTGTCGGACCCGGTGTTCCTTTTAACGGCCGATGACTGGCGCCGTATAGCCGTAAAGGCCGATGCCGGCGAGCCGTACCTGCTTGCCTATGTGCTTCGCCAGGGCCAGGAGAGTATGGTGAACGCCATTGCCCGGGCAGCCGGGCTTAACCGCATCCTGTCCATCCCGGCAGGGGAGAACCCCCGCCCGCAGGTTGGTGAGGTACGTGGAAATGTTGGCCTGCAGGAGTTCCTGGGGCTTATCGACGGCGCCGCGCTTGTTGTTACGGATTCTTTCCACGGGCTGGCCCTGAGCGCCCTATTGTCCCGGGAAATGCTGCTTCTGAGGCGTTTCAGCGACGATGATCCCGCATCTCAGAATGGCCGATTATACGAACTGGCCGCCCAGCTTGGACTGGACGACAGATTCTTCAGTGGCTTCATTCCGCCCGTCGCGGATTGGCCCTCCGTACAGGAACGCATCGACACAATGCGATCTGAGGCATATACCATATTAAAGGATACACTGCAATGAGTTGTTACGCTGCCTGGAATCCATCGGCGGAGAATCGCCGCGGTTCGGCCTCCGGCGGGGTTGCGACAATGCTTGCGCAGGCTGTTATCTCCAGGGGAGGCGTGTATTTCGGCACCCGCTGGGGGGATGATATGAGGGCTCAGGTGTCCTGGACGGATAGCGATGTGGAGCCTTTCCGCGGCTCCAGATATGTTCATTCATCGTTTTCACGCGAGGCACGGCAGACGCTGGAGGAGTTTCTTAAAGCAGGCAAAACTGTGCTATTTGTTGGCACACCTTGTCTGATCGCAGGGCTCAAATCCCTTCGAAGTTACCCCAATCTGATTTGCGTGGACCTGCTCTGTCACGGCACCACTGATCCGGAGAATCTGGCTGCGGAAGTGAAGTATCTCACCAAGCGTCCTGTTACTGATATTCGCTTCCGTGAGGGCCCACGCTTCCGTTTTTCGTTATGGGAAGGGGATCGCTGTCTGCACGCTCAGGATGCTATACGGTCGCCTTATCTATGGGGTTATTTGTCTGGCCTGACGCTCCGTGAAGCCTGCTACCGCTGTCCGTTCGCAACGCCGGAAAGGGTAGGGGACATCACGCTGGGGGATTTTATCGGCCTGGACGGTAATCTGTCGTTCGTTTTGACTAATACACCCGCTGGAGAAGAGCTGCTGCAGAGTTGCGGGGCTGTACTGGAGCCTCACCGGTTGGAGGAAAGACTGGCATACAGGCCGGGAATTGCGGAGCCTGCGACGCCGTCACCATATCGGCAGAATTATCTGGAATATTTGAAGCGAGAGGATTTCCCGCACGCCTTGCGGCACGCTCTGAGGGGCTATTTTGCCGCATTGCCTTTCCGCCGTGCGTGGAAATGGATACATCACCAGGCTCATAACATAAAAGTAAAACTATGCCAAAAGTAAGCACGATTATTGTTTGCATGAACCGGCCGGATATCCTTTATCCGTGCCTGGACAGCATCAGGGAGCACAATTCAGTGTCTATGGAAGTGCTGCTGGTGGCATATAAGTTCTCCGCGGAGAATCTAGCTGATCTGAAAGCCCGCTATCCATGGGTAACGGTTATTGAATCCCGTGAGATTCGCGGATTTGCGGAGAATAACAATCTCGCGCTCGAAAAAGCGACTGGCGAATACTGTTTCATCGTGAACGACGACACCCTTATGTCGATGCCGGTTATCGACCGTCTTGTAGACGATATCGAAAAGCTCGGCCCCCGCGTCGCCGCCGTGAGCCCCCGCATTGTGTTCCCCGACGGCCGTGTCCAAACCTGCGGCCGCGCCCCCTGGACGGCGTGGCGCTGGATGATGCATTATCTGCATCTAGTGGACGAGACTCGCCCCTCGAAGTGGAATCCGGCTTTTGTCATTTCGAGCGAAGCCAGAGGCGAAGTCGAGAAATCTAAATCTCTCTTTCGCACATACACCCTCAACGGCGCCTGTTTTCTGGCCCGCACATCGGCCTTCCGCGAAGCCGGCTGGTTCGACCCATACTATTTCTTCACTCCTGAAGACATCGCCCTGGGCCACAAGTTTAACAATATGGGCTACGAGGTGTGGGCCGATGCCTCCATCGACATAACCCACATCGCCGGCGGCACTGTCTCCAAGAGCGAACAGGTAATTAAGCCGGCTCGTGTTCAAGGCGCACTTCATTACTATAGCAAAGGCTCAGCTGCAAAACGCTTCTTCCTGGCTCTCTTCGTCTGGCTGGTGGAAGCCGCCCGCGGCCTCAAATACCTCTTCGCCGACAAATCAGACCCCGCCTCCCACGCCGCCATAATGTCCGCCACCGCCCGCAACATCCGCCACTCCGTCTTTACCTCCCTCACCCCCAAGGAAGTTTTCCTCCGCTACCAACGACACTAAAGAGTTTTTTTATTATATTTGCGGGAAATGCATAAAGCTCTCGCAATAGTGGTGATTTACAACGGCAGGCAGTACCTGGACCGTTGCCTTGGCAGTGTGCTCAAGGCGGGAGGGGACCTGTACGTTGTGGATAATGCATCGGAGGACGGATCGGCGGAGTATGTGAAGGAGAATTTCCCCACGGCGCATCTTGTGGTGAACGAGGAGAATGTCGGATTTGCAAAGGCTAACAACCAGGGAATGGAATACGCTCTGGAGCACGGCTATCCCTATGTGTATCTCCTGAATCAAGATGCATGGATTCCGGAAGATGCCTTCACGGTTATGACGGGCGTGGCTATCCGCCATCCCGGTGTAGCCATCTTCAGCCCGATGCAGATGAAGGCGGATTTGCAGGAGTTCGACACCCGCTTCGAGAAGAACGTCGCCCGCAGGGTGACGTCCAGCGACAGTGAAGTGTCGATCGTGCCTTACGTAATGGCCGCGCACTGGCTGCTGCCCCGCCGCACCATCGAAACCGTGGGCGGATTCGCCCCCATCTTCCCGCTTTACGGGGAGGACGAGAACTATTGCGACAGGGCCAGGCATATGCGTATGAACGTCGCCATCGTCCCCTCTGTATCGGCGGTTCACGACAGGGCCGACAGGGAAGACCCCCTGGAGAAACGCATCTACAGGGACTATTATATGGGCTCCCTCCGGCGCCTGTGCGACATTAACCGGAATATCGCCTTCTGCGTGCCGTACGTGTTCGTATTCACCATCGTCAAGAGCATCCGCTATCGTTCCCTTAAGCCGTGGAAAGAATTCGTGGCTCTGATGAAGATGCTCCCGGAAGTGATGCGCATCCGCAAGGAGTCCGAGGAAAAGCACGCCTTCATTCCAAGGTAGATGAATCGCATTTACACCATATTATTGATGGTCCTGATGGCATCGTGCTGCGCCCAGCACAAGTTGCCTCGTACCGAGGTGCCTGGTCCTACGCCGGAGAAACACCTCACCCTGGTAAGCTACAACACCGGAAATTTTGCAAAGTATATGGATGACAGCAGCCCGCTGGCCGTAGCCGCGCTGAAAAGCGTTAAGGCCGATGCCGTGGGGCTGAACGAGCTTGACAGCTGCAACCGCAGGCACAATGTGTACCAGCTTAAGGAGTTCGCTGCTGCGATGGGCGGGATGGAATACACATTCGCATCGGCCTTTGATTATTCGGGCGGCGCATATGGCAACGGCATTATGACCTGGGCCCCTATCAAATCCAGTGATGCCATAACGCTGCCCAAGGGAGCAGGAAGCGAGCAGCGCAGCGTGGCGGTTGTGGAGACAGAGGAATACGTCCTGGCCTGCACCCACCTGGATCACAGAAGCGCGGAAGCGCAGCTGGACCAGGCGGGGATCATTAACGAATGGTTTACGAGTGCATATTCCGGCAGTAAAAAACCCGTGTTCCTGTGCGGGGATATGAACGCACTGCCGGACAGCGATACGATAAAGCTCCTGGAGAAGTGCTGGACGCGGATTTCATCCACCACATTCACTCATTCCACCAAGAATCCCACCAAGTGCATCGACTATATCTTTTACCTTACATCCGCAAAGCCCGTAACTGTGAATAAGGCGGAGGTTATGAACGGAGAAGAGATGGTTCAGGTGTCGGACCATTTCCCCACGATGGTGGAGGTCAGCTGGCGCTGAGCCAGGCGTTTAATTTTGATAATCCTGCAAATATGGTTATATTTGCGGGATATTTTTTATGTACGCGAATTATGGCATTATCAGATATACTCAAAAAGCTGTTCGGGTCCAAGAGCGACCGTGATATGAGAACCATCCGTCCTATTCTGGACCAGGTTCTGGCAGCTTATCCTGCAATCGACGCCCTCTCGAATGACGATCTCCGTGCACACAGCGAAGCCTTGAAGAAGCGCATCGCGGATGTGGAGGCCCCCTTCGAGAAGAGGATTGCCGAAATCAAGGAAGAACTGGAAAAAGATATTCCCGTATCGGAGAAAGAGGCTCTCGCTTCGGAGAGCGATAAACTTGTGAAGGACGAGGACGACGCCATTGAGGCCATCCTCCTGGAACTCCTTCCGGAGGCCTTCGCCATCATGAAGTCCACCGCACGCCGTTTCGCCCAGAACCCCACCATCGAGGTTACCGCGAGCGACTTCGACCGCAGCCTGGCCGCGGCCGGTAAAGACTTCGTGCACATCGATGGCGATAAAGCCATCTGGCAGAACCACTGGCTTGCCGGCGGCAACGAGATCACCTGGGATATGGTGCACTACGACGTGCAGCTTATCGGCGGTATCGTCCTGCACGGTGCGGTGAAGGGCAACAAGGAGCAGAGGGGCAGCATCGCGGAGATGGCAACCGGTGAGGGTAAGACTCTGGTCGCAACCCTGCCCGTGTTCCTGAACGCCCTCGCAGGCAAAGGCGTGCACGTTGTTACCGTGAACGACTATCTGTCAAAACGAGACAGCGAGTGGATGGGTCCTCTCTATCAGTTCCACGGCTTAAGCGTGGACTGCATCGACAAGCACGAGCCCAACTCGGACGCCCGCAAGAAGGCATACAACTGCGACATCACCTTCGGTACCAACAACGAATTCGGTTTCGACTATCTGCGTGACAATATGGCCACAAGGATGAGCGACCTGGTGCAGCGCAAGCACCACTTCGCCATCGTGGACGAGGTGGACTCGGTGCTCATCGACGACGCCCGTACCCCTCTCATCATTTCCGGTCCCACCGGAAAGAGCGCGGGCGACGAGCAGTTCATGGAGTACCGCCCCTATGTGGAAAGGCTTTACACACTCCAGCGCCAGCTTGTTAACCAGACTCTGAACGAGGCCAAGAAGGCCATCGCCGCGGGCGATGAGGCGGAGGGCGGAAAGCTCCTGCTCCGCTGCCACAAGGGCCTTCCCAAATATCAGCCCCTCATCAAGTTCCTCTCCGAGCAGGGTATGAAACAGATCCTGCAGAAGAGCGAGAACTACTATATGCAGGACAACGAGAAGGAGATGCCGGTGGTCACGGATCCTCTGTATTTCGTGATTTCTGAAATCCAGAACACCGTGGATATGACCGACAAGGGCCACGACGCCCTGGCGGAGAGCGTGAGCGATCCCAATTTCTTCGTGCTGCCGGATATGGGTAACAGCATCGCTGAAATCACCCACGACGCCAGCCTCACTCCCGCACAGAAGGCGGAGAAGAAGGACGCCCTGATGGAGGAATTCTCCCTCAAGAGCGAGCGCGTGCACACCGTAATCCAGCTGCTCAAGGCCTATGCGATGTTCACCAAGGATATCGACTACGTTATCGTGGACAACAAGGTTAAGATCGTGGACGAGAGCACCGGCCGTATCATGGAGGGCCGGCGCTGGAGCGACGGTCTGCACCAGGCCGTGGAAGCCAAGGAGAACGTGAAGGTGGAGGCCGCGACCCAGACCTTCGCAACCGTCACCCTGCAGAACTACTTCCGTATGTACCACAAGCTTTCGGGTATGACCGGTACCGCGGAAACGGAGGCGGGTGAATTCTGGAGCATCTACAAGCTGGACGTGGTTGTGATCCCCACCAACAGGCCGGTGATCCGCGACGACCAGAACGATATCATTTACAAGACCAAGAAGGGCAAGTATGCAGCCGTCATCGACAGGGTTGTGGATCTGTCCAACGCCGGACGTCCCGTCCTGGTGGGTACCACCGACGTGGAGACTTCCGAGCTCCTTGCCAGGATGATGCGCCTCCGCGGCCTGCATCCCAACGTGCTGAATGCTAAGGAACACGCGCGCGAGGCGGAGATCGTGGCCCAGGCAGGTAACAGCGGCAAGATCACCATCGCCACCAACATGGCGGGTCGTGGTACCGATATCAAGCTGAGCCCCGAGGTGAAGGCCGCGGGCGGTCTTGCAATCATCGGCACGTCCCGTCACGACAGCCGCCGCGTGGACCGTCAGCTCCGCGGCCGTGCCGGACGTCAGGGAGACCCGGGCTCATCGACCTTCTATATCTCGCTTGAGGACGACCTTATGCGTAAGTTCGGCTCGGAGCGTATCGCCGCCGTCGTCGACAAGATGGGTATGGCGGAGAACGAGGCCCTGGAGTCCAAGATGCTGTCGTCGGCTATCGAGACCGCGCAGAAGAAGGTGGAGGAGAACCACTTCGGCTACCGCAAGCGCACCCTGGAATACGACGACGTGATGAACTATCAGAGGGAAGCCATCTACGCACGCCGCCGCAACGCCCTCTCCGGTGAAAGGATCGAAATCGATGTTCAGAATATGATGTCGGATACCGCCAATATCCTTGTGGAGAAGGCGGAAGGCATGTCGTACGAGGAGTTCGAGGAGTTCGTGATCGCGAGCCTCTCCATCGACCTTGGTTTCGACGCTGATTTCTACAAGGACGCCCGTCCCCAGGAGATCGCCGACAAACTCTGCGAGCATATGCAGGAGGTGTACAACCGCCGTATGGAAACTATGATCCAGAAGGTGAACCCCGTCATCAAGCAGGTGTACGAGAAGCAGGGGTCGATGTACGAGAACATCGCCATCCCCGTTTCCGACGGCAAGCGCATGCTCAACCTCTCCGTGAACCTGAAGAAGGCCTACGAGACTGAGAGCCGCGAGATTGCCAAGGCCCTGAGCCGCAGCATCATCCTGTGGAATATCGACGAGTACTGGAAACAGCACCTCCGCGATATGGACGACCTGCGCCAGAGCGTTCAGAACGCCGTGTATGAGCAGAAAGACCCGCTCGTGCAGTACAAGCTGGAGAGCTACAACCTCTTCTCCGACATGCTGGTGAATCTTAACGAAGCGGTCCTCACCTTCCTGCTCCGCAGCTTCATCCCTCTTCGCGACGCTGCCGACGCACGTCAGGCACGTGCACCCCAGCCCCGCCGCGATATGCAGCAGATGCGCACCAACGACCCTTCACAGCTCACCACCAACGGGGATCCCAAATCCCGCGGCCCGGTGCACGTGGAGAAGAAGGTCGGTCGTAACGACCCCTGCCCCTGCGGCAGCGGCCTCAAGTACAAGAATTGCCACGGTAAAGGATTAGTATAATTAAAAGATAATGGATTTGAATCTGAATGATGTAAGCCGTATATCGGCAGGGACAGTTTTCAAGGGAGAGATTTCATCTCCTACAGATATGCGTGTGGACGGTACTTTCGAGGGCCGGATTGTGTCCAAGGGCCGTGTTGTGATTGGCGACAAGGCCGTGATCAAGGGCGATGTCGTATGCCAGAATGCCGATTTTTCCGGGACGATGAAGGGTAACTTCTTCGTAAAGGACACCCTGTCGCTCAAGGGCGGCTGCACTGTGGACGGCGATCTTCACATCAAGCGCCTGCAGGTTGAACTTGATGCCAAGTTCAACGGCCACTGCTCTATGATAAGTGAGGACGACTTCGACCGCCTGACAGGCGAGAAGCCGGAAGAAGAGGCCTAGCTTTTTTTGCCTTTGGCGGAAGAGCGCTTGCGCCAGCGCTCGAGGGCGAGTTTCTGCATATCGCGGACTTCGTCCCTTTCATCGACAATCTCGTTTCCGAGGATGGTCTCGATTACGTCTTCCAGGGTTAAAATGCCCTGGAATGAGCCGTATTCGTCGATGATGACGCTTATCTGCTCGTCCTTGGATATCATCTCGTCCCAAATAACATCCAGGGTGGTCTCCTCCGGGAAGGAGGCGATGTCGCGGCGGATGTCGGAGAGGGTCATGTCCTCTTTGTCATCGGCCAGTAACTGGAGGGCCTCCATGCGCAGGATATAGCCGGTGATGTATTCGTCGTTGTCGGCATAGACAGGGATGCGGCTGTGGTGGAGGAAGCGCTTGTCCTTGTAGAAGCGCTTGAGGGTCATTGATTCCGGGGCGATGGCGCAGACTACGCGCGGGGTCATTGCGTCGTAGGCGGGCATTTCGTCCAGGGAGATGATGTTCTGGATAACTTCGTTCTCGTCCTCGTCCAGTTCGCCGGATTCTTCGGCGACATCGGCCAGGGCGCCCACTTCTTCCTTTGATACGGTGGCGTCCACCTCGTCCGGGGTGATGCGCTTCTGGAACCATACGATGCAGAGGACGATGGGGTAGAGGCAGAAGATGAGAACCTTGATGCTGAGGGCTGCGAAGTGGTTGAGGCTCTTCCAGCGGGCGGTGCCCAGGTTCTTGGGGATAATCTCGCCGAATACCAGGATGAGGATGGTGACTACCGCACTCACGAGGCCGAACCAGGCCGATCCGAATACTTCCGTCGCCTGCATGCCCACGCCGGCGGCACCGATGGTGTTGGCTATGGTGTTGAGCGACAGGATGGCCGCCAGGGGCTTGGAAGTATCTGTCTTATAGCTTTTCATCAGCGTGGCCTTCTTGTCGCCTTCCTCCTCCCGCATGGTGATGTAGGAGATGGGGGTGGACATAAGAGTGGCTTCCAATATCGAACAGAGGAACGATATCAGCATTGCGCCAAACAGAAAAACTAAAAGAAGTAGCATACGGGTGGCAAAGGTACGAAAAAATCCTCAGAATTGGTAATATATGAACGGGCGGATGTCACCGCTGCGCAGCTGGATCATCAGCTGGACGGCAACTATGAGTATCAGCAGTTTAACGGGCCAGGGCAGCTTGATGAAACGCAGTTTGGCCCTGGTGTACATCTTGGGCGTGATGAGGAGCCCTGCCATGGAGATAATCAGCACTATCGACCATAGCCTGCGCGCCTGCCAGAAGGGGACGATGTAGGCAAGGTCGATGTCGGTGAATATCTTGCCGTAGAACTGCCCCACGACCTCCATGCTGCCGGCGCGGAAGAATATCCACGCGGCCATCACGAACAGCATCGTAATGAGCCAGCTGACGGCTTTGACCGGCCAGGTGTCCGGAATCTTCTTCAGCCATGGCCTGCACAGTTTGTGCACCACCAGACCGGCGCCGTGCATTGCGCCCCATATCACGAACATCCATGATGCGCCGTGCCACAGACCAGCCACTACCATAGTTATGAAGTTGTTCAGGAGCGTGCGGAACTTGCCCTTGCGGTTGCCTCCCAGGGGGATGTACAGATAATCCCGGAACCAGGTGGACAGGGAGATGTGCCAGCGTCGCCAGAATTCGGTGAGGTTGAGGCTGCGGTAGGGGAAGAGGAAGTTCTCTTCCAGGCGGAAGCCCAGCAGGGCCGACAGGCCGATGGCAAGGTCGCTGTATCCGGAGAAGTCCAGATAGATCTGCATCGTGTAGCCGATGGAGGCCATCAGCAGTTCGTAGCCGGAGTATGATACCGGGGTGTCGAACGCCAGATTGTTGTAGACGGCCAGATAGTCGGCCAGGACGCCTTTCTTGATGATGCCCAGGATGATGAGCCAAAGGCCCAGCCATAGTTCTCTCTGCGCGGGCATCTGGTTGCGGCGAATCTGGGGAAGAAGCGTATGGGCGCGGGTGATGGGGCCGGCCATCAGCAGGGGGAAGTAGCTCAGGTAGAACAGGTACTCCAGTATGGTTGGCCTGCCTGTGTATTTGCCCCTGTACACGTCCACGGCGTAGCTTATCGCCTGGAATGTGTAGAAACTAATGCCGATGGGAAGCGCGATGTCACCAATCTCGAAATTGCTCCGGATAACGTCGTGAAGGATGAATCCGGTGTACTTGAAATAGAGCAGGGCGCTAAGGTCGATGACGACCGTGGCGGTGAGGAACACCTTCTTCCATCTGTCATCGGCCTTCCTCATCCGCTCCACCAGGAACCAGTTGGCGGCCGCGGTTGCGGGAAGCAGCAGCATAAGCCAGCCGTTGGCCTTGTAGAAGAAGAACAGGCTGAATGCCAGCACCCACAGCATCATGCCGGTTTTCGTGCTCTTCTTCAGCAGTGCATAAACACTGAGGAAAAGCAGGAAAACCAACCAAAAACCCATACTCAGGAAGGGAAGCCCCCCGGATACGGGTTCGGTGAAGAATCGGCCAAGGTCCTGTGCCGCCAGGTTCCAGTCGATAGGGTTCATCAGTCTTTGGGCGAGCGCAGGATTTGTACGTGATGTGTCTTGGGCGTGTCCTTGTCGGGCGTTTCCCAGCGGATGGGATGGGCGCTGGAAGTGCGCAGCCACGTGGCGATGGAATCGGCCCACATATTATAGGACTTCATATCCGGATGGCATCCGTCGCGGGAACGGGTGTACCTTAGATTCAGCGAGGGATAGTAATGGGTGGGGCCGCACTGCTCCTCAAGGATGCGGTTGATTCCGGTGTCCGGCTTCCAGTTGGGCGGGCCTATCCATATATAAGGTATGTCGCCGACTTCCTGAAGGATGCGTTTCACCGCGGCCTCCCTTTCGTCCAGGTTGCGGACGAAGAGCTCGTTGGCGCCCATACTTATGAACAGGTACGTGGGGTTGTACTTGCGTATGAAATGGGTGACGGTGTCGCCCCTGGCCCAGTATTTCGACGACGAGCTGTACCAGATTACGCACTGGAGCTCGTGCCCGTTGGCCACGCAGTACTGCGACATACGGAAACGCAGCCCCTCTATCATCGAATCACCGAAGAGAAGGATCTTATGGGCCGATGTGTCCGGCCCCGCCGGCACGGGCGGTTCTTCCGGAACCTCCGATGCCGCCACGGCCGCAGTGTCCCTGTACCAGTGGGAATAGTCCAGAGTACGGAACTTCCCCTTCCCGCAAAATGAGGGAAGGAGAATGAAAAGTGTAGCTGCAATGGCCAGGAGGCCGATGATTTTCAGATACTGTTTCAAACTATCCAAGGAAGCTCAGCAGGATACCGGCAGCAACGGCCGAGCCGATAACACCTGCAACGTTGGGTCCCATGGCATGCATGAGAAGGTGGTTGGTGGGATCCTGCTCCCTTCCAACGACTTCGCTCACGCGGGCGCTGTCCGGCACTGCCGACACGCCTGCGTTGCCGATGAGCGGATTGATCTTCTTTGCGGGGTTCTTGATGAATACGTTCATCAGTTTCACGAACAGCACGCCGCAGGTAGTTGCGATCACGAAGCTCAGAAGGCCGAGTCCGAAGATGAGGAGGGATTTCACGGAGATGAACTTGTCGGCCTGGGTGGATGCGCCCACGGTGAGGCCGATAAGGGTGGTAACCACGTCGATGAGCGGTCCGCGGGCGGTTTCCGCCAGACGGCGTGTTACGCCGCTTTCCTTAAGCAGGTTGCCGAAGAACAGCATTCCAAGCAGAGGCAGGCCGCTGGGCACAATGAACGCGGTGATAAGGAAGCCGATGATGGGGAAGATGATCTTCTCCTTCTGCGACACCACGCGCGGTGCAGGCATATGGATGAGCCTTTCCTTCTTGGTGGTGAGCAGGAGCATGATGGGCTTCTGGATAACCGGCACCAGTGCCATATACGAGTAGGCCGATACCGCTATGGCGCCCATAAGGTCGGGCGCCAGCTTGGAGCTGAGGAAGATGGCGGTGGGACCGTCGGCCCCGCCGATGATGCCGATAGCACCGGCCTCGTTGGGAGCGAAGCCGAATGTCATCGCAAGCAGGTACGCGCCGAAGATACCCATCTGGGCGGCGGCGCCGATGAGGATAAGCCTGGGCTGGGATATGAGGGCGCTGAAGTCGGTCATTGCGCCTATGCCAAGGAAGATGAGCGGGGGATACCAACCCTGCCGCACGCCCTGGTACAGGATGTTAAGCACCGAGCCGTCTTCATAAATGCCGATGTTCAGTCCGGGGAACATAGGGATGTTGCCCACAATCATACCGAAGCCGATGGGCACCAGCAGCATAGGCTCCCACTCCTTGACGATTGCAAGGGTGATGAAAACGATGCCTATGCCAATCATCACCAGGTTCTGCCAGCTGCAGTTGGCGAAACCGGTGTATTCCCAGAATTGGGCTAATGACTGGAAAATATGTTCCATCAGGCAAGGCTTACGATAGGCGCACCCTCAAGGATGGAGTCTCCCTTGTGAACGTGGATGGCGGAAATGGTGCCGTCCTTGGGTGCGGAAATCTCGTTCTCCATTTTCATTGCTTCCAGCACGGCCACTTTCTGGCCTGCCTTCACGGCCTGGCCTTCCTTGACGCTCACCTCGATGATGACGCCGGGAAGGGGAGAGACCACCTTCTCCTCTGCACCGCCGGCGGGCTTTGCCGCAGGAGCGGCTGCAGCGGCGGGTGCGGGGGCGGCTGCCTGCTGAGGAGCAGGTGCGGGTGCCGCCACGGGGGCGTTCTCGAGCTCCACGCTGTAGTCCTTTCCGTTCACGTTTACGGGAAGCAGTTTCCCATCAGCTTCACCAACGGCCACGTTGTACTCTTTGCCGTTGATCTTGAACTTATACTCTTTCATTATTCTGGTTTTTTTCTAAAATTCAACTGTTTGTTATTCCAGGCCGATGCGGTGCGCCTGATGGTGATGAAGCCGGGCTCGATGTCGTGAACGCCGGTGCTGAAGTGCAGGTAGAGGGCTGCAGCGATTGCCGCATAGTCCTCACCGCTGGATTCCATATCCAGGGCAGCTGCGATTACCGCTGCAATCTCTTCATCGGGCTGGGCCTTGGTCTTGGGCTGCTTCTTGGGCTTTGCGGGAGCGGCCTTGCGCTTGGCAGGGCGCTCGAAGAACAGCCAGAAGAGGAACCACAGGATGGCCAGGGCGGTGAACACCACGCTAACCGACACAATCGACAGTGTGAAGCCGTGAGGGTCGGTTTCCGCCATACGCTGGGCCTTGCTGCCGCCGGCCTGCGAGCCGTTGAGGATGGCAGGAGAAGGCTCCGCCGGTGTTTCCACCGGGACGAAGTGCTTCTGGCGAAGGTCATCGGCCAGTTTCTCGACGGATTTGCCTGCGGGCAGGCTCGTGGGAATCTGAAGGGAGTCGATGATGGTGCGGCCGTCGTTGGATACGAGGTAAACGCAGGAGCCGGGGGCAAGAGTGAAGCCGGCGTAGAAGGTTCCGTCTTCACTCCTGCCGGAGGCATAGAAGAGCACTACCTGACGGGGGCCCAGTTTTGTGCGATTGTCGCTTTTGGGGATTATGCTCTTCTTGAGGTCGTTGCGGTCGTCCGTGAGGAAGCAGCCGCCGAAGTTCACGGTGCCGGTAGAGGTGTTGTACAGCTCTATCCAGCCGCCGCGCCTGCCGTAGCCGTCGAGTATCCCCGTGGAGTCAGGCTCCGCGAGGGCCTCGGAGATTATGAGGTCGCTCACGTTCTG
>Ga0310690_10006658_pt1 | contig 15104 bp, 13 predicted proteins | sample AusTroGonzalo_MG_2_FD_207661 | JGI IMG/M metagenome (GOLD analysis project Ga0310690, IMG submission 207661) | Bovine rumen microbial communities from tropical cattle in Woodstock, Queensland, Australia - Gonzalo_04 (v2) (version 2) | ecosystem: Host-associated > Mammals > Digestive system >...
TACAACGTCGCTGAGCGACAGTTTGAACGTCACTCGCTGACAGCCCAATTTACCCAGTTACCCACTTACCCATTAAGGACATCTGTGTTCTGCAAAACTTGACAAAGGAAATCTTATTATTATATTTAAATATAATAATAAAATAATAAAAATAAAAACTTGATACCCTAATGTCATAAATGAAAAACCTAAATGTCCTAAGTGGGTAACTGCATAAGTGGGTAACTTTTCATTTTTTTTTCCAAAATTCCTTCTTATCTTTGCAGGGCGAAATAGAACTAGATATGGCAACGATATTTTTTGTCCGACATTCGAAAAATTCCTCTAACTTTGCGGACTAAGAGAAATAAAAAAGGAAAACAAACAATGTGTTTTGAGAGCGATGATAAAGGATTATCTGAATAGAATAATAAATGGCGACTGCCTTGAAGTCTTACGCAAACTGCCAGATAGTTGCATTGACGTTGTTGTTACGTCGCCTCCATACAACCTCAAAAACTCTACCGGAAACGGTATGAAAGATGGACGTGGAGGCAAGTGGGCAAATGCAGCACTCATTGATGGTTATGAGAATTACGATGATTGTATGCCTAATGAAGAATACGCTAAGTGGCAACATGAAGTTCTCTTGGAATTGGTCCGTGTTATTAAAGATGATGGAGCAATTTTCTACAATCACAAATGGCGTGTACAGGCTGGATTGATGCAAGATCGTCGGGACATTGTCTATGACGTTCCGTTGCGTCAAATCATTATATGGAAACGTAAAGGAGGCATCAATTTCAATTCAGGTTATTTTCTGCCAACATACGAGGTCATTTATCTTATTGCAAAAAAAGACTTTAAACTTGCACCGCACATGAATCGGTATGGTGATGTGTGGGAAATTATGCAGGAACAGCGAAATGACCATCCTGCTCCGTTCCCCGTTGAGCTTATTGATCGCATAGTGTGTTCAACCACAGGTCAGATTATTCTTGACCCTTTCATGGGTTCAGGCACTACGGCGGTCGTTGCAGCAGGACTTGGACGCGATTTTATCGGAATAGAAAAGTCTGCAAAATACTGTGAAGCGGCTCTTGCTCGTCTTGAGAGGAATAAGACAAACCCAGAAGTTGCAAAGTTTCACCAAATGGATTTATTCTCTTCACCTACCGTTACAATTCCAAAATCCAAGAAAAAGAAGGAAGAACATGAGTACTGTATTGAAAGCCTTTTCTAAGGAAGAGCTGATTGAGAAATTCAAGGCTATTTATGCCAAAGGATGGATAGAAAACTATCGTGGCAATAACGATGGCGCTGTTGGGAATATTCTTGAAGATTTGCTCGAAATTCCGGAAAACAATCTGCCCATACCAAATGCTTCTGAATGGGAACTGAAAGCACAGAGGTCTACAACGAGTTCGCTCCTGACAATGTTTCACACAGAGCCTTCGCCGACTGCATCGACGACCGCGAGATATTCATGAAAGGTATCGACTATTCATATTATTATGAGCAGGAGAATTAACTAAGGACAAATATGACAACACAACAAGAGCGTGCTGAACTGCACAAGACTTTGGGACTATCAGTTTGAAAAACAACTTTGTTTTTCCAAAATTCCTTCCTATCTTTGCAGGCGAATAATACCGTTAAGACCATGAAGATCTACAGTAACAATACCTCAAGACGCGGCTTGTTTTTGGCTAATATACTGAAAAACAGCACGTTATCAACGGGGGGGGGGTATTAATCCTCGACTAAAATCATGTAAATCAAGCTTTTTAGTGTCCGTCCTGTTGGCGGGCTGTTTCCTCTTTGGCGCCAGCGGATGCAGTAAAGAAGTTTCCGGTTCTAGCGAATTCCCGGAGACCGAGTCCGTTGACGGAATCCACACAAAGACGGGGCCATCCATCCTGCCCGCCACAGACGGCACTACTCCCTTTGGCATCACGCTGGATACGGTGTGGCTGCCGGATACCACTATTATATTCAATCCCTGAGCCATGATCTGGTACGATGAAATAAGATGGATGCTGCGTCCTCTGCGTGGGCGTAAGCTTGACGATGCAGCCATAGCCCTGGCTCGTCGCTACGGACTGGAGCGCCAGTACCGCGAAGCGCGGATGCACGGCATAGAGCCGCTCTTTGCCCTTGAGGACTATGATATCGGCACACTGGAAGAGCGGGCGGAGTTTGAATTGTAAAAACATGAAACTATGAATACAATAATGAATCATATTGGAGAAAACTTTTAAAGTTATGTCATTACAATCCGCCACATACGCCGATATCAATTTGAGCGAGGAAGACATCAAGTCGCGCTTCATCCAACCTGCCCTTGAAGACAAAGGATGGGATAAATATCACATGAGGCTTGAATATGCCTATACCGCTGGACAAATTGTCGTGCAAGGGAGTATGAAACACCGTAAACGCGGCAAGCGGGTTGACTACTTGCTTTATACTGAGGATAATTACCCTATAGCAGTAGTGGAGGCTAAGGATCGTAAACATGAGCCTGACGATGGTATACAACAAGCTATCGACTATGCTCACGACCTTGACGTGCCTTTCGCCTACTCGACCAACGGTGAACGTTTTGTGGAACATGACATGAACACCGGATTGGAGCGTAGCTTTACTATAGAAGAGTTCCCCACTCCGTTGGCGTTGCGTGAACGACATCGTGCCTGGCTGATGCAAAACATGAACCTTACCGAAGAAGGGGCAGCCTTGTTGGACATCCCTTATTATAGCGACAGCGACAGCTTCCCGCCGCGATACTATCAGCGCATCGCCATCAATAAGACCATCGAAGCGGTGGCCTGTGGCAAAAACCGCATTTTGCTGGTAATGGCAACGGGTACTGGTAAAACTTATACGGCTTTCCAAATCATACACCGCCTGCACGCCTCGGGCCGCATGAAGCGTATCCTCTATCTTGCAGACCGGAATATCCTGATAGACCAAACCATGCGACAGGATTTCAAGCCCTTCCGCAAGGTGATGTCGAAGGTACAGGGCAAGAGTGCTGAAAGTGGTTTTGAAATCTACATGAGCCTCTATGGACAATGGGTGAAGAATGAAAGCGAGCTGCAGCCCGGGGAACGTCAGCCTTACGAAAACTACGCCAAGGATTTCTTTGACCTTATTGTGGTGGATGAGTGTCACCGCAGCAGCATCAACGAGGATAAGGAGTGGCATAAGATATTGACTTATTTTGACCAATCTGTTCAAATTGGCCTCACCGCTACTCCCAAAAGTGTAGAAGGTGCTGACAACTTCGAGTACTTTGGCAAGCCTGTTTTCACCTACTCTTTGAAACAAGGTATTGCCGACGGCTACTTGGCACCTTACCGCGTCACCAAGTCGTTCATCAATGTCGATATGGAAGGCTATGTTACCGAGGATGGAGAAGAAGACCTCTTCGGCAAATCTATAGAAGAAACCATTTTCACCCGCAACACATTCGGACGCGAGATTCATATCACCCAACGCCAGAAGGTTGTGGCTTACCGCATCACCCAAATGATGAAGGTAATAGGCAGGATGACGAAAGCCATCGTGTTCTGTCCCGATCAGGAGGAAGCCGCCATCATGCGTGAATTGCTGATAGCGATGAATCAGGATATGGTACGCAAGTACCCCGACTACATTGTGCGAATCACCAGCGATGATAGAGTTGGGAAAGCCTTGCTCGACAATTTCATTGACCCCTACGAGCCTTGCCCCGTAATCGCCACCACCAGTGAGCTTCTGACTACAGGCGTGGACTGCAAGACCTGTGGATTGATTGTGATTGACAAAGAGGTGAACAACCCCACCACCTTCAAGCAGATGATTGGACGTGGTACCAGAATTTTCGAGAAGAAAGACAAGATGAATTTTGAGATCCTTGACTTCCGTGGTGCCACGTTGCAATTTGAAAGAGGCTTCGACGGTGATGCTGAGACTGAGGATTATTCAAAAAGGAAAAAGGAGAAGAAAGAAGAAAAAGTCTCTTCGACAGGCTCAGAGACCTTGGGGGATGCAGGATCTGGAGAAAGCACTTCGACAGGTAATGGAACCGAGAAGCATAAAAAATACTACGTCGACGGCAGGGAAGTGAGGATTGTGCACGAGGTGGTTCAGTTCTTAGGCGAGGATGGCAAGACACTCTTCACCGAGAGTCTTACCGACTATACCCGTAAGGCTATAAAGAAGCACTACCCAACACTAGATGCTTTCCGAGGCGCCTGGGCTAAAGCTGACCGCAAACAGGCCATTATTGATGAGTTGGCTGAAAACGAGGTGCTACTGGATGCTGTGCGTGAGGAGAATCCCGAACTCCAAGACTGTGACTACTTCGACATCATCTGCCATGTGGCCTTTGATCAGAAACCCCTCACACGTAAAGAACGTATTGAGGGTGTAAAAAAGCGTAACTATCTGGCCAAATACGAAGGACAGGCGCGTAAAGTTGTGGAGGGTCTAATGGAGAAGTACGGCGAGACGGGAGTAACAAATATCGAAAACCCACAAATCCTCAATCTGAATCCCTTTGCCGAAATTGCCAAGCGTCCCCGTATCATGAAAGGCATCTTCGGCAGTCCCGAAGAATACAACGAGGCGGTAAGAGACCTTGAAAATGAGCTTTACGATATCGCTTAATTTCAAATCGTTAAATCTAAAATCATAATTACCTTATGGCAGTAGGAAACTTAGTAAAACGACTACAGGACATTATGCGCAAGGATGCCGGCATTAATGGTGACGCACAGCGCATCGAGCAGATGGTATGGATGTTCTTCCTGAAAGTATATGATGCAGCTGAAGAGGATTGGGAGTTGGATGCAATGGATGAGGGCAAAACCTTCCAAAGCATCATCCCCGAGGAACTTCGCTGGCGCAACTGGGCACCCTCGAAAGACGAGGAAGGCCGGCTAAAGAAAAATTTCTTGACCGGACAGGCGTTGCTGGATTTCATCAACGAAAAGTTGTTCCGTGTGCTGAAAGGTGAAGACAGTTTGGACAAAAGCATTAAAGGCATTAAGGTCACAGTTGAAACTGCTCGCCACCAGGCTGTGGTGCGCGATGTGTTCCAAGAAGTGAACCAATATATGAAAAACGGCGTCCTGCTACGTCAGATGATTGACGAGATAGAAGCCGTTGACCTGCTTGACAGCCAGGAGAGCCATGCTTTCGGTGATATGTACGAGACGCTGTTGAAAGACCTTCAGGCAGCGGGCAACGCTGGAGAATTCTATACCCCAAGACCCTTAACCGACTTCACTGTGGAACATCTTGAGCCTAAGCTGGGAGAGACTATGGGAGACTTGGCAGCAGGTACCGGCGGCTTCATCATCTCCACTTTGAGGTATTTGGAGAAACAGAAGAAGACGGCAGAAGATGAAGAAAAATTCCAAAGTTCCGTGATGGGACAGGAGTGGAAACCCTTCCCTTATCTGCTGGGTGTAACGAATATCATGCTGCATGGCATCAAAGACCCCATGTTCTTCCACATGGATTCGTTGGGTAAGAACATGAGCGAGTATCAGGAAGAAGGCAAATTGAATACCATTGCCATGAATCCGCCCTACGGAGGCGCCACCGATGCTGCCACAAAAATGAACTTTAAACAAGAGTATCGTTCTTCAGAAACGGCTGACCTCTTTTTGGTGCTTATTATGCAGAGACTGGAACGCAATGGGCGAGCTGGTGTGGTGGTGCCTGATGGATTCCTGTTTGGTACGGATGGCCCTAAGTTGGCCATAAAGAAACGCCTGCTTACAGAATTCAATCTGCATACTATCATTCGTCTGCCAGGAAGTGTGTTCTCGCCTTATACCTCCATTGCCACCAATATCCTCTTTTTCAACAACGAAAAGGCTGAAGGCGCTCCTGAGGACTATGCCACTAAAGAGACTTGGTTCTACCGCATGGATATGCCAGAGGGTTACAAGCATTTCTCGAAGACCCGTCCTATTCTAAATAGCCACTTCGATGTGGTAAACGAATGGTGGCAGAATCGCCAAGTGTTGGAAGATGGCGAGAAGAGCCGTTCCTTTACTCCGCAGGAGCTGATGGATACAGGCTGCAATTTCGACCAGTGTAAGTTCCCCAAGGAGGAGGAAGAAGTGCTTCGCCCTGAAGAGCTGCTGAAAAAGTACCATGAGGAGCGTACTGCCCTTGATGCCAAGATAGATGCACAGCTTAGAGAGATAGAATCCATCTTAGGAATTAAAATCGACGAGCTATGAATGCACAGCAGTTAAAGAACTCTATTCTGCAAGAAGCCATCGAAGGTCGCCTTGTGCCGCAAGACCCCAACGAAGAGCCAGCATCAGTTTTGCTTGAAAGAATCCGAAAGGAGAAAGCAAGGATGGTGAAGGAAGGTAAGCTTAAAAAGAAAGACCTCGAAGAAACTCCAATCTCCGAGGAAGAGATACCATTTAAGATTCCTGAGAGTTGGGAATGGTGTAGATTAGGAGAAATATCTACATATTCACAAACTAAAAAGAAAATCAATGCCTCAAAAGCAGCTCCTAATATATGGGGGCTTGACCTAGAAGACATAGAGAAGGGGGGCAAATTGCTATGCATAAAAACAGTGGGCGAGAGGAAAGCAATTGGTGACAAAACTTGTTTTGAGGTAGGAGACATCCTATATAGCAAGTTACGTCCTTATTTGTTGAAAATCCTCATAGCACCTCACAACGGCATTTGTACACCTGAAATAATACCATTTACATGTTATGGAGACATTAATAAAGAATATATTATCAACCTCCTTAAATCCGCATATGTTGATAGGTATATAAATTCGGCTACGTTTGGGATAAAAATGCCTCGTGTCGCAACGGAAACAATGACTTCGCTAATTATCCCTCTTCCTCCTCTCGCAGAGCAGATGCGCATTGTGGCAAAGATAGAGGAACTATTGCCGAAGGTAGAAGAATATGGTAAGGCGCAGGAAAGCCTTGACAAACTGAATGAGGAACTACCAGAGCGATTGAAGAAGAGTATATTGCAAGAAGCCATCGAAGGACGCCTTGTGCCGCAAGACCCCAACGATGAACCTGCATCAGCCCTGCTTGAAAAAATTCGAGCAGAGAAGAAACGACTGGTGAAGGAAGGCAAGCTGAAAAAGAAAGACCTTGAAGAGACTCCAATCTCCGAGGACGAGATGCCTTTTAAGATTCCTGAGAGTTGGGAGTGGGTCAATTTGTTTGATTTTGTCGATATAACATATGGATATCCGTTTGATTCAACTAAATTCAATGAGATAAAAGATGGTATACCTATAATCCGCATAAGGGATATTTTACCTTCATCAACAAAAACGTATACTACCGAAATTGCAGATGATAGGTATATAGTAAAAAGGGAGGATATGCTTGTAGGAATGGACGGAAACTTTAATGTTAGTTTATGGCAATCAGATGATGCGTATTTGAATCAGCGAGTATGTAAAGTCAAAGCAAAAAAGAACATTCTAAGCCAGAAGTATTTATATTATTACTTACCTTATGAATTAGAAGAAATCTTTAAAACTGTATCCTACGTGACTGTAAAGCATTTGTCGGATAAACATTTTCGAACAATGCGGATAGCCCTTCCTCCTCTCGCAGAGCAGAAACGCATTGTAGACCGAATTGAACAACTTTTAAACAAAATAGAACAACTGAAAGAATAAAATCACTACTTTAGCGCGTCGTTAGCGTTACGATACCACCAAGAATCCGGCAAAATTCTAAGGCATAAGTGTATCGGGAACATAACGAGACGAACGTCTAATGCTGTTAACCACAGCGTGGGGCGGCAAGTCTTGTTGACCCTTCCCGAACACGAAGGTGCCATTGCCGGAGCCTTTTGGTGGTATGGGAAACCTGATACTACCGCCCCCGCTTTTATAAGAAGAAAAGCGATGACCACTAACGACCAAGAAAATATAGAACGCAAGCTGAACCACGTGCTGGATATGGGCGACAGAATCATCGCCCTATACCGTCACATCACATGCACCGAGCGGGCCTCGCTGCTGCTGGCCATGATGGCAGCTTCGCGACAAACCGCTGCCAATCTGCGCAACGTGGCAGCCCTGCTCCGCAAAAACCTGCTTGACCCCTTCCGTATTAACTATACCGACTATGCCCGTCGGGTGGAGAACCTGCTAAAGATATGGAAAGAAGAGCTTGGCAGCGCCCCCATCTTCCACAACCTGGATAACCATAACCGTCCCATTGTCAATCCTAAAGACATCGCCCTAAAGGAGGATACCCACTACGACCTAACACTACGAGCCGAAAGCTTCGATATGTTCGACATCCGTGTCTCCCTAATGAAAGCAGCTCCGTCATTATGCCAAGGTATAGAGGATGCCTTAGGGTGGATCGGAGAGACATTAAGGGAAATTGAGAACGACTACCAAAAACTGAAAGCCGACCCGGAGAGGCAGGACGAACGCCTGAGAGAGCTGGAATCGTTGTATATAGAGGCGATGTGGGAGGAGGACTTGAAACGTTTTGTTGACGAAGCCAATGAATTTGTGGTTCAATGTGGCAATAATAGAACCCCTGAGACTTATAATCTTTTCTTGCGCCGCCTGGATCGCGAAGCCACAGATCCGCACGACATCAAGGTATTGGCGGAACTGAATGATTGGTATCTCAATGGAGCTCGTTCCGCTGGCTTCATCGTTGATCATCGCGACAAATTGAGCTTCGAGGATGTCGCGCGTCACTTCCGGTTTGTGCGCTGCCGCCGCCAGCTGCTGCGACACGTGGAACGTTTCACATTGTTGCAACCCGCCGATGAAGCTTACTGCGACCTCTTCGTCAACCATGCCACCCAGGAGTTGGCCACCCTGCTTGTGCCTACCATAGAATACTATGTAGACTTTCGTCATAATTACCAATATGCTGCACTACAGATGGCAATGCAGGATTTAGGCCTTATTTACAACGACAAAAACAACGGAGTTCAAATGCGGGACTTCATCAACGCCACCTATCTGAAAAACGACGAGAAGATAAAAGACCAGACCACCTTAACCCAATGGACTGGAAAACTATTAGGATTCATGTTCGGTACCATGGACGAACAGAACCTAGTAGGCAATTACGGGCAGAAGGACTTCGCCAAACTAAAGGATTGTTATTGGCTATGTCTTAGTATTATAAATAAGGTAGTAGGCCTTGACTTGCGAGAGCTTGGCTTTGCCGAATACCTCTTTACTGACCACGAGCACACTCCAAATATCACCGATTACCACAATCAGGAGGGCAGGGATATTATGGACCGGCTCTTCGAACTGAAATCCGTTATCAGGGGTGAAGCTCCACTGCTGTGACGGAAAAATAATACCCATTTAACGAGGGAGACTTTCATCTGATGATGGGAGTCTCCTTTTTTTCCGTTGTTTGGCAAATACTACACCAGAGTGGCGGAAGAAAATTTTATTCTCCTCTATATATCCGTCCTTTGCATCGTAAATCATTTCAAAATAGCAAAGGATATGAAAACAAACAATCAAATTAAGGAACCGCGCACACGCGAAAGCTTCACAGAAACCGAAATCGTGGAAAAAGCCGACCGCATCATGCGTAGAACTATCTGTAAGGAGAATGCTGATGCTGAAGGCTGCCTCTCAACTACTGCCGTAGCCCAATCGCTGGAGCTCGATGTGAAGGACTTGTTCCTTCTCCTCAGTGCTGCCGGAGTCATCATCAGAAAATCCGGCCACCAGCAAATCACAGCCAAATACGCCCACAAGGGACTGGCTTTAGAACGCTACTTCCACTACTTTACTGTGGATGGTAGGAAGAAGAGCAAACCCTACCTGGTCTGGACCAGAACCGGAGTGGAATTCATCAAGAAACTAATACAAGGATAAGAATAAAGGAAGTGACTCTATCAAACTTTTAAACTATTAAAAAGTATGGAAGCAACAGTAAGAATCGTTTCCCAAAGCCCGCTGACCCAGCGTCAGTACACCGACAAGAAAACGGGCGAACCCAAAGTCATGAACAGCATCGCGCTGAAACTCACGGATGGCATCGACACCTTCATCGGCGAGATCACCGGAGAACGCGCCGTCAACTGCCAACAGTTCGACTACATGCGGAACTATAGGGTGCAATGCTCTATGGTCGTCCGCGAGTGGAACTCGCAGCAGACCGGCGAAGCGATGCAAGCCACAACGATTTACATTGACAAGATTAACCCCGTCTAAGCCATGAAAGAACTAGATTTCACTAAGAACAAAGTCCAGACGCTGACGCTGGATGATTTGGAAAAGACCTACCGAGAGAACCTCACTGACGGGACGCCCGTGGGCGGCATCTACCACTTTGAGCTGATTCATTTGGTATTTAAGATGTTTGAACAGCAAGGCTTGCGCCCTGAAGTTCAGGAGATTTTCGCTGCCAACAACAAGGATTCAAAGCGCCCCGGCGCTACCATCCTGAAGGAATTGGCTGAAAAGTTTGGCGAGCACGCCATAGAAGCCCACCTGCTCAGACGCGTGTACGCGAACATTATTATTCATGAAGGAGAGTCAGACCACGTGGTTACCTGCCTTGCCGTGGCTTATCATCAGAAAGGCATACAGTTGGGTATTGGCCCGATGGTGAGAGTCTGTCACAACCAGACCATCCTTGGAGCAGAAGACGTCATCGCCAATTATTCCTGTTATGGAAAGGTTGACAGAAACTTGCGCAACGGTCTGGGTGAAGTGTTGGAAAGAGCAAGAGATTGGGCAAATCATTACGGTGTACAACAGGAAGAACGCCAACTAGCCATGCAACAGATGGCTTCGGTGCCTTTCACTTACGATGACATGTTGCGCCTTATCGGCAGACTTGTGGAACTGCGAGTCATCCACGACACCTCCAATCCCATCCTGCACTACAACGAACCCTATCCCTTGAGCAGCTGCCAGATCAACGAGACCGCTGAGAAGCTCTTTCTGATGATGTCAGAAAGTGAAGACCGCAGCTACTGGGATGCTTACCAGCAGCTTAACACCGTATTGAAACCCGACAGGATGGATATCCCAGCCATCATGCCGCAATCCCTTGCGTTATTCGAAACCATGAAAGAATTAGCACAGTAAAATTCAAATCACTATGACAAAAGAAATCAAAGATAACGAGACATTAGCCTCGAAGAGAAGAAAGGTCATCTCGACCTTCAAGTCCAACACGAAAATCTATGACGACAACAGCATAGAAGTCATTCCCCAAGCCATCGGCGAGCCTTCGCAGGTGGAAGTGAAGAAGGTGGGGAAGAGCAAACGGTACGTCACCAACGGCAAGTCGCCGCTGGCTTGTATGGAGCTCAAGGTACCCGCCGATGTACCCGACCGCGCCGCTGCCTTCTTCGAAGAGTTGGACAAGCTCACGAAGGATATCCAACTCAGCATCCCGGAGCTGCCCAAAGGCCAGTTCCTGATGGATGAGGAAGACCTGAAGATACGTCGCTCCTACGAGGACGGTGAGATCACCGTCTGGTTCACCCTCAAGGCCAAAGACCTGTTCGATTTGAGAAGAGATTTGTATAACTTAACCGCCTTAATTGACAAATGTTTTGTTATCAACCAAGCTTAAGCAGCCCTACGGAGGCTGTCACCAAGGAGCAGTTCTGGGCGCTCGTCAGGGCGCCCAAAACCGCCAATGCCGTGCAAGGAGCGCGTGCTGCCCTTGCAAAAGGAGACAAGGCAAAGTACGACGAGTTGAAGAAGCGACTCCCGCTCATCATCTTCCCCAGTACCTTCGAGGAATGGGAAAACGAGATAGAGAATAAGAGGACCAAAAAGAAAAGCAAGGTGGTGGGAAGATGGCGCAACCAAGCCCATGCCTGCCTTAATGGTCTTGCTGTTGCTGATTTCGACCACCTGGAGGGCGATGTCCGCAAAGTATGGGAATCTGCCAGCGGGAAGCTCTCGCAGCAGGATTATGAGCGTATTTTCCTTGTTTTCATCACCCCTTCGGGTGAAGGACTCAAGGTTGTCTTTGCCGCCGACCCTGAGACGGGAAACCTTATCGACAACCAGCACGACTTGGCCGAGAAACTTGGGCTGAAGCTGGATGAGTCGTGCAAGGATGCCAGTCGCGGAGCGTTTATGACTACCGAGAAGGATATCATTCTGATTGATGAGAAGCACCTTTTCACCTATCATAATCAGGACTTTGCGGAACGGTATGAATCACTTTACCGAGAAGGGAAGAGCCAATCGGTAAAGAATGCGGAATGCGGAATTAAGAATGCGGAATGCGGAATTAAGAATGCGGAATGCGGAAATACGAAGTGTTCGACGGAGTCAATAGGGGCGAAGCCCAGCGACGCATCGCGATATTCCGAATTCCGAATTCCGAATTCCGAATTATTAAAGTACCACGGCGTGCCGTATTCCCAAATCGTTGAAGCATGGCTCGATGGCAAGACCATCAATCCGGGCGACCGCCACCGCACCTCATTGAATTTGGCCGACCATCTGCGCTACATTACCGATAACGACCCAGTGCTTATCGAGACCATCCTCCGTCAGACTCCCTTCGTGGATGAAATCGTCAGGGAACGCAACGAAGACGTGTCCGGCACCGTAGCCAGCGCGCTGAAATACCAGATGTATAAGCACATACCCCAGCGAATGCGCGAAGCGCTGGAAAAGGCTAAGGTCCCTGAGCTCGTCGAAGGGCCGACCGATAATGAAACGGTGCTTCGACAGGCTCAGCAACCTGTTGCCTCTGACGTTTATTCGTCATTGCCATTCGAGAGTTGGTCCAAAGAACTGATAGATTTTTCTGAAAAGTATCCCTGTATGAAGGCATTGTTTTCCAATGTTCATCCCTTCAAGATTCCTGCCGTGCTCTTCAGTAGCGCAGCTATGTTTGGCACGTTGATGACCCGTACTTGGTACCGTTTCTGGTATGAGCCGGAAACCTTGCGCCGACTGAATTACTCCATCTTTATCATAGGTGACCCAGGTGCAGGCAAGAACGTCGTGGAGAAATTCTACGCCAAGATCTGCGACCCGATGATTCAGTCGGACCAGGTGGGGATTGACGCGGTGAACCGCTATAAAGAGGGTAGGACGGAACGCAGCACCAGCACGAAAGCCCAGAAGGGCGAAGCCTTGAAGAAGCCCGTGGTGGGTATCCGCGTGCATCCTGCCCGAACCGCCACGGGTGAATTTATCCGCCACATGATGGCAGCGAAGGAGCAGGTGCAGGGACACGAACTCAACCTCCACATGTTCTCATTCGATGCTGAATTGGACAACGTGACCCGCCAAAACAAGGGTGGAGATTACAAAGACCGAGAAATTCTTGAAATCAAGGCCTTCCATAACGAGACGGACGGACAGATGTATGCCAACTCGGAGAGCATCACGGCGATGTTCAAGGTGTATTGGAACTTCATCTACACAGGAACCCCGTATGCCTTACACCGCAAAGTGAGCCAGAAGAACTTCGGTACGGGTCTCTCCACGCGTCTGGCTGTCATCCCGCTACCCGACATGGGAAAGGCTGCAAGGCACCAGGAGGTGAATACCGATGGCGACGAAGAGTTGAAAACTTGGGCATATCGTCTGGACAGGGTTGAAGGGGAACTCCCCATCGAACCCCTGAACGACGAGACCTACGAATGGCAGTCTGATCGGATGGATATTGCCGAGTTCAACGACGATAAGGCTGACAGAACCCTTTTGAAGCGTATTCCGTATTACGGCATCGGTATCAGCCTACCCTTCATCGTGATGCGCCATTGGGAGGAATGGCAGGAGAACAAGACGTTATCGATAGACGTCACCGACCGCAGGCTCTGCCGTCTGGCAATGGACATCCAGTACCGTTGCCAGCAGTTCTTCTTTGGCGAGATGGCGCACAATTATTTCGAGGATCAGACGAAGGAGTTTGTGCAACGTCACAGGACCAGGAAGTATGATGAATGCTTCCGTAAGCTGCCGGATGAGTTCAAAACGGAAAAGTTTATGGAGTGTTTCGGATGCTCGCAGTCGGCGGCCTCACGAAGCATTACCAGATTAAAAAAAGATGGCGTAATCAAGAATGTAAAGTTTGGGGTTTATAAGAAAATCCTAAAAGAACTTCCTTGAACTTACCCACTTACCCACTTACCCATTAAGGACATTAAGGTTTTGGCTATTTTGAAATAGGTTTTGTGGTTTTTCATTGTGTTGTGAGTCCCCCGTCAGAATTGGTTTTCTTGGCGGGGGCTCGGTTTTTTTAGTCTTATAGGTTTGATTTGTTAGTATAGAGAACAGTGTGGTAAAATCTTGCCTTCGAAGCGCCCAGAGCGGATGAACTACCTTTCCAGCGGCGGCAAAGACTGAATTAAACAGATTGATACAATTCCACCGCCGGTTGGAAAAAAAGCCGCCTTCACTCTCTTTCCTCTTCTCTATCTCCACTCTCTCTCCTCTCTCCACACCTTCCTTCCCTTCCTTAATTACCTCTCCTCACTCTTTCCATTCCCGCAAGGGAACCCCAAAAGCACGAGGGATGGCGGATCGAGTCCGCCATGAGGGGCTTGGGGCGGGGATAGGACAAAAAAACTTGCACTTTCTGAAAAAGTTTGTATTTTTGCAGCGAGAAAATGAAAAATTGGATTATGACATCATTTGCATTGAACAATCTTTGGACTTATCTACAGGGGCTTATGCTTTCGCAAAGCGAACGCGAATGGCTGGTTGGGAAACTGTCGGAACCCACTGAGAAGACAACAGCTGCCTCGAAAGACGACAAGTTGGCGGAACAGGCTTTAGAAAACCTGGTTATCCCCGACAAGCTGCGCCGCAAACGCGGTTGCATCAAACTGACGGAAGAGGATCTGCATGAGGGGGCCTGGGGCTCCACCCAGGTCCAACCCAGGTCCAACCCAGGTCCTATGTGAGTCCCACCCAACTCCTGCCCTACCCCTGCCCTAGAAACACCAAAGGCGACCCCAAACGGGGTCGCCTTTGGTCTTGAAGGGTTGTCGTCTCGGAATTACACCATCAGTGCGCCGACGAGGCCCAAGATTGCGTAGAACTCAGGCAGAGCGGCATAGATCAGGGTGTTGGTGAACACGTCGTGACCCTGGCTGATGCCGACGATGCCGTTGGCACAGACCTGGCC
>Ga0310690_10006660_pt1 | contig 15102 bp, 9 predicted proteins | sample AusTroGonzalo_MG_2_FD_207661 | JGI IMG/M metagenome (GOLD analysis project Ga0310690, IMG submission 207661) | Bovine rumen microbial communities from tropical cattle in Woodstock, Queensland, Australia - Gonzalo_04 (v2) (version 2) | ecosystem: Host-associated > Mammals > Digestive system >...
GAGCGCGGGCGTCCTCGCCCGCAATGGTGACGGGCGAGGACGCCCGCGCTCCCAGGCAAAGCGGAGTAATAACCGTTAGTTATATAGAAGCAGTTAAATGGATCAGTTAATAACTAAAACCTTACTCAGATGAAGAAAATAATGATGCTGATGGCAGTGGTTCTGCTGGCACTGCCCATGCAAGCAAAGAAGAAACAAGTGAAGGAACCCACGGAGCGCGAATACTGGTGCCAGGAGGCCTGGCGCATGGCTCAGCCCGTGCTGGAGAATATGGCCAAGGGAGAGCTGCAGAAGAACATGAAGACTGAGTTCAGTCCCTCGTTCGACAATCGTAACCGCAAGGTTGTCTACATGGAGACTTTCGGTAGGCTGATGGCAGGCATCGCACCCTGGCTGGCTCTGCCTGATGATGAGACAGCCGAAGGCCAGCAGCGTAAGCAGCTGCGCGAATGGGCATTGGCCAGCTACAGGCACAGCGTAGACCCGCAGTCGCCCGACTATCTTTGCTGGGGCGTCTCAGGACAGAACCTGGTGGATGCCGCCTACATAGCAGAGTCGTTCATCCGCGCCTACGATGCCCTGTGGGTACCACTTGATGAACTCACCAAGCAACGCTATATCACGGAGTTCAAGAAGCTGCGCTCGATAGAGCCGCCCTACACCAACTGGTTCCTCTTCTCCAGCATCATCGAGAGCTTTATTGCCAAGGCTGTAGGACTGAAGGAATACGATGACTTCCGTGTGATGATGACCATCCGCAAGGTGGAGGAATGGTATGTGGGCGACGGCTGGTATGCCGACGGTCCTGTCTTTGCCTTCGACTACTATTCGAGCTACGTCTTCCATGCCATGTATCTGGAGACGCTGCAGAACATGATTGATGCGAAGGCCAGCACCCGACTGGAATACAAGAAATACTACGACCGTGCCTTAAAACGCGCACAGAAGTTCAGTATCATCCTGGAACGCTTCATCTCGCCCGAAGGCACTTTCCCCGTCATCGGACGCAGCACGCCCTACCGTATGGCAGCCATGCAGCCACTGGCCATGATGGCTTGGAAACAGACCTTGCCCAAGGAACTGAGCAACGGACAGGTGAGGGCAGCACTTACCCAGGTGATGCACCGGATGTACGACCAGCAACAGAACTACAACGATGCCGGCTTCCTCACCATCGGTTTCTGCGGATCGCAACCAGAGACGGCTGACTGGTACACTAACAACGGGTCGCTCTACATGACGAGTCTTTCGCTGATGCCGCTGGGCCTACCTGCCGACCATGACTTTTGGACCTGCCCTGCCGAACCCTGGACCCAGGTGAAGGCTTGGGGCGGACAACCCTTCCCCAAGGATCATCGCTGGGCAGACGACATCGTGACCAAAGACCGCTGGTGATTATTTACGGCATGAAGAGAACACTGCTTCTGCTGTTGATGACCGTGCAACTTGCCGCCATCCGCGCTCAACTCTACGTGGATGGCGTGCAGTTGCCGTATGACACGTTGACAAAAACCTACCTGGCATCCATACAGCAGAACTTGTTCAACACCAACGTAACGCTCGGAATCACGTCTTCAGACGACAATATCATGATGCTCATCGACAGGGTCTACGTCAGCAAAGGCGTTTTTACTTTCCGCAACCTGTCGGCATCACACAAATACGATATCACGCTTGTCGACGCACACGGGGAACAGCAGCACACCAACCTTCAGTTCACCTACCTCCCCATCCTTCAGCTGGAAGGTTCCTTTGGCTATGAATACGTGCCGGGAACCGTGCTCCTCTATGAGAACGGCAGCGTCGACACACTCACCGCCAACATTAAATGGAGAGGAGGAACGACCAATGCTCCTGAAAAACACAAGCGCAACTACAAGATAAAGCTATCCAGCGACAAGACGCTACTGGGCATGCGCAACGACAACAACTGGATTCTCGATGCCGGACAGCCCGACGTGTTCCGATTGCGAAACCGCATCGCTATGGACATCTGGAACGACATGGCTACCCCACCCTATTACATCGACAAGGCATCAAAAGCCCGCTCGGGTGTCAGCGGACGCATTGTAGAGGTTTTCCTGAACAACGAATATGTGGGTATCTACAACTTCTCGGAAAACGTAGACCGCAAGCAGACAAGGGTGAAAAAAGTCAGTGGCCAAACTGTCAACGGATGCCTTTACAAGGCGAAAGGATGGGAATATTCCATGATGAACAAAATGGAGTATCAACCCTACGACAATCTTTCTGAGACCTGGAATGACATAGAGGTGAAATACCCAGACCTGAACGACTGTGACACTACCGACTGGAGTACATTTTATGATGCCGTTCTTTTCGTCGCGAACAGCAGCGACGAGGAATTCAGCAACCACGTTGCTTCCCGTTTTGACATCCCCCCGCTGGTAGACTACTGCGTCTTCGGCAGTTGTCTCAACGCGCTTGACAACTATGGCAAAAACATTATTTGGGCAGTCTACGATAAGAATACCGACAGGAAACTCACACCTTGCGCATGGGACTTGGACTGTACCGTAGGACAAAGATGGGCAGAACAATACAACAAGAAATTCTCGTCGCCCTACTTCATGTACGACATGAATTTCGGTCTCGTCTATCGTCTCATCACACTGAACGTAGACCATTTCATTGAAAAACTGAACGACCGCTATGACGAGTTGCGCACTACCATCCTATCGAACGACAGTCTAATAAAAAGATACACTAATTACTACCAGCTGATTGAAAACAGCGGTGCTGCCAGTCGCGAAGAAAACAGATGGAGCGGCGACAGCGACATTGACGGTGAGACAATAAACTTCGGCCAGGAACTGGAATACATTACTGACTGGATTAGTAAACATATGAATAAAATAGATGCCATGCACTTTCCATTGGCCATAAAAACGAGCCTCAAACCGTTTGAAATGTCCGAACGTACAATTAGGCCATTCAACTACGTTTATGACCTCAGCGGCCGCAAAATGCCCTCTGACGGTTTGTCAAAGGGCATCTATATCGTCAACGGAAAGAAAGTCATTGTCAGATGATTGTGCAGGAGTGACAGGAGTGCAGGAGTGACAGGAGTGACAGGAGTGGCAGGAGTGACAGGAGTGGCAGGAGTGACAGGAGTGACAGGAGTGACAGGAGTGGCAGGAGTGACAGGAGTGGCAGGAGTGACAGGAGTTTGTATTTTTTATTTTATCATTTTTTGAGGTTGGGGCTATGACAGTTCTAACATCCGCTCAATGGGCTTCACAGCATCGCGGGCAATGTCAGGATCAACTTCTACTGCCGGCTGCTCATGGAGCAGACAATCATAGATCTTCTGCAAAGTGTTCAGCTTCATATACTGGCACTCATTACAATGGCAGCCTATGGTAGCCTCGCTGAATTCAGGAGGAACAGGATAGAGCTGAGTGTCGGGGCATTGGCGTCGCATCTCATGCAGAATACCAGCCTCGGTAGCCACTATATATTCGTTCTCAGGATGTTCGACCACATATTTCAACAATACTGCCGTACTACCCACCACATCAGCCAGTCGCAACACAGGACCCTTACACTCAGGATGAGCCAATACCAGCGCCTCAGGATGCTCTTCCTGAAGCTGGAGAATGCCCTCTACGGAGAAACGCTCATGGACGTGGCATCCGCCATGCCACAACAGCATGTCACGCCCTGTGATGCTGTTGATATAGCTACCTAAGTTATAGTCGGGTCCAAAGATGATTTTCTCATCTTCAGGGAATGTGTCGACAATCTGCTTCGCATTGCCACTGGTCACTACCACGTCTGTGAGCGCCTTCACGGCAGCAGTAGTGTTAACATAGCTTACCACTGTATAGCCAGGATGTTCATCCTTGAAGGCTTTCAAGTCTTCGGCTCGACAACTGTCGGCCAATGAACAGCCAGCTTCCGGGTCGGGACACAACACCAGTTTGTCTGGTGAAAGCAACTTACACGTCTCAGCCATGAAATGTACGCCAGCCATCACGATGACTTTCGCATCAGTCTGTGCCGCCTTGCGGGCCAACGCAAGTGAGTCGCCAATGAAATCGGCTACTTCCTGTATGTCGCCAGTAGTGTAGTAATGAGCCAGGACGATGGCATTCTTCTCTTCACACAGACGGCGTATCTCTGCTTTCAGGTCAGTTTTCAACATGATATATTATTTTTTTATTTTTTATTTTTTCTTTTTAAAAATGAATATTGATAATGATATGAAGTGGATTGGTTGATATCTTTTTGCCCTTTTTCTTGCTCAGTCACTTATCCTCTACAAACAAAATGTTATAAACACTCATTGTGAATTGTTTCTTGCTGGTAATGAAAGAAATACGTACATTATCCACTATTTCAAATTTCGGTGCATATTTTCGGTTGTCTATATCTTTTTTTGTTGAAGAGTGTGGAAAAACCTGTGTTTGCTTTGTAACAAGTGAGTGGTTTTACAGGGTTTGCTAGAACTCAGAAGTTATCCACAGCGGAAGTAACAAGTTATCCACATAGTTATCCACATTGTCGGAAACGTTATTTGATGATAGCAATCTTGCATACCGTACCCTTCTTGCCGTTACTGGTAGCAGTAGCTACCATATAGATGCCGCTGGCTACTCGCTGACCCTTTCGGTCGCGACCGTTCCAGGTGAAGGTTCCTCCGTTGCTGCGTCCTTGAGCCACAAGCATGCCGGCTGACGACAGAATCTTTACATCGGCATCGAGCGAAAGGCCAGTAATGGTGATGAGACCATCGTAGTCAGAGAGCACAGGGTTCGGAAAGGCAATAACATTATCTTTTGTCATCTCTATCGATGCTTCTGTAGCATCACTCATGTAAGAACATAGGCCGTTCTCAGTACCGAAGAAAACCTCTCCAGTCGTGTTGTTGATAACGATAGACTCAATGGTGTTTGAAAGCAGCGGACTATTGGATGTATTGAAATTCAATAGTTGGGTCATGTTGTCGCTGCTGATCAGATAGACACCTGAACCGTATGTCCCAATCCACTTCCGTCCACCGCCGTCTACGGCAATAGCTGAGATGTTGACGCCGTTGAGCAGATAGTCGGCATAGTTACTGCCGTCGTTACGGGGCACTTTCACTTGTGTGACGTATGTATCCTGCGTATAAATATTGTCTTTGTCGACGAGGAAAGGTCCTGAGGCAGTGCCTATCCAGATGTTTCCATCGAAGTCTTCAGCGATGCAATGCGGACGATAGTCGGCATAGGTAGTACCGTCTTGATTGGTGAGCTGTCGGAAACTGTTGACCATTCTATTGTCTTTCGGGTCGTAACAGAAAAAGGATGACTGTACCCAGTGGTCGTTGACAAACCAGATGAGTCCACGGCTGTCGATAAAAAGCGACATGAGTGCATCAAGACTCTTTCCGTCGTTCATCAGTTTCTCTTGGTAGAAGGACGTCAGTTCGCCGCCATGAGGAATGCTCATGATAGAGTTGTCGGTCACCTGACTTTGTAATAGCCAGAGGTTTCCTTCGTCATCGAATTTCACCGATTCTACCAGGTTATACTTGTTACTGCTTGTGGCGGCATGAAGAATACTGTTCATCTTTGAGTAGTATTTCACCAGTTTCCCATCGTAGTATTCGAAGAGTCCTGGTCTTCCTCCGGCAAAGATGTGCTTACTGTCGAGCGGATCGACATCGACAGAGAGCATATCGATGAATTTCCATCCACTGCCTTCGGTGCCTTCTACACCTTCCAAATCGTCCTGAAGGAACTGCCAGTCCTGATTGTCGAGTATCTGCACGGTAGCAGGCCTCTCCAGTTCGGTAGCAGGTCCGTATCCGCCGCCACAGGTGTAGAGAACGTCGTTTTTCATCTGCATGAAGGCGAAGTTATTGTATTTCGGTCCTCCTGGCTGCAGGGTGGCAACGGTTTCGGCATATTGGTTCCAGTCGGTATCGTCTTGCAGAAAGATGTCTTCAGGAGCAGTCGTCTCCTGCCAGTTGTGAATGTCGATGAGATTTTTGTCAAGCGGTGCTGTGAGTGCAATGCTGTCGTTCTTCTGTGCGTAGATGTATCCATTGTCAATACCGATGGCAGTAATATTCTCGTTAAGTATGTACGACTCTGCTATCTCAGCCCGTTGCGTGTTTACCTTTACGATGCCGAATCCAGTACCGAGATAAGCATAGACACCGTTGATATAGATACAATTGACCGTCTTGTCCTGTGTCATCGACTTGGAATAGAGAGAACTGATGTTGGTCACGTTACCCTTTTGGTCCATCAGGTCAATGTTCGAGTTCTGGTAGATGATGACAAGCTGCTTGGTGACGCTGTTCCAAGAAATGTTGGTAATATAAGTGTCGCTCAGTGCGTTCACCTTATCATAGGTTGTGATACTGTGGTCTGTGAGGTTGTAGCTATAGAGACTGTTGCTGGCTCGTACAAACAGCTGTCCGTCACTTTTCACTATTTGTTGCGGCTCGAAGTAGGACATGTAAGCACGCCAAGTGCCTACCTGTGTCCATGCCGTCTGTGCCAGGAGTAAGAGAATGGCAAAAGTTAGAAATCGTTTCATATCTTCAATATCACTTTTCACTTATCACTTATCACTTCAATAAGTATGCTGCAAGCTTTTGAGTGGCGCGGGCCCGATGGCTGATTTGGTTTTTTGCTTCCTCGCCCATCTCAGCGAAAGTAACGTCATAACCCTCTGGCCGGAAGATGGGATCGTAGCCGAACCCCCCTACCCCACTCCGCTCATGGGTGATCTCACCTTCGACAATGCCCTCGAACAGATGCTCCTGTTTGATGCTGGTGCAACCGCAAGGACAGATGTCTTTCTTTTGTATTAACGCAATGACGGTGCGGAATCTTGCCTTTCGATTGTTATTTTCTCCTAATTGATGCAATAGCTTGGCCATGTTTGCCTCGCTGTCATGGCCTTCGCCGGCATAACGGGCACTATAGACACCTGGAGCACCGCCTAAGGCATCTACCTCCAGACCAGTGTCGTCGGCAAAGACATCGCAGTGGTAGTGCTGCCAGATGTATTCGGCTTTCTGGCGGGCATTTTCTTCGAGTGTCGTTCCTGTCTCCGGTATGTCAGCATCGCAACCGATGTCTTTCAGTGACAGTACTTCTATCTGGTCGCCTAGGATATGGCGAATCTCCTGCAGCTTATGCTCGTTGTTGGTGGCGAAGACAAGCCTACCCCCGACCCCTCCCAGAGGGAGAGGAGGTTGATTACCTAACTTACTCATGTTTTGTCATCTTCTTGTTATGAATTACTGAGTCTTATCCGACTCCCCTCCCTTGGGTTGGGGTTGAGTTCTCACTTTAACCTTTATCTGGTCGAATCCCTCTCCATAGACACCAATGACGGAGCTTTGCGAGACAAAGGCTTGTGGGTCAATCATCTTGATGAGACGGAAGATGATGGTACTCTCGCTCTTACGGGCCAGGATACAGAGTACCTTCCGTTCTTGTCCGGTGTACCAGCCGTGGGCATCGAGTATAGTGACTCCGTGATCCATCTGGGTACCGATGGCGTTGGCTATCTCCTGCCATTTGCTAGAAAAGATGAAGAACTGCACCGACTGTCTGCGGCGGTTCATGATGTAGTCGAGCATGAAGTTCTCGATGACCATCGTACAGAATCCGAAGACAATCTTATGAAGACGTTCCAACACCTCACCGAACTGTGGGATGAACAGACAGGAGCCGATGATGACGAGGTCAACGAAAGTGAGCACTGTTCCTAAGGAGATATTATGGAACTTGTTCACAGAAGCGGCGATGATGTCCGTACCGCCTGTGCTGCCGTTGTTCAGGAAAACGATGGCCAGTGCCGTTCCCGTCATCATACATCCGATGATGAGCGACATGAACTCCTGTCCGTCGCCCAGTATCTTCACGTAGTTGCCTGCTTCGTCTTTAGGGATAACCTCTTGAGCTATTCCAAACAGGATGGTGAGCATTAGAATAGCAAAGATGGTCTTGGTCAGGAATTTCCATCCCAGGATCTTCAGGCCTACAATAAGCAGGAGACCGTTGATGAGGAAGTAGGTGTAGTTGATGGGAAAGCGTGTAGCATAATAGATGATGGCTCCTATACCCGACACACCGCCCGTCACTATCTCGTTGGGCATCAGGAAGACGGTGAAGCCAAAAGTATAAAGAAGGAGGCCGAGGGTTATGCCTACATAATCCCCTACCTCCTTGATAATCAACTGATGATTGATGGTCATTTATTTACATACGATGTTCACCATGCGCTTAGGGACGATGATAACCTTTATGATCTGCTTGCCTTCGGTGTATTTCGCGGTGCGCTCGTCGGCACGGACAGCCTGCTCGATGGTCTGGTTGTCGGCATCGGCAGGGAACTGCATGTCGAAACGTATCTTGCCGTTGAACTGCACACCCAGTTTGATTTGGTTCTCTACCAGATACTCCTCGTTCCACTTGGGCCACTGGGCATCACAGACGCTGCCTTCGCCGCCAAGCTGTTCCCACAGTTCTTCGGCTATGTGAGGGGCAAACGGAGCAATGAGGATGACGAGCGTCTTCATCAGCTCTTTGTTCTTGCACTTCAGCGATGTCAGCTCGTTGGTGCAGATCATGAAGGCAGAGATGGCCGTGTTGTAGGAGAAAGCCTCGATGTCCTGCGTCACCTTCTTGATGAGCTTGTGAACGGACTTCAGCTCATCAGGAGAAGCATCGTTTGTGCCATCAGCACTTAACACGAGGTTCCAGAAACGGCGCAGGAAGCGATGGCTGCCTTCGATGTTGTTTGTGTCCCAGGGTTTCGACTGTTCCACAGGGCCGAGGAACATCTCGAAGAGGCGTAGCGTATCAGCGCCGTACTTCTCGATAACGTCATCGGGATTTACCACGTTGAACATCGATTTCGACATCTTTTCCACTGCCCAGCCGCAGATGTACTTGCCGTCTTCAAGGATGAACTCTGCGTTCTGGTATTCGGGACGCCAGGCTTTGAATGCCTCCATGTCGAGCACATCGTTCTGCACAATGTTCACATCGACGTGGATGGGCGTGACGTTGTACTGGTCTTTCAGCCCTAAGCTGACGAATAGCGGTGCGTCATTCTCGCCTCCTTGGGAGGCTACTCTATACACGAAGTTCGAGCGACCCTGGATCATGCCCTGGTTGATGAGCTTCTTGAAGGGTTCGTCCTCGCAGGCATAGCCGGAGTCGTAGAGGAACTTGTTCCAGAAACGGCTGTAGATGAGGTGTCCGGTGGCATGCTCTGAGCCGCCCACGTAAAGGTCTACGTTGCGCCAGTACTCGTTGATGTCGCGGTTGACGAGGAACTTGTTGTTATGTGGGTCTTCATAGCGCAGATAATAGGCGCTGCTGCCGGCAAAGCCAGGCATGGTGTTCAGCTCCAGGGGGAAGACGCTCTTGTTGTCGATCTCGTCAACGCTGACCACCTTGTCGAACTTTGTGTCCCATGCCCACATCTTGGCACGTCCCAGGGGCGGCTCACCAGTCTCTGTCGGCTTGTACTCGTCAATCTCGGGCAGTTCGAGAGGCAGACATTCCTTTGGAATCATGTAGGGCATACCGTCCTTGTAGTACACAGGGAACGGCTCGCCCCAGTAGCGCTGGCGGCTGAAGATGGCATCGCGAAGACGGTAGTTCACCTTCACGCGGCCGAGGCCTTTCTCTGTGACGAACTTCTTTGTGGCGGCGATGGCCTCTTTTACCGTGAGTCCGTTCAGCGAGAAGCCGTCGAGCGATGTCTTTCCTGCTGCAGGTGAGTTCATCACGATACCTTCCTTGGCGTCGAAACTCTCCTCTGAGATGTCAGCACCCTCGATGAGGGGGACGATGGGCAGGTTGAAGTGCTTGGCAAAGGCATAGTCACGACTGTCGTGAGCAGGAACGGCCATGATGGCACCCGTTCCATAGCCGGCCAACACATACTCTGCAATCCAGATGGGAATCTTCTCGCCTGTGAAAGGATTGATGGCATACGAGCCGGAGAAGACACCCGTCACGGTGTGGTCAATCTGACGCTCGCGTTCCGTGCGCTTCTTCACGTATGTCAGGTATTCGTCTACGGCCTGCTGCTGGTCGGGAGTGGTGAGCTGTGCCACGAGTTCGCTCTCGGGAGCCAGCACCATAAAGGTGACACCGAAGATGGTGTCGGCACGCGTGGTGAAGATGGTGAAGGTTTTTTCCGACGGAGAAGCGTCGGACATGGTGGCTACCTTAAACTCCATTTCTGTACCTTCCGAGCGTCCTATCCAGTTGCGCTGGGCCTCCTTGATGGAGTCGCTCCAGTCAATTTCCTCCAGTCCGTCGAGCAGTCGCTGGGCAAAGGCAGAGGTGCGCAGACACCACTGGCGCATCTTCTTCTGTTCCACGGGGAAACCACCACGTACAGAGACACCGTCTACCACCTCGTCGTTGGCCAGCACGGTGCCCAGGCCAGGACACCAGTTCACCATCGTGTCAGCCAGGTAGGCGATACGATAGTTCATCAGCACTTCCTGCTTCTTCTTCTCTGAGAACGAAGCCCAGTCGCTGGCGGTGAAGTGCAACTCTTCCGTGCCTAGGGCACCACAGTTCTCCGTGCCCATCAGCTCGAAATGCTCGATGAGCTTGATGGTGGGCTGTACCTTCTGTGAGGAGATGCTGTAGTACGACTTGAACATGCGCTGGAAGGCCCACTGCGTCCAATGATAGTAGCCGGGGTCGCAGGTGCGCACCTCGCGGCTCCAGTCGAAACAGAATCCTATCTTGTCGAGCTGCTCGCGATAGCGGTTGATGTTTTGCTCGGTGGTGATGGCAGGGTGTTGTCCCGTCTGGATGGCATACTGCTCGGCGGGCAAGCCGTAGGCATCATAGCCCATGGGGTTCAGCACGTTAAAGCCGCAGAGGCGCTTATAGCGGGCATAGATGTCGCTGGCGATGTAGCCCAGAGGATGACCTACGTGCAAGCCGGCTCCACTGGGGTAAGGGAACATGTTCAGAACGTAGAATTTCTTCTTGCTCTCGTCCTCCACAACGTGGTAGGTGCCATTCTCCACCCACCGTTGCTGCCATTTCTTCTCAATGTCTTTGAAGTTGTATTCCATATACATGATTATAATTTAGATTTCTATTCCGGTTTGACGGTGCAAAGATACACAATAATTTTGATATTGACCATCCTATGGCGAAAAAAATGCGCAATGGAGTCTATTTCATCACGACCGGCACCACGACCTTCTTCCCTTTCCTGATGTAGATGCCAGGTGAGGGGGAAACGGTGTTGACGACCCTTCCATCGAGTGTGAAGAGACACTTGGCTGAAGGGTCAGCTATTGTCATGGCATTGTTTTCCTGCTCCTGCTGGGGGCGACGTATGCCGATGGTCATGTCTTGGTAGTCGTCGAAGCTATAGCGCTGGGGGTCGAGCAGGGCAATGTTGAAGTAGCCGTTCTCGTGGCCGTCCCATCCCCAGTTCACATGAACCATGCCTTCGGCATCGTAGCCGTCGATGACGAAAGAGTGGCCGTAGATGCCGTGGAGCAGCTGAATGTCGAGTGCCTCGTAGAAGATAGGTCTTCCATTCGACAGTTCTTGATAAATCAGGTTCATCCATTCCGGCTCGCTGAGTTCAGTGCGCAAGATGAGGTGTGCCTGGCTCATGTCGTAGCGGAAGTATTGCTCCAGTGCCTCGTTGGCACCGATGTTGAGAGTACCCGAGGCACTGGAGCCATAGACCATCTGACTGCCCACGCCACAGTGGTAGAGCAGTTGGCTGACGGCGCGTGCCTGTGCTTCGGTGTAGTCGCCCTCAGCGTAGGAGGGCAGCATGCTGTCCCAGTCGTAGGTGGCCTCGGCAAAGTCTACGGTGAAGGTGTGAGCGTTGGAGTCGAATGCTGGATAGGTGACGCTGGCCGAACCCACACCGTGGTCGGGCCAGCGGTAGTAGTACATGATCTGTGCCATTGCCGTGGCCACGCAGCCCGTGGCGCAATGTCCAGTCTGTGGCAGATAGCCCGCCCAGGGGGTTTTGTCGCTCATGGGGCACTGGTAATTGTATGGCTCGTGCTGTCCCCAGGTGCTGATGAGTAGTGGAGGGACGGAGTCGGGATAGAGCGTAGGGTCGGGTTTGGTGGTGGCTGCCAAGGGTATGTGCAGGGCTGTCAGCTTGTTCACAGCGTTCTGCCACCACAGGAAGCCGGGGTTGCGGGTGTCTGCCTGGAAAGTACCTGTTGGCGAATAGGCTAGCAGTTGCGGACATTGGCTGTCGGTAGTCACGATGGCAAAGCCCTTATCTTGGGGCGTGGTGAACACATTGAAGTTGCTGGTGGCAAGCAGCTGACGTGGCAGCTCGCCGTCGGCTATCAGCAGGGCGCGGCTTGCAACGTCGGCCATCTGTCTGAGCGTTTCGTTACCCGTGTCAAACTGTGCCTGATGGACTGTCAGTTTGGTAAAGTCCTGGGCATTGGCAGTTATGAGCCAGACCATAAAGAGGAGAAGGGTATGTCTTTTCATTTGTGGCCATTATTGTGCATACATGCCGTAATAGTAAAGTTATTTATGTTTCGCATTCGCTCAACTTCTTTGTAGTTCAGGAGTTTCAGACATTAGTTCTGAAATCGCCTATTTTTGTAGTTCAGGAGTTTCAGGAGTTCAGGAGTTTCAGACATTAGTTCTATCATCTCCTTTTTTCTTTGAATTTACAGGGTTTAGGGTATTGTCTGCACTCCTGCACTCCCTGTAACTCCTGCACTCCTACGGTTTGCGAAAGTTGAATTAGGTTATTTTCTTGTCCTCCTAGGTAATGTGATTACGAATCGGGCACCAGGAGTATAGTAGGTGTCGAGGTTGATGTCGCCGCCAATCTGGCGTATCAACGAACGTGCGATGGAAAGACCGATGCCGGCACCATCGGAATACTCATCGAGTTTTACAAACTCGTTGAAGATGTTTTCTGCCTCCTCAGGCGGGATGCCGATTCCTGTGTCCTCGACCGCAAAAGCCACATGGTCCTGAGTAACGCTGATGCTTATGGTGACACGCTGTTTGTTGTTGCTGACGCTATCATTTTTGAACATCCGGGGATGAGTGAACTTGGCAGCATTGTCGAGCAGCATTGCTAGTGCCTTGACGGCAGACTTCTGGTTGGTGACGAAGACAGAGGTTTCGACTTGAGGAATCCATTGCAGTAGCAGCTTGAGATGTTCAGCTTGAAGGATGCCGCTTGAGTTGATGGCCTGTCTGGCTATATCGGCGGGGCAAACGGTGTCGTTACACTCTATCTCCATGTTGCTGTTCGCCTGGTTGAGGTCGAGCATCTTGTCTATTAGTTGGGTGATACGTTCGCTGTTCTCCATGATTTTCTCACTGATGTTTTTCAACTCGTCGCTATGGACTTTGATATCAGGTGCGGCCAGTATCTGGGAGAATCCGGAAAGGACGTTGAGCGGTGTGCGCACCTCGTGGGAGATTTGCTGGATAAACTTGGTTTTCAAGCGCGACGACTCTTCGGCTCGCTCGTTGGCAAGGATGAGTTGGCGGTTGGTGGCATCGAGTTTTTTGAATGCCCGACGACGCTGTAATGTGTAGACCAAGAAGAAGATGATGAAGACAATCAGGAGTATGGCTACGGTGAGCAGTCGTTGCTGTGATAGCTCAGCTCTCTGTTCGGCTATCTGACGCTCCTTGCCCTCGGTATCATAGAATGTAGTCAGCAGGTCGGCATCAATTCTTCTCTGACGCACAAGTGCTGTATCGAAATACTCGGCAACCACGGTTGCTACATAGAGCGCCGAATCCCTGTGCCCAGCCAGTATGTTTGACCTGTATTTGGGTATCATATAGCGACCAAAGTTCTCAAAGTCTGCCTTGTAGCCGGCATCAAGAAGGAATTTGTCCAATAGCTGGTAGTTGCGTGCTGCCTCTTCATAGCGATGTGCCTTCATCAGATATTCGTTGCTGTTGATGATACTGCCAAGTTGCTTGGCCAAGTGTGTCGTCTGATAGGCAGCGAAGGCGCGCTCGGCATCATCGTTATGACCCAAGGCGCGGGCCAGGAGTGCCTTGCTGTAGTTGATGTCGGCCTTCATCTCGTCAATGAACACACTGTCACGCTGAGGATGGACATTAGCGGCATCGTAAAGCGAGTCCTGCACTTGGATCCACGGTGTGGCCTCGTTATAGAGACCGGTTTGGAGATAGACTTTGACAATGGCGTTCATGGTCTTCTGGCACTCCCGGTAGTCCAATGGGGCATGGTGTTTTGTCAATCGGGTGTGTACACCTTTCAATGACTTCTGAAAACTCTTGGCAGCCAAGTCTTTCTGTCCTAAGTAAAGTTGGCATTCTCCGATAATCTGGGCGATGTCGTGATGGTCGGTAAATCCGTCATATCCGGCAGCCTTGAGCTTGCGGTCGGCGTTGTTTGCCTCGCGCAGGGCACGGTCGTAACGCCTCATATCGCAGAGTACGCGCACATAGTTGTTATATGCATAGATGTACGACTCAAAGTCGACCTGAGTGGTGAGACTTTTCACGTCGATGGTGGCTAGTTGTGAATAAAGCCGAAGCGATGTGCGATACTGCCCCAACAGGTTATAAGTAATGGTGCGGTAGAAGATTATTTTCACCAACGAGAGTTCTCCTGCCTGTTCAAGACTATCAATGACGTGAAGCGTGCGCTGGTGGTCACGTGTGTCGCCAACGTCAGAAATGATAGAGTCGGCGCGGTTGAAGCCATTGGCCTCGTTGTAGTCTTCATTATCAAGGACAGAAAAGGAGTGATGATTACTACAACTGGATGCAGTCATAAGAATCAGCACTATCATTGTCAGTCGTGTCATGAGAATTGTCTTTTTATGCATAGGTAGCTGTCGGTATGTATGCTGCTTTGAACAGCCAGTGGAAAATCTTTTCATCTTCATGGGTTGTTTTAGTGGGCTTCCAGCCAATTGCTTCCAAATCCGGAGTCGGCAACAAGCGGTACTTTCATGGTGAACGCATGCTGCATCTCTTCCAAGACGATGGCCTCTACCCTACTCTTCTCTTCCGGGAACACGCTGAAGTTGAGTTCATCGTGTACTTGCAGAATCATCTTGCTACGGATGCCCTCTTCCTGGAAACG
>Ga0310690_10006661_pt1 | contig 15102 bp, 7 predicted proteins | sample AusTroGonzalo_MG_2_FD_207661 | JGI IMG/M metagenome (GOLD analysis project Ga0310690, IMG submission 207661) | Bovine rumen microbial communities from tropical cattle in Woodstock, Queensland, Australia - Gonzalo_04 (v2) (version 2) | ecosystem: Host-associated > Mammals > Digestive system >...
ATCTGGGATGACTGGACAGATGCTGAGAGAAGCGGTAATGGTGGTGAAGGCTATACTGACATCCGTAAACTCGGAACCCTGATCGACCTTGAGAATGAACTTGAGGCCTATACCTATGAGAAGGACGACAACGAGGAGTCTGGCTATGCATGTAAGAAGTACGCTGATGTGAACCTTGATGCCTGCGCTGCCGACAACCATTCATGGTGGTCAAAGTGTGAGGGTTATTCTAGTAGTTCATTGGACAACCAACAGCAGGGTGACCACTTCGAGGATTACTACCTGATGCGTTATGCTGACGTTCTTCTGATGCTTTCTGAGCTCACGGGTGATGTTTCATACATGAACCAGGTTCAGGCCCGTGCAGGTGTGCCTCTGACTACTACGTACTCATTGACAGCACTTCAGAACGAGCGCCGCTGGGAGTTCGCATTGGAGGGTCTTCGTTTCAACGATATGCGTCGTTGGTCTGGTATTGACTCCGGCGAAAGTTCATACGCTGCCAAGGCTCTTCAGGCTCAGAATGGTAAGATGATTGTATGCTATGGTCAGAAGGGTGCCAAAGTTCCTATGGGGCACATGACGTGTTCATGGGCTAAGCGCTATGCTGATACCAACGGCTTCCTGCCGAAGCCTCAGGCTCAGATTACTCTGATGAATGGCAAGATGCAGCAGAACCCAGGTTGGGATGAGAAAGCATCTGCATCAGAGTACACATATAAAGTTCTGTATTAATATTTAATAAGTAATCAATATGAAAAAGATATTATTTTTGCTTGTTGCTGCAGTATGCGCCTTCGCTGCTTGCGATCCTACTCATGAGGATATCAGCAATGGTGGCCATATCACTCTTGAGGAGTTGAAGGCTAAGTCCACTGTCACTGTGGACAAGGCCCCCAGTGGCCTGAATGGTAACGTTATTACCTGTCAGACATCAGCACCGGTCAATGCGATGTGGACTATGGGTGGTAAGGATCTTATCGGTAATTATGCATGGAAGAAGATGAAACTCGGTGACCACACCGTGGTTCTGACGGCTCTTTGTCCTGACGGTACCGTGCTTACCGCTGAATATCCCGTTTCATGTCAGGAAATCACTGACCCGCTTGTAAAGTACTACATCTATGGTGATCCTGCAAAGGCAGAGGAAGAGCCTCCATTCGTACCAGGTGCCTGGGATGCTGCTGCTATGCGTTTCAGTTCTACTGAGGGTGCACATCTGCCCACTATTCCCGATGATGTCTATTTCGGCCTGAAGACCCTGATCTTTGACGTATCAGATGTCACTGAGGATTTTGACCTGAAGGTCATGAATGGTTGGTGGAGTAACACCTATTATGATCATGTGAAGTGGGTGTCTGGTTTGAATGAACTTCAGATTACAGATGTTTTGGCCGCTGAGTGTGCTAAGGGTGGTGAAGGTCGTGACCTCGACCTCATGCTCTACAGCGGTTCTATGACGCTCAACTCTGTTTACTACGAGGAGTAATTATTCCTTATAGGTATATGATCAAGAGGGCATGTCATTATGATGTGCCCTCTTTTTATGTGGTTATTAAGTTTTTCAGAAAAAAGTTTGGGGATTCTAAATATTGTTACTACCTTTGCAGCGAAAAGAAGCACAACAAATATGAATAGAACGAACAAAGTATCGGATGCCATTCTCTATGGAAGTCTGTTGGCTTTCATTTTGTTTGTCGTATATATCCTATACATCAATCTGGAGGTCCTCTATACGGCACACGACCGTTCCGAATTCATCTTCGGAGTTCCCTTCTTCCATACCCTCCTGTCGAAACCCTTCGGCCTGATGCAGTATGTGGGAGCCTGGCTTACACAATTATGTTACAGACCGTCATTAGGTGCAAGTGTGCTGATGATAATCTGGGCCCTCATCTTCTATGTGGGAACCAAGGCATTTCGGTTACAGGGCAACGTCTCTGCGCTGATGCTCCTGCCTGTTGCCTGCCTGCTTACGTCGGTTGTCGATCTGGGCTATTGGATCTATATCTCCACAATCAGGGGCTACTGGTTCTCGCAGTCGATAGGTTATCTTACCATGCTGTTGCTCTTATGGGCAGCCCGAAGCACCACACCCCACAAGTGGTATCTGGTCTGGTATGTGGTCGCAGTATGTCTTTATCCCTTATTAGGATGGTTTGCCTTGCTTTTCGTGCTTTGTCTTGCCCTTATAGAAAAACCCACCTGGCGTGAACTCCTGGGCTTATTACTGGTCGTTTTTACTGCCAGCATCTGGCATACGCAGTTCTATTCGAATCTGAAAGCCGATGATGTCGTGATGGCAGGCTTTCCCCGCTTCGTGACGCCAAGTGATGTTTGCCCGCATCTTGCCATCCCGTTCTGGGTGCTCGGTATCGTTTCTGTGCTCATTCCACTGTGTAGTCGTTATCTGACAAAGTGGTTCGTGCCAGTGCTGTGTGCCTTAGCAAGCATCATCTTTACCTCATCACTCATGTATCATGATAAAAACTACATCGATGAGATGCACATGGTGCGTATTGCTTGCGACGACAACTGGAAAGGGGTGCTTCATATAGCAGAAGAGAACAAGAAGCCAACCAGCACGATGGTGTTTCTTAAGAATATCGCTTTGATGAATGAAGGCGGTTTGCTCGACCGTTCGTTCAAATTGGGCAATAATGCTGCTGATATTTACAACCCCGATACGCTCCACGTCACCCTTTTGGACATCGCCTCGCCGCTGGTCTATTACAACTACGGTATGTTGAATGAAGCCATCCGCCTGAATTTCGAAAATGCCATACAGGCGGGTTTCTCACCCTTCTACCTGAAGATGCTTGCCCGCTGTGCCTTGGCTGTAGGCGATAAGAAACTGGTTGAACGCTATACGACCATCTTGCACCATCGTCCTTTCTATGGCAACTGGCAACCGGCACCTGTCACGGAGAAGATCAAAGAACTGCAGAAATGCTATCCCGATGAACTCACGGGCGTAGAGAACAGCGACAGTTATCTTGTCAATGGCATCAGCCTCTGGTACGACTCCGACAGTAAAGTGGCTTCGGAACAGGCATTGCTCTATGCCATGCTGCGCTGCGACTCACGCCGTTTTTGGCCAGCGCTGCGCAATTTTGTACAGTTGCATCTCGATGAGCAGTTCCCGCTGCATGCGATGGAGGCTTATATCCTGTTTATGGAAAAGGCCCCTGAGGAGAAGCGTATGATGCTCCCAGTAGAGCAGTCCGTATTCGAGCGATACAAGCAGTTCTGGGCAGCCCTGGAACAGAAAGCCAAGCCTGGTATGACAATAGAACAAGTAGGTGAAGAAATGCGTGAAGAATATGGAGACACGTACTGGTGGTATAACCTCTTCGGACGGAAACCTATTAATGTACATGGTAATATTGGACATGAAGTTGCATCATAAGTTATGAAAAGATATATCCATTCCTATTTCCTGCCTTTGGCAGCAGCCCTGCTGCTATTGTCATCGTGTGCCAATCATCCCGATGTGCCTTCTTCAAGTAAAGCAGTCAAGAGTCTGCCAGCCATCTTCCCCGATTATTGTAACGTCACCGTGCCTTGCAATATCGCGCCACTCAACTTCATGCTCCCTGCAGATGAGTATGAAGCGTGCGTGGCACGCTTCACCACATCCGACGGCCAACAGCAGACATATGGCCATGGCGTGAAGGTGCAGATACCCGAGGCGGAATGGCATGCCATGCTCGATGCCTCGAAGGGTAAAAGCATCAAGGTTGAGGTCTGGGGCCAGAAAGAGAATGAATGGCTGTCGTTCAGCCCGTTTGAGATACACGTAGCCGAAGAGCCGATCGACGAATACCTGTCGTATCGTCTCATCGAACCGTCGTATGTCGCGTGGACCTACATGGAGATTGCCCAGCGCAACCTTACCTCGTTCGAGGAGACACAAATCTTCAATAACGAGATTACCATGAATGACAGGACGAAAGGTCAGTGCATCAACTGCCACAGTTATCAGAACTATAAGACCGACAATATGCTTTTCCATGTGCGTCTCTCTAATGCTGGAACTGTGATTGTGAACGATGGTAAGGTCTCGAGGGTCAATATGAAGCGCGACTATACCATCTCCGGAGGTGTCTATCCGTCATGGCATCCTACCGCCAAACTGGTAGCCTTCTCGACCAATATGACGCGGCAGGCGTTCCATACGTCCAATCCCAACAAGATTGAGGTCTATGATTTGGCCAGCGATTTGATCCTCTACGATGTGGAGACTGACTCGGTGAGCATTGTCAGCAACGATTCAACCCTTTTGGAGATCTATCCCACTTGGTCGCCCGATGGTAAATACCTCTATTACGGCAAGTCTGTTCCCCTTCCAGAAGAGATGGATGGTCAGGACATCAGAACCACCTACGCAAAAATACAATACAACCTCTATCGCCGTTCGTTTGATCTGGCAACACGCGGCTTCGGTGAAGAGGAACTGGTATATGATGCTGCATCGGACGATAAGAGCGTCACGTTGCCGCGCATCAGCCCCGACGGGCGCTATCTGCTGTTTGCCATAGGACAGTATGGTTGTTTCCATAGTAGGCACCATGATGGCGATATCGTCTGTCTCCCGATGGCTCAATATACTGGCACTCCACTCAACGCAGAGAACACTTCGCCCGTTGATCTCACCTCCGTCAATAGTAATGGCTATTCCGACAGTTATCCCTCATGGTCGAGCAACGGACACTGGATCATGCTTGCCAGCCGTCGTGACGATGACAACTACAGCCGTGTCTATTTCGCCTATTTCAACAATGGGAAGGTGGAAAAGGCCTTCCTTTTGCCGCAGGAAGACCCAGAACTGCATATCAGTCTCCTAAAGAGTTACAATCGTCCGGAGTTCATGGTCGAGCCTGTCAGGATCAGCGTCGAGGAGTTCAGCAGGGTATTTGACAAATAGTCCGGATGAAGCATTTGCATCTTTTATGTACGCTCCTCTTCGGTGTGGCCGTCCTCCTCTTCTTCGGACTGGCCTACCCGCACCACTTGCATTATCAGGAGGAGTACCAGTTATTCCTCTTCGACAGCACCTACGTGTGGGAGATTGTTAGGCTGCCAGGTGGTGTCGCCGACCTGCTGGGACGCTTCTGCACACAGTTTTTCCTCTTTGCCTGGGTGGGGGCTTTGATTATTGCGCTCCTACTCTCTGCGGTGCAGCTCCTGACGCTCCGGCTAGCCAGTTCCTGGACGAGCCAAACGGCAGAGCCGAGCGGGGAGTGGTTCTATGGCCTGAGTTTCGTGCCCTCGTTTCTGTTATGGCTCTTCCTACTTGACGAGAATGCCCTGCTGGGTGGCGTCTGGGGCGTCCTGCTCACGCAGTTCGCTATATGGGGCTGTCTCCAGATACCCAAAGGATGGAAGCGATATATCGCGATATTTTTTGCCATTGTGATACTCTATTGGATGGCCTTGGGTGGTAGCCATTATTATCGTATCCCGACCACCTTCCCTACCATGCTGTATGCTGCATGGCTCTCCGCCGTCATCATCCCGCTTCTGATGTTGTTAGTGATGAGAAGTAAGAAGCGGGAGAATGCTCAGCAAAAGCACTATTCTCTCACCTCTCACCTCATACCTCTCACCTCTTATATCCTCATGTCTCTCATCATGGGAAGCCTTGTCTGGAAAAACGCCAATTTCAAGGCCGAAAAGGTGATGCAATATGACTTCATGGCCTGCCACCAGCAATGGAACCGCATTCTTGAGACCGTCAACGCCGAGAAACCTAACAACCAAATCGGTGTGACGGTACAGAATCTGGCCTTGGCGATGCACGGCATGCTGGCCGACCACCTGTTCGATTACAACCAGAACGGCATTGCCGGTCTTCTGCCCGATGTAAAGGAAGATGCAACCAGCCCGATGCCTACAGCCGAGGCATTCTATCAGTTGGGCATGGTATATGTCGCCCAGCGAACGGTATTCGAGGCCCAGGAAGCGATCCTTGACTTCCAGAAGAGCGGCCGCTGCTACAAGCGTCTGGCACAGACCAATCTGATTAACGGCAATTACGAGGTGGCCCGCAAATACCTAATGGCGCTGCAAAAGACTCTCTTCTATCGTGACTGGGCCAATAAGACACTAACGCTCTTGGGCAATGAAGAAGCGATTGCCAAGCATCCCGAATACGGCCGTCTGCGAAAATCGGTTTACGATAACAACTTCTTCTTCAGCGACCACGTGACGCCTGAGATGCTCGAAGATCTCTTTTTCAGCAATACAGACAACCGGCTTGCCTTTGAATATCTGAAGGCCTACTATATGCTGACGGGCGACCGTGAAGGCTATGCCAAATTACTACTTCACACATCCAACAAGCAATGAAAAAGACTCTCTCCTTTCTTCTACTCTCCTTACTCCTTCTTTCCTCTGCCTGTACAGAAACAGTCAGCGATGCAAAACAGGAGACGGTTCAGCCTCGGATCTATCCCGACTACGTTGGTGTCACCATACCTGTGAATATTGCTCCTCTCTGCTTTGGCATGGCGGATGAAACGGCACAACTTGTCGATGCCGTCATTACAGACTGCCACGGACACAATTTGCATAGCCAAGGTGAAGAATCAGTTGATTTCGACCTTGAAGACTGGCATACATTACTCGGTCAGAACCGTGGAGACTCGCTTAGCGTTACAGTTTCGGCCAAATATGACGACGGTTGGCACACCTATAGCCCTTTCTCCATCTATGTCAGTCCAGACAGCATCGACTATGGCATCTGCTACCGTCTGATCGCGCCAGGCTACGAGGTGTGGAGCAAGATGGGCATCTACGAACGCGACCTGTCCTCGTTCGATGAGCGTGCGCTGATCGAGAACACGCAGTTCGAGGGTTGTGTCAACTGCCACAGTTTCAATCGTGGCAACCCTGCCGATATGAGCCTTCATATCCGTGGCCCACATGGTGCCACATTGCTGCGCCAGAACGATAGCCCCCTTATTGCTTACGACACCAAGACCGATCAGACGCTCGGCCTGTGTGTCTATCCGTACTGGCATCCTACGGGCCGCTATATCGCCTATTCCACCAACACCACGAGACAATTGTTCCACAGCGCAGACCGTAACCGCATCGAGGTTTTTGATGAAGCCTCCGACCTCCAGGTCTATGATGTCGAGAAGAACGAACTCCTGCTTTCTCCCTTGGTTAAGCAGGATTCCATCTATGAGACCTTCCCCGTCTTCTCAGCCGACGGCTGTTCTATTTATTTCTGTGCGGCCCGCGCCCTTCCCGAGGGAAACCATGATCTCGACTCCATCCGCTATAACCTCTGCCGCATCGATTTCGACCCTGCCACAGGTAACTTTGGTGACTGTATAGAGACGATTATCGATGCCGAGGCTCAGCACAAGTCGGTATCTTTCCCACGTCCCTCCTACGACGGTCGTTTCCTCTGCTACACGCTTTCCGACTACGGACAGTTCAGCATCTGGCATCATGAGGCAGATCTCTACTTGCTTGACCTTGCTACGGGGGAGAGCCGTCCCATGACCGGGGCCAACTCCGACGACACGGAATCATTCCACAACTGGAGCACCAGTTCGCATTGGCTTGTATTCAGTTCCCGTCGGGACGACGGCCTCTTCACGCGACCCTATTTCTGTCACGTCGATGGAAAGGGTGTTGTCAGCAAGGCCTTTATGTTGCCCCAACGAAATCCGCGTCGTTTCTATCGCGACCGTTTCCTTTCCTTCAATGTGCCCGAGTTCATCATCCGTCCCACCCGCTTCAATGGTCAAAAGGCCAGTCGTATCATCAACGATGAATATCGAAAGAACATGGGTGTGCGCCTAAACACCTCTGAAGGGGATTTTGGATCATCTCAATAAGATGTTACAACAATTAAGATAATTGTAACTTGAGATAAAAGGCGTTTGATTTTTTTATATTAAATTTGCATCCGAAATCGAAGCCATAAAATAAGAGATAAGTTTTTCTAAATACAGTTAGTACTTAGGTATACATTGTTTTGGTATTTTTGGAAAGTGCTGCATCGAGAGATGCGGCACTTTTGTTTTGTTGAGGAGGTTTTTATATCATCTTAATAAAGATGTTACACTAATTAAGAAAAATGTAACTTGAAATAAAACATGTTTAATAAATTTATATTAAATTTGCATCCAAAATCGAAACCATTATAACACATTAATTTTTCATAAACTAATTATATATTTATCTAACTTATTTATTATTTATCTAACTAATTAAAGTATGTGGAATTTTAAATCACTACAAAAGCCGTTAGTGTTTCTGTTCCTGCTCTGTTTGTTCCCGCTGGGGACTATGGCTCAGAGCATAATAAAAGGAACGGTAAAGGATGAAGGTGGCGAAGCCATTATTGGTGCTAGTGTGCAAGTGCAGGGTACCAGAACTGGTGCAATCACTGATGTCAATGGAGCCTTTAGTGTTGAGGCTGGTTCGAATGCTACGCTCGTTGTTTCTTATGTGGGTTATACCACTGAGACAGTCAAAGTGGCTGGTCGTAACAACATCAACATCACGCTTCAAGAAGATGTGACAGCCTTGAACGACGTGGTGGTTATCGGTTACGGTGTTCAGAAGAAGAGCGACCTGACCGGTGCCGTTGCCTCTGTGAAGGCTGATGCTCTCGAAGCCTTGTCAACCAGTGATGCTGGTGCTGCTCTGCAGGGTAAGGTTTCTGGTCTGACTGTCTTGACCAATGGTTCTCCAGGTGAGGCTGCTGACATTCGTATCCGTGGTTACTCTTCAAACGGCGGTAACATTTCTCCGCTTTACATCGTTGATGGTCTTCAGGTGGATAACATCCAGTATCTGGATCCCCAGATGATCGAGTCTATTGAAATTCTGAAAGATGCTGCCTCGGCTGCTATCTATGGTGCCCGCGCTGGTAACGGTGTCGTGCTTATAACGACTAAGACTGGTGGTTTGAGCAAGACGAGTATCTCTTATACGGGTCGCGCTACCTTACAAAACTTCACCAGACGTCCTGTTATGAATCGTCAAGATTTCCTCAAGTACATGACTTACGAGTACGGTGAAGATGATGTTAAGAGTAAACTCCAGAATTTTGACTATAGTCATCCTCTTTATCCTGGAGGTGTCATCGATCAGGACTGGATTGATGCCTATATTGAGCCCACATGGAGTTCTCAACACACGTTGACCCTATCAGGCGGCAACCAAAAAGGTCACTTCCTTACATCGATCAACTATGTATATAATAATGGTGTAGTAAGAGGCGACAAGGATGTCTATAAGCGTCTCACTGCTCAGGTAAATGCAGACTATAACATCACCAAGTGGTTGCAGGTCGGTTCAAATAACTCAATTGAGAAGTGGGATACCAAGGGCGTTTCACAGCGTTCTTACGGTTCTTCATTCGAGCAGATGCTTCAGATGGACCCGCTGACACCTGTCTATTGGACTAAACCTGAGGAGATGTCACTCTCTGTGAAGACTGTCTATGATGCTTTACAGAATGGCACGGCAGATCAGAACTACCGTCTCTTCCGCGATGAAAACGGTTGGTTCGCCAACACCAAGTATTCCGACATGGAAGGTAGCCCTCTGGCTAAGCGCGATGCTACCGACTCAACCAATGGCGGCTTCAACATAAGAGGTACTTTCTTTGCTAACCTCATGCCTATCAAGGGCCTGACCATTACCTCACGCCTTGGCTATCGTCTCAACTACAGCACTTCTCACAGTTATACTGCTCCCTTCTGGATTGGTGATCGTGGTAATACTACCACTTACTCTATTTCTGCCAATGCCAATACTGGTTGGTACTATCAGTGGGAGAACTTTGCCAACTACAACTTTAATATTGACAAGCACAATATTGGCGTAATGGCTGGTATGTCATATCGTGAGACTAACAGGGACAATGTAAGCACAAGTTCTTCTGGTGCTGACATCCTCTCGTCCTACGAGGAAAACTTCCGCTATATGGACTATGTGAAGTCTGACGCCCCCAAGTCTTTCGGCAATGCACCCAGTAAGAGCGCAGAGTTGGCTTACTTCGGTCGTCTGACCTATAACTATGACAACCGCTACTTCCTCCAGTTCAATATGCGTGCAGATGCCTTTGACTCTTCAAAGCTTCCGAAAGATAACCGTTGGGGTTACTTCCCCTCAGTTTCTGCAGGTTGGACCATCAGCAACGAGAAGTTCTTTAAGGACAATGTATCGCCTGCCGCTGTTTCCTTCTTGAAACTCCGTGCTTCTTGGGGTCGCAATGGTAACATCTCCGTGCTGAGCGGTTATCCCTACACTGCTCCTATTTCTAAGGGTAGCAGTTGGTATCAGTACAATGTTGATCAGATTGGCACTACCTTCGGTTCTGCTCCTGACAAGTTGGCTAACCCCAATCTGACTTGGGAAACTTCCGAAGCGTTAGACCTCGGTCTCGATGCCCGCTTCCTCAGCAACAGACTGTCTTTGGGCATTGACTACTTCGACAAGCGCACCAAGGACCTGCTCTTCGACCTCACCGTTCCCAGTGAGTTGGGCTTCACATCGGCTGTCACAAACGGTGGTAACGTGCTGAACAGAGGTTTGGAATTTGAAGTTGGCTGGCGCGACCGCATTGGTGATTTCAGTTATGGTATCAATGCAAACTTCTCTACCCTGCACAACGAGGTGCTTGAACTGGCAAAGGGTGCTACTCCCACCTATCGTACTGATGCAAGTTCTACGAACTATAAGATCCGTACAGTCTTTGAGGAAGGTCACTCCATTTGGCATTTGGATGGTTTTACCTATGATGGAATTTATGCAGAAGACGTATATGCTCAGGATGCAGAAGGAAAACAAGTCCTTAAGCATGCTAAGGGCGATCCTATCATTAGGGACTTGAATGGCGATGGTGATATCACTACCGATGATATGACTGATATTGGTCAGACCATTCCGTCATTTACTTATGGCTTTAACATCACCGCTGCCTGGAAGGGATTCGACCTTCTGATTAATGGTTATGGCCAGGGTGGCAACAAGATTGTGCCGGTTCTTCATCGTGCAGGTTACAAGAATGGTTTGCAGTACTATCTGGACGAGGCTAGAACACCTGAGAATCCTGGTGGTTCCATTCCTCATCCCAAGAACATCCTCGGCCCAGACAATGAGTTCTGGTCTTCAACGGGTAATATGTTCAGTGGCAACTACTTCCGCATAAAGCAGTTGCAGTTAGGCTATACCATTCCTTCGAAGATTACCAGGAAGGCCGCTATCAGCAACCTTCGTGTATATGTGTCGCTTGACGACTTCTTCACCATCACCAGCTATCCCGGTCTGGATCCGGAGACGGCTTCTACCAACAATACTTCAGGTGCTGGCCTCGACTGGGGTTCATACCCAACAATGAAGAAGCTGATTCTGGGTGTAAATGTTACATTCTAATTTAAAGAAATATGAAAATGAAAAAGATATTATTCCCTACACTGTTCGTGTTCGCACTGGGTATCACCTCCTGCGAAGACAATCTTGATATTCCTCAGAAGGGCGTTGTCAGTTCCCTTGACTTCTATGCTTCCGATGAAGATGCAGATGCTCTCCTTGCCAATATGTATTCAAACTTTTGTCAGCAGGTTGCAGGAACCCAGGGTATTAACAACCCTGAGCAGGTGATCCTTAATTATGCTGCCGATGACATCTTGGCCGCTGGTGGTCATATTGACGACCATCTGGATTTCCGTGTATTCGACGAGTTTAGGTATGGTGAGGACAACGGCGTACTGAAAGAGTGCTACAACCGTTATGTCGGAGCAATCTATACTGCAAACCTCGTAATTTCCAATTTCTCTACAGAGAACCGCGATGGTGCTGCACCCAAGTATGAAAGCAGTTACACAAAGCAGTGTGTAGAAGAGGCTCGTGTGATGCGTGCATATCTTCACATGATGATGGCCATTATGTGGAATCGTCCCGCTATCGTAGATCGTCTGCTTTTTGCTGATGAACTGCCTCAGCAGGCTGAGAGCCAGGAAGAGGTACTCAACTGGGTCATCTCTGAGTGCGACAAGGCCATCAATTCTGGTTCACTGCCTGAGCGTAGTAGCGCAAGCGATAAGAATGCCACTGCTCGCATGACCAAAGGCTTTGCACAGTTCGTAGCCGGTAAGGCTGCTATGTTTGCCAACAATGCTGCCACTGCCCGCAAGTATCTGGGTGACCTCATCAACTCTGGTAAGTATAAACTTGTCGATTCTGATGAATACTGGACCAACTTCCACGTAGCCGGTGACGGTAACAGCGAGAAGATTTTCGAGCCTAACTTCATTAATGACGAAAGTATCGGCGTATGGTCTGGTAGAGTATGGCGTAGCCGCTGGATGGTTGCCGATGTATTCTGCTGGCGTACTGACCACCTTGCTTCTATGCCTGCTTGCTGCCCGGCAGCTGGTTGGAACGGTGGTGCCGTTCAGGAAGACTTCGCCAAGAAGTTCCTGGAGCATGATGGCAATTCTCCTCGTCGCCGCGCTTGCTTCCTCACTGAGGACGAGTGGCTGTACGACATGGAGTGGAATTCTGACAAGAACGATGCCGACCTCGCTACGAAGAAGGCTGATCCCGCCCGTGGTATAAGTGGTACCGATGGTATTTACAGCCACGGTCCGTATTTCGAGTGGAAACATATGGCCTATGCTTCAATTCCGAAGATTCTCTCTGGTGGCAAGGAGTATCCGCGCGACAATGTTCCCACCATCATGGGTGGTGCTTCCACGGAGAAGAACTTTATGGTAGCCCGTTATGCTGAGGCTCTCCTGCTCTATGCTGAGGCTTGCATCGGTGCAGATGAAGCCAATGGTCTGAAGGCTCTCAACGAGGTGCAGGCTCGTTCTGGTTCTGGTAAGATCAGCTCTTCTCTTACCTTCGAAGATGTGATGGAGGAGAAGCAGTATGAGATGTGGTTCGAGAACTGCCGCTTCCCAGATCTCGTTCGCTGGGGAAAACAGGGTAAGGTGAATCTCAATGAGATTTTCAACACCCGATATGGTGGCATCCACAAGCATGTACCTACCGTATTTGATGAGTATGTTATGGAAGGTAAGCCTGGATATCAGAAGGAGCACAAACTCTATACTGAGTATTCACAGGTTAAGTTCAATGACTTCTCCGACAAGTACATGTATCTGCCATTCCCGCTCGAATGCCGTCTGGCTAATCACTTCAAGAACGTCCTTGGCTGGGAGAGCCTGAATGGTTCTTCTGCAGAAGGCGAATAATAATCTACGCTAATAATATGTATAGTACTTAGGTATACATTGTTTTGGTATTTTTGGAAAGTGCTGCGTCGTGATGATGCGGCACTTTTTTGTTTCGTGCGTATAATATAAATAGTATAAGTAAACAGAAAAACAATCATTTTTCAAAAGAAAAACACCCTTGACATAATAAAAACAATTATTCTGTTCTCGCTTAACCGTTTTTTTATTATCTTTGCAGCATTAATTGGAATAATGATGAAACAAAAAGCGATTATCGGGATATATTTGTTGTGGGCGTGCCTAACGGTTATGGCACAGACCAAGTTCTATACCTCGGATAAATTGTCGAGCAACCAGATAAACAATATGTGTCAGGATAGGGTTGGCTATATTTGGGTAGGTACGGAGTTCGGATTAAACAAATACGACGGATACCGTTTTACCAAATATCTGCATGATACGGATAATCCGACATCGGTCAGCAGTAACGTTATTTCATTCCTTTTTGTTGACTCATACGGTAACCTCTGGGTGGGAACTCGGCAAGGACTAGATTTGTACGATCCTCTGAATGACAAGTTTGAGCATGTGAAACTGGAGGGCGCCAAAGACATTCCACGTATCAATGATATCATTCAGGAAGACGATGACCATCTGTTGGTGGGAACGGCCGGGTATGGTCTGTTCAGACTGGATATCAAGAACAAGACCACCCAGAAAGTGGAAGGCTATGCCCTTGGCGACAACGATTATTTCAGTCACATCATGATTGATGGTGAGGACGCTTTCTGGAAAGCCGGTCACGGAAGTCAGATTGTGAGACGTTCTCCTGACGGAAGCCTGCGTGAGTTTGAGTCACCTTATGGCACAGTGACCAACTACGTGGAATATGAAGGCGGGGTGGTGATGGTCTGTATCCATGGATTATTATACTATCGTGACGGACAGATTTATGAGGACTATTTTGACCGGGGTGAGATAAGTGGTAAGGATTTGCTCCTACGTTGTGCCATGAAAGACCGTCATGGCAATCTCTTCATCGGTACTATGGGTAATGGTTTGTGTTGGGTGCCAAGAGGTGAACGGCAATTTAAAAGGTATATCTATCAGAGTGCTTCCCTCGATCTGAATACCACAAACATCTGGGCCCTCTTTGAGGACAGTCAGGACAATCTATGGGTGGGCTGTCAGAAGCGGGGTCTGCTGATGTTGCCCCAGCAGGATCCCCCGTTCCGCAGTTGGCGGTTTGCTGATATGCATATGAATGTAGGAGGCTCCTTGACTTCATTTTGTGACGGTGGTGATGGAATTGTCTGGTGTTCGGTTCAGAACAACGGCATTTTTGGTATCGACGGTGAAGGACGAGCCGTTGCTCATCCCTCGTCACCCGAAGGGACATATATCCTATATCGTGACAAGATGGGGAAATACTGGGTGGGGACAAATGGCGGTGTCTATTCCTATAATCCCTATACCGGAGTTTCCCAATTGAAGGTGTCGTTTAAGAACGGATTCATCAATGCCATGACCGACGATGGCAAAGGCCATCTCTTCTTCTCTGTGTTTGGTGAGGGCTTTTGTGCCTATGACATTTCTACAGGTGAGATGCGCAGGTTCTCGATGCATCAGGATGGGGGGAAGAACGGGAGATTACATAACGACTGGATTTCGGTCCTGTTTGTGGATAGCAAAGGGAAACTGTGGACTTGCTCTGCCTCGGGTGTGAACTGCTATGATTATGAGAATAACCATTTCCATCCATATGGGTGGGAAGTGGTACTCGACTACCATGCCGTGGGGTCAATTTGTGAGACTTACGATCATCAGATATTATTCGGCACGACTACAGGTCTGTTTATTTATGACCAGAAGAAGAAAGAGGCTG
>Ga0310690_10006662_pt1 | contig 15101 bp, 10 predicted proteins | sample AusTroGonzalo_MG_2_FD_207661 | JGI IMG/M metagenome (GOLD analysis project Ga0310690, IMG submission 207661) | Bovine rumen microbial communities from tropical cattle in Woodstock, Queensland, Australia - Gonzalo_04 (v2) (version 2) | ecosystem: Host-associated > Mammals > Digestive system >...
AACATGTTGTTGTGCCTAATCATACCAATTTTGAAGTTAGAGCAAGAAACAGTGTGACAATTAAAGGATTATTCTATGTTGAACCTGGTGGCACACTCGAGATAGTACCTCATAGGCCAACAGAATAGAATTCCTTTTATTGAGATAATAATAAATTTCATTAAATTTGTGTATCTTTTTCTATTGATTTATGAGACAGATGTTGTCCTATTTGAAAATGATAGTGATAATGGTATTACTGGCATTACCATTATCCGCAAAGGATTTGGCAAAGGCGAGTTCAGATTATCCCTTTATATATTACTATAATGAGAGTTCTCTTTGGTTGTGGCCTTATGTCTTTAATCCAACACCTGACGATATAGAGCCAATCCCTCTGTTTGAAATACCTGACGAAATGACTGTCAGGAAGAGAAATGATGTAGACCAGAAGGATATTGAAGATCTTATTAATAGTATTCTTCCTAACGTGCAAATTGTTTGGCATAGTTATTTAGACCCGGATTTGTGTTCGGTTACAACAGATAGTGATTGTTTGGATCAAGCAATTATAATCTTTAATGAAGACGACAGGATATTAAGTGCGAGACATAAGTACACAAGGAAAATATACATGGACATGAAGGATATTTATCCTGCTCGCAAAATAGCAACATACGGTATTACAGATGAAATTAAGTTATATTACCTCAATGAAGAGGTCGTTGATGAGGCTAACAGATATCTTACGTCAAAGGGTTTTGAAGTAATTCCTGATCAATATGGCTACAATAGGGCTACTGTTAAGGTGTCCAAAACTACTGATATAATTTCTATGTCTAATATCTTATATGAAAGTGGTTACTTTCTGATGGCATATCCAACTTTTATGTCTGGTTTTAAAACTTATTCTAATAAATCGATTGATAAATCAAATTTGCCATTTTTGTATTATGATGAAGGTGGTAAGCAATATTTCTATGAGTTAAACGACAGATTCTTGGTAAGGAAAGTAACTGAGATAGAAAAATCAGAAATGGAATCCATTATAAAGAAATACCTGGAAGATTGTAATATAATATGGAATGACAGTGATTTTTGCACGGTTATTTGTTCTCCAGAGAAGGTTGAAAGTGCAATCAGCGCTTTAGTCTTAAGGGATGAGATTTTTAGAGTGACCCATAAATATATGGAAATAGTTACTTATGAACATGAACTGACTCAAGGTGTTGGATATCCTACCGAATTAGGTTGGAACGGAATAATTTCGATACGTTTTAAGAATGAAGTTACAGAAGCGGTTATAGATAGTATAATAAATGTATTTGATCTTAGTCTGGTTGAATATGATAGTCGATACTCGAGTTATGAGTTCCTTGTACCCAAAACTGCAGATGTTCTAATAGTTAGTAATATAATTTATGAAACAGGACTTGTTAAATATTCTGTTCCTGTTAGTTATTTTGGAAATACGAATGATGCGGTTGTTAGGTTTATAGTTCCAACAGGTATAAATGAGACAACAACTAATAATATGCATATTACCACAGAAAACTCTGTCCTTTATTATAACATGTTAGGGCAGAGAATGGACTCACCATCAGGGTTGACGATAGTTGTTACACATTATAGTGATGGTAGTGTTCGCACTGAAAAGAAATGGTTCAAATAAGATGATGACATAAAGGATCATCTTATTATAACTTTATTGGTAGAGCCATCTGTGCTTGTTCTGATATGGATTCTATTAGAAGATGACTCTACTCTTTTTCCATCCAAACCGTAACTGGGAATCATTTCTTTTGAACTTGAATTATCAATAGAAAATACCTTAGTCTGGTCAGACTGTTCCAAACGATATAGAGCCTTATCTGCATTGGAATAAACAAATAAAGAATTCTGGTATCCTGCTATTCCGGCAGGATATCTTACATTTACATCAGCATAAGAATATGCTATTGGTTTATCGGATTGTTCATTTGCATATGTAATGGAAACATATCCGTCAAACAGGCTTAACCCATAAATAACACCTTGGTAGGCACATAGCCCGACTAAATGGGTTGTCCAAAAAACGAGATAGTTATTTTCGAATTCTAAAAGATTCCTTACCTGGTCATTTAAAGAATACCTAGTTGATCCTGCATTAACCCCCCAATATACATAAATGCCAGATGATGAAGCGGCAATATAGTGGCTTTCAGATAACGCAGATCTTGTCTCACCTTCATGAAGAACACTAGCAATGGAGTCTCCCTTAGTGTTCTCAACCTTTAAATCATTTAGGATCAATGTATCGCCATTAAAAACCGTGAAGTAAGTATATGGATTATCTGTTATGCTCAATATGGAACCTTGAGGATCTGTTTTAACAAGTTTCCCGGTTACTGTCTGAAAACAGAACTCGGCATCAACATTATTATCATTAAGAGTATCAATATATATGTTGTACACGCTATCAATATCAAGTTCAAACACTTTGACAGCACTCCAATTTATAACAAAACCGCTCTTATCTTGTCCTATTGCCACCAATGGCAATGACAGCAACATTATCGCCATTACAACTTTCATATAAAGAACCGAATGTTTCATAAGTCAGTTCGTTTTAATTTATTGTTCATTTCTTTCAAAACTCATTATAACTACATATCAAATTTAAATAATTAAATATGTATCATACGCTTAGTATCCACAATGACACCGTCAGTAATCAATGAATACATATATATTCCCGGTTCCAATTCAGTACCATCAATTTCAATCCGGACATTACCTCTATCTTGAATCTCATGGCACTGTATTTGACGGCCGCTATAATCATAAAGGTAGAATGACGCATCTTTTACATATTGTGGAATAATGCAATTCACAACACTCTTTTCCTTGAATGGATTTGGGGTATTTTGGTACAGGACTGCTTGATCTGTTGTTCTGGTTATGGCTTTAGTGCCCGTTTTGAGTGACTCCAGTTCAGCATTGGTATTGTCCAACTCTGTTTTGAGTTCCTGAATTGACTGAATAAGTAGAGGAACCATCTCTACGTAGTTGATTGAAAGATACCCATCCTGATTCTCAGTTACCAGATTGGGATATATCTCTTTTATTTCCTGTCCCGACAGACCATAATGCTCTTTTTCAAGTATGCCGGAATCATCATTGTAATATCCCAGTGGTATTACCTGGTCTCCATTGTCCACGTTAAACTGCTTAAGGCCGTATCTGAATACGCTAACCTGCATTAGATTATCCAGACTGCCGGTTTCCAGCTGCTCCATATCCTTGTTTAATCTGGAATCGGCCAAAGTATTATATGCCGATGCATATATCGCATCGGTCGTTTTAAGGTCTCCATGGAACAAGCCGGCAAAACGCCCTCCTGTGTTGAATCCCTCATCTTGTAAGGATGACCCGTATATTCCTGTTCCGCCGTTCTGACCAGAAACGATTCCGCTTATTCCATAGTTCCAGCCAGGATTGGCGTTACCTGCAATACAATAGATACCATAATTGCGCTCCTTTCCCTGATCATCAACTATTGCAGAAAAGCCCTTTTGTATTGACTGGCTGTATGATGATTCCATATAATCAAAATAGCCTACCCACCAAACTCCGAATGCATTGACTGACAGATTGTATGGATGATTCAGAGTCAGTGAAGAAATATCCATACTGACAAGACTTGATTCTTGTTCAAAATTCCAACTCAGAATAGCCATATCTGTAGAATCATTGGTGACAATTACACTTGATGCAGTGCTTAACGGATACTGTATGTAAAGGGAGTCACCTTCAAAAAAAGCCATTGGTGCATACACACTTGTCCTTATACCGGTTCTGGCAGCGCCAGTATGTCCGCCCGATGTGGTTTTTACCAGACGAATATATACCTTGGCATTAATTGACACCAATGCAAGAACAACAAAAAACAATGTAAATATTACCCTTTTCATATTTCGTATTAAAAAAACAGTTCAATAAAATCTTTTCTTGACTTTTCAATAAGACGCAACTTGCGTTTTCTGACTCCACTCTCCGTTATGTTTATGAATGACGATATGAACTTGTTATTGTAATTCATACTGGAAAGAATGCATATGATTATGTCCTCCCGGCTTAGATTCTCTATCTCAATGTTCATATCCAGTATTATGTCTATGAACAATTCAGATATCCTGTTTATAATGGCTGTCCTTTCATCAGTATTGAATGAATAACTGTTATTCAAGAACTTTGATGACAGGCAAGAATATGCCGTAGTTGTTCTGAAAGCCTCCTTACACGCGTTAAGACGTTCCTTATACAATGTCACAATAGACTCTCGGGAGAGTCCCTGATCATTGTATGGCGTATCCAGCATGTGGGCTTTCATAACCTCTATGTTGTTATGTCTGATCTGGTCACGCTGTTTTATCTCATTAAGGGCAATGAAAATACGGCGATCCGAACTATATAACAGATATGCCATAATGAAAAGAACCAGCAGCGACAAACTGATAATGATAAGTCTTTTGTTCTTATAACGGGCCTCACTATCCCTCAACATAATATCATGATTGCGTATCACATCCTCTATGGCTACCTCCCTACGCATTTCATAGATGGAGTCAATAAGTTCATCATGAAGTTGCATGTATTCAAGGGCCTCATCAGGTTTGCCTTTAAAGACAGAGAGAACGGCAAGTTTTCCGCAATTGTCACAAACGGTATAGAGTTCATACTGACACTCCATGGATTTCTTGTAATAAAGGTAAGCAGAGTCATATTCCTGCTCCTCAAAAAATATGTCTGCCTTGACACTGTAACCTACACCAATCTCAAATGAATCCTTTAACTCATACAGGTAACGGTCAATGTATTTCATGGCCTTAGGATAGTCTTGATACCCGTTCAGATATATCTTGGCCATACTCATATAGCATTGACGGTTACGTATGCTTGAAGAAAGAGGGTCTTTCAGTATAATTGTAAAGAGTGAATCTGCAACCACATAGTCTGCCTGATGCAAAGCATTCAAGGCTATAAGGTACCTGACGTTTGAGGTAAGCACATTGTCATGAAGCCTGAGCGAATTCTTGAGTGATCCCTTAAGGTTACTCAATGAAAGGTCAAACATCATCTGGTCCAGATAATGTTGTCCAAGGTTCTGTTCTGTTAGTGCATAGTAGCGCACCAATGTGTCAGGGAAGAGTTTCTTTGCGGTGAGATATGCATTAATGGCCTCAACGTCATTCCCCATGTCTGTATAGACACAACCAAGAGTGTACCATGCCATGGCGGCATGATAGTTCTTTTTGTCACCATAATGGTTGTCATAATACCTTACGGCACTAAGGATCAGGCTGTCATCTTGAGCAACGACATAGTTCTTGTAATCTGCCTGCGTCTTTAGGACTGCATAATACGCCCTGTTCCGTTCGTTGCCTGAAAGTTGGATGGAGCCAAGAATTGAATCGGCCGCCACAGCGTCAGTTTCAAGTAATTGCTCCACATACTGAAGATTACGATATGTGTCAATCTCCCTACATGATACAAAAAGGACTAATAGGGATAATAGGGGTGCAACTATTCTCTTTGTCATCTTTCTTAAATATCTTCAAATTTACAATTGTACCATTATATTTTCATAGAGAAAATATGGGACATAAATGGGACAAATGCGGGACACTTTTGTCCCGCAGTAATTAAATCGCTGTATATAAATATCCTACAGCGATAGGCTATAAACAATCATTGTAACGCTCCGTATGCAGGATAGTTGCTTGGATCAGCAATGGTGAACAGTGCCTGGCAGCGGATATCCTGTGATGAGGCGGCAAAATCTGCCTTGTAGTTACCCGGCAGAGTCTGCCAACTTGAAGATAACATATCAAAGCCGGCCAAATCATAGTCTGACAGTTTGAACTCAAGCACCTCTGCAGCACCAGGCTGAAGCAGAGCTGTCTTGCCGTATGCCTTAAGTTCCTTTTTCAGATTGTTCAGACCGCCATTAGGAGCCTCAACATAAACCTGGACAGACTCCTTACCTGCAACCTTACCGGTATTGGTAACCTTAACGGAGAGAGTGATGATGCCGTCACCAACCTTGGCTTGAGGCTCGCTGTATGCGAATGTGGTATAACTAAGTCCAAAACCGAACGGGTATGATACCTGCTCAGGATGACGGTCATAATAACGGTAGCCTATGTCAAGACGCTCCTTGTATTCGGTGTAATCATACAGAGGCACAGGTTGGGCATCAGGGTTACCACGGTTGGAGCGTGCCTGCTGCTGGAGTTCACGGGCATTTAGCGGATAGTTGGCAGTTGACGGCATATCCATGTAGTCAATAACATACGTATCAACCAACTTGCCTGACGGGTTGACTGCGCCTTTCAGTACATCTGTTATGGCATATCCTGCCTCCTGGCCGGGGAGACCGGCAAGCAGTATGGCATCGGGCCGTGATTTCCAACTGGCGGTTTCAATGGGAGCACCGATATTCAGTATAACCACGACTTTTTTACCTTTTGAATGGAATGCATCACATACATCAGCAATAAGGCCCTGCTCTATCTCAGTAAGGGTGTAATCACCCTCATAAGTGCGGTCTGCAGACTCACCGCAACTACGGCCAATGGTGATGATTGCTATATCACTGGCAATGGCATCGGCACGGTACTGGAAGGGTTTGCGTACGAGTGACTGCGGAATGACATGATTGGTCAGGTTGGTGCGCATGAAATCACCCGGACGGGCTGCACTCTTATGCTCATTTACATACCGGCTGTATGCTGATGAGACTGATGGCTCCAACTTGTAACCGGCAGCCTTGAGACCCTCATCAAGACCTACGGCATGCTTGTAGTTCACACTACCGCTACCTGTACCTACCACGTACATATCATATGAACTGACTCCGTACAGGGCAATCATCCTGCATTTTCCATTGAGCGGCAGGGCACCGTTATTCTTGAGCAGTACCATACCCTCTGTAGCACTTGAGCGTGACACCTGGGCATGCGCTGTCAGGTCAGGGTCATTCATGAACTCATAACCCTGCATCTTGGGTGAGCGGGCTATGAATGCAAGTACGTTGGCTACATTACGGTCTATGACCTCTTCATCAAGAGTACCTTCATCAACCGCATCAATTATTGCCTTGATCTGGTTGGCGCTGCCCGGCATAAGCAGGTCATTACCGGATTCAACAGTAGCAACGGCATCACGGCCACCACCCCAGTCTGTCATGACCATACCATCAAAACCCCACTCTCGACGCAGTATGCTGTCAATAAGGGTGGCGTTCTCAGGGGCATACGTTCCGTTGACTTTGTTGTATGACGTCATTACCGCCCAAGGCTGTGACTCACGTACAGCAATCTCAAAACCCTTGAGATAGAGCTCACGTGCCGTCTGCTGGTCAATGCGTACGTCATTGGCCATGCGGTTGGTCTCCTGGTTGTTCAGGGCATAGTGCTTGATGGTAGCCCCTACTCCATTACTCTGCACTCCACGAACCATGGCGGCGGCTGTCTTGCCTGATACTACAGGATCTTCAGAATAATACTCGAATGAGCGGCCCAGCAACGGATTCCTGTGCAGGTTCAACGCCGGAGCAAGCAGGCAGTCTGCACCATAACGTTTCACCTCATCACCTATGGCTGCACCCACCTCTTCAACAAGTTGCGGGTTCCAGCTTTGGGCTAACAATGTTGCTACAGGGAATGATGTGCAGTAATATGTCTTATCATCATCCTGACGTGTAGGATTGATACGCAGGCCGCCAGGACCATCGGGCAACATTACTGACGGGATACCTAAACGCGGTATGGGATAGGTCTGGCCAGCACAACCAGGAATAAGGGCCTTGGCATCCTTGATCTCCTGTGCTATGTCATTACCGTTCCAGGCGCCTACACCTACAAGAAGGCTTACCTTTTCCTCAAGCGTCATGGCGGCAACAACCCTCTTGACGGGTGACTTGCCAAACTCTACCTTAAGTCTACATGATACGGACACTAATGCCATCAATACGGCACAGGCAACAGGAATAAGCCCTTTCTTAGTCATAATCAGGTCAGTATGTTTAGGTTAATATAATCAGATTACAGGTTCAAGCCCACGCTTGCGCGCCTCACCTATCAGGAAACTGAATGCGGCATCATGCTCATTAGGAATCACTCCGTCAAGGATTGCATCCTTAATTGCAGCTTTCAGTTCACCCACAATGGCAGTAGGCTCCAATCCGAACGTACGCATTATTTCAAGTCCGTCAACAGGGGGCTGGAAATTGCGTATTCTGTCCCTCTCTTCAAGATCGACCATCTTTTGGCGAACCAGTTTGAAGTTCTCCAGATGGCGTTTCTTTTTCTGCTCGTTCTTTGAGGTTATATCGGCCTCACACAGGGTCATCAGGTCATCAATGTCATCACCAGCATCAAAGAGCAGACGGCGTACGGCGGAGTCTGTCACCTCATCATCAACAATGGCTATGGGGCGCATGTGCAATTCAACCATCTTCTGCACATATTTCATCTTCTCGTTCTTGGGCAGTTTCATGCGCTCAAAAATGCCGGGAATCATTTTCATGCCCACATAGTTGTGGTTGTAGAATGTCCAGCCGTGGGCAGGTTCCCATTTCTTGGTACGGGGCTTGCCTATGTCATGCAGCAGGGCAGCCCAGCGCAGCCACAGGTCACTGCTGTTACGGGCCACGTTGTCAAGGACCTCAAGGGTATGCAGGAACACATCCTTATGGCCGTGACCGTTCACCGTCTCAACGCCCTCAAGCGCCGTGAGTTCAGGGAATATCAGTTCAAGCAGGCCGCATCGGTCCAGGTCAATGAATCCTTTTGAGGGTATGGGGGCCAGCAGTATCTTGTTAAGTTCATCGGCTATGCGCTCCTTGGATATTATGCCTATTCGTTCACGGTTCCTTTCAAGTGAACTGAATGTGTCATCATCAATGTAGAAATTGAGTTGCGTGGCAAAACGTATGCAACGCATCATACGTAGAGGGTCATCACTGAACGTTATGTCAGGGTCAAGCGGAGTGCGTATTATGCGGTCCTGCAGATCGTCAATACCGCCAAACGGATCGACCAGTTCTCCAAAACGGTCTCCGTTAAGGCAGATAGCCATGGCGTTTATGGTAAAGTCACGACGGTTCTGGTCATCCTCAAGAGTGCCGTCCTCAACAATAGGGTTACGTGAGTCACGGTGATAGGACTCCTTGCGGGCTCCCACAAACTCCACCTCAAGATCACCCTTCTTGACCTGTGCGGTGCCAAAATTCTTGAACAGGCTCACGTGTGCACCGCGGCCCAATGCCTTGCCGTAAGCCTTGGCCATTTCAAGCCCACTGCCTACTACTACCACATCAATATCCTTGCTGGGGCGCTCTAAGAACAGGTCACGTACATATCCTCCAACTACATAACACTCCAGTCCCAGAGCATCGGCAGTCTGAGACAGCAGCTTGAACTCCTTGCGGTCAAGCAGCACGGCCAGTTCCTCATCACTATACAGTTTCATCTCAGTAGGCAAAGATCCGTTGCGTTCATTCTTCTTTTATACGGGAGCGGATGAACATAAGATGACGTTCAGCCTCGGCACGCAGATTCTTGTGCTCCTCAAGAGCCAGAAGTATCTGTGACAAGTCATAGAGTTTTGCTATTGCGTAACGGTCATCCTTGGTCATCTTGAGGTTACGATAGACAGGGCGGCTGCTGTCAGGTCCTGTCTGACGGTAGAGCGTGAAGCGTATGTCAGCATCCTTGTTGGCACTTATGAAAGCGGCTGCTCCGCCGTCATTGCCGTTCAAGAAACTTACTCTCTCATAGCAAACGTCCAGATCCTTGAACTCATGGCGGTCATTTGATACGGGGGTATCCACGTATTTGTCATCGACACTCAACTTAAGCCAGTCATGATGCAGATATGAACTGCCGCTGTAACTGGAAATGAGCGTCATCTTGCCCTGCTCATCAACCTGCGCACGAATATAGGTACGGTCTATATTGCGTGTCGGGGCCTGACTCTTTATGGTATATAAGCCAACGTCCTGATATCTTTCATCCTTTTCAAATACATAGTCTGCCTTGATCTTTTCAAATGCGGCAGTTGCGGCCACAATCATGCTGTCCTCATATTCCAAGGCACGCAGTTGTTCAGCCTCCTCAACCTGCTGCATGAGGCGTATGCCCTGCTTGCGGGTCTCAAATGCCTTGGGATAGAGAATCTTTATGCTGTCAATCTCCTGCTTGGCCAGATTGTAGTTCCCTATGCTGAATGCCTCTTTTGCATTGTCAAGGTGCTTTGAGGCCAGTTTTTCAACATTCTCCTTGCATGATGCAGCCAAAGCGATAATTGCCAATATTATGAGTGTCTTTTTCATATTTCACCAAACTTTAATATACGAATGGATTATCCCAGTATGCAATTCAGGAAAATAACCGAGATGGCTATTGGAGCCACATATTTTACCAGATAGAAGATTGTCAGACCGAGCCAGCGCGGCAACCTGAGCGTGCCTCCGTTAGTTAGTTCATCAAGATAATTGGCTCGCTTGAGCCTCCAGCCGGCGAATACGGCAAGCAGCAGACCGCCTACAGGCAGCATAATGTTTGACGTGATGTAATCAAAGAAATCAAACACGCTAAGGCCAAACAGTTTGAAACCTTCAAGCGGACCGAATGAGAGCGAGCAGAACGTACCCACTACGCCGCAAAGCACAAAACTTATGATCACGGCCATGGTACGTGACTTACGCAACTCCTCTATGATGTATGCCGCCAGCACCTCCATCAATGATATTGACGATGTTATCGCTGCCAGCAACAGCGCCAAGAAGAACAGCACTGCAGCAACACTCCCTAAAGGCATGGAACTGAACACGCCCGGAAGCGTAATGAACACCAGTCCGGGACCGGCATTGACATCGGCCTCAACACCATTCATTGCAGCAATGGCATAGACCGCAGGTATGATGGCCAGTCCGGCAATAACGGCAAATGCGGTATCAAAGAATGAAATCCACGCGGCTGAGGCAGCTATGTTCTCATCCTTCTTAACGTATGAAGCGTATGTGAGTATGCAACCGCATCCTATGCTGAGTGAGAAAAATGCCTGTCCCATGGCAGCCACACATGTATTGGCGTCAATCTTGCTCAGATCAGGAACAAACATATACCTCAAGCCTGCCGATGCTCCCGGCAGAGTTAATGAGCGTATCACGACCAGCACTATGATTATAAACAGCACACTGATCATGATCTTGGACATACGTTCAATTCCTTTGCGTACGCCAAATACTATTATAAGCCCCGTAATACCAAGAAATACCAACGTGAAGGTAAGCGGCTCCCACGGATTGCTTATGAATGCCCCAAAGAAATCAGCATAATCACCACCGTATGACATAAGTGAGCCGGATATGGCGTCAATCAGGTACTTGACTGACCAGCCTCCCACCACGCAATAGAATGAGAGTATGCATCCCGATGCCAACACCGCAATGAAACCTATCCAACGCCATTTGGAGCCGGGAGCCAGGTTATCAAACGTACGGAATGGATTTGATGCGCCCCTACGGCCTATGAGATACTCCGATATCATGACCGGCAGGCAGATGAACACCAGCATAATGACATAAAGCAGCAGGAAAGCAGCGCCACCGTTCTTGCCAAGAGTATATGGAAAACGCCATATATTACCCAGGCCTATTGCCGAACCTGCCATGGCCAGCAACATTCCTATACGGCTGCCGAATGTCTCACGCTGTTTTGATTCCATCAGAATAGTCTTATGATATCATTCATATTGGCAAAGATGAGCAGTCCGAACAGGATTATCATTCCTATCGTATTTGCCACCTCAAGGAATTTGTCACCAGGTTTCTTGCCTGTAACCACCTCAACCAGCAGGAACAGCACGTAACCGCCGTCAAGTGCGGGAATAGGCAGTATGTTCATAAAGGCCAGAATGATTGAAAGGAACGCAGTCATAAGCCAGAAAGCATGCCAGTTCCACTTTTCAGGGAATATGCTGCCTATGGTTCCGAATCCGCCTAAGCTCTTGGCGCCCTCTTTTGTAAAGACATACCGGAAATCACCCACATAACCTTTCAGAGTGTTCCAGCCATATTTGATGCCGGCAGGTATTGAAGAGAAGAAACCGTATTCAACATATACGGGCTCATACTCATCGGTATAATGAACGATTCCAACCTTGAAATTATCATCAGCAACCACAGTCAGGGTATCACGGCCTGCGCCAGGGCGGCCAATCACCATCTTGAGGTCACGGCTGACGTAACTGTCTTGTGCCTTGGTGCGCATTCCTGACAGAATGGTCTGGAATGATGTCCAGGTAGCCGCATACTCACCGTTAACTGAAAGAATGGTGTCACCTGCCACCATACCGGCTGCATACGCACCGTTCATGCCATTTTCAGTCAGAACGCTGTCAATGACCATAGGGCTGAGTATTGACACAAACGGAGTAGCGCGGGTAAAGTCAAACAATGACAGGTCCTCGGGCATGTCAATAACGGTCTCCTTTCCGTTGCGGAGTACGGTTACCTTTGATGCCTTGGCTATTGCACGGTACATGTCACCGTCAAACTGGCAGGTAGGTTTGCCATCGGTTGCAATGATAACGTCACCGTCACGGAAACCTATTGACTCTGCATGTTCATTGAACTCCATGCCATGTTTCAGTCCCTGTGCCGGGATATAACTGTCACCCCACGTGAACAATACCATAGAATAGACAAAGAACGCCAGTATCAGGTTGAACAACACGCCGCCAACCATAATGAGCAGGCGCTGCCAAGCGGCCTTGGTACGGAACTCCCACGGCTTGGGCTCCTGTTTCATGGCGGCGATATCCATTGATTCATCAATCATACCGGCTATCTTGCAGTAGCCGCCAAACGGCACCCAACCCACACCGAACTCCGTGTTCTCAGGTGACCGGCGCCAGTCATCCTCAGGGAGTGACTCCAGATCTATAGGCTTGTATGTTATCTCTTCCTTACCCTCAAAATTGTAATGTTTCTCCTCCTCATAACTGTCAGGCACGTTCTTGGCAAAGAACTTGACGCGTATCTTGCCGTTGACCCGCTTGATCCTGAAAAGAGAGAAACGGGGATTGAAGAATGCATAGAACTTATCCACCCTTACGCCAAACAGACGTGAAAACAGATAGTGTCCGAATTCATGGAATACAACAAGAATGGTAAGAGAAAGTACTAGTTGGATTAAGCGTATCCAAAATGATGACATAAATGATTTGTTTTAAAAAGTTTATTTAATCAGTGAAGCCGCCACCCTGCGGGCCTCGGCATCGGTCTCAATATACTCTTGAAGCGTGGATTTGCTGCGGAACGGAACACGTTCCATTGTCTCGGCAATGACATCACTCATCTCAAGGAATCCTATGCGGTCATGCAGGAACGCAGCCACACAGACCTCATTGGCGGCATTCAGTATGCAGGGCATGTCACCTCCGCGCTCAATGGCCTTGTATGCAAGTGCCAGATTGCGGAAACGCTCGGTATCAGGCTCCTCAAAAGTGAGTGTGCCGAGTGTAGTGAAATCTACCCTCGGGAAATCAGCATTTAGACGGCGCGGATATGAGAATGCGTACTGTATGGGCAGACGCATGTCAGGGGCACCGAGTTGGGCCTTGACAGCACCATCGGCAAACTGTACCATGGAATGTATCACTGACTGCGGGTGCACCACCACCTGAATCTTGCTGTAAGGTACGCCGAACAGCCATTTGGCCTCAATAACCTCAAAACCCTTGTTCATCATTGAAGCTGAATCAATGGTAATCTTGGCACCCATATCCCAATTGGGATGCTTGAGAGCCTGCGCCTTGGTCACGGTTCTTAACTGATCCTTGCCAAGTATACGGAACGGGCCACCGCTGGCTGTAAGCAGTATTTTCTCAACAGGATTAATGGTCTCGCCGCTCAGGCACTGGAATATGGCCGAGTGCTCAGAATCCACCGGCAGAATGGGAGTCTTATACTGAAGTGCCAATGATGTTACAAGTTCACCCGCAACCACCATTGTCTCCTTGTTTGCAAGAGCTATGACCTTACCGGCCTTTATTGCCTCTATCGTAGGGCACAATCCTGCAAATCCCACCATTGAAGCAAGGACAATGTCAATGGGATCAGCCTGTACAACCTGACTGAGTGCATCGGCACCGGCATAAACCTTGATAGGCTGACCAGCCAATGCGTCACGCAGCTTGGCGTAATGCGTCTCATTTGCTATCACCACAGCTTCTGGCTTGAACCTGAGAGCCTGCTCTATAAGCAGATCCACGCTGTTGTTGGCTGTCAACGCATATACCTCATATTCATCAGGATGTGAGGCAATCACATCAAGTGCCTGCCTTCCTATTGAACCTGTTGAACCTAATATGGCTATCTGTTTCACTGGAACAAAATATATTTTTCGGGGTCAAGAGGCTGACCCTGATACCACAATTCAAAATGCAGATGAGATCCCTGCAGGGAGTGGTCTTTTCCACGACCCACAAGGGCAATGACCTCACCCTGTTTTACCCGCTCGCCTGATTTCTTGAGCAAGGACTCACAATGCTTGTAGATGGAAATAAGTTCTCCCGGGTGGGATATGCATATAGTGTAACCCATCTCTGAAGTATATGTAGCCAGCAGGACCGTACCGTCAAGCACTGACACTACGCTCTGATTGGGGCTGGCTGCTATATCCACGCCCAGATGCTGGTCTAATGCGTTGTAGTTCTGTGAGACCAAACCCGCAGTGGGGCGGAACATACTGATGCTACGAACATCATTTACCGTCTGTGACTGTGCCGTTATGTTATATCTCTCAGCCTCCTCATACTGGCGCACAAAGTTCTCCTCACGCTCAGTACGTTCCATAATCTGTTCGCTGCGCTGACGTGTCAGTGAATCAATGGAATAGACGGTATCGATTGACACCCTGCCTGCTATTATGTCCTGAAGGCTGGTAATATACCGGTTCTGGATTTCAAACACCTGCTCAAGTGAATCAATCCTGAGAGCCTCATTTACAATTGCCTGCCTTATCCTGTAATCCTCAAGGGTTGTGCCTTTCTGCTTTGGAGAATGTCTG
>Ga0310690_10006663_pt1 | contig 15098 bp, 14 predicted proteins | sample AusTroGonzalo_MG_2_FD_207661 | JGI IMG/M metagenome (GOLD analysis project Ga0310690, IMG submission 207661) | Bovine rumen microbial communities from tropical cattle in Woodstock, Queensland, Australia - Gonzalo_04 (v2) (version 2) | ecosystem: Host-associated > Mammals > Digestive system >...
CGGGAATCTCGTTGCCGGTCTCTTCGAAAACGGCAATCACGTCGTCGGTGAGTGAGTAACGCCAGGCATTGAAAGTGGAGGTACCGTCACGGAGCATCAAGCCGGCCTGCCAACCGTTGCGGTGGTACTGCAGCCCGAAGTCCAGACCGAAGCCCCAAGATTTGGCAAATTGTCCGATTTTGCGGTGAATGATTTTGGCATTCGCGCCCAACGACAAACCTTTCACCTGCGGGAACGCATACGCATAACTCAGCAGGAAAGCGTTGTCGGCAGCGGAGAAGTAGGTAATCCTATCGTAGTCCACATTCCCCTGATCGTCAATCAGTTGGGTTGTATTCATAATATTATCCACACCAAAACGAATATAGGAGAAGGCCACTGCCTGGTTCGAGTCGATTTTGAAAGCAAGTCCGCCATAGTCATACTTGGCAATCCCTGCAAAATACTCAGCGTGCATGAGTGCGAGCTGGTAACGCTTGTCCATCCGGGTCAGACCGGCAGGATTCCAGTAGGCAGAGGTCACGTCATCGGTCAGTGCGCACATCGTGTTCGACATACCGAGACCGCGCGCCCCCAAGCCTAACGACAGAAACTCGTTACTATACTTGTTCTGCGCGAACCCGACTCCGAAAACAGAGAGGAACACCGTCAATATCAGCAGTTTGCGTCTCATTCAGCGTTCTTTTGTCGAATTACGTGTTGTTTGCGGTCGCCCGCGAAAAGTTCATACTCCTGAAACATGCACTCCAGCGAACCGTTCAACAACGGCCATTTGCGGGAGGGTTTCAGTCCGATACGTTTCAGAGCCTCCTTGTCGGAGCTGATGATGTAGGCTTTGCAACCGGCATAGCGGTTTTTGAGCGCATCGCCCATCTCCTTGTAGAGGGTGTTGATGTCGTTCACTGAAAGCCGCTCGCCGTATGGTGGGTTCATCATCACCACAGAGGGTTTGTTTTCGGGATAGGAGCGCTGCATCTCCTGTCTCTCCAAGACGATAAAATCCTGCAACCGTGCCTTTTGCACATTGGCGCGGGCAATATCGAGGAACCGTCCGTCGATGTCGGAGCCGTAGAAATTGATGGAGACATCGTCCTTGATGTCGGCTTCGTCGCGAACCTTCTTCCACAGCTGACGGTCGAAGTTCTTCCACTGATAGAAGCCGTATTCCCTGCGGTAGAAGCCGGCGGGGATATTCAGCGCCTGCATGGCCGCCTCAATGAGCAGCGTACCACCGCCGCACATCGGATCCACAAAGTCGCAGGTACTATTCCAGCCGCTCATCTTGATCATGGCAGCGGCGGTCACCTCGTTAAGCGGCGCAGGGTGGTTGCGTACCTTGTAGCCACGTTTGTGCAACGATTCGCCAGAACTGTCCATGAAGAGCTGAGCTTCATTCTTATAGACATGCAGATGGAACTGCACATCGGGGTATTCCTTGTCAACGGAAGGACGGCGGTCGTATTTCTCACGGAAACGGTCGCAGATGGCATCTTTTGCCAACACGGAGGCATAGAGCGGCGTATTGAAGATGGAATCGACAATCGTAGCGTGTACGGCCAGCGTGCCGTCAGGAGAGAGCACCTCTTCGGCGGGGAAATCGTAGATCTGCTCGTAGAACTGACGGTTGGTCTTGAAGGTGAACTGATTGCGTCGCCAAAGGATACGCAATGCTGTGCGACAGAAGTAGTTGGCACGGTACAGCATCTCCAAGTCGCCATCAAAGGCAACCGCACGACTCAGCTTCTGACAGTTCTGTGCACCCAAAGCGTGCAGCTCCTTGAAAAGCTCGTTCTCCAGTCCGGCAAAGGTCTTCGCGACGAAATACTCCATTAGGTTTATGGTTTATAGTTTAAGGTGTAGGGGTTAAGGTGTAGGGGCATATCGTATACGCCAACTAACAGTTAGCGGCCAATTTACTGCGGTTATCGATACGTTCCCACTTGCGGAACCAGCTGCGGATCTTAAGGCCGATGACACCGAAGATGGCCTCGCGGAAAATACCGGAGCTCATCTTGGAGACGCCCAACGTTCTGTCTTTGAATATGATAGGCACTTCCACAATCTTGAATCCCAACTTCCAAGCCGTAAATTTCATCTCAATCTGGAAGCCGTAGCCGATATTTTTGATCTTGTCGAAATCAATGGCGTTGAGGGTGTCGGCACGGTAGCAGATGAAGCCGGCGGTGGTGTCCTTCACGGGCACGCCTAAGACGGTGCGCACGTATGCGGAGCCGTAGTAGGACATCAGCAGACGCCCCATCGGCCAGTTCAACACGTTAACACCCTGACAGTAACGGGAACCCACGGCGACATCGGCGTTCTGCGTTTCGCACGCGTCGAAGAGTCGCTGCAGGTCGTGAGGATCGTGTGAAAAGTCGGCATCCATCTCGAAAAGATAGTCGTAGCCACGCGCCAATCCCCATTTGAAGCCGTGAATGTAAGCAGTACCAAGTCCTAACTTGCCAGTACGCTCTTCAATGAAGAGGCGGCCTTCGAACTCGGGAATCAGCGACTTCACGATATCCGCTGTGCCGTCCGGCGAATTGTCATCTATAATCAAAATGTGTACATCAATTAGGTCGTAAATGGCCCGGATGATGTTCTCGATGTTCTCTTTTTCCTTGTAGGTAGGGATGATAACAAGTCGTTTCATATTTGGTTTAAGGTTTAAGGTTTACTGTTTAAGGGTTAAAAAGGTTAAAAGGTTAAAAGGTTAGAAGGTTAGAAGGTTAGAGGGAGCGTTATCAATTAACTCTGGTTAGTACAATGTACACTGGCAGGTGGTCACTGTAGCCGCCTTGATAGTTGCCGCCGGCAAAGGTGCGGTAGGGGTAGTCCATGTAGGAGCCGGTCTTCGTGAACATGAAGTCTTTGCGGAAGATGTTGGCGGAGCGGAACCCGTATGTGCCAGAGGCTGCATTCACCAGACCGCCGGAGATAATGATGTTGTCGAGCATCTCCCAGGAATCGCGGTAGGCGTAGGAGCCGAGGCCGTTGCGGAACATCTTCCACATCGGGTTGTAGAGGTCATTCTGCGTCAGATTTTCGGGCTTGGTCTTCGTGCCCATTTCCGCCATGATGCACTTCGAGGTGGGATTGTCGTTCAGGTCGCCCATGTATATGAACTTAGCGTTGGGACGGGAGTTAAGGACGGAATCCGCAATCTGCCGACCGAGTTTTCCTGCCGCCAAACGTCCAGGCAAACTGCGTTGCTCACCACCAGATTTAGAAGGCCAGTGGTTGACCACGATGTCGAGAGTGTCGGTGCCGTCCAGAATACCGGTCATCAGCCACTGGTCGCGGGTGATGAAGTCGGGGTTGTTCGGCACAATCGTCGGAAAAGCTCTGGTACTGAGAATCTTGAAGCGGGAAGCGTCGTAAAGGAAGGCTACATCCACACCACGACGGTCAGGCGATTCGTGGTGGCAAACTGAGAGATGATAGGGTTTCAGTAGTTCCGTGGCAACCAGATCCAGCAGCACTTGTTCGTTCTCGATTTCGGAAACGCCCAGCACCACCAATCCGCCGTCAAGCTTTGCAATCTCGGAAATCACCTTGGAGAGGCTCTTCAACTTAGCCTCATAACGTTGTGAGTCCCAATGATTTTCACCACTGGGAAGAAACTGCTCGTCGTCTGTGTTCGGGTCATTGATGGTGTCAAACAGGTTCTCCACATTGTAAAACCCGATAATCGCCTTATTATGAGCGGGTTGCGCACACAAAAAGGGAACCATTAACAATCCGAATATCAGTAAATTTACTCTTTTCATATACTCATGAATACAAGATTGCAAAAATACAAAAAATATCGTACCGAGCGACTAACGATTATTTCGGATTTTTAGTATTGAATGACGTAAAAACAAATAAGGCGCAGCCGTGGGCTGCGCCTTATTTGTGTATTATGAATGGTGAATTATTTCCGGTTGTTGACATTGGCGAGCGTTTGGACGAATTGTCTGGCGCTCTCCTGCATGTGGACGAAATCACTGCCCAAAGAGGTGGTGCAGTCGAGGACGAGAATAATCATGGCGCTGTTCTTCTCCTCCGTAACGGTGGTCGAACTTGCCGGGTTGAACTCGGTCTCCTTATCCCACGCACCTGTGCTGGTTTGCTTCCACAGCTTAATGTTGTTCAAATCCGTTTGGGAAACAGGGCTGCCGTCCAAATAGGTCATATTTTGGAACATGAAGGTGAAATAGGCCCCTTGCGAGGAGGATGAGGGTATCGCATTTGCACCTTGGGCAAAGCCGTAATAGATCACGTTGTCGAGTACTCTGGCGCCAGTAGCAGTGCGATGATAGGTGGCTTCAATGAATTTCGTAGAGCTGGTTGCCGATGAGACATTGTCGAACGTGAAACGCAGACGCTGACCATCGTCATAACCGCCAGGCACATTCACGCCCAAATTCACAGAAGTGGAGATGGAATAGAGGCTGGAGGCAATCGCGGAGAAGCGCTCCATAGCCTCGTCCATATTCGACACCTGGAACACGTTGTTATCGCTGCTGGCGAGCTTTTTCAAAGTCTCCATAAACTGGGCCTCGTCGGTGACATCACTACCCTTCAGACCAATGGAATAGGCCGCAACATTCACCCCATGAATCGGATCATTCATAATCTTGTTGTGCAAAGCATTGCGGTAGGCAGTAGTGCTACCATAACCTTCCGGGTCATATTCACTGTTGGCGGTCGAAATGTTGTCCAAACCGTCGGTAAATGTCACTATGGCTACATTCTTCAACTCCGGAGGGGCGGGATAAGCATTCAATTTCTTCAGGGCCGTATAATCGGCATAGAACAACGCCGTACCGTTGCCCGGAGTCAGGTTGCTGATAAAATCGTTGAATTTTTGGTAGGTCGAACTGTTCAAAAGACTGATGTCCTTGATGTACAACTGGTTATTGAAACCAATAACCCCCAGATAGATACCCTCTGTTGTAGGATTAGGTCCCGGTGTAGGATCCGGTCCTACGGGGTCTTTATCGCAGGCAACGCTCATTATGGTAAGCACGACTGCAATACAAAGTGGAATAATTGTTTTTTTTAACATAATGGTAAGGTTTTGTATTAATTTCAAATCAAACTCACGTCAATAACGCGAGAAGTCATGCATTATTATACAATTATGAATTACGAATTATATACTGCATGATCTGCACGGCATTCGTGGCGGCGCCTTTGCGGAGGTTGTCGGCCACGACCCAAAGGTTCAGCGTGTTGGGCTGGGAGAAATCGCGGCGGATGCGACCCACAAACACATCGTCCTGACCCTCAGCATATTTCGGCATCGGATAGACGTTCTCGGCGGGCACGTCCAACACCTTCACACCGGGCATCTCGTTCAGCAGCTCATAGACTTCTGGGAGATCGTAATCCTGGTGGAATTCCACATTCACGGCTTCGGAGTGTCCGCCCGTAACCGGCACGCGGGCAACCGTAGCTGTTACCTGTATATTGTTATCCCTCAGAATCTTGCGGGTTTCATTCAGCAATTTAATCTCCTCGGTGGTGTAGCCGTCCTCAGTGAAAGAGCCGCCATGAGGGAAAAGGTTCATGTCGATGGGGTACGGATAGGCGGGTTCGCAGGGCTGACCAGCGCGCTCGCTCATCAGCTGATCCACGGCCTTTTTGCCCGTGCCTGTCACAGATTGGTAGGTAGAAACCACCAATCTCTTGATTTTGAACCGTTTGTGAAGCGGTGCCAACGCCATCACCATCTGGATGGTGGAGCAATTCGGGTTAGCGATGATCTTGTCGTTCGGGGTGATGACATCCCCGTTGATTTCGGGCACCACGAGCGGAATGTTCGGGTCGCTGCGCCAAGCGGCAGAGTTGTCGATGACCACGGTGCCAACTGCGGCGAACTTGGGCGCATATTCAAGCGATGCGGCACTGCCAGCCGAGAAGATGGCGAAATCGGGTTGCCGGCTGATGGCCTCCTCCACGGAGACGACCGCCACCTCGCGGTCCCCAAACATCACCGTCTTTCCGACAGATTTTGACGAAGCGGCAGGAATGAATTCACAGTCTCCGAATCCTCTTTCTACCAACACTTTACGCATAACTCCACCCACTAAACCGGTGGCTCCAACAAGGGCAATTTTCATATTTTCTTGACTATTTATAAAAAAGTTATCAACAATCCTTGATTTTCGCTGCAAAAGTAGTATTTTTGCAAACATAAAACCTAAACAAAAAACTATGAACGTAAAAACTTTGAAAGCATTGTTGCTTCTTGCATTTTTTTTAGTGATTCAAAAAGGGCTTCTGGGACAAACGAATTCAGAACCAATTCGTTACGACATCATCATCAGCGAAATTATGGCTAAGCCGACCCCGCAAATCGGGCTGCCGGCGGTGGAGTACATTGAGCTGTACAACCGCCTCCCCCACCCTGTCAATTTGCAAAATTGGCAGCTGAAATTGGGAAACACTGTCAAAAAGCTGCCTGACATCGCACTCGACAGCAATGGTTACGTCGTGATTATCGCACAGAAGCACCAGGAGGAGTTCGCTCCTTTCTGCGACCATCTCGTCACGCTCTCGTCACTCGCCGTCACCGACGGCGGGCAGTCGCTGACCTTATCCAACAAAGACGGCGAAGTAATTCATTATGTCAACTTTAAGCGATCGTGGCATACCGAAACCGTCAAGCAGGAAGGCGGCTGGTCGTTAGAGATAATCGACACGGAGTGGCCCTGCGCGGACAGCTGGAACTGGGACTCCTCCACCGACCCCTCTGGCGGCACTCCCGGACGGCCCAACTCCATCCGAAACACACTGTACAACAATACGTTGACAGCAATTTCAGGGGTCACCATGATTGACTCGCTCACCCTTCGCGTTCACTTGACCCAAACCGTGGATCAGAGTATCACCGAGGACGTTACCGTTTTCCATACATCTCCCTTCTTGAATATCCTGGCAATCAAAGAAGTTGAGCCCGAATTCTCATCGGTGGACCTCCTCTTCTCAGAACCCGTGATTCCGGAAACCACCTACCGACTGACGCTGGACGGGACTTTTGTGGATTGTGGGGGAAACAGCCATCATATCGAAGAGGAAGTGCCATTCGGAGTTGCCCGTCCGCCCATTGAAAACGATTTGGTTATCAACGAAATACTGACCAATCCACTGGACGGCTCCAGTGCCGACTATCTGGAAATCTACAACCGATCGGGGCATATCATCGACTTGAAGGAGGTGAAAGTCGGCTATGGGGGTGACACGCTGCCGCAGAAGGCCGTGATAGCGGTTTCCAAAGGGTGGCAACTGCATCCGAAAGAGTACGTTGCGCTGTGCCGACAGCGGGAGGTCACGCTCCAACAGTATATATGCAAGGACGAACGGCGGCTGATTCAGTGTGACTCGATGTCCGATTTCGCCATCAGCCAGGGCGTTATCCATTTGACAGACAAGAGCTTGCGTCCAATCGACCGATTGGCGTACAGCGAGAAAATGCACTACCCCAAACTGCTGACCACCAAGGGCGTTGCATTGGAGCGGCTATATGCAGACCGTCCGACGCAAGAGGAGAGCAACTGGCGGTCGGCGGCGGAAAGTGCCGGATACGGCACGCCCGGCTACCGAAATTCGCAGGCGGGATGCACGGAAACGGATGCCGAATTTGCTGTAGAGCCCGAAGTTTTCTCTCCCGATAATGACGGATTCGAGGATTACGCCGAGGTATTCTGCCGTTTCACAGAAGAGGAAAACCGGGTGAACATCGTGGTGTACAACAACCGCGGGTTTCCCGTCAAACATTTGGCCAACAACGTTTTATGCGGTAACGAATCCTTTTTCCGCTGGGAAGGCGACGACAACAAAGGAGCGCCCGCACCTGCGGGCATGTATGTCGTACAAATTGAAAGCTGGAACCTGCGCACGGGAAAGACGCTGCGCAAGCGAAAGGTCGTCTCTATTTATCGATAGTGAACTGCAAACCGTCGTAGCCCAAAGTGACATGCGGCGGCAATGTCTTCTCCACATCGGCATAGAGTCCCATGTGGTGGGAGGAGTGTGTCAGGAATGCGCGTTGCGGACCCACCTTCTCCACAAACTGCAACGCCTGCTCCAGGTTGAAATGGGAATAGTGCTTGTCGTGGTGTAATGCGTTCACCACCAACACTTCCACACCGTTAAGGAGCGCCATTTCAGAATCCGCCACAAAGCTGGCATCCGTGATGTAGGCGAACTTTCCGATGCGGTAGCCCAAAATGGGCAGCGTCAGATGCTTTACTTGAATGGGCTGAATCTCCACATCTCCCACAAAGAAGCTCTCGTGGCGGATGGGGTGTAGCTGGAACGACGGCGCACCTGGATAGGGATGTTCTTTGAAAGCGTAATCGTAATCTTTGCGCACCACATTCAGCACGCGCTGCATGCCGTAGATGTCCATGGGTCGTTTGCGGCGGAAATAAATGGGACGGATATCGTCGAGACCAGCGAGGTGGTCCTTGTGCTCGTGAGTAAGCAGCACCGCATCAACATCGGTAATTCGCTCGCGCAAAAGCTGTTGCCGAAGATCGGGACCCGTGTCGATGAGTAGATGCACACCATCAACCTCCACAAATGCAGAGGTACGCAGACGTTTGTCGCGCGGATCCGCCGACTGGCACACCTCACACTGACATCCCACCACAGGGACACCTTGCGAAGTTCCGGTTCCCAACAGCGTGACTTTCATCATAGGCTCATCGGAAACTGGTGCGACATCGGGGTCATTTCAAACCATATCTTACTCATTATCAGCATATAGACCATCTGTAAATCAGGCTGCAAAGGTACACAAAAATCCAACACTCACATTTCTTGCAATAAATTTTCAACTTTTTCGTTAACGGCGCGTCTAACAAAATGATTAACCTATCCGTAAATATGAAAGTACATTTTATCGCCATCGGGGGCAGCGCTATGCATAATCTGGCTATCGCCCTCAAAATCAAAGGTTTTGAAGTCACAGGTTCGGATGACGAGATCTTCGATCCCGCTAAAGGACGCCTCGCTAAATACGGCATTCTGCCTGATGACATCGGTTGGCATCCCGAAAAGATCACACCCGACCTCGACGCTGTCATCCTTGGCATGCACGCGCGCGAGGACAACCCGGAGCTTCTGAAAGCCAAAGAATTAGGATTGCGAATCTACTCCTATCCCGAATACCTCTACGAACAGAGCAAAGACAAAATCCGTGTGGTGATCGGTGGCAGCCACGGCAAGACCACCATCACTTCCATGATCATCCATGTGCTCCAGCATCAGCATATTGACTGCGACTACATGGTCGGAGCACAGCTCGAAGGCTTCGAAGTCATGGTGCGCCTCTCCGACACCGCCAAGGTGATGGTCATCGAAGGCGACGAATACCTCACCTCTCCCATCGACCGCCGTCCGAAATTCCACGTCTATCAGCCCACCATCGGCATCATCAGCGGCATCGCGTGGGACCACATCAACGTCTTCCCCACCTTCGCCAACTACGTGGAGCAGTTCGAAATCTTCGCCAAGATGATTCCAGCCGACGGACAGCTCATTTACTGTCAAGAAGATGAGGAACTTCGCAAACTCGGCGACCGTATCACCAACACCACCCGCAAACCTTACGGCGTACACCCCTACTACATCGAGGATGGCGTCACCTACCTCAAACATGGCGAGAAATCCTACCCGCTGCAGATTTTCGGCAAGCACAATCTGATGAACATCAACGCCGCGCGATTGGCCTGCAACGCTTTGGGACTCACCGACGAGCAATTCTACGAAGCTATCGTCTCCTTCAAAGGCGCGTCAAAGCGTTTGGAGCTGGTTGCAAAAACTGCCGAATGCGCTGTATATAAAGACTTTGCCCACTCTCCTTCCAAACTGAAAGCCACCATCAACGCAGTGCGCGAGCAGTATCCCGACCGCAAGTTGGTGGCCTGCATGGAACTGCACACCTTCAGCAGTCTGACCGAGGAGTTCCTGCAGCAATACGCCCATGCGATGGACGAGGCGGATGTGGCTATGGTTTACTTCTCCCCCGCCGCCGTGCAGCACAAAAAGCTGCCGCCCATCCATCCGGAGATGATTTACCAGGCATTCCAGCGCGACGATTTACAAGTTTTTAACGATTCCGAAAAGCTTCAAAACACCCTGCTGACAACGGATTGGCACAAGTCGGTGCTGCTTCTGATGTCGTCCGGAAATTTTGATGGAATTAATTTAAACCAATTCGGAGAAAAAATTGTACTTTTGCCGGCCTAAATTTAGAATATAAATCATATATAAAAACAATAAAAAACAACTCAAAATGAAAAAGTTAAGTTTGTTATTCGTTGCTGTAATGTCAGCTATTTTCTGCATTGCGCAACCCGAAATCAAATTCGAAAACACCACTTACGATTTCGGAAAGATTAAAGAAGAAGGCGGCAAAGTGACCGGCAAATTCGTTTTCACGAACGTCGGTAATGAGCCTTTGCAGCTGACCAACGTCCGTCCTGGATGCGGTTGCACGGCGGCCAACTACACGAAAGACCCCATCGCTCCCGGTGAAAAAGGCTACATCGAAGCCACCTACAACCCCTACAACCGTCCGGGTGCGTTCAACAAAAACATCCGCGTGACGACCAACGAGCCCCGTTTCTTGGAAAACGACAAGGCCACCCCGCACATGATTTTCATCAAGGGTGAAGTCATCAAACGCCCCCCGACAGAATTTGAAGTCGCTGGTTATAAGAACGGTAACGGTATGACCCGCATCAAAGAACCCAACGTGACTCACAACATGATGAACACCGAAACGGTTCTCGACACCTTCTATGTTCGCAACTTCTGGAACAAGCCCGTCTCTATTCAATTCGAAAAGCCGAACAACTATGTGACTGAAGTTTACCGCAATTTCGGCGCTGAGCTTCTGCCCGGTCAGGAAGGTTTCTTCGTGCTGAAATTCGATGCCGGCAAGTATGGCAAATTCGGTCAAGTGAAAGAGACCATCTCTTTCCAAACCAACGACTCCATTGAGACTATCAAACGTGTCAACTATTCCCTGAACATCAAAGAGGATTTCTCCAAAATGACCCCGAAGCAACTGAAGAACGCGCCGGTCAGCAATGTTTCCGCTACCACGGTCAACTTCGGCGACATGCAGAAGAACACCAACAAAACGGAGACCATCACACTGACGAACACGGGTAAATCCCCCTTGTTGATCAGAAACTTGAGCTCCAGCAACTCTTTGTTCAAAGTAACCTCTAACGTAATGGAAATTCCGAATGGCGGTTCTGCTGAAATCACCATCTCCTTCAGAGCTCCTGGCCGTGCAGGCAATCAAAACGCCACGTTCGACATTATCACCAACGATCCGGCAAACAGCGTTCGTACGATCACCGTCAGCGCCAAAGTGTTATAATCCGACACTTATCGGACGTTTAACTCCTAATAAAAAAAAAAGCTCTGCAAATTGCAGAGCTTTTTTTGTCAATAATATTACCCAAAACAATTAAAAGAGTCGGCTGTTTCCGTTTCTCAACTCCTCATCCGTCGGAACATTCTCTTTGATGGTATCCACATCGATCACCAACGGGCGACCATAGCGAGGCGTTCTGTTCACTTTAGGAGAAGGCTTGGTAACTTGAGGTTCTGCCGCAGGAGCTGCAGGAGTCTCGGGCTCCGGTTTCGTCTGTGCGGAAGTACGTTTGCTAACAGACACCGGAGCGGCATCGTTAACCACTTGGAAAGTATCGGAAGCGGCGGCTGAGGCCATCGGCTGACTGGACAGGGTGTCCACAACCGGTGTCGTCGGTGCAGCACCCTCCTCAGAGGCGCCTTGGTTCATCCGATGTCCGAAGAACGCAACAATACCCCCAACCAGCACTACAGAAGAGATACCGGTCACCCAATACCGGGTTGCCGTATGGCCCAGTCCCGACTTGCGTTGGAACTGTCTCCACGCCGATGGTTTGTATGTATATTCGGCCTGTTCCGCCTTTTCTTTTATCAATTTGTCAAAATCCGTCATATCTTAAACGTTATCATTTTGAATAATTGCATTTTTGAGCATTGTACGAGCGTTGTTGACATGCCATGCAGAGGTGTTTTCGGTGATGTTCAGCTGTTGCGAAATCTCCTTGTGGGAGAAACCCTCGAAAACGAACAGGTTGAACACCGTGCGGGTGACCGGCGGCAGCTGCTGAATCAGACTCACCACCTCTTGTGAAGACATCTTCGCAACGGCGTCATTGAGGTGATGATCCGTCAGTTGAGTCTCCGCGACCTCGTCGATGTCCACAAAATCGGCATTCCGGTCATATTTCCGCCGATAGTCGAGTGCGGCATTGCGCACAACACGCTTCATCCAAGCTTCAAAAGAACCTGAGTCCTCGTATTTGTCCAAATTCGAGAACACTTTCAAGAAACCGTCGCTAAGCATATCCTCCGCCTCATCGCTGCTTCCAGCATAACGCATACAGACGGCCATAACACTGCTGTAGAAGTGTTTGAAGAGCTTGCGTTGTGCTCGGGCATTCCCCTCGCGACACGCACGAACCCACTCCAACAGTTCCGACTGGTCTCTCATTTATAATAACGTATTTCGCAAAAGAAATCTTGGGTGATTCCTGAAAAGATATTTTAAAATTATTACATCAGATTGAAAAACAGCTACTTAATAATTTTAAAACCTAAGGATGCGAGGAACATATTCGTCAGTTTGGTATTCGATTCGCTGGTGGTGGTATTTTTGAAACGATCAGCGGCGATGCAGTAACTGACATCTAACGTGAATCTCCAGAAATCAATACCGATGCCAACTTGACCACCCCACTGAATAGGACTGGTCTGCCAACCTGTTTGATCGTTGTTGTCGGCAATTTTGAAGTCAAAACGGGGGCCGAGTGTAAGCTGGAATTTGAAATTTTCATTATTGATGAAATGGTAGCCCAACAGAGCGGGAACGGAGATAAAATGCTGTTTCAGTTGGATATTCTCCGCAACTTCGTTCGGAAGTTCCAAAATGGAGGAACGTTTGAACACGTAATTGACTTCCGGTTGAAAATAAAAACGGTCGCCCAAACGCATGAAAACACCGGCTTCCCAACCAATTTTCTTCTTGGTTAAGTCCTTATAATTGGCTGCATTGACAGAGCCTTTGATACCCAAGGAGAACTGTGCACTGGCGGTGTCCACTGCCATGATGTTGATCATGAGAAATGCGAGTCCCACAATCGTCAAAAATTTCAGTTGATTCTTTTTCATATTATCAAAAATTAAGATTCATAATCAGTTGCAAATAACGCATATTGCAGATGTTTAGTATTCCTTGCGGGAAAAACATCAGCAGATGCCGCGGATTTCGTTAATGTCCGCAATTCCTTCCGATTGGCAGAGTTGCGTGAGGTTGTTCAGGATGTCGCGACCCGCCATCGGGTTGTTGAAGTTGACGGTTCCGATCTGCACGGCTGCAGCTCCCGCCATCACGAATTCGAGGATATCCTCTGCCGTGTAGATGCCGCCGATGCCGATGACCGGAACATGCACTTGCTTGCATACGGAGTGCACCATGCGCAGGGCGATGGGTTTGATGGCCGCGCCCGACAATCCGGCATAAACGTTGTTGAAGACGGGCTTGCGTTTGTGAATGTCGATGGCCATCGCTTGGAAAGTATTGACCAATGATAGGGCATCCGCACCCGCTTCTTCGCAGGCCAAAGCCATCTCCACGATATTCTCTGCATTTGGAGACAGCTTGACGATCAAGGGTTTACGGCAAACTTTGCGCACAGCGGTCACCACTTCGCGGGCCACGTCGGCTTTGATGCCGAACGCCATACCGCCGCTCTTCACGTTGGGACAGGAGATGTTCAGCTCCAGCATGTCGATGTCCGCTTCAGAGAGCATGGACGCGCCCGTAACGTAATCCTCCATACTGTGGCCACCCATATTGGCAATCAGCACATTGCCGAAACGGCGCATCTCGGCAATGCCGTGGTCGATGAATGCCTCCACACCGGGATTCTGCAGCCCCACGCTGTTCATCATGCCCGAGGCGGTTTCCCACACACGGATGCCTTCGTTGCCGTCCTTGGGGTGGAGAGTCAGCCCTTTGGAGCTGATGCCACCGAGGCAACCTACATCGTACAGTTCATGATACTCCTCACCGAAACCGAAGGTGCCGGAGGCGGCGATGATGGGGTTTTTGAACGGAACCCCTGCAATTTCCACTGAAAGTTTTACTGTATCCTTCATTTTCTTCAATTTTCTTGATAAAACAACAACCTTTTGGTGCCTACCACATCAAATCCGTGCTGAGGAACACCGGACCGTCCTTGCAGACGCGCTTCATGCCCGATTTGGTGCGGATGCTGCAACCCAAACAGGCACCGATACCGCAAGCCATGCGATGTTCGAGAGAGCAGTAGCAGGTGGTATTCGTTTCGGCACACATAGCAGCCACCTTGCGCATCATCACTTCGGGACCACAAGAGAGCACCGCATCGTAGTTTTCCGGTTTCAGCAGATCCGTGATAAAGCCCTTGTAGCCCTCCTCTCCTTTTTCGGTGGAGATGAAGATGTTGGCGCAGTAGGGTTCGAAATCCTCCACCGCGAACAATACATCGCGGAAACCGAGGTAAGCATCCACTTCCACACCATTGTTTTGGAGGGTTTTAGCGGTTTCGCAGAGCGGCGGAATGCCGACACCACCACCCAACACGGCCACTTTGCCTTTGATCTCCGCAACGGGATAGCCATTGCCGCATGGCCCCAACAACCGGATGGGATCGCCCGCTTTCAGCTGCGCCATCCTTTGGGTGCCCTGACCCACGGTTCTGTACATGAAGTGGAGGGAATCCTCTTCCGCTTTGAAAATGCTGATAGGACGCATCAGAGTCAATTCCGTGTCCCAGCTTTTCAGCATGTAGAACTGTCCGGCGGCAGCTTCAGCGCCATTTCGCTTGACTTGCACAACAAAAATATCTTGGGTGATCTGTTGATTAGCGACAACTTCGCTCTCGAAATATCTCATAACCTGATTGTTAGGTGGATAATTAACGGTTTTAATTTTACGCCGCGAAGATAGGAAAAATATCGTTTTACAGCGTAACTACCACGGCGTATTGCGT
>Ga0310690_10006664_pt1 | contig 15098 bp, 7 predicted proteins | sample AusTroGonzalo_MG_2_FD_207661 | JGI IMG/M metagenome (GOLD analysis project Ga0310690, IMG submission 207661) | Bovine rumen microbial communities from tropical cattle in Woodstock, Queensland, Australia - Gonzalo_04 (v2) (version 2) | ecosystem: Host-associated > Mammals > Digestive system >...
AGCCTTCCATCCCCTATCGGTTCGGACGTAGTACATGGAGTTGGATGGTGTGGGACGATGCCAGCATCAACGAAAAAGACCTCAAAGCTTTCATCGACCTGGCTTCTGAACTGGGTTGGGAATACACGCTCATCGATGCCTGGTGGGACAACAATCTCGGACAGGAAAAGATGGAACAACTCATCCGTTACGCCCGTAGCAAAGGCGTGGAAGTATTCTTATGGTATAATTCCAGCGGATCGTGGAACGACACCACACAAAGCCCCGTCGATTGCATGAGCGACCCGATAGCCCGCAAACGCGCCATGAAATGGATGCAGAGCCAAGGCGTGAAGGGAATCAAGGTTGATTTCTGGGGAGGTGACAAGCAGGAAACCATGCGCCTTTACGAGCAGGTACTCTGCGATGCCAATGAATACGGTATCATGGTTATCTTCCACGGCTGCACCTTACCTCGTGGCTGGGAACGCATGTACCCCAACTATGTGGGAAGCGAGGCTGTCCTTGCCAGCGAGAACTTGAAATTCAACCAACGAGCCGACGACATGGAGGCATTCAATGCCTGTCTGCATCCCTTCATCCGTAACACAGTAGGCTGTATGGAGTTCGGCGGGAGCGCCCTCAACAAACATTACAACCGCGACAACACACGTGGCACCACACGTCGGACGGGTGACGGTTTCCAATTAGCCACGGCTGTTCTGTTCCAGAACCCTATTCAGAACTTTGCCCTCACGCCTAACAACCTCACCGATGCTCCTGCCGATGCCATCCGTTTCATGAAGGAAGTGCCTACCACATGGGACGAGACGCGCTATCTTGCCGGCTATCCAGGCAAAAATGCCGTCCTTGCACGCCGACATGGGAACACATGGTACGTGGCTGCCATCAATGCTGAAACAACTCCTTTCTCGTTTGACTTCAACCTTTCCTCTTTAAATATAGTAGGAAGTACGGCCGAATGCTTTGCTGACGACAAGGATCTCGTCTTCTCCGCCTCGCAAGTCAAGGCCAACAAGAAAGGTGTCATCCGTCTCACCATTCCCCAAAACGGCGGCACAGTCCTGAAGATTGAAAAATGATAATTATTCACTTTTCACTTTTACCTATTACCTTTCGATGAACTATACCTTTCAAACCACCGGTCACATCGTCGATCCGTTAAACCGCAAGATCTACGACGGAACACTTGTTGTCACCGACGGACGTATCACCTCTATCCTTCCAGCCGAATCAGTAGATGCTGAAGCACCCTTCATCCTGCCTGGTTTCATCGACAGCCACGTCCACATCGAAAGCAGCATGCTCCTTCCTGAGAACTTCGCTCACATCGCTGTCCGACACGGCACTGTTGCAGCGTTGGCCGACCCGCATGAGATTGCCAACGTGCTTGGCATAGACGGAATCGACTTCATGATTGAAAACGGCCGTCAGGTTCCTTTCCATTTCTTCTTCGGTGCCCCGTCTTGCGTGCCTTGCACGAACATGGAAACCAGCGGCGCTGTTATTGGTGCAGACGACATCCGCACTCTCATGCAACGCGACGACATCTGGTTCCTGGGCGAGATGATGAACGCTCCAGGCGTTCTTTGGAGCGACAAGGAAGTACTGGAAAAACTGGCTGCATCCCGAAAGGTTGGCAAACAGATAGACGGCCACGCTCCTGGCCTCTCAGGAGAGGAACTCCGGCAATACGCCGCTGAAGGCATCTCCACTGACCACGAATGCGCTTCGTTGGCTGACGGGCAGGCCCGTATTGATGTCGGCATGAAGGTAATCATTCGCGAAGGCAGTGCTGCTCATAACATCGGTGCACTCTTTCCTCTTCTTGCCAGCTTCGACAACGAACTGATGTTCTGCACGGACGACATGCACCCCGACGATCTCGTGAAAGGGCATATCAATCTGATGGTTCGTCGCGCCATAGCCAAAGGCTATCCGCTTTGGAACGTCCTTCGTGCCGCATGCGTCACCCCCGTCCTCCACTACCGCATCCCTTGTGGCTTGCTCCAGCAGGGCGACTCCGCAGACTTCATTCTCGTCGATAACTTGACCGACTTCAACGTCCTTTCCACCTGCATCGGTGGTAACATCTTTAATCGATTTACAGAACTCCCCGTCAGCCGCACCTGGACGCGCGATGACTGGCCGAACAACTTCCACGCCGAACCTATTACCCCCGACGATCTCCGCATCGTTCCCGAAAGGGGCAATATTCAAGTCATCATGGCCTTCAACGGTTCGTTATTCACAGGACAGAAAACCCTAAAGGCCAATGTAGTGGACGACAACATTGTTTCGGATGTAGATGAAGACGTGCTGAAGATTGTCGTTCTCAGCCGTTACACCCACTCCCGACCAGCCATCGGCTTCATTAAAGGCTTCGGTCTGAAACGAGGAGCACTGGCTTCCACCATTGCTCACGACAGCCACAATATCGTTGCCGTCGGTACGTCCGACGAGGAGATTGTCACTGCCATCAACCATGTCATTATGCTTCAGGGAGGCATTGTCGTGGAAGAGAACGGACAATGCGAAGCCCTTCCTCTTCCCATTGCCGGACTCATCAGCCCCATGTCAGCCGCTGATACGGCTTCAGCCTACGCACGTCTGACGGATCGTGCTCACGAACTCGGCTGCACCTTTGACGCCCCGTTCATGACCCTCTCGTTCATGGCACTCCCCGTCATTCCCAAGCTAAAGATGACCGATAAAGGGCTCTTCGACACCGCCCTTTTCCGCCATATCTCCCCCTTCACCCCATTGAACTCATAATATTCATTAACCCAATAAATAATCAACAAAAATGAACAACATTCAGACAATGAATCACGCAGCCGACAACATCCGCATTCTGGCTGCATCGATGGTAGAGAAAGCTAAATCAGGCCACCCCGGCGGCGCTATGGGTGGAGCCGATTTCGTCAATGTGCTTTTCAGCGAATACCTCGTCTATGACCCCAAGAACCCCACGTGGGAAGGTCGTGACCGTTTCTTCCTCGACCCGGGCCATATGGCTCCCATGCTCTACAGTGTTCTGGCCCTCAGCGGTAAGTTCACGATGGATGAACTGGCACAGCTTCGTCAGTGGGGCTCGCCCACCCCAGGTCATCCTGAGGTGAACGTCGCTCGTGGTATCGAGAATACCAGCGGTCCCCTCGGACAAGGCCATACCTTCGCTGTCGGTGCCGCTATTGCCGAGAAGTTCCTCGCGGCCCGTTTGGGCAAGGAAGTGATGAAACACACCATATACGCCTACATCTCCGACGGCGGCGTGGAAGAGGAAATCAGTCAGGGCGCAGGCCGCATCGCTGGACACCTCGGCCTCGACAACCTCGTCATGTTCTATGACAGCAACGACATCCAGCTCTCCACCGCCTGCGACGAAGTCACCAGCGAGGATGTAGCCAAGAAATACGAGGCTTGGGGCTGGCACGTCATTACCATCAATGGTCACAACGTCGCCCAGATCCGTTCCGCCCTCGACGAAGCCAAGGCTACGACAGGCAAGCCCACCCTCATCATCGGCAAATGTATCATGGGCAAGGGAGCCCTGAAAGCCGATGGAAGCAGCTACGAGCGCAACTGCGCCACCCACGGCGCGCCCCTCGGCGGCGATGCTTATGTCAATACCGTCCGTGCCCTCGGCGGCAATCCCGAAAATCCTTTCATCATCTTCGACGATGTGAAGGAGCTCTATGCCCGCCGTGCCGTTGAGCTGGAAAAGATCTGCGCTGAGCGTCAAGCTGAGAAGGCTGCCTGGGCAGCCAAGTATCCCGACAAGGCCGTCAAGCTGGCCGAATGGTTTGCCGGAAAGGTGCCCGCCGTCGATTGGGCAGGCATTCAGCAGAAGGCCGACGCCGCCACACGCGGTGCCAGCGCCACCGTCCTCGGCGCCCTAGCCGATCAGGTTGAGAATATGATCTGCGCTAGCGCCGATCTCAGCAACTCCGACAAGACCGACGGCTTCCTCAAGAAGACCCACGCCTTCACGCGTGACGACTTCAGCGGCGCCTTCTTCCAGGCAGGCGTAGCCGAGCTCACGATGGCCTGCTGCTGCATCGGAATGGCCCTACACGGAGGAGTTATCCCCGCCTGCGGTACCTTCTTCGTCTTCTCCGACTATATGAAGCCCGCCGTCCGCATGGCCGCTCTCATGGAGCTGCCCGTTAAGTTCATCTGGACGCACGACGCCTTCCGCGTCGGCGAGGACGGCCCCACCCACGAGCCTGTTGAGCAGGAAGCACAGATTCGTCTCATGGAGAAACTCCACAACCACAGCGGGCGTCCCTCCATGTTGGTGCTACGTCCGGCCGATGCCGAAGAAACCACCGTCTGCTGGCGTCTGGCAATGGAGAACACCGCCACACCAACGGCCCTTGTGCTCAGCCGTCAGAACATCGTCAATTTGCCTGCAGGTAACGACTACAGCCAGGCCGGTCGTGGTGCCTACATCGTCGAGGGTAGCGATGCCAATCCCGATGTCATCCTCCTCGCCAGCGGTTCCGAAGTCTCGACGCTCGTCAGCGGCGCTCCCCTGCTCCGTGCCGAGGGTCTGAAGGTGCGCATCGTCAGCGTTCCCTCCGAGGGTCTTTTCCGTTCACAGCCGAAGGAGTATCAGCAAAGTGTCCTTCCTGCAGGCGTCAAGAAGTTCGGCCTCACCGCCGGATTACCTGTCACACTCGAAGGCCTTGTCGGTGCCGACGGTGCTGTCTGGGGACTCACCAGCTTCGGCTTCTCCGCTCCCTACAAGGTGCTCGATGAGAAGCTCGGATTCACCGCTCAGAACGTCTATGACCAGGTGAAGAAGCTCTTCTAATTTCGAGGGAATTATACGCATTACCATGACAATCGGATTAGCTTCAGACCATGCGGGCTTTGCCCTTAAACAGTTTGTAAAGAAGTATCTGGAAGAGCGCGGATTCGTGTATCACGACTTCGGAACCTATACGGAGGAGAGTTGCGACTATGCGGACTTCGGCCACGCACTCGCCTATGCCGTCGAGCAGGGCCAGGTGGATAGCGGTATTGCCATCTGCGGCTCGGGCGAAGGAATCGCCATGACCGTAAACAAGCACCCGGACATCCGCGCCGGCCTCTGCTGGATTCCGGAGATTGCTCACCTCATCCGCCAGCACAACAATGCCAACATCCTCGTCATGCCGGGACGCTTCATCGACGAAGAGACGGCCCGACAGATTATGGACGAATACTTCACCACGCAGTTCGAAGGCGGTCGCCACCAACGCCGCATCGAGAAGATTCCCCTTCCGAAAGTGACGAATGCTTCGCATAATGTAATTTGAAAAATGAGAAATAAGATGTCCCGCAGTTTGCTATGTCTGTTATTCTCTATCCTTCAGTTCTCATTCATTTGTGCGCAGCCTGAGGACGGTAGGATTTACCGGCTCATCAACAAGTACTACCCCACCCTCGCCGCAACAGAGGACATCAGCACCAACGGCATTGTCACCCGCGAGCGGGGAGGCAAGGACGCGTTCGAACAAATGTGGCGCTTCTATGCCAACGGTACGGGCTTCACGCTCACCAATGTCCTTACCGAGAACGTCATCAGCAACTACGGAGGCGAGAGCAGCCAGTACTGGACCTCGGCGAACGGTGATGCCCACACGTTTCAGGTGGCCGCTCAGACGGGAGATTACTGGAACGTTCGCCACAATACAGGCATGGGTGGACTGCACGCTGCCTGGACGGGCAAGGTAGTCTATTGGTGGGATAATGCCGCCGACGCCACACAATGGAAGCTCGAGGAGATTACGGGACTCTCCGAGGAACAGCTGTCGCTCAAGCAGCTTATCTATAAGAACTACGTCGATCTGACTTCCCACGAAGCGGAATACAACAAGGCGCTGAAACAGTTCTTCACCGACGAGTCGTGCTCGGAACTGCTCCCTGCCTACGCCTCTCTGAGTGACGAGGAACTGAGCAAGGCCATGAGCGACTTGCCCGAGGAGTTCCTGCGCATCGCCATCAAGGTAAAAAACAATGCATGGGGACATCGCGAACGGGAGTTCCGCATCCGCAGTTACGAAGCCTACAGCGATCCCGACGTTTGGTACAAGGAACTGAAGATTACCCGTCCCGGACGCATTAACAACCCGACGGGCATCTACGGCAACAAGGGTGACGTTATCCTAGTCTTCGTGGGCGATGAGATTCCGCAGGGCGCAACGTTGGGACTCGAATATATCCACGGCACCGACGTCGAGGGAAGCGCGGTCAGCCTGCACCGCGGCCTGAACGTCCTCACCGTCGCCGCCGACGAGCTGGCCTTCTACATCAAGTACATCGGAACGACCTCGCTCGCCGACAGCCGCCTCATCACCGACTACCCACCTATCCGCATCCATATCGAGAACGGAACGGTCAACGGCTATTGGGACATCCGCGACCACAACGACGAGGACTGGAAAGACATCCTTAAGAACGCCACTGCGCATGCCCTTGACGTAAAGGGAAAGCACGTGCAGTTCCACATGCACACCAGCGTCTTCCATCAGCAATGCCCGAACGGCATCCACGAAGCCCTCGACTGGTGGGAGGATATGGTCGGCTGGGAAGAAGCCATTATGGGCCTCGAAGGCATCGTGCCCGAGAAGTGCAATAATATGGCCTGTGCCATCACCCTCGACGACGACCACACCTACATGGCCGCCACGTGGTACCGCACGCAGTATCATGTCAATGTCATGTGGAAGATTCTGAACTTCTCGACCGTTGTCCAGGACCCCGACTACTGCTTCGGCCCGGCACATGAGAACGGCCATATGCGTCAGGGCGCCATCAACATCGCCGGATGTACGGAGAGCAGCAATGGCGTGCTTGAGAACCTCGTCGTCTGGAAGATAGGCAAGTACCTCACCCGCGGGCCCGCCAACACCTCCATCTACAACGAGTACGCCGCCGACGTTCCCTGGATCAATCGCGCGAACGACGACATGCTACGCCTGCAGTGGCAGCTCTATCTCTACTTCCACGAGCTGGGCATCGACCCGACGTTCTGGCCACGCGTCTTCCAGGCTATGCGCGAGACCCCTCTCCCCATCCGCTGGGGGGACAAGAAGGAAGTGTCGGCGAAGGACGACATGCTGCTCTTTGCCCGCGTCTGCTGCGACGTGGCGCAGATGGACTTCACCGATTTCTTCCGCGTCTATGGTTACCTCGTGCCACATGAGAAGCTGGAGACCCGCGAGTCGGGCACCTTCATCACCACGCCTCAGAAGGACATCGATGCCTTCATCACCTACGCCGCCAAGTACCCGAAGGCGCCGCCCATTGAATTCCTCGACGACCGCACACGCCCCATCCCACGCACCGATGGCGGAAGCGGCAACCGTCTCACCTACGACTACGGCCCGGGCCAGTGTGGCGACGTCGGGCTCTACACCGACTTCCTTCGAACGGACGTGAAGGCCGAGGGATATCTCTACAGCCGTTCGGGCAACTCGATTACGCTGAAGAACGGCACGGGCGCTGTCGGTTTCCGTATATATAATAAGGAAAGCGGTGAACTTGCCTATCTCACTAACTGTCTCCGCTTCACGTTGCCCGCCAGCTGTCAGGCTATCGGGTTCGACATCGTCGCCGTGCAGGCCGACGGTACGGAGGTGCGCGTACCCTCCACCGCCGAGGCGGGAACGGAGGAGGAGCAGCTGGCCGCACTAAAGGCTTCGCTCACGACGGTGCAGAGCACGCTCGACCTACGTGACTTCGGCGAGACGGTAGGATATTTCTACGATTATGCCCTCAGGGATTTAGAGGCACTCTACGAGCAGGCGCTCGTCGCATACGGGAGTAAGGACCAAACGGTTCACACCTACGGCGAGTGGGCCATGCTGCTCGACGAGGCCCTACAGGCCGTCCGCAGCGACGACGAGGCCCGCGTCCCCGTCTGGACCGAGAATAGCTACGCCCTCTACCTAGCAACCTACAGGAATTATTCGCTCTACTACTTCACGTCCGGCCCAAAGGGCAATATGCTCGAACCGGCTGAGAACGAGACGAAGCAGTGGCAGTTCGTCCCCGTCGGTGACGACGGACGCTATGCCATCCGCAACGTATCCAACGGGCTCTATATCACCACGCTCGCCGCCGATCGGCGTGCCAAGATGGAGTCGGACAAGCTGACCGATGCCGTACAGTTCGAGGTGCGTTGGAACGAGAAGGGGCTCATCACTTTCGCCGTTCCCACCACCGGACTTTACCTCTCGTACAACAGCGACAAGGAGGCCATCGGCTCCGCCACCGCCTCGCTCTGGCGCGTCGCCACCGTTATCGACAACCACACGGAGGCCGAGCGCACGAGGGCAGAAAGTGTGCTACGTCTGGCGCAATACATGGAAGAGGAGACAGGAGACGCGACCTGCATCGTGCTCGCAGAGTCGTACGAGAAGATGCTGACGGAGTTTCTCGAGAGCAAGGCAAGGACAATAGACGTCTTCGAAGGCCGTCAACCTGGGCGTCTCGACCGTGCACTCGACGAACTATGGGCGACGATGGAAGCGCTGTCGCCGACGTACTGCCTCACGTGCATCCCCACGAACGCCATCAGAGAACCCGATAACAAACCCCAGCTCATGCTGGCAGGCGAACACTACTACCTGCAGAACCTCCGTACCGGCACATATGCCTACTACAACGACCAGGAGGGACGATACGAGGGCTGCCTGCGCATGGCTCCCCTCACTGTCCCCGACGACACGCGCTATTATTTCCAAATTGAGCGCGACACGGAAGGACGCTACTACCTCCGCAGCAGTCACTCGGGCTATTTGGCCGGCGCATGGGGCAGCTACGTCGATGTGACGGGACGGCGCGACATCATCCCCTTCGCCATCTCCTTCGATGAAGAGGCTGGCGGACTGGTCTTCACTACTGGCGAAGAATACCTCTCAGCCCAGACCATGGAAGGCGGCTATGCGCAGATCCGTGCGAAGGGAATGCCGTGGAAGCTCCGTCAAGCCGACAACATCTTCGGTGGCGGCATCGCCTCGCGATACGATAATGAGGGAATGGGTGAGACCGTCCTCTACGACCTCACGGGCCGTCCCGCCACGTCGCCTAAGCGCGGCATCTACATCCGCCGCGACGGAAGAAAGATAGTGATCAAATAAAGCCCTGCTACACGTGAGCTACTAGTTCACATTCCAATCAAAAGCGGCAGGCACAGGAAATCCCGTGCCTGCCGCTATACCTTATTATAAGGACCTTAGCTGAACCAGCGGACGTAGCAGAAGTCCTGACGGTGGGCAAGATCGGCGTGTTTCGGGTAGAGGCGGTAGGCCGTCTTGAAGATGCCGGCGTTGTTCATCTCGTGAAGGGCTTCGAAGGTGAAGATATTGTTCTCGCGATGGACGAGGTTGAGCGGCTCGACCTTGTAGATGTGGTCAACGCCCTCGGCATCAGTGGTGACGGTGACGAGCTCCACGCCGACGGCATCATCGAGTCCCTTCTCGTCCAGCACGACCTGGATGGTGTGGCCCTTGCCGTTATGAATACCCTCTTCCATCTCGTCGAAGCGGGTGCAGCTGATGACCTCAATGCTGTCCCAGCGCTGGGCGACGGTCTCTTTCCAAGCGGCGAGCTCGCGAGCTTTGGCACCGTTGTTTGCATCGAGATAGCGGAAGCGGTTGGCAAGCGGTGTATAGAAGCGGGTGTAATAGTCGTCGAGCTGGCGCTTCATCGTGTAGTGCGGGGCAATCTGGGCAATGCTGTTCTTCATCGTCTGCACCCAGCCCTCGCTGAATCCCTGCGGGCCGCGACCGTAGTAGAGCGGTAGAATCTCGTTCTCCAGCATGCTGTAGATGGTGGCAGCATCAAGCTGATCCTGATAGTCCTGGTTAGCGTAGGTGCGACGCTCGGTCAACGCCCAGCCGGCACCTTCACGATAGCCCTCGTACCACCAGCCGTCCTTGACAGAGAAGTTGATGACACCGTTCATCAGCGCCTTCTCGCCGCTGGTGCCAGAAGCCTCCTGCGGACGGGTCGGCGTATTGAGCCAGATATCGACACCGCTAACGAGGCGACGGGCGAGATTCATGTCGTAGTTCTCGAGGAAGATGATTTTACCGAGGAACTCGGGCCGACGGCTGATGTCGATGATGCGCTTGATGAGCCCCTGCCCTGCTCCGTCGTGCGGATGGGCCTTGCCGGTGTAGATGAACTGCACAGGATAGTCGGGATTGTTGACGATGCGGGCCAGACGGTCGAGGTCGGTGAAGAGCAGGTGGGCACGCTTGTAGGTAGCGAAGCGGCGGCCGAAACCAATGAGCAGCGCGTTGGGATTGATCTTGTTCATCAGGCTGACAACGCGACTGGGGTCTCCCTGGTTACGGAGCCACGTGGCACGGAACTCTTCGCGGATAAAATCGACGAGCTTGCGCTTCAGGCCCATGTGGGTATTCCAAATCTCCTCATCGGGCACGCGGTAGATAGCCTCCCAAATAGCGGCGTTCGACTGGTCGCACATGAACGACTTGTCAAAGTATTTCTTGTAGAGCGTGCGCCATTCCGTAGCCACCCATGTGGGGAAGTGGACGCCGTTGGTCACGTAGCCCACGTGGTTCTCCTCGGGGAAGTATCCCTTCCAGATGCCGCTGAACATCTTCTTGCTGACGTCGCCGTGGATAAGGCTGACACCGTTGACCTCGCCGCAGGTGTTGCAGGCGAAGGTACTCATGCAGAAGCGCTCGCCGCCGTCGCCCGGGTTGGTGCGGCCCATATCCATGAGTTCAGGCCACGAGATACCCAGTTGCTCGGCATAACCGCTCAGGTACTTGCCGAAAAGCCCTTCGTCGAAGTAGTCGTGTCCGGCGGGCACGGGGGTGTGGACGGTGTAGAGACCGCTGGCGCAAACCAGTTCCATCGCTTCGTTGAACGAATAGCCCTGACGGCGATACTCGCAGAGACGGTAGAGGTTGCAGAGCGCAGCGTGGCCCTCGTTGCAGTGATAGACATCTTTCGAGATGCCCAGCTGACGCAGGGTAATCATACCGCCGATGCCCAGCAGGATCTCCTGCTTCAGGCGGTTCTCCCAGTCGCCGCCGTAGAGCTGCCACGTAATCGGACGGTCGTACTCGCTGTTGAGTTCGTTGTCCGTATCGAGCAAATAGAGGGGCACGCGACCCACCTGTGCCTTCCAGACGTAGGCATAGACGTGGTAATTAATATAAGGTACATCGACCACCATAGGCTGGCCGTTCTTGTCGAGGACGCGCTCGACGGGAATCTGGCCGAAGTTGGTCGGCTCGTAGGTAGCAATCTGCTGACCGTCCATCGAGAGGCTCTGAGTGAAATAGCCAAAGCGATAGAGGAAGCCGACGGCACACATATCGACGTTGCTGTCGGAAGCCTCTTTCAGGTAGTCACCGGCCAGGACGCCGAGGCCGCCACTGTAGATGTGAAGGCAGGCGTTCAGTCCGTACTCCATGCAGAAATAGGCCACGCTGGGACGCGTGGTGTCGGGTGCCTTGGTCATGTAACGCTTGTACTTATCCTGGACGCTCATCATTCGTCCGATGACTTCCTCGTCATTGGCCAGCTGAGCCATACGCTCGTAGCTCAGGCGCTCAAGAAGCAGGACGGGATTCTTGCCGCTCTCTTTCCACAGCGTCGGGTCGAGGCTCTTGAAGAGGTCGCGGGCTTCGGGATTCCATGCCCACCAAAGATTATGTGCCAGTTCGTTGAGGAACGCCAGCTTTTCGGGCAGACGGCTCTTAACGGTGATTTCTTTCCAATTCGGTGTGTTTGAGTTGCTTGTCTGTAGTTTCATATGGGTTTAGTTTAACGTTTTTATTTGGTTAACGTCTAAGATTTAACTATTTAACAATTAATTCTTTTGCCATTCCGTAGCGCGAAGTCGTACGCCTCGCGGTAGTACGTGATGAATTCTTTCCAAAGAGCGCGTTTCGACAATGCCGCAGCGCTGGCTCGCATGTTCTTGATGCGCTCGGGCGGGCAAGTGGCAAAGGCGCTGATGCAACGGACCATCTGCTCGGCGGCTTCGTCGAAGTTGCTGTCCGTGCGGTGGATAACCTCAACGCCGAAGTCCGCGTCGGCCATCAACTTCGGATTTGCCTCGCGTACCGATTTCACCCAAAGGCCGAAGCCCGCCAGATCGGTGGTTATGGTCGGCACATGGAAGGCGATGCTCTCCAACGGTGTATAGCCCCACGGCTCGTAGTACGACGGATAGATGCCGATGTCGTTGCCGATGAGCAGGTCGTAGTAGTTCAGGTTGAACAACCCGTCCTTGCCGTCCAGATAGCAGGGAACGAAGATGATATTCACCTTGTCCATCACCTCAGGCCATGCGTGCCAATGGGGGACATTGATGAAGGCAATAACCTCCCGATTCAGTTCTCCCCGCTCACCCAAGCGACGAAGTGTTTCAAGTAGCAGGTCGAAGCCCTTGTTGCGGAACTCAAACCGTCCGCCCGTACCGATGATGAGCACATCGTCCGAGAAAGTCTTGCCCAACAGATGACTTGCCTTGTCAATCATGCACTTACGGGCAGCCTTGCGACGGGCAGTGAAGGCAGCACCTTTCGGTACGAAGTCATCCTCAAACCCGTTCATGAGCACCACGTCAGCAGTCTTCTCCAGCAGCTGGGCACACTCGCGGTTGGTAATCTCGCTCACCGTCGTAAAGCAGTCCGCACGATGGGCAGCCTGTTTCTCCACGCTGTGCTTCGCTTCCATGTTCAGCTCCCTCGCCATCTGGTCGCCAAAGTAACCCGGCAGATAGTCGTAGAGCGGTTTGTTGTTGCCTGCGATGCTGCGTCCGATGCTGGTGGCATGGGTGGTGAACACCGTGGCAATCTCCGGATGCTCGTGCTTCAGGAACAGCATTCCCAGCGCCGTCATCCACTCGTGAGCATGATAGACCACCCGTCTGCCTGCCGGAATCACATGGCGGTAGAAACTACCCACCACCTGAGCGGCTGCATAGGAGAACATATTGGCTTCGTCATAGTCACCATATCCGTGCAGCGAATCAACGCCGAACAGTTCCCAAGCCCGTCCGTATAGTTCATTTTTCTGTGAGAAGAACGGTTTGAAATCAATCAGCAGCGCCACAGGACGGCCCGGGATGGTCCACCAGCCAGTCCTCACCTTCAACCCCTCAGCCTGCGCCGTCCGCACCCAATCGGCAAACAGCGTCGCGTCTTCATCAAAAAGCGGATTAGCTTCGCCGAAGTCGGGTCCGACAAAGATCAGATTCGGGCAAACCTTTTCCTGTAGGGTTTTAGCATGAGTGGACAGCACCGTATAGATGCCGCCCACTTTATTGCAAACTTCCCAACTCGCCTCAAAGACAAAATCGGGAGTAATATAATTCGTTTTCATCAATCCATTCATTTCGCGCTGCAAAATTACGACGAAACAAGCAAAACTGCAAATATTTCACGCAGAAACCACAGAAAACGCGGATTATTTTAACTATCCGCCTGCAAACAACACCTTTTTACGGGCTTAATAATCGGTCTATCATGAGCAAGAAAAACTATCTCCCTGCGCAGGGAGAAATATTTTCCTGCGCAGGGAGTAAATTCGGCAGAAGCCTTAACGGGGTGTCTTAAGCTGCAGCCTGACCCATGAGGAAGACGCCTGCAAGAGCGACAATGGCGTAGAGCTCGGGGAACACAGCAAGAATAAGGGTCTTGCTGAAGACGTCGTGACCCTGGGCAATGCCGGCAATACCGTTGGCACAGACCTGACCCTGACGGATGGCTGAGAAGAGACCCACAAGACCGAGGGCAAGACCGCCGCCAAGGACAGTGGCTGCCTGGAAGGTGGTGATGTCGGGACTGAGCAGACCCGTCATGTTGGCAAAAATGAAGTAACCGGCAAAGCCATACAGACCCTGCGTACCGGGAAGGGCCGTGAGGACGATGAAGTTACCGAACTTGTTGACTTTCTTCAGTGCACCGACGGCTGCATTACCTGTGATGGTGACGCCGAAAGCACTACCGATTCCCGAAAGACCAATCATCAGGGCTACGCCCAGATAAGCTAATACTAAGTTGAGTGTCATAATGTTTAATTTATAATTGTTAATTCTTTCTTTTTTAATTTTTTACTAGTCCGAAGGGCTTATACTCCTCGCCTCCGCCCGTGTAGCCGGCATTCTTGAAGAATTCCACGAAGGTAAGTCGCATGGGATGGACGACGGCTCCGAGGATGTTCATGAAGATGTTGAGTGCATGTCCGGCACAGAAGATGAGCGCCGTGACAAGGAATCCGATGACTGGAATCTTGGGACTCATGCCGACGGCCATGCTGTTGAACACGTTGGCAAGGATGCCGCCTGAGAGTCCGAGGGCAAACAGACGGACGTACGACAGCACATCGCCCAGAAGACCCGTAGCCATGTTGTAGGCATCCCACAGCGCCATGCCGACGTTGAGGAAGAGGTTCTTGCCGGGACTCTGGAAGAAGAGGATTCCCACGGCTGCCAGACAGAGCAGGGCAATGATGACGGGATTGGAGAAGGGGGTCTTGGTGAGCGCCGCCACGGCTATGGTGACCAGCAGCAGGAACCACCCTATCGTGCTGAGTGCGTACTTGAATCCGAGCTGGATGGTGAGGTTGACGGCCTTCAGCACCATGCCGAACAGGATCTGCACCACACCGATGCAGAGCGAGACGGTGAACATGGTGGAGTTATCGACGAACAGGAACTCCTTCATCTTCTGCACGAAGGGGATGTTCAGGTCGTAGAGGCTGAAGCCGAAGAACGACCCCGAGAGCATTCCGCACAACATGGTGCTGGCACCGAACAGGACGACCAGCCACTTGGAGAAGTCGGGGTTGATGAGCTTGAAGAGCTTCGTGAAGATGGGCAGTGCCACAATCATCAGCAGGCCATACCCCATGTCGCCCAGACAGAGGCCGAAGAACAGCATGAAGAAAGGAGCGAAGAAGAGGGTGAGGTCGAGCTCATTGTACTGTGGCAGCATGTAGAGCTTCGTCAGTGGCTCGAACAACTTGGCAAACTTGTTGTTTGAGAGCTGAATGGGAATTTCGTCCTCGGCTGTGGGGTCATCGACCTCGTAGAACTGGCCGCTCTCGTCGAG